>Ga0209253_10006393_pt1 | contig 10210 bp, 11 predicted proteins | sample FrelakmetBRP12BR_FD_187145 | JGI IMG/M metagenome (GOLD analysis project Ga0209253, IMG submission 187145) | Freshwater lake sediment microbial communities from the University of Notre Dame, USA, for methane emissions studies - BRP12 BR (SPAdes)... | ecosystem: Environmental > Aquatic >...
CGCGCACTTAATGCGGCTGGTTTCAAAATTACCAGCATTACCGATGTGACGCCAGTGCCACACAATGGCTGCCGTCCACCTAAAAAACGTCGCATCTAAGAGATTACTGGAGAACTATTTTGGCTAGAAATTTAGACCCTAAATGCCGTCAATGCCGCCGAGAGGGCGAAAAATTATTCCTGAAAGCTGAAAAATGCTTTACGGATAAATGCGCAATTGAAAAACGTAACTTTCCACCTGGTCAGCATGGTCAGCGTCGCAATTCACGTTTGTCAGACTATGGCGTGCAATTGCGTGAAAAACAAAAAGTACGTCGTATTTACGGCATTTTAGAAGGTCAGTTCCGTAGTTATTATGCTGAAGCTGATCGTCAAAAAGGCATTACTGGCGAGAACTTATTGCAATTGCTTGAGTGTCGCTTGGATAACGTTGCATTCCGTATGGGGTTAGGCGGTTCACGTACTGAGGCACGTCAAATCGTGCGTCACAATAGCATTTTGGTGAATGGAAAACGCGTTAATATTCCTTCATACCAAGTAAAAGCTGGTGATGTGATATCGGTTGCTGAAGCCTCAAAAACACAATTGCGTATTAAAGGTGCACTTGAAGCTGCCGAGCAACGCGGTTTTCCAGAGTGGTTAGAAGTGGATGTAAAAGCGTTACGCGGTACATTTAAAGCTAAACCACAACGTGATGATTTGCCTTCAACCATTAACGAATCGTTGGTCGTTGAGTTGTATTCTAAGTAATTAGCACTTAGTTAAAAGACTCATTCACCCAATTAACGTCAAGGAATTTTATGCAAAACAACCCAACTGAATATTTAAAACCACATGTAGTTGATGTTGAAGTAATTACGCCATTGCGTGCTCGCGTGACATTAGAGCCAATGGAGCGTGGTTTTGGCTATACATTAGGCAATGCACTGCGCCGCGTACTATTGTCATCTATTCCTGGCTTTGCTATTACTGAAGTGAAGATTGATGGTGTAGTACACGAGTACTCAACCATTGATGGTGTTCAAGAAGATGTTGTTGATATTTTGCTCAACCTTAAAGGTGTGGCATTAAAACTTAACAACAAATCTGAAACGATTTTAACACTGAACAAATCTACCGAAGGTGTTGTGACTGCAGGCGATTTTGAAACTGGTCATGATGCTGAGATTGTGAATCCAAACCATGTGATTGCACATTTAACTAAAGGCGGCAAGCTGAATCTAGAAGTTAAAGTTGAAATGGGCCGTGGTTACCAACCTGTTCCAGCGCGCCAGAAAGCTGATGAAGAAGACCGTATTTTAGGTTTCATTATGGTAGATGCGTCTTTTAGCCCAATCAACAAAGTAAGCTATCAAGTTGAGAGCGCACGCGTTGAGCAGCGTACCGACTTAGATAAGTTGGTAATGGACGTTGAAACTAACGGCATTATTGAGCCAGAACAAGCGATTCGTGATGCAGCGCGTATTTTGATTGGTCAATTGTCTGTTTTTGCTAATTTAGAAGGCTCACCAAGCGAAGTTGAAGTGAAATCAGCACCGCAGGTTGATCCAATTCTATTACGACCAGTGGATGATTTGGAATTAACAGTACGCTCAGCTAACTGCTTGAAAGCAGAAAATATATTCTACATTGGTGATTTAATCCAACGTAGTGAAAATGAATTATTAAAAGCCCCTAACTTGGGCCGTAAATCTTTGAATGAAATCAAAGATGTATTGGCAACTAAAGGCTTAACTTTGGGCATGAAGCTTGAAAACTGGCCACCTGTTGGTTTAGAAAAAGCTTAATTTTAAAGAAACTTTAAGGAATTACTATGCGTCACGGTAATAGCAATCGTAAATTAAATCGTACCAGCAGCCATCGTGCAGCCATGTTCCGCAATATGTCGGTGTCATTGTTGCGCCATGAAATCATTAGAACTACTTTGCCAAAAGCGAAAGAGTTACGCAAATATGCAGAACCCTTGATTACATTAGGTAAAGATGCAACTTTGGCAAATCGCCGTATTGCATTTAGCCGTTTACGTGATCGTGATATTGTTGGTAAATTGTTTGGTGAACTTGGCCCACGCTACAATGCGCGTAATGGCGGTTACTTGCGTATTTTAAAATGTGGTTTCCGTAATGGCGATAACGCACCAATGGCTTTGGTTGAGTTAGTAGATCGTCCAGACACAAGCACAGAAGCTGTCGCAGCAGAATAAGTAACTGCACTGAGAATAAAAAAGCCAGCAATTTGCTGGCTTTTTTATTGCCTATTTTAGAAATTCCTTAATATCTATATCATTAAACGGCCAATTAAGTTCTGCTTTCGTATCTTGCCTTTGCAATACTGGTATGCGTATTTCGTATTGTGCAAGCAACATTTTGTCATCCGCGATGTCGATTAATTTTATATCAATATTGTCAGGCGTTTGCATCACAATAGAATATGCCAATTCACATAAATGGCAGTGGGAAGTGGAATATAAATTGAGCTGTTTCTTCATGCCTCATATTTTAAGCGCTAATTTCTACACAATTAACATAAATACCATAAAAATAAATCATAATAACGCTTTAAGAAGATAACGTAGATCTAAGGTTAAGCATGTCCGATCAACAAGACACAAAAGAGAGTCTTTCAGAGATCCTCCAACAGGTGATTTCTCTTTTGGAGAAACATAAGTTGGTAGAGAATCTTGTACACAGACAAGACATGCCCAAGCACGACTTGGTTGAACAGCTCGTTCATAAACAAAATCTGGGTGAGCTACAAAAGAAATTAGACGCGCTACATCCTGCAGATGTTGCACATATTCTTGAAGCGCTTCCACTAGAAGATCGTTTAAATCTATGGGATTTAGTAAAAGCAGATCGCGATGGCGATATTCTGCTAGAAGTCACAGATTCTGTGCGGCAGAGTTTGATTGCCGATATGGATTCGCAAGAGTTGTTAGCTGCGGCTGAACAGCTAGATGCAGATGAGTTAGCGGATTTAGCGCCAGATCTGCCAAAAGACGTATTGCAAGATCTTTTGGATAGTTTGGATACCCAAAATCGTGAACGGCTACAATCCACACTCTCCTATCCAGAAAACGCCGTGGGAGCGCTCATGGATTTCGACATTGTCACTATTCGTGAAGATATTACCATAGAGGTAGCGCTGCGCTATTTGCGCCGGCTAGGCAGTTTGCCAGACCACACAGATAAGTTATTTGTTGTAGATAGAAATGACATCTTACAGGGTGTATTGCCACTAAAACGCATGGTGGTGAATGAATTGGATGCCAACGTAGCTGATGTTATGGCCGTCGATGCGGTTCTGTTTCATCCTGAAGACATTGCAGATGAGGCAGCGCAAGCCTTTGAAAGATACGACCTAGTTACCGCGCCGGTAGTAGATGCAAATAATAAGCTGGTGGGGCGCCTTACTGTAGACGCAGTAATGGATTATATTCGCGATGAGTCTGAATCAGACATGCTCTCAATGGCAGGCTTGCGCGAAGAAGAAGATTTCTTTGCATCCATTTGGAAATCGGTGAAAAACCGCTGGGCATGGCTAGCAATTAATTTAATTACTGCTTTAGTGGCTTCGCGCGTTATTGGTTTATTTGAAGGCTCAATTGAGAAAATAGTAGCTTTAGCAGCATTAATGCCAATAGTGGCGGGCATCGGCGGCAATTCTGGCAATCAAACTACTACCATGATTGTACGAGGTTTGGCCTTGGGGCAAATTTCTGCACACAATTTACAATCTCTCATTAAAAAAGAGCTTGGGGTTGCCTTGTTAAATGGCTTGTTGTGGGGCGGTGTGCTTGGCTTAATCGCTTATACACTATATGGTAATTATCAATTAGGTTTGGTGATGACGTCAGCGATGACGCTTAATTTATTGCTTGCAGCTGTCATGGGTGTAATGATTCCACTTATGATGCATAAATCTGGCCGCGACCCTGCTGTGGGTTCAAGCGTGTTGATTACAGCTGTGACAGATAGTGGCGGTTTCTTTATATTTTTAGGCTTGGCGACAATCTTTTTGTTGTAACTTAAATATGAACAATGAAATTCAGCTTATTTGGCAAGAAATTCAAGGCGATATGTCAACATCGGTAGTGGTGTGGCAGTTAGCTCTTGTTGTTTCTGCCGTTGTAACGGCTTGGCTGATTAATGGCGCATTACGTAAATACGTAATGGCAAAAGCGCCAGAGCGCTGGAAGCTCGCTATAGGCGGCATCAATCGTGTGTTGTTTCCGATGTCATCGCTGGTGTTTGTGCTGTTTAGCCAGCTGATTTTGTCCGGATGGCAGCATACTGGCTTATTGCGGCTGGCGGGGCGATTACTGCTTGCCATGGCTGCGATTCGTTTAATCGTCTATTTGCTTCGTTATTTATTTTCGCCAGGCGGCTGGTTAAAAGCCCTTGAGAGCGTGATTTCTTGGAGTATTTGGGGCGCATTAGCCTTGCACTTCACTGGTATTTTGCCTCAGCTTTTGCAAGGCATGGAAGATATGCGGTTTAATATTGGCAAAAATCCAGTAAATTTGCTTTTGGTGTTGCAGGCACTGCTTACTGTTGTTGTTACCATTTTTATTGCATTATGGCTGAGTCGTGTATTAGAAAATAAACTGATGCGCGCAGAGCAAGTGAATGTCAATTTGCGCGTCGTGCTTGGCAAGATCATTCGCATTATTTTACTTTTTGTTGCTACGCTTATCGCATTATCTGCGGTTGGTTTAGATATCACTTTGCTTTCGGTATTCGGCGGCGCGCTGGGGGTTGGCCTAGGTTTTGGCCTACAACGCATCGCCAGCAATTATGTCAGTGGATTTATCATTTTGCTGGATAAATCCATGCAAATTGGCGATGTGATTTCAGTCGATAAGCATTATGGTATGGTGAGTGATATGCGCTCGCGCTACATGGTGCTCAGCAAGCCCGACGGCACGCATGTGATTATCCCCAATGAAACGCTGATTACTACAGCGGTAATCAACCACTCACTCACGGAACACAAAGGTCGTGTGCAAGTTGAGCTAGCCATTAGTGTAGATAGTCCGCTCGAACTTGCTTTGCAGTTGCTGCAAGATATTGCCAAACAACACACACGCGTACTACAAACGCCTGCTCCGGTAGCGCGTATTAAAGGCTTTAGTGAGCACGGCGTTGAACTTAGCCTGACTGTATGGGTGTCAGACCCTGAAAATGGCGTATTAAGCTTGCAATCAGCGTTGTTTATGGATGTTTGGAAAGTATTTAAGAAAAATAAAATTAGTTTTGTAAAAACGGAAGCAAAACAGGATTAGTTTGGCTGTGAGTAGGGATAATAAGTAATAAAAAAACCCGCAACTGCGGGTTTTTTTATTACTTAAACAATTGCTTATTTAAGTTTGGTTTCTTTATACATTACGTGCTTGCGTGCCACAGGATCAAATTTTTTGATTTCCATTTTTTCTGGCATGGTACGTTTATTTTTAGTGGTGGTATAAAAATGGCCTGTACCTTCACTTGATTCTAATTTAATTTTTTCGCGCATCATTTATCCTTTAGATTTTTTGGCCAGCTGCGCGCATCTCTGCAAGCACTGAATCAATACCGTTTTTATCGATAGTGCGCAATGCAGCATTAGTAATGCGCATGCTCACCCAGCGATTTTCGCTTTCTACCCAAAATTTACGGTTTTGTAAATTTGGTAAAAAACGGCGTTTTGTTTTGTTTTGTGCGTGAGAAACATTGTTGCCCACCATTGGCTTTTTGCCAGTTACCATACATACACGTGCCATGGTTATCCCCAGATACTTTGCTTTTTACGAAAGACCGCAATTATAGTATGAAACCTGAGTATATTTCAACTTAAATAGTGGATTTTCATGTGTTTTCTTAGTGTTTGCCTGTACTGCCAAAGCCACCATCACCACGTTCACTCACAGTAAACTCATCCACAAGGTGAAAATCGGCTTGTACCACAGGCACAATCACTAATTGTGCGATGCGTTCCATTGGATTAAGAATGAATGCTTCTTTGCTGCGATTCCAGCATGAAACCAGCAACTGCCCCTGATAATCCGAATCAATCAAACCCACCAAGTTGCCCAATACAATGCCATGCTTATGTCCCAGGCCAGAACGCGGCAAAATCAAAGCAGCGTAATAGGTGTTATCAATATGAATCGCCATACCAGTTGGAATCATCAACGTTTCGCCTGGCTGAATGGTTTGCGTGTGCTCAATGCATGCACGCAAATCAAGCCCTGCAGAGCCAGGCGTGGCATAAGCAGGCATCATGTGATGTAAGCGGTTATCGAGAATTTTTAGGTCAACGGTGATAGACATTTTGTTAACTTTTAATTATTTATCAGAGTTTGACATTAAACACTAAAAGCCCATGAAAATCATCATGTAGCAGGGCGAAAAAGTGAATCATTTTAAACAATGTATTTTTCATTATCAAAATAATCGCTCTAGAAGCTGCATGAATATTGCCTTACCGTGCATCTATGTTGATAATGAATGCGCGCACGTAAGTAAAAAAGCCAGCTTAGAAAAGCTGGCTTTTAGAATTACAGAATATTAGAACTTATAATTAGCACTTATACCTAGCAGGTAGTTTCTATTCTGTGCTGGTTCAAAGTAGCGTTGATTGGAATCGTTTACACGTACAGAGCCGATATATTCTTTATCGAACATGTTTTCTACACGCAGATATTCGCTGAATCTCCAGTTGGTCAGTTCTTGTTGAAATCCAGCGCGCAGGTTAAAGACTGTATACGAAGGTGCTGTGTCAGTATTTCGGTCATCTACATATACCTTGTTGTTATGGCGACCTTCAAATGCAGTGAAGAACCCGATTGATGGGAGTTTCCAAGAGATTTCGCCATAAAGTTGTGTGCGATATGTGCCAGGAATGTAATTACCCGAGGCTACTACATTGTTGGATATTGTTGTAAATGGCTCATCAAATTTTGCATCCAGTAGCGTATAGGAGCCATATAAACCAATGTGGTTATCAAACTCTGTTTCAATGGAGGCTTCTATGCCTTTGCGTTTGGTTTTGCCAGCATTTTTGTATACTGCGTAAGGGTTGCCGGAGATAGCGACAATTTCTTTATCGGTATCTGTTTTAAATACCGAGACATTCACTCTGGTGTTGTCCGCAATAAATGATTTCAGGCCTATCTCATAGTTATCGCTTGTGCTTGGCTTAATGCCCAAGTTTGGTCCCGTGCCATTTATTGGATCGTCATATGCGACTTCGATAAACGTCGGTGTCTCAAATCCTTTGCCATAATTGGCATAGAGGTTTAATGTTGGAGTTACCTTCCAAATAGCGCCAACGACAGGGGTGGTTTTTTTGTGCTCAACACTACCAGAGGTGTCTCTGAACTTACCTGTGTTCGTAGCATTTACTAGATTATCCTCAACTTTTAGCCTTACTCTGGTGTGTCGAATGCCCGCATGCAGGTCAACACTATCCAGTGCTGACCATTGAGCCTGGAGGTATTGGTCAAAGTTAGTGGAGATGTTACCTTCATCCCGATTTACATTAGTTAAGTTGGATGCATCCAACTTGATGCCGTTAGTAGTCGCTATATCTTGGCGGGCATCGTTCATTTTACCGTAAGTGATGCCAGCTGATAACGAGTACGGGCGGTTTAACAGTTCGCCTTTGTTGTTCCAGCGGATATCGGTACCCCAGAAGTCACGCGAGATTATGCTGGCGCGACCGCCACCAGTACTATTGAGAGACAGATATTGTTCGTTTTCCCTTGTGCCAGCATAGGTCATGATGTTCAGGGAGTTGTTAGCATTGAATGCGTGTTCAATATTAAAGCCCGCTTGTGTGTGGTCGCGGTAAACACGTGTATCAGATCTAATTGCACTAACTACTACTTTCTCCGGGTCATCGAAAGCTGATGGGTCTGTGCTAGTTGCCACACGAGGTAGCCCGTTAGGATCTTCCGCCTTTTGGTCAAACCAGTTGACCAATGCAGTTATTTTTGTGTCTTCCGTCAGATTAACTTTGAATTTTGCGGTAGCTTGTTGCTTATTGGCGGAATTATGTTCGCGATATCCATCTGTTTCATAGTTGGATACATTTAACAGGTAGTCGAGACCGTCCAGATTACCTGTTGCATTTAACACTTGACGTTTAGTGTCTTCGCTGCCGAACATCATAGTTGCGCCGATTTCAGGTGTTTTGGGTGCATTCTCTGTCAACATTTGGATGACGCCACCGGATGAGTTTCCGTAAAGCGCAGAGAATGGGCCGCGCATGACTTCGATACTTTTGATTGCTGATAAATCGACCACGCCTGGTTGACCTTGACCATCTGGCATTGAAAGAGGGATACCATCTACAAATACGCGTACTCCACGCACACCAAATGCTGAGCGCGAACCAAATCCACGGCTAGAGATTTGTGGATCTTGCGCTTGGTTGTTTCGGTTTTGTGCTGTGATGCCAGGCAGGCGAATCAGGCTTTCTGAAAGTTGCATTTGCAGTTGCCCAGCCTGAATATCTTCAATATCTACAGTGTCGATTGCAACAGGCAAATCAAAGCTGCTTTGTTCAACACGTGTTGCTGTTACGACCACTGGCGCCGCAATTGTAATATTTTCTTCAGCAGCTTCTGCTTCGGCAGCGAAGATGTTTTGCGATAAACCGCATGTGCTAAGCACGGCAATAGAAAGTAGTTTTCTTTTAAAAATTTGGTTAGAAGTCATGACGTCCCTGATGTTTAATTATATGTAAAATTTAAGTGGTGCGATTTTACGTGATTAAAGAGAGTTGCGGCATCATGAATATCATGATTTATTAAGAACTTAGCCCGAATGGGCTAAGGTTTGCTAGCAATGCTAAAAATTGCTGTTTACAGCATCTTCGCTACGTGCTGTAGGAGTAATCTGGCAATTTCAATTTTAGGGGCGCGTGGTAGATGATGTGCGCCAATATCATCTAGCAATGTCACTTTATTTTCATCTTTGCTCATTGCATCAGTTATTAAGTTGGCCACAATCAGCGGTAATTTTTTTGCTTTGCGTTTTTCTTCAGCATATTCAAGCAGGTTTTCACTTTCAGCGGCAAAGCCTACACAAAATGGCGCATTGGGAAGGTTAGCCACTTCGGCTAATATATCCTTATTTTTTTTTAGCTGCAGTGTAAGTGCGGGTTCACTTTTTTTGATTTTTTGCGCACTTTGTTCCGTCGGTGAATAATCGGCGACAGCGGCCACGCTGATAAAAATGTCTTGTTTGCCGATATTTTTCATCACTGCTTGATACATGCTTTCTGCGCTGGTTGCAGATATGTTTTTAGCGTTGTTAGGCGCTGCAAGTGAAGTGGAGCCACTGACTAGAGTTACATCTGCACCCATCTCTTGCGCAGCTTGAGCAATGGCGTAACCCATTTTTCCGCTGCTCAAATTGGTGATTGCGCGCACAGGATCAATCATTTCCAAAGTTGCGCCAGCAGTAATCAATACGCGCTTGCTAGCCAATAATTTCGGCGTGAAGTGTGCGTTTACAAGCGTCAACAAATCTTCGGCTTCCAGCATGCGTCCCAAGCCGATTTCGCCGCAGGCCTGGTCGCCACTACCTGGCCCTAAAATGCTTACGCCATCGTCCTTCAGTTGTGCAATATTGCGTTGCGTTGCGTGGTTTTCCCACATTTGTTTGTTCATCGCAGGTGCAACCAAAAGCGGGCAATCGCGTGCCAAACAAAGTGTTGAAAGCAAGTCATCGGCACGACCATGCACGAGTTTGGCGATAAACTCTGCGCTGGCCGGCGCGACCAGAATCGCATCTGCTTCGCGGCTTAGTTCAATATGCGGCATACCATTCAGAATACTGCTATCCCACATGCCAATAAACACGGGCTTACCAGACAATGCCTGCATGGTGACAGGCGTAATGAATTTGGTGGCAGCTTCGGTCATCACTACGGTGACGTCAATGTTAGCTTTCACTAAGAGACGTACCAATTCCGCTGACTTGTAAGCCGCGATGCCGCCTGTGATGCCTAATACTATGGATTTGTTTTTTTGCATTTTAGCTATGATTTATGTAATGCTTTCATTTTAATACGAAAATAGGGTTATAACCCTATCAAAATTATGTGGCGCAACCTAAGAGTTATTATTTTATTACTTATTTTAGCAACAGTCGTTCAGCAGACCTGGCTGGATAAAGCGGCTTTAGACTGGAAACACGATTTTTATGTTGCAGTTTACCCTG
>Ga0209253_10006394_pt1 | contig 10209 bp, 12 predicted proteins | sample FrelakmetBRP12BR_FD_187145 | JGI IMG/M metagenome (GOLD analysis project Ga0209253, IMG submission 187145) | Freshwater lake sediment microbial communities from the University of Notre Dame, USA, for methane emissions studies - BRP12 BR (SPAdes)... | ecosystem: Environmental > Aquatic >...
CTCGCCGGGCTCGCCGTAGAGGGGCGTCTCGCCGGCGGTTCCGGCGCCCGGGTCGGCGGCATCGACCGACAGCGCGCCGGCGGCGAGCAGCGCGTCGGACCACGCGTCGGCCGTCGCGGCGTCGGTATCGAAGCGCAGGGCGAGGTAACTCACGCCGACGGCGATCAGCCCGCCGCGAGACGACGCTTGGCGAGCTTTTCCTCGAGGTAGTGGATCGACGTGCCGCCCCGGATGAACTTGTCGTCGAGCAGCAGTTCCTGGTGCAGCGGGATGTTCGTCTTGATGCCCTCGACGATCATCTCGGACAGCGCGACGCGCATCCGCGCGATTGCCTGCTCACGCGTGTCGCCGTACGCGATGACCTTGCCGATCATCGAGTCGTAGTAAGGCGGCACGAAGTAGTTCTGGTACGCGTGCGAATCGACGCGGATGCCGGGCCCGCCCGGCGCGTGCCACGACGTGATGCGCCCCGGCGACGGGACGAAGGTGTACGGGTCCTCGGCGTTGATCCGGCACTCGATTGCGTGGCCGCGCCGCACGATATCGCGCTGGCGGAAGCGCAGCTTCTGGCCCGCGGCGACGCGGATCTGCTCCTGCACGATGTCGATGCCGGTGATCATCTCGGTGACCGGATGCTCGACCTGGACTCGCGTGTTCATCTCGATGAAGAAGAACTCGTCGTTTTCGTACAGGAACTCGAACGTTCCTGCGCCGCGGTAGTTGATCTTGCGGCAGGCGTCGGCGCAGCGCTCGCCGATCCGCGTCAGCGCGCGCGCAGAGATTCCCGGCGCGGGTGCTTCCTCGATGATCTTCTGGTGCCGGCGCTGCATCGAGCAGTCGCGCTCGAACAGGTAGACCGCGTTGCGATGCTCGTCGGCGAGCACCTGGATCTCGATGTGGCGCGGGTTGGCGAGGAACTTCTCCATGTAGACGGTCGGATTGCCGAACGCCGCCTGCGCCTCGGAGCGCGTCAGCGTCACCGCCGAGAGCAGCGCCGCCTCGGTGTGGACGACGCGCATGCCGCGGCCGCCGCCGCCGCCGGCCGCCTTGATGATCACGGGGTAGCCGGTGGCGCGCGCCATCCGGACGATTTCCTTCGGGTCCTCGGGGAGTGCGCCCTCGGAACCGGGCACGCAGGGCACGCCGGCCTTGGTCATCGCGGCCTTGGCGCTGACCTTGTCACCCATCAGGCGGATCGTGTCGGGACGCGGACCGATGAACACGAATCCCGACCGCTCGACCTTCTCGGCGAAATCGGCGTTCTCCGAGAGGAAGCCATAGCCCGGATGGATCGCCTGCGCATCGGTCACCTCGGCTGCGGCGATGATCGCCGGGACGTGGAGGTAGCTCTGCGCGGACGGCGGCGGGCCGATGCAGACCGATTCGTCGGCAAGCCGGACGTATTTGGCGTCGCGATCGGCCTCGGAATGAACGACGACCGTCTTGATGTTGAGCTCGCGGCAAGCCCGCTGAATGCGCAGCGCGATCTCGCCGCGGTTGGCGATCAGGATCTTGCCGAACAGCTGGTCGGTGTTCTTCGCGGGCACGAGCGCGGGACTCAACCGATGACGACCATCGGCTGGCCGAACTCGACCGGCTGGCCGTTCTCGACGAGGATCTCCTTGACGACCCCCGACTGATCGGACTCGATCTCGTTCATCAGCTTCATCGCCTCGATGATGCAGAGCGTGTCGCCGGCCTGGACGGTGTCGCCGACCTCGACGAAGGCCTTGCCGCCCGGGGACGCCGAGCGGTAGAAGGTCCCGACCATCGGGCTCTTGACCAGATGCCCTTCCGGCTCCGCCGGCGGAAGTTCGGCCGGCGCAGCAGCCGCGCCGGCCGCGGGGGCCGCGGCTTGGGGCGCCGCCGCGTGGGCGACGGTCGACGCCTGCAGCATCGCGGCCTGCTGCTTCGGCGACAGCGCCCGCGTAATCCGGACGCGTTCCTCGCCTTCCTGGATTTCCAGCTCGGCGATGCCGGAGTTCTCGACCAGATCGATCAGGGTCTTCAGCTTGCGCAGGTCCATGGGTCAGTCCCTGGTGCGCTGCAGCGAAAACCTCAGCGCAAAGCAGTAATCGGACGAAGACCGGGTGTTGCGCGCCGGAGCCCTTGTCGCGGCGGCCGGCGGATTGCATCGGGGGGATACCATCGCCCGAGCTTCCTTCCTTGTGGTAATCCAGCCCGGAAGTTTGCCGCAGTTAGCCGCACGTTGTCCAGTCGTTGACCGAACTTGCCGCATGGTGCCCGATGCAAATGGCATGGGAGGCAGCGGCGGCCATCCGATTCCGGCCGAGGCGGCAGGGGTGTCCGGGGACGCCCGGATCAGGGTACCAAGGCCAGCGGGGCCGACCCACCGGGCGCGGTCATCGAAACTGCCGTCGACCGAGGTTTATGGCCTATTGTCAGCAGAATCAGAGAAGTTGGCTGAGGATCGATCGCAACTGGGCGTCGCGCAGCGGACCCAATTGCGTATGGACGATTGCGCCGTGCCTATCCACCACCACCGTGAAGGGCAGCGCCATCAGCCGGTTGCCCAGCGCTTTCGACAATTCCATCGCGCCATAGCCGCCGATCAGCGACGGATAGTTGAGCCCGATTTCCTCGACAAACGGCCGCACCTTGTCGGCGGAATCGATGGCGATGCCGACGAACTGCAGCCCGCGGCTGCCCATTTCGGCCTGGGCGCGGACGAATTCGGGCATCTCCTCACGACAGGGTGCACACCACGTCGCCCAGAAATTCACGACCAGCACCTTCCCCCGCCACTGCGCGAGCGTCTGGTCCTTGCCGGAGGTGTCGGGCAGGGTGACGCCAAGCAGTGCCGCCGCATCGCGGCCGCCGCCTTCGGTGCCGCCGAGCCCGAAGGTGCTGCGGCCGAAGTAGATTCCGGCGGCGAGCGCCAGGGCGGCGGCGGCGACAGCGACGACCAGGACAGGGCGGCGGGTGGCCATGGGCGAGAAGGCGAGGATCGACTGGTGAGCAAGCGCTCACATCCTCGCGCGGGCCTTTGCGACCTGGGCGGGGCTCAATTGAACCAGCGCTTTTTCTCCGGGGCGGCCTCGACCGGCAGCCCGGGCTTGCCGCCTGCCGCCGGCAGCGCGATGGTGACCTGCTGCACCTGCGGCGGGTAGCAGACGCCGGCGTCGGCGCAGCCCTGCGATTCGGCCCGGACCGTCAACGACCGTCCGGGTGCCGCGGCTTCGAGCGGCAGCTTGACCAACAGCATGCCCCGGTAGGTCTCGACCTTGCCGAAGAACTCGTCGTTTTTCACCTTGCCTGCCGGCAGCGGCGGAACGACCGCGAGCGCGGCGCCGTCGACGCTGAACCTGAGCTTGTCCCGATAAAGGTAGTAGCCGTCAGCGACGACGAAACGCGCCTCCACCGTACGGTCGTCGAGACCCCGGGCGGCAAAGGCGAAGGCGCGCTCGGGCTCGAGCAGCTTGAGCTGGGCGACTGCGGGGGCCGGGCGCCAAAGCGTGAGAAAGACCGACGCCGAGGCGAACGCCAGCGCCACCCACCGCGGCGATACCCCCGCGCACGTACGGGCGCCGACGCCGATCGGCCGATCGGCGCGGCCGGGCGGCGACCAGGGCGCCGGCGCGGGTCCGTCGCGTGCTTCAGCGGCGCGTCGTTTCGGCGCCGATCCAGTCGAGGTAGGGAGCGAATCCATCGGTAAGGGGGACAGCGACGATTTCCGGAAGTTCGTACGGGTGGTGTTCGCGGACCGTCGCCTCCACCTCCGGGTAGCGGTCCGCGGCGGTCTTGATGACGACCGGATACTCCAGCGCAGTTTCGATCGCGCCCCGCCAGTGATAGAGTGATTCGACCGGCGAGCCGACGCTGACGCAGGCGGCTAGCCGCAACTCGACGAGCAGGCGCGCCAGCCGCTGCGCGCTGTCCCGGTCCGGAAATTGCGTCAGCACCAGCAGCGCCGCACCGGCCAAGGAGCCTCCATGCGTTTTCTCGTCCTCGCGATTGTAATGGCTTTCCCGGTCGTGGACCTGTACGTGACGGTGCGGTTCGCGCACTGGACCGGCGTACCGGTGTGGGCCTGGATCGGCGTGGCGATGGTCGGCGGGTTCCTGCTGCTGCGCAACGAGCGGACGGCCTTCCGCGCGCGCACGGTCGCCGCAATGCACGGCGAGCAGTCGCTGCTGCGCGGGCTCGTCGACAGCGGGCGCAAGGTGCTGGCGGCGATGCTGCTGATCCTGCCCGGCGTCGTCAGCGACCTGGTTGCGCTGCTTCTGCTCGCACTGCCCATCAACGTCGGGCGCCGGCTCGAGGCGGCGGCGCGGGGTGGGCGCTTCGACGCGATCGAAGGCGACTGGCGGCGGCTCGACTGAGCCCCGTCACTTGAGCCGGTCGTAGACGGTCGGTTCGGACCTGCCCGCCCGCCGGTAGGCCCAGATCATCAGGGCGACGCCGGCGACGATCATCGGCAGCGACAGCCACTGGCCCATCGACAGGCCCAGCGCCAGCGGACCCAGGAACGCGTCGGGCTCGCGGGCGAATTCGGCGACGAAGCGACACGCGCCGTAGCCCACCAGGAACAGCCCCGACGCGGCGCCGGTGGGCCGCCGTCGCCCGGTGAAGAGCCACAGCACGACGAACAGCAGCAGTCCCTCGAGCCCGAACTGGTACAGCTGCGACATGTGCCGCGGCTCGGGACCCGCCTGCGGGAACACCATCCCCCACGGTCCCTGCGTGATGCGGCCCCACAGCTCGCCGTTGATGAAGTTGCCGAGGCGCCCGGCCGCCAGCCCCAGCGGCACCAGCGGCGCGATGAAATCGGTGACGTCGAGCCAGCGCTTGTGGCGGCCGCGCGCGAACAGCCACATCGCGAAGATCACGCCGAGGAAGCCGCCGTGGAAACTCATGCCGCCCTGCCAGAGCGCGAACACCTCGAGCGGGTGCTGCAGGTAGTACAGCGGCTTGTAGAACAGGACGTAGCCGAGCCGGCCGCCGACGATGACGCCGAACACGCCGTAATACAGCATGTCGTCGATGTCGCGCGGGTGCCAGCCCGTCAGCAGGTTCTGCCGGGCCCGGTAGCGCCCGAGCACGACGAACAGCACGAACCCGATCAGGTACATCAAGCCGTACCAGCGCACTGCGAGCGGGCCGATCGAGAACGCGATCGGGTCGAATTGCGGATGGACGAGCATCGGTGGGCGGGATCGGCGAAGGTGGCGTCGGCGGGCGGGGGGACGGAAAACCGGGGCCCCACGCCGCGCGAAAGGGCGCCGATGCGGGGCGGCGCACCGACGGCCGTGCGCTAGAATCGGGGCATTATACGAGAGCCGGTGCGTCGCCGCAGGGGCGAGTCCCCGTCCCCGCCGCCACCCATCGCCGACAGCCGCCACCGGCGCCGACCCCCGAGGATTGCCGCATGAGCTACAACCGCCGTTCCCGCCTGATCACGCAGGGCATTGCCCGCTCGCCGAACCGCGCGATGCTCCGCGCCGTCGGCTTCACCGACGGCGACTTCGAGAAGCCCATCGTCGGCGTCGCCAATGGCCATTCGACGATGAACCCCTGCAACGCCGGCATCCAGCCGCTGGTCGACCGCGCGATGGCCGCGCTGAAGTCGGCGGGCGCGATGCCGCAGGTCTTCGGCATCCCGACAGTGACGGACGGCATCGGCATGGGTACCGAGGGGATGAAGTACTCGCTGGTATCGCGCGAAGTGATCGCCGACGCGATCGAGACCTCGGTCAACGGCCAGTGCATGGACGGCGTGCTCGTGGCCGGCGGCTGCGACAAGAACATGCCGGCCGGCGTCATGGCGATGGCCCGGATGAATGTGCCGGGCATCTTCGTCTACGCCGGGACGATCAAGCCGGGCGAGTGGAAGGGCAAGGCGCTGACCATCGTCTCGCCGTTCGAGGCGGTCGGCGCATTCAGCGCAGGCACGATGTCGAAGGAGGACTACGACGGCATCGAGCGGCACGCCTGTCCGTCGGTCGGCGCCTGCGGCGGCATGTACACCGCCAACACGATGAGCTCGTCGTTCGAGGCGCTGGGCATCAGCCTGCTGGGCAGCTCGCAGATGGCGTCGCCCGACCCCGAAAAGGCAGACTCGGCGGCGGAGTCCGCGCGCGTGCTGGTCGAGGCGATCAAGAAGGACCTGAAGCCGCGCGACATCATCACGCGCAAGTCGATCGAGAACGCGATCGCGCTGGTGATGGCGACCGGGGGCTCAACCAACGCGGTGCTGCACTACCTGGCGATCGCCTCGGCCGCCGAGGTCGAGTGGACGATCGACGACTTCGAGCGCGTGCGCCAGCGCGTGCCGGTGCTCTGCGACCTGAAGCCCTCCGGCCGCTTCGTGGCGACCGATTTCCACTCCGCCGGCGGCGTGCCGCAGGTGCTGAAGATGCTGCTCGTCCACGGCCTGCTGCACGGCGACTGCATGACCATCACCGGCCGCACGATCGCCGAGGAACTCGCGTCGATTCCCGACGAACCGCGTGCCGACCAGGAGGTGATCCGGCCGTGGGCGAAACCGATGTACGAGCACGGTCATCTCGCGATCCTCAAGGGCAACCTCGCGCCGGAAGGCTGCGTGGCCAAGATCACCGGCCTCAAGAACCCGTCGATCACCGGACCTGCGCGCGTGTTCAACTCGGAGCCCGAGGTGATGGAGGCGATCATGGGCCGGAAGATCCGGGCCGGCGACGTCGTCGTCATCCGCTACGAGGGACCGAAGGGCGGGCCCGGCATGCAGGAGATGCTCGCGCCGACGTCGGCGCTGATCGGCCAGGGCCTCGGCGAATCGGTCGGCCTCATCACCGACGGCCGCTTTTCGGGCGGTACCTGGGGCATGGTCGTCGGCCATGTGGCGCCCGAGGCCTACGCCGGCGGCAACATCGCGCTGATCGAGGAAGGCGATTCGATCACCATCGATGCGCACAGGCTGCTGATCCAGCTCAACGTCGGTGACGACGTTCTGGCGGCGCGCCGCGCGCGCTGGCAGCGGCCCGCGCCCCGCTACACCCGGGGGCTGCTCGCCAAGTACATGCGGCTGGTGTCGACCGCGAGCCGCGGCGCGATCACCGACGGCGGTGAATAGCCGCCCTGGCGCAACCGGTTGCTCACGATGAGCGCCCTGTCCTTACTGCGCGCGGCCACCGGCGTCGCCACACTGCTGGCCGCGGCGCTGGCCGAGTTCGGCCTGCGGCCCGTGCAGGCGTCGCCGTCGCTGCTGCTGCCACTCGAACTACCGAAGGCACCGGCGTCGGCAGCTGCCGCCCTGAAGCAGCCGGTCGACCCGAAGGAGCGCGCCGTCGTGCCGCTCGCCAATCCCGGCTTCGAGGGACGCATCGCCTCGGCAGGGCAGCCCGAAGGCTGGGTCACGATCCAGCACGCGGGCAATGTGTCCTACCTGTTCACTCCGGACCACGACGCGCCGCACTCGGGCGAGCGCAGCCTGCGCATCGACAACGTCGGGCCCGAGCCCTACGGCGCCGTCTACCAGATCGTCGATGCCGCGCCGTACCGGGGCAGGACCCTCGTGTTCTCGGCCTGGATGAAGACGAAGGAGACCAAGGGCAACCGTTTCGGTACGGGCGCGGGGCTTCTGCTGCAGGCGATGAAGAATGGCTACCCCGACGCGGTAAAGCAGATGCGCCGCAACGCGATCGGCGGCACGACCGAGTGGACGCGCTACCAGCTCGAGCTCGTCGTGCCCGCGGACGCGCAGAAGGTCGAGGTCGGCCTCAACCTGTTCGGGCCCGGCACCGTCTGGTTCGACGACGCCTTGCTCGAGCTCCTGCCCGCGCCGCGCTGACCCCGCGTGGGCCCGTCATCGGCCGCCGCCGCCCTGCCTCGCCCAAAGACACGCTCTCTCGCCCCCGACACGGAGAAACACGATGCTGTACTGGTCCGCCCTCGCCGGCGCCATTGCCCTCGAGATCGCCGGCACCGTATCGATGAAGCTGTCACATGGCTTCACCCGCACGCTGCCGTCGGTGCTGCTGTTCGTGTTCTACGCCGCCTCGTTTGCGCTGATGACCATCGCGGTCAAGCGCATCGACATGAGCGTGTCGTACGCGATCTGGTCGGCCGTCGGCACGGCGGCGATCACGCTGATCGGCGTGTTCGGATTCCGCGAATCGCTGACGCCGGTCCAGCTCGGCAGCCTCGCGCTCATCATCATCGGCGTCCTCGGTCTGCGTCTCGGCGCCGCCGACGCCTGACCTGCCAGTCCAAGGAGACCATGCCATGACATCCCCTGATCGCAGCCGCGACGTCATCGTCGATCCGTTGCGCCGGCGCCTGCTGCTCGCCGCGGTGGTCACGCCGACGTTGCCGCTGCTCTCCGCGTGCGCCGCCACCGGCAGCACCGGCGACGGCCCGGCCGCCAAGGCCCCCGACTGGCGTCTCGGCGACCGCTGGACCTACGCCGTGTCCGACGGCTTCCGTTCGCCGGTGGTCTGGACCGAGACGCGCGAGATCATCGCCGCGGGCGCCGAGGGGTTCCAGCTGCGCGTGACCCAGAAGGGGCCGACTGTCGACAGCACGCGGATCGAGCATTGGCCGTCGCCGGGGCAGTTGCGCTCGGGCGCGCTGATGGACAACGAGATGCGCAGCTTCACGCCGCCGCTCCCGCGCTTCGAGTTTCCGCTGGCGGCGGGCCAGCGCTGGAGTCTTTTCGCGAACAGCTTCGACCCGGCCACCGGCACGACGGGGCAGATCAACTATTTCGTCCGCGTGACGGGCTGGGACAAGACGACCGTCGGCGGCACGACCTACGAAACGCTGGGCCTGCGTCTCCTGATTCGCCTCGACGACGAGACGTTCTGGCGCAACGCGACCGAGTGCAACCAGCTGTTCCACTACGCGCCGTCGATCGGCGGCACTGTCCTGGAGGAGCGCGACGCGCAGTACTTCGAGAAGGGCGACATGCGCAGCGCGATCGCGATCCGCTCGCAGCACGCGCGGTTCGAGCTTACCGAATTCCGCCGCGGCGGCTGAGCGCACACGGCGGGGGCCGCGCGCGGCGGGGGAGACGACGTCGGGCGCAGAGCCGGAGGTGTCCGGCGCGCCGGCGCCGCTCGAGTCGCCCGAACCGGCCGTCCGGGCCGGGCGGCTGCGTCAGTTCTGCAGTCCGAGCCGCTGCCAGATCGTCGTCGTCAGCGCAGCCTGATTCAGCGTGTAGAAGTGCAGGCCCGGCGCGCCGCCGGCGAGCAGCCTGGCGCAAAGGTCGGTGACGACGTCCAGCCCGAACGCGCGGATCGACGCTGCGTCGTCGCCGTAGCCTTCCAGCCGCCGCCGGATCCAGCGCGGAATCTCCGCCCCGCAGGCGTCGGAGAAGCGCGCGAGCTTCGACGCGCTGGCGATCGGCATGATGCCCGGCACGATCGGCACCGTGACGCCCGCACCGGCGGCGCGGTCGACGAAGTCGAAGTACGCGTCGGCGTTGTAGAAATACTGGGTGATCGCCGAATCGGCACCCGCGTCGATCTTGCGCCTGAAGCTGGCCAGGTCGGCGTCGGGACTCTTCGCCTCGGGGTGCGCTTCCGGGTACGCGGCAACGTCGATGTGGAACGCGTCGCCGGTCTCGCTGCGGATGAACGCGACGAGCTCGCTCGCGTAGCGGAATTCGCCGGCGTCGGCGTTGCCCGACGGCAGGTCGCCGCGCAGTGCGACCAGGTGGTCGATGCCGTGGCCACGGTACGCCTCCAGCACCGCGCGCAGCGATTCCTTCGTGCTGCCGATGCACGACAGGTGCGGCGCCGCGGCGAGACCCTCGGCGCGGATCGCGAGCACGGTCGACAGCGTGCCCTCCCGGGTCGAGCCGCCGGCACCGAAGGTCACCGAGCAGAAACCGGGCTTGAGCTGCGCGAGCTGCGCGCGCGTCGCGGCGAGCTTGGCCACGCCCTCCGGCGTGCGCGGCGGGAAGAACTCCAGGCTGAACTGTCCTCGTGCGGCGCTCATCGCGGCGAATGGCTCCTGCCCGAGGGCAGCAGCAGCGACGAGAGCGCCAAGGAGATGAGGCTGTAGACGATGGCGCCGAACACGCCCGACCAGAAGCCGGCGACGCGGAAGCCGTCGAGGTAGGAGCCGACCGCCCAGAACAGCAGGCCATTGATGACGAAGAGGAACAGCCCCAGCGTGAGGATCGTCGCCGGCAGCGTCAGCAGCACCAGCAGCGGCCGGATCAGCGCATTGACGAGGCCGAGCACCAGCGCCGCGATCGCGGCGGCC
>Ga0209253_10006395_pt1 | contig 10205 bp, 20 predicted proteins | sample FrelakmetBRP12BR_FD_187145 | JGI IMG/M metagenome (GOLD analysis project Ga0209253, IMG submission 187145) | Freshwater lake sediment microbial communities from the University of Notre Dame, USA, for methane emissions studies - BRP12 BR (SPAdes)... | ecosystem: Environmental > Aquatic >...
TTCCTACTAGAAACGAGGCATATCGAGTAGAAAAATGCATCCGCTCACTTAAAACACAGACCTACCCTCACTTGGAGATATTCATTGTTGACGATTCCACTGACAACACTGTTGATTTGATCAAATCAATCGTTGGCGACGATCCACGGTTTCATCTCATAAAGGAAGAAAAACTGCCAAATGGATGGATTGGAAAACCCCATGCGCTACAACAAGGAAGCAAACTAGCAAAAGGCGATTTCCTTATCTTTATTGATGCAGATACATTCTTTAATTTTGTTCAAGATATTAACGATGTATATTTTTTATTCTTAAGTGAACAAGACGAAGCGGATATTGCAACAACTGAATATGCATATTTATTAGATATTCCTTTGAGTCCGTTTGAGCCTAAACCTTCACCATTCCCACCAATTGAATAATGGCACGCTACGCAAATAATGGTATATTCAATGTCAAGTATCCTACAAGGAGGAAGATACAACGCATCCTGCAGCAGTTAATCTCTCAGGCAGGAGCTATTGATACAGGTGCTTTGTATGACTCTGTGCGTATCAATGCTAAAATCCCTGCATTAGGTGAACTTGAGATACAGATTATTGCTATGTATTACTTTGGATTTTTGAATAATGGTGCAAATCTTTGGAATGGTGGAGTAATACCTCCTTATGAGTTTTGTGCTCAGTTAACTGAAAGGATGGATAGTTCTGGAATAACAACAGAAATCTATTCTCAATATACTGAGTGGATGACACAGCGTTATCCTATTTTGCAAGTGGCTCAGATACTTGGTGAAAAAAAATCTATTATTTACACATTTGAGCCTATTGGAGGAGACTTTATTGGAAAATTAGATTTTACAGATTAAGCTCTTTTTTCATTGACATCATATTAAAAGTAAGTACAAGAGGTAGGTCAGTTACTTGCTTAAACTTAGTCAAGTCCTCATTACAAAGAGAGTAGAGTAGTCTCTCCCATCCCCACTTTACAGCAGACTTTTGCTCAGCTTGTGCCTTAGACTCATCAGAGGTCATTGGTTTATTTTCATCCTCCTCATCTCCATCCTCTTCATTAAAAAGTAAGTGATACTTATCCATGAAATCCTGTCTAAATGATAGGTACTCAGGTATGATACCATAGATATCATTGATACAGTACTCATCAAATAGTTCATGCCGGTCAAATGGATTGAACTCATAAGGCTCAAAGCTCAACTGTCCCCACTCATTAGTGGTATGTTGCCTGTACATGATAGATGCTATATGACAAAGATGCTTAATATAGTCATTGGCAAAGAAATACTCTAAGTCAATGAACTCACCACAGGTCAGCTTAGATAGTGGCTTGACCTTCCATTGCTCAATGTCTCTCTTGTAGTTCTTAGATGGCTCAGAGTTAATGAATGTAATATCATTGAGCATATTACTAACCTCACTTACATCTAAGTCCTCAAGTTCATCTGAGCTCACTCCTGCAAGAGCTGAGAGTATCTCTATCTCTCTGGCAAATACCTCCTCAATAGAATATAACTCTCTTATCTCTTTAAACTGCAGGACATCAATCTCACTCCACGATTTCGGGAGCTTCATTTCTCTTGATTTCTTTAGACAGTTTTTGTCCAATTTCTACTAAGTAAGGAACTGCTAACTCTGACTTGAGCTCTCTTATCATTTTTGACTTATGCTTGATATGAGTAGTGTCATAGTGTTCAGCTTTGCTTAGGTCATCTCTCTTGAATAAGATAGCTAACATCTCAGAGATGTATCCTTTATGCCTTGAGTTCATGACCTTCTCAATATGCTTAGTGTCTCTCACTGATAACTTGAACTCCTCACCTTCAAAGGCTGTGTACTTGTATCCATCAAGCTCAATAGTTGACTGTAGTTCTGGCTTACCTTTGATGTTGTTAAAATCCTTGACATAAGTTTTGAACTGTTCAATGGTGGTATGCTCAAAGTCATTCTCAGTAATACCAAACAACTCAAATACTTTAAGATGTTTCTCAATAGCATCTAAGTCCTGTTGTGCATGGATAGATGTGATATCCTCAAACTGTTGCACTGTTAACTCCTTCAATTGATTAGGAATTTCTTTGTCTAAAATTTTTACCATAGATTTTAATTTTTAACAAATATAACACTATTTACAATATAGGCATGGATAGACCTGTCTATAAGATAACTATTGACCCTGAGTACTCTGATGGAGAGGACTTAGGTATTGAGATGATTGCCTTCACTGCCAAGCCTGCTATTAAGGTAAAGGGTATGGCATTCAATCAAGCTACTCCAATGACATTCAGTGATGATATTAAGATGAGAATTGTAGCACCTGCTATGATACCAATGTCAATCTATCGTAGAGATGAGGATGGCACTGAGTATGATGTGCTATTCACAGAGGAGGTCATTGAGTCTATTCATGCTAAGTTCATGCAGAACCTACAGAACAAAGATATCTTTAACTTAGAGCATGAGGCAGAGGAGAAAGTCCCTGCTTACATCCTTGAGGCTTGGATAGTTGAGAACCCTAAAAAGGACAAAGCATTCACTACCTATGGTATTGAAGTACCTAAGGGCACATTGATGCTAACAAGCCAAGTAACTGATAAGGAGTACTATGATAGCCTTGTTGAGTCAGGTCAAGTAGGTTACTCTATTGAGGGATTCTTAGGACTTAAACTATCGGAATTATTAAAACTAAATACAATGAAGTTACCTGATGGAGAACACTTGATTGAGGATAAAATCTATGTTGTAAAAGACGGAGAGGTTATCGAGATCAAAGACAAAGAAGAACTGGCAGCAGAAGAACCTGCCACAGAAGAGGCTGAGCAAGAGGCTGAGACTACAGTTGATGAAGCTGCTGAGGATGTACAAGAGGAGGAGGCAGATGCTGCCGCTGAGGATGTTGAGATGGCAGTTGACCCAACTACTGATGCTGAGGCTGTACTTGCAATAGTATCACCTGTGATTGAGGAGCAAGTTAATCAACTACTTGCTATCATAGCTGACCTTAAGAACCAAATGGAGGAGTACTTAGCTCCAAGAGATGAGGAGATTGAGGTTGAGGCTAAGAACCAAAAGATGAGCTCAAGAGAGCTATTTAAAGAATTTGTAAAATTTTCAAAAACCAAATAAAATGAACCGTAATTTAAAATTTAATTTAGAGGTTGAGACTAACGCATTATTGTGTGCCAACCCTGAGGAGTTCTACTCCAAAGCATATCTTCAATCAGAGGATATTGCATCTAACTTTCGCTCTTTACCGGGCATTAAGTCAAAGACAAAACTTGCTAATGTAACTTTTGGTAACATCTTACAAGCATCTACTTGTAACTTCTCTGCTCCTAATGATTCATTAGATGCAGTTGATATTGATGTATGTCCTTTGTCAGCTATGGCTCAATTATGTCAGTTTGACTTAGAGCAATCATTCTTAGCATTGCAAATGGCAAAAGGATCTAATGGTGATTTCACTGTTGCATCTTTTATGTCATACTACTGGAATGAAATGGCAATGACTATCGGTCAAGATATCGAGTTGTTGAGATGGCAAGGTGATACAGAGTCTGAGGATGCTTTATTGTCTTTGTGTAATGGATACTTAAAAGGACTTTGTGGAGATGAGGCAGTGAATGGATTGTATGCAGGTGCTATTGATACAACAAATGTACTTGACCAATTGAGTGCTACGCTTGCTCTTGCTCCTTCAACTATTAGCAGAAGAAAAACTGAGTTAAGATTTTATGTATCTACTAATGTAGCTAATGCTTATGAGCTTGCTGCTGCACAAGGTAACACTTTGACTTATGTTACTACTCCATTAGGTTTAACATTCTTAGGGATCAATGTAGTTGTTTGTGAAGGTATGCCAGATAACACTATCTTGTTGACTTTGAGAAATAACCTTATCTATGCATTTGATGCAGAGGGTGATGACAAAGCATTGAAAGCTGTTAACTTATCTGATTCAGTTGCTGAGCCTTATTTGAGAACTCGTGCTAACATGAAAGTAGGATTCCATTATGTTAACCCTGCAGAGATTGTTTTGTATAACGTTTGTTTCGACTAATCTCTCCCTTATATATAACGGGGGTAGAAATACCCCCTATTTTTAAACATTAAAAAACAACTAAAATGAGCTGTGCAACTTTAGAAACAATTTTAAAAAGCTGTGACAATAACTCAGGAGGTATCTATAAGTTCTATGTAAACCAACAAGATAACATCCAATCTATCTCTACAGATGAGACAGGAACTAATTGGATTGTTGATGGTATTACATTTATACCTACAGCTGACCCCTTCATTGAGTTAGAGTTCAGAAGAAACGTATCCTCATTTACAGAGGACTCTGCTATTGATTTAATTAATGGCTCAAGCTATGTAACTGCAACTATCAATTTGATGTTCCATAGAAGAGATCAAGAGAAATCAAAAGCTATTAAAGTATTAGGAGCAGGACAACAGTACTTAGCAGGTATTGTTGAGGATGCTAATGGTAAATATTGGTACTTCCCATTTTTGCAATTATCTGCAACAGGTGAAGGATCAGGAACTACAAGAGCAGATGGCTCTAAGTACAGTGTAACACTTGTAGCTGAGAATGAGTTTTTGGCTTATGAGGTTGATGCTACTATCATACCAAGTCTCCTTTAATCTTGCCATAGATTATAAACTAAGAGCCTCACTTCGGTGGGGCTTTTTTAATAATTATTTCTTTGAGATACAATATAGGTATGATATATCTTGAGAAGGATACAGTTAACACCTTTGTGTTGACACTTACAGAGGTTACAACAATCTCCAATCCTTACTATTTATTTGAATTTGAGGATGAGTTTGACACTACAGCTAACCCTATCTATTGGCAGGGAGTTGATAGTTCCTCATGGCCTTCAAGATATAACCTATTTACTATCGATGAGCCTACTGATATAGACTTTATTAAGGGACAATACAGATATAAAGTTTATGAGAGTCCTACTCCAACAGTTGATCCTACAGGATTGACTATGATAGAGGAGGGCCGCATGGTAGTGGCAGGGATACAAACTAATTCAATCTATGACTAATGGCATGGTATAACAGATTTATAGGCAGCAAGCCACAAACAGCAGAGATAGTTGAGGGATATCAATCCTTCTCTACTCCATTTCAAAAGGTAGGAGGAGCTAACCTATCACTCCCTTATGTTAATGGCCGCTATCAGATAGCAGGATACATCCCATTTGGGCAGGATAATCTCTATCCAGAGTTACTTAATCAACTATATTACTCATCACCTTTGCATGGTGCAATAGTTGACTTTAAGACTAACTCAGCAACAGGTGGAGGATACACTATTGAGACTGAGAAAATGTCTCAAGAGGATAAACTCAAGTTATATACCTTTGAGAGAAAGCTCAAGTTAGGTAAAACTATCAGAGCCATAGCTCAACAGTTGATAGTTCACCATAGAGTGTACTTCAAGTTGTGTTATAATAAGAAAGGAGAGATATATAAAGTTGAGAACATTTCACCTGAGAGAGTTAGGATTTCAAGAGATAAAGAAACATACTTTATTTGTGAGGATTGGACAGCTCGAATTGATGTGAGAGAGATAAAAAAGTATCATCCTGCTAACACTGACCTTGAGCAACTCTATTGCTATGAGTTAATGACATTAGGCCAGGAGTGGTATCCTTTGCCGCAGTACAGTTCGGCACTTAATTTTGCATTTTTGAGTGGCGAGCTATCATACTTCGCTAAGAGTAACATTCAAAACTCAATATTTCCATCCTTTGCCATGATGTTTCCTAAGAGACCACAATCAGAGGAGGAAAAACACATGATTAAGCAGACCATTGATAGGTTGAAAGGTGCAGCTAATGCCGGTAAGGCTGTTGCATTCTTTGCTAATAATCAAGATCAGTTACCTAAGATTGAAAGCCTACCAACTAACAGCAATGATAAGTTGTTTCAAGAGGCATCAAGCCTTAACACTGAGCAGATATGCTTTGCTCACACAATAGATCCCATCCTTATGGGAGTAAGAACTCAAGGATCTCTTGGATCAGGCAGTGATATCAAGCAGGCTTATGTTGTATTTGAGAAAAATGTAGTCATGCCATTGAGGAGACAAGTTGAGGAGATAGTTAATGAGATAATGACCATTGCTAAGATACCGGGCAAGTTCTCAATTAACAACTTTCAGATTATTAATGAGACCATCATTGAGCTTGAAGGTGATACCTCTAAGACATCAGATGCTTTGAACTCATTGAGTCCATTGGTAGCTACTAAGGTACTTGGAAGCATGACACCTAATGAAATCAGAGCACTGGCTCAACTGCCTCCAATAGAGGGAGGTGATGTTATACCAACTGAAACACCTGCACCATGATATACTTTATAACAGAAACATATTTAAAGACTAACACACCTATCACAGCCAATGTTGATGTGACAGATGTTACTCCATATATAGCAACACAGGCACAGCTCAGAGTTATGCCTATCTTAGGCACTACGTTCTACAACTATCTACTCACTAAGTACAATGCTCAGACATTGACTAATGATGAGGAGGCACTTGTGGCATACATTCAACCTGTTATAGCTTGGAGGAGTGCAGAGGATGCTGTGTTTGGCTTGACATATCAACTTAAAAACAAAGGACTGCAGACTCAGTTTGGGGATTTCTCAAGCTCAGTAACTCGATCAGAGGTAGCCTTTGGGATGGAGCACTATGCACAAAAGGCTTCATTTTTTGAGACCAGGTTAACAAGATACTTGATAGCTAATAAGGATTTATATCCTGAGTTCACAGCAGAGGTGAACAGAGATACTGACCTAAGACCTATGATTGATCATTGTGGCTGTAACTGTGGGGAAGTGTGTAGATTTGACTGTCCTTGTGGAGGATTTAGAGAGAATGGATATAATAACAGCATATTGATTTTGTGATGGGATTTAATGAAGTAGCATTTACAGTAATAACAATACTCATATCCGGCATAGGGTATTTTTTGAAGAGTTTACATAGTGATTTGAAAAGTGTTATGAAAGAACAAAAGGATATCATTGAGACTCAAGGAAGGCTCAAAGGCAAGATTGAACTTGTTGATAATGAGGCAAGGTTTAAATATGAAGCCATTGAGAAAATGACACAACTTGAAATCAAGCATCTTGCTGAGCAGATAAGTGAGCTCACTCAATCAGTTAAGAAACTAATAGAAATAAATTTAAGATGACATTAGCACAAAGATGGAATGCTCCGACTCCTAAGTTCTGGAAGAGAGTACAACAGGCAGCCATTACAGTGGGTGCAATAGCAGGAGTTATCCTTGCTGCACCTATTACACTACCTGCAGCGGTCATAACTGTGGCAGGATATGTGGCAACAGCAGGAACAGTGGCAGCAACACTATCACAATTAACTGTAGAAAGCAATGAGCAACGTTAAGAACTACACTGATAAGCAACTTTTAGATAGAGTAAAGTCATTATCTACTTATAAGAACATACCATCTGATATGTGGCTGTTGTTTGTTAGGTCAAATGAGGACGGCAACAACATCTTTGATGACAAAGTATATATATTCAAGGGCTCAGCCTTCCAATATGTAACCTCTTGCACTACCAATAAGGGCAACAAAGGAACTGCAGTAATGGAAGCAGATAGATGGAACTATGATTGTTATGCTTATGGACTTCACAGAGGTAAAATGGAGGCACTTAGACAGGTTGCCAAAGTACCTTACAGAAGAGATTACACAGCAGATGGTAAAACAAACCCCACCACTAACATTATGGATAACATTATCTTTATGAATGTTCATGGAGCAACCTATAACAAAGGTAGTCAACAGGTAGCAACTCAGATAGGAGGATGGTCAGAGGGATGCTTAGTGCTTAACAATAACCCTGATTATGAGAGAATGGTTCGCATGGCAAAAGACCAAGCAAAAGTATCAATAGTATTAATAAACGAATTTTAAAATGGCAAAGAAAGTAGGCAGACCTAAAAAAGTACAGGTTAACATTGAAGGTGATAAGACAGATGTTATCATCCAAACAAATAAGGCTGAGATAGAATACCACAAAGATGGTATCAATAAAGAGCTTGATTATGATGGTAAGAAAGTAGATGTCAACATCAAAAAAGATGAGACAGGAACTAAGGTAACTGTGGAGTCAGAAAATAAATTCCTTAAAGCTGTTGCAACATTAGCATCTAAGTTTGTTGTAAAGCGATTTAAGAAAAAATAATCAATCTATATATACCATGAGCCCTACTGCAATAGGGCTTTTTTGTTATTAACAATCAAATGTTAATATTATTTTTGTCTAATTATTTGCATATATAAAAAAACTTACTAACTTTGTTCTATAAATAATAAACAAAAACAGTATGAAAACAGAATTTATCAAAGAATGCGACACTTGTTGGGGGTCAGGTTCAGTATTAATTAGCAGTGCTTATGAGCATCCATCTCACAGTGAGTCTGATATTTGTAATGAGTGTAGAGGTGAGGGTAAATACCTTGACTATGAACTATTAACTGAGCGTGTTGAGGATGTTGAGTGGATGATTGAGGGCATGTTAACTCGAATCAGAGTAACATCTGATACTTTAAAAGATTTGAGTAGAGGTATGTTCTATGAGTTACTTCCTAAGTATAAGCATAGACTTAATATTCAGTCAAGAGCTCTTGCAAGATTAGAACTTTATTTGTCAAACCTTAAAACTTATTAATCATGACAGAAGATCAAAAGGCTGTGAGAGACGTTTTAGTGTTCTCTGCTGCATTATTAGCTATCACTTTTGTGTTGATGTATATCGGAGTAGTAGGATAGCATGAGAGAGCCTAAAATCAACTTAGCAATTATCAGTTATTGGGATAACTTTGATGAAATCAGATATTATAAATATTTAAAACTATTAAAAAATGTGGACAATACACTATCGAGGATACATGGGAGGAGCTTGGAGGATATTAAAAAAGACTGTGCAAGCAGACTCAGAATGGGAGGCTCGAAGGATGAGCAACCTTTGGGAGAAACTAATCATTAAAATTGAGAGAGTATGAATCAACTTAAGATGTACAAATGCATAAGACTAATGCAGATGCTACAAGATAATCCGAGACACATCCATACCATAGCAAGGTATTTAAATGTAACTGAAAGGACAGTATATAGATATCTAAGTCTATATAAATCACTTGGATACAAGATAATAAAAGATAAGTTTAATAAAATAAGAATAGAAAAATGATAGTTAGAAACCCCATAAGATTAGTATTAGCATTAAAAGCACTTTATTACACAACTAAATTTAGTTAACATGAAAGAACAAAACTTAGAAATGCTACAGCTACTTGAAAGTATAGAGGTAATGCTGCAAAATGGTAACTCAATACACCCAGACTCAATCATTAGAGGAGCTATTCGCATAGCAATAGGAATGGATCAGTATGGAATGCCAGAGGGATTAGATACTCCAGAGAAACATGAGCAGTATTTGAAGGATATAGGATTAATTAATAAATCAGAATAACATGGCAGAAGAGGCAAAAATGGCAATATTTACTTTTGCAATGGGATTTTTAATAATTGGAATAGGATTAATTTATAATTACTTTAACGAAAAATGACTGACATAATACAATACATTGAGGATAACAACCTCAAAGCGCGCCACAGATATAGACACTACACTTACAAGCGTTTCTATCTTTACAACCTACTTAGAGAGGAAGGACTTACACTGTATGAGATAGCGGCAATGTTTAACAGAGATCATGCAAGTGTGATACATGGACTTAAAACTCACCATGATCTAATCTCAATTAAGGATAAAATATACCTTGACTATATTGAGGAGCTAATGTTAATCTTTGAGAATTACAATGAAGACCATAACCTTGTTGATGACATAATGAACTGTTTTTGTTTAAAACAATTACGAAAAATTAAATTTAGAATTAAGAATAATCTATACAAAGAATTAAATTTGTAGTCCATACTGTTTTGATTAATTATTTGTTTGACCCTCTTTGCACTGCATGGAGGGTTTTTTTGTGCTTAGGTACTTAGGTACTTTATAACTTCTCTCTATACTATATATATTTATTTTTTTGGTATAATTATTTTCCCGTTTTGCTTCATGTAGTCTTTCATAATAACACCTGGCATTCCATCGGGTGTCCCACACCA
>Ga0209253_10006396_pt1 | contig 10204 bp, 3 predicted proteins | sample FrelakmetBRP12BR_FD_187145 | JGI IMG/M metagenome (GOLD analysis project Ga0209253, IMG submission 187145) | Freshwater lake sediment microbial communities from the University of Notre Dame, USA, for methane emissions studies - BRP12 BR (SPAdes)... | ecosystem: Environmental > Aquatic >...
ACGAGCGGCATGAAGGTGCTCGTCAATGGAGGCATCAATCTGTCGGAATTGGACGGCTGGTGGGCGGAAGCCTACACGCCTGAAGTGGGGTGGGCGTTGGGTGACGGCCAGGAACATGGCGACGATCTGTCCTGGGACGCTGCTGAAGCCGCGACGCTCTATGACCTGCTCGAACGGGAGGTGATCCCCGAGTTTTATACCCGCGATAAAAACGGCATCCCGACTGCCTGGGTGGCGCGCATGCGTGAAAGCATGGCACGGTTGACGCCTCGCTTTTCTGCCAACCGCACTGTGCGTGAGTACACAGAGCAACATTATATCCCGGCTGCTGCGGCCTACCGCCAGCGTGTTGCCGATAAGGGCGCAATGGGCGTGCAGTTGGTGAATTGGCAGCGTGCTATGGAACAGCACTGGTCAAATCTGCGTTTCGGCGAAATGAAGGTAGCGACTGACGGGGGAAATCACGTATTCGAGGTTCAGGTTTATCTCAGCGGTCTTGACCCGAATACTGTGCGCGTAGAACTTTACGCCGAGGGATTGAATGGTGACAAATCGGTGAGGCAGGAGATGACGCGCGGTCAGCAACTGGTGGGCGCAAACGGTTACGTCTATACCGCAGAAGTGCCGGCGACACGTCCAGCTACTGACTATACGGCGCGAGTGATACCACATCGCTCCGGCGTTGCGGTTCCCTTGGAAGTCGCCCGAATTCTATGGCAGCGGTGATTCAATTTCCAATGGAGGATTACGGAGTGAATAGCGAGTTCAAGGAAAGCGATTCACAGGAATCGCAGAAAGTTTCGGGGTACAGCGCCCCTTTGGATATCCAGCCATTGGTTCCCCGCAGCAAGCTACGGAGGTATTTAAGTTTTCATAATGCGAGATAATGGAACGCGTCCTAATATTGGGTGGTATCGAGCGACTGGCGCTGGTGGGAGAGAAGAAATGGTAGGAGGACCGAAGCCTGACAGATGAAAAATCCACTCCAAGAACATTCACGGATGATCGCCATGCAGATGAAGGACGACCATATCGTGAATAAACAGGGATAAATAATAGGGATAAAATAATAAGAGGCCAACATGACTGACGAGCATTTTAATCGCATCTTAACGATCAACAGCGGATCTTCCAGCGTAAAGCTGGCCCTGTACCACATGGGGCCATCGGAGATGCTGGCGCTATCTGGGAAAATTGATCGGATTGGTCTATCGGGCAGCCATTTGGAGATGAAGGATGCCGATGGCAGGGTCATGACTAAGAGCGAACTTAGCCTGCCAAACCACGAGACTGCTTTGAAGGCGCTCTTGGACTGGCTGCAAGACCATATTCGCCGGCAGAGGTTAGACGCAGTGGGTCACCGGCTGGTGCATGGGGGTGTTAAATATACCTACCCCCACAGGGTCACGCCCGAGGTGCTGGCGTCGCTCAAAGAACTCATTCCTCTGGCGCCCGGGCATCTCCCACAAGAAGTGAGAACGATAGAGGCAGTCCAGCAGTTGTATCCAGCCCTGAAGCAGGTTGCCTGTTTTGATACTGCTTTTCACCGGCAGATGCCCGATCTCGCGCAGATGTATGGACTGCCCAGGCACCTGCAGGACAAGGGAGTAATCCGCTATGGTTTCCACGGCCTCTCCTGCGAATACCTAACTTGTGAGCTGAGACGTCAGGCGGGCCCTGAAGCAGCGGACTCCCGATTGGTCATCGCTCACCTGGGCAACGGAGCAAGTATGACCGCTGTGCGGCATGGCAAAAGCGTTGATACAACAATGGGATTTACGCCAGCGGGGGGCCTGGTAATGAGCACGCGCTCGGGGGATCTTGATCCTGGGGTTCTGGTATACCTTCTTGAGCAAGAAGGCGTGCGGCCCTCTGCCCTGAACGAGCTGGTAAACCGGAAATCTGGATTGCTGGGTGTATCCAGAATCAGTTCGGATATGAAGGATCTACTCGATAAAGAGAAAGAGGAACCTCATGCCGCAGCAGCCGTTAACCTCTTTTGCTACCAGGCCAAAAAGTTTCTGGCAGCCCTGGCCGCAACTCTGGGGGGACTGGACACCCTGATTTTTACCGCGGGTGTGGGCGAGAACGCCTCTACCATCCGTTGGCGTATCTGCGGGGGTATGGAATTCCTCGGCATACATCTGGATTCCAGTCGCAATGATGCGAACGCTCCCATCATATCCCAGGAGGACAGTCCATGCATTGTGCGAGTGATGCGTACTGATGAAGATTTGATGATTGCAAGGCATACCAACGACCTTATTCGTGAGAAAAGCGAGGAGCAGAAACAAGGCCCATAGGCCGAGGAAGACCAAGGAGGTGCAGCATGACTCAGATATCCAAAGACCGATCAGAAGGTCCCCTTAGCGCAGAGGAGCTTCGGAAGATCGATGCCTACTGGCATGCGACCCTTTACCTTTGCGTGGGCATGCTTTTTCTGCAGGACAATTCGCTGCTAAAAAAGCCCCTAAAGATGGAGCACGTTAAGAAGCGCCTCCTGGGGCATTGGGGATCGGACCCCGGTCAGTCTTTCACCTGGGTGCACCTGAACCGGCTGGTCAAGAAATACGACCTGAACATGATTTACATCTCAGGTCCTGGTCACGGGGCTCCTGCCACCCTCTCCAACGCCTACCTGGAGGGGACTTATTCCGAGGTCTACCCGGATAAAAGCGAGGACGAGGAGGGTATGCAAAAGTTCTTGAGACAGTTCTCCTTCCCCGGCGGCATCGGTAGCCACTGCACTCCCGAAACTCCCGGCTCGATTCATGAGGGAGGCGAGTTGGGCTACAGCCTCTCCCATGCCTTCGGGGCGGCCTTCGATAACCCTGACCTGATCGTCGCGGTTATGGTGGGTGATGGCGAGGCTGAAACCGGTCCCTTGGCAACGGCCTGGCATTCCAACAAATTTCTCAACCCCATCCGTGACGGGGCGGTGCTTCCCATTCTGCACTTGAACGGTTACAAAATCGCCAATCCAACGGTGTTAGGAAGAATCAGCCACAAGCAGCTCGAGAGCCTGTTTATCGGCTACGGCTATAAGCCCTATTTTGTCGAAGGTTCTGATCCCTATACCGTGCACCAGTTGATGGCTCAAACGCTGGAAACGGTGATAGGTGAAATCAAAGACATCCAGCGCGAAGCCCGCACCAAGGGCGTTACTCAGTTGCCCGAGTGGCCGATGATCGTGCTCCGCACCCCCAAGGGCTGGACGGGTCCCAAGGAAGTGGACGGCCACAAGGTGGAGGACTTCTGGCGGTCCCACCAGCTACCCTTCGAAGTTCACGAAAATCCCGCTCACCTGAAGCTGCTGGAAGAGTGGATGCGGAGCTACAGGCCCGAGGAATTGTTTGATGAGAATGGCAAGCTGATTCCGGAGCTGAAGGAAATGGCTCCCACCGGCCCCCGCCGCCTGAGCGCCAATCCCATTACCAATGGCGGCCTGGTGCGGAAGGCACTTCTCCTGCCTGACTTTCGTAACTACGCCGTCGAAGTGACCAAGCCCGGCACCACCATGGTCGAAAACACCCGCGTTCTCGGCGTTTTCCTGCGCGACGTGATGCGCAACAACATGACTAATTTTCGGGTCTTTGGGCCGGATGAAACCGCCTCCAACCGCCTCACCACGATCTACGAAGCCACTAAGAAGACCTGGATGGAGGAAATCAAGCCCGAGGATGCGGACGGCAGCGAACTGTCGCCTGACGGCCGCGTGATGGAAATGCTCAGCGAGCACTCCTTGGAAGGCTGGCTGGAGGGATACTTGCTGAGTGGGCGTCATGGATTCTTCGCTTCGTATGAAGCCTTCATCCACGTGATCGACTCGATGGTCAACCAGCATGCCAAGTGGCTGGAGAAGTGCAAGGATGTCCCCTGGCGAGCTCCCGTTTCCTCACTGAACATACTGATCACTTCCGTCGTCTGGCGCCAAGACCACAATGGCTTCAGCCACCAGGACCCCGGTTTCCTGGATGTGGTCACTAATAAGAGCCCTAAAGTTACGCGCATCTACCTCCCCCCCGATGCCAACTGCCTGCTGTCGGTGGCGGACCACTGTCTGCGCAGCATGGACTATGTCAACGTCATCGTTTCGGATAAGCAGCTTCATCTACAATACCTGAACATGGATGAAGCCATCCAGCACTGCTCCAAGGGCATCGGCATCTGGGATTGGGCCAGCAACGACCAGGGGAGCGAACCCGATGTCGTGATGGCCTGTGCGGGCGACGTCCCCACCACGGAAGCCCTGGCGGCGACCGCTCTGCTCCGGGAGAACTTTCCGGAACTCAAAGTCCGTTTCATCAACATTGTCGATCTGTTCAAGCTGGAGCCGGAGACCGAACACCTCCACGGCCTGTCAGACCGGGACTTTGACAGCCTGTTCACCATAGACAAGCCGATTATTTTTAACTTTCATGGCTACCCCTGGCTGATTCACAAGCTCGCTTACCGCCGCACCAACCATAAAAACCTTCACGTACGCGGCTATAAGGAACATGGCAATATTAATACCCCGCTCGAGCTCGCCATGCGGAACCAAATCGATCGCTTTAATCTGTCGATGGATGTCATCAACCGGGTTCCCAATCTCCGAGTTGCCGGGGCTCATGTCAAGGACTGGTTAAAGAATCAGATTATCGAGAACACCAACTATGCCCACGAGTACGGCATCGATAAGCCTGAGTTCACCAACTGGAAGTGGCCGTATTGAATCAGCGGACAACGACCAGTAAGCATTCATTTTGGGAAGGGGCAAGGATATGCACGTCCTTGCCCTCATAACCAATTGCTGGCCTTGGGATCGGACTCATTGTTTTCTCTATCTCGTCTCTTTTTGTTTTCTTTGTTACTGATGTTTCTGACCGGTTTTGGGATGATGGTACAAACGGCATCGGGTAAGACGGTTTTACGGACCATTGCCGAGGAGGATAAACGCGGGCGAGTGATGAGTTTTTATGCAATGGCACTTCCATTATTAAGAAAAAAGTACGTTCGCTATATTTGAGAAAGGGTATCATTTTGGTAGAACCAAGAGAAGTCTGGCCACCCAACATTGACATTGACGGCGCATGATGAAGAAAAAAATTACCCATAGCCTCGGTCCCCTCATCGGCCTCCTTCTTTTCGCCGCTGCCCTCTGGATGCTCCGAAGAGAACTGAAGGAGTATTCTTATCATGACGTAATGCGAAGTTTGGAGGAACTGCCAGCTCTTCGCCTTTACATAGCTCTTGCATTGACCCTCTTCAACTATTTTGTAATGACCGGGTATGACAGTTTGGCTCTTCGCTACATTCGCTCTCCGCTCCCGTACCGGAAGATCGCCCTTGCGTCTTTCATCGGCTATGCGTTCAGTATCAATATCGGACTCTCCATGATCGCCGGAGGCACAGTTCGATATCGACTCTACTCCGTGTGGGGATTGTCCGCCCAAGAGATTACCAAAGTAATTGCCTTCTACACGTTAGCCCTCTGGCTTGGGCTATTTTCCTTGAGCGGGACAATCTTTTTGATCGAGCCCGTCGCAGTCCCTTCTATGCTTCACCTCCCCTTTTATTCTCTCCGTCCCCTCGGGGTCGTCTTGCTTGCTCCTGCATGTGGATATTTATTGTTGTGTACGTTAAGAAAAAGGCCACTGAAGATCGGAGGGTGGAAATTTTCGCTACCGTCCATGGGGCTATCCCTTTCTCAGATCGCCGTCGCGTCTCTGGACTATGCTTTGGCCGGAAGCGTGCTGTTTGTCTTGCTTTCCTACCAAGGAACTCTCTCCTATCCGGGCTTTCTTCCCATTTTTCTGATAGCACAGATCGCAGGAAGTTTAAGTCAAATCCCGGGAGGTCTTGGGGTCTTTGAAACGCTGATTCTCACTCTCCTTGCCCCGAACTTCCCTATTCACTCGCTCCTTGGTTCACTTTTGGCCTATCGTGCGATCTATTATCTCCTGCCGTTAAGTATTGCTGCGGTCTCGCTTGGCGCCCATGAAGTCCTTCTGAGGAGGGTAGAGATAAAGAAAACCGCCCTTGTCGTTGGCCGATGGATTCCGGTACTCCTGCCGAACGTGTTTGCCTTCGCTATTTTCGTTGCCGGTGCCATTCTCCTCTTTTCAAGGGTAACACCCGCTGTGAGCGGACAACTGACCTGGCTCAGTCCTTTTCTCTCCCTGCCCGTGATAGAAATCTCACATTTTCTCGGGAGTCTTGTCGGAGTCGGGCTCCTTTTCCTTGCACGAGGCCTGCAGCGGAGGCTTGACGGGGCCTATCTTCTCACCCTTGCCCTCCTTGCCGCAGGGATAATCTTTTCTCTCCTCAAGGGTTTCGAATTCAAAATGGCTCTTGTCCTGGCAGTTATGTTTGGTGCACTTCTGCCTTCTCGCCACCATTTTTACAGGAAAGCCTCACTAATTGGTCAGCGGTTTACTTCCGGTTGGATGATAGCCATTATTGTTGTTCTGCTTTGCTCAGCCTGGCTGGGGATATTTTCTTACAAGAATATAACGTACTCAGACGAGCTATGGTGGCAATTTGCCCTGTATGGCGATGCTCCCCGGTTTCTTCGGGCCACCGCGGGCACGATCGCATTTGCGATGTTTTTTGCATTAGCAAGCTTGTTACGGTCCACCCCTCCTGAACCTGCGCTTCCCGGCAAGGAGGATTTGGAAAAGGCTCATGAAATCGTCACGAAATCGCGAAAAACATATGCTAATCTTGCTCTACTCGAGGACAAGGCACTTTTTTTTAGTGAGAATAGGACGGCCTTTATCATGTATGGCGTTGAAGGGCAAAGCCGGGTGGTTTTAGGAGACCCTGTTGGTCCGGAAGGAGAGATGACCGAACTTGTCTGGCAGTTTCATGAAATGTGTGACCATTACGATGGATGGACAGTCTTCTACGAGATTCAACAGCAAAACGCACATATCTATCTCGACCTTGGGCTTACCCTCTACAAACTTGGGGAGGAGGCCCGTATATCACTAAAAGACTTTTTCCTGGAGGGGAGCGACCATAGAGGGCTCCGCCGTACCCATCATAAGGTTGAAGGAAAGGGATGTATTTTCAAGATCATCCCATCCACTGAAATCTCTTCGCATCTACCGGAGCTCAAGGTGATATCCGATACGTGGTTGAAGGAGAAAAACACCAAGGAGAAAAAGTTCTCTCTTGGTTTCCTTAAAGAAGAATATCTGAAGCGGTTTCCTACCGGGATAGTCCAGAAGGATGGTAAGATCCTGGCCTTTACCAACATCTTCCTTGGAGCCGAGAAGGAGGAACTGTCTGCCGACCTCATGAGGTTTCTTCCCGAGGCTCCCAACGGTGTTATGGACTACCTGTTCATCGAGCTCATGTTGTGGGGGAAACGAGAGGGATATAAGTGGTTCAACCTGGGGATGGCCCCTCTATCCGGACTTGAGAACGATGTTCTCGCTCCGATCTGGAACCGTCTCGGTACATTTATTTTCCGTCATGGCGAACACTTCTACAACTTTCAAGGGGTCCGTGAATATAAGGAGAAGTTCGATCCCAAGTGGGAGGCGAGATACCTGGCCTCTCCGGGCGGTCTTGCGCTTCCGCGCATCCTCATCAACATCGCCTCCCTCATATCGGGAGGTCTCAAAGGAGTTGTTGCTAAATGAAACTATTGTCCCGGAGATTATGAGGCTACTGCCGTCATCGTCCTGAAAGAAGTAGAATAAACAGTTTGATTGTCGCAGTACTTTTTTAAGAAAATTTATAAAGGAAAATCGTTGACATAAAATAGAATGCAGATCGTTGAACAAACATTACCCTTCTTTAAAGATCGATGAGGTATCCAAAAACCATAAGAATTGAAAAGCGGGTATAGCAATAAAAGAGGAGGGCTTCTATGGATTTAAAAGTTAGGAGTACATCTGAATATAAGAATATCTCCTCACAGGAAACCCTTAAATTCTTACAGACATCGATAGATGGGCTTACGGAGTCCGAAGTCGGGAAGCGCCTTGAGATATTCGGGTATAACGAAATAGAAGAGAAAAAAAGGAATCTTCTTCTTGAATTCCTGTCGCGCTACTGGGGTCCCATGCCGTGGCTTCTGGAGCTGGCGATGGGGCTCTCGTTCGTACTGAGACATTACCTTGAAGGGATAATTATCTTTGCGCTGCTCACGGTAAACGCCATCATTGGCCACATGCACTCACGGGGTTCGCAGAAGGCGCTCGAACTTCTCAAGAAAAAGCTGGCGATAAAAGCGAAGGTACTACGGGACGGGAAATGGGGAATGAGGGAGGCTAAGGAGATCGTGCCGGGGGATATCATCGCCGTCGGACTCGGGGATATCGTGCCGGCCGATGCCAAGATTGTGAGCGGCGAGCTTTCAGTCGATCAGTCAGCCCTGACTGGAGAATCCTTGCCTGTAGAGACGCGCGAATCGGACGTCATCTATGCGAGTTCCGTAGTGAGGCGTGGAGAGGCCAGGGGCGCAGTCGTCAATACGGGAGCAAATACGTACTTCGGTAAAACAGCGGAACTGGTCAAAACAGCCAAGCCAAAGTCCCATCAACAGGAAGTAATGATGGCTGTAGTCAAATATATGATGTATCTGGGTATAGCCGCAGCGGTTTTAGTTTCAATAGATGTGCTGGTGATGAATTTAGGTGTGCTGCTGATACTGACTTTCGCGGTAATCTTCCTGATGGGCGCGGTCCCCGTAGCCCTTCCGGCCGTTCTCACCATAGTCCAGTCCGTCGGAGCAATGGAGCTTGCAAAAAAAGGAGCGCTGGTCACAAGGCTCGATTCGATCGAGGATGCCGCTTCAGTAGACGTCCTCTGCCTCGATAAGACAGGTACGATGACTCAGAACAAATTATCGGTTACCGACAGCATACCGTTCTCCGGATATACGAAAGAGGATGTCATCACCACAGCCGCCCAATCATCACGAGAGGAAGGCATGGACATCATAGATCTTGCAGTGGTTGGATACGCTAAAACTACGCGAGTGGATCTTAATGCATACAAACAACTTTCATATACACCCTTCAATCCGTCGGTCAAAAGAACAGAGGCGATCATTGAAGCCGATGGGAAGCGTTTTAAAGCTGTTAAAGGCGCAGCCCAGGTAGTCATAGCTCTGTGCCGGGGACTCGATAAAGAGGCCATAGAGAAGGCAAAGAAAACCATAGAAGAGGTTTCTCAGAAAGGATACAGAACGATAGCCGTTGCTCGATCGGAAGGCGATGACTTGGATGATCTCAAACTTGTAGGATTGCTGCCGATGGCTGATCCACCCAGGCCGGACTCAAAAAGCATGATCGAGGAAGCAAGAAAACAGGGAATAAAGCCGCTGATGCTTACCGGTGATAATATTGCTATTGCTAAAGAAATAGCCCATCAGGTGGGTATCGGCAGTAAGATTATCCGACTGGCTGATATTGAAGGCTTAAGCGAAAATGAACAGGTGAAGGTTATCGAAGAAAGCGACGGGTTTGCCGAGATATATCCCGAGGACAAGTATAAAATCGTGAAACTTCTGCAATCCAGGGGTCACATGGTAGGGATGACCGGAGACGGGGTCAACGATGCGCCGGCGCTGAAGCAGGCGGAGATGGGAATAGCGGTAAGCAACTCGACCGACGCCGCGAAAGCTTCAGCAAGCGTGGTCTTAACCGAACCGGGCATGAGCGTGATCATTGATGCGGTAACCATAAGCAGGCAGACCTACCAACGAATGCTGACTTGGGTCATCAACAAGGTTACGAAGGTCATAGAATTCGTCGGCCTACTGACCCTGAGCTTCTTCTGGCTCCATGAAATTGTGCTCTCTCTCCTCGGGATGTCGCTGCTCGTGTTTGCAAATGATTTCGTGACCATGTCTCTGGCTACTGACCGTGTGAAACACACCAGCAATCCGAACAAGTGGAATGTGAAGAACATTACTCTGGCATCCCTTGTACCCGGGATATTATTGGTTGTCGAAGGGATTCTCGTCATTCTCATGGGCATGAAATATTTTCATCTTGAATGGGAGAAGCTGCGCACCATGGTCATGCTGAATCTTATATTCAACAGTCAGTTCAGGGTCTTGATCGTAAGAGAAAGGAGGCATTTCTGGTCCTCCCTTCCGGGCAGAGAGCTAATGATTTTAAGTGCAGCAACTATAATAGGATTTGCGCTGCTAGGTGTATACGGTATCTTTGTTCCATCCCTGACGGTATACCAGGTCCTTGCT
>Ga0209253_10006397_pt1 | contig 10203 bp, 9 predicted proteins | sample FrelakmetBRP12BR_FD_187145 | JGI IMG/M metagenome (GOLD analysis project Ga0209253, IMG submission 187145) | Freshwater lake sediment microbial communities from the University of Notre Dame, USA, for methane emissions studies - BRP12 BR (SPAdes)... | ecosystem: Environmental > Aquatic >...
AGGCCGGCTCGATGATCCAGTTGATGTTAAGGCCCAACAGGTTAAGCAACTCCCTGGCCATCATGGTCATCTCACAGGTATCGATTCCATAGGGACAAAAAACGGAACAGCGGCGGCATTCGGTACACTGGTAGAAATAATAGAACCATTCCTTTAGAACCTCTTCTGTAAGCTCCCGGGCTCCAGCCAGTTTACCAAAAACCTTTCCAGAGAATGTGAAATATCTCCGATAGATTGACCGGAGCAGCTCAGTCCTCAGAACAGGCATATTCTTCGGATCCCCCGAGCCGATGAAGAAATGGCACTTGTCCGCGCAGGCTCCGCATCTAACACAGATATCGAGAAAAAGGCGAAATGACCGATAACGGCCAAGACGATCTTTCATCCCCCTCAGGATGGTTTCCTTCCAGTTTTCGGGGAGCTTCCAATCCTTTTCTGTCGGCTGCCACTCTCTCGGGTTCGGGAGTTCGAGATACTTCTCATGTTTGGAGGCTCCTGGGTAACCATAGGTTCCTTTCCGAAATTCTGCTGACGGCTCCATCCAATCCTTTGGAGGAGGGGTGTAGTCAATCTTTAACGATTTATCCTTCAAGGTCTCTTCCGACATGATTATCCCTTCTCCAAAGGCAAACCAACTTCCTTCATCGAATCCCTGAAATCGTCCTCATACTCTTCATAGGTATGCACTTTGACAGGACGGTCCCAGGGGTTGATATGCCGATCGTTACGACTGGCATTTCTCAGGTTCTTCGTGGGGCTCAGGAAGATTCCAGGCATGTGCATCAGTTTGCTCAGAGGAAATGTTGCGATCAACAGGCTCACGAAAAAGAGATGGATATAGAAGAGCAAGTTGACGCCCTTTGGAGGCACAGGGTTAAAACGGAGCATGGCCATGACCCATTCCTTTACCTGCACCAAATCGACCTTGTAGATAAGCCGCATGAGCACTCCAGAGATGGCGATCCCGGCAATCGCAAGAAGTACGAAGTAGTCCGAGGGAAGCGAAATATACCTCACCTGTGGAGTGATGACCCGCCGGATGAAGAGATAGCCCAGGGCGATCAGGATGATGACATCGCTGATGTAGAGGATCGGTAAGAGATTCTGAAAGATCGAATCGACTCTCTGGAGGACCACCACGACCGAGGGGACGGGTTCGAGAAAGAATCTCAAGTGCCTCACGAGGATCACAAGGAGAGACCAATGAAAAGCCATAGCCCCCAGCCAGAGTAGGATGCTGGTTCTGAAGAGAAGCCTGTGGGGCGCCTCTAGCTCGACCTTTTCGTTCTTAAGCAGGGATCGGAAAAGGAGGATCTCAAGAGCCAACCGCTTCACCACCCCTCCTGTCGTATAAGGGCTATCGATATTATCGGCCTTAATCCAAGAGAGGGATTTCTGTTGTCCTGAGACCGTCGGGATGTGGAAAGGCACCGGCGAACTTGCCCATTTCAAAACCCGGTAGATGAAGCCGGCGATGAAGAGGAGAACAGCCAGGTAAGGAAGAAAGATGCTGAAGACAGAATAAAGGCCTAATCCTCCTACGCCAACAAGAACAAGAAGGAGAAGACTAAGAACTCCTGAAATGGAATACCAGACACCCATAATTTAGAAATCCTTTTTAAATTCGAAGCACGAAATCCGAAACTCGAAACAATCTCAAATGACCAAATGTTAAATTCTCGAAACAAAAAAAGTCTAAAGAAATTTGAATTTTGAAAATTCGAATTTGTTTCGGATTTCGATATTCGAATTTCGGATTTTATGGACTTTCATCCTCTCCCTTCTGCTTTTTTTCTTTCGAAGTGGTCATTCTTTCTATCATCCGAAAGGCCATTTCTTTCTCGGCCCTCGCCTGGTTGATCCGGATCTCACAAATCTTCTCTCGGCACTCCATATAAGCATCGAAGGCCTGAAGGGCCAGGTCATCAATGCTGGATTGGAATTTCAGCCATTCGTCCATCACTGATTCTTTACAAATCTCATTCTTGAGCGTTTCTCCAATAGCCCTCTTTAACAGGAAGACAAATCCGACGGCTTGCGAAGGGGAAAAATCTTGAACCGACCGGATCTTAAGAATCGAATCCAAAGAAGCCTGACACTTCTCATTCTGACTGCCTTCACAGAGCTTTTTGAAAAGAACCTCTATCTCCCGAGAAAGGGTTGAGCCGACCGGGTTGGTAAATTGATCCTTGTCCTTTCTCATCAGGGGCGCCGTATCGGCAGGATAGGTCTCCAGGATGAGATCGAACCATCTTTCTCGAATCTTTTTTTCATTTCGTAATAAAAGGTCTCCGAGCACCATGCTCTTATCCATTTGCTCGATCTCTCTTCAAACCCCTCCATGGCCTCGGTGCCGTCATGAAGCTCACCTTAATGCCATTCCCAATCGATAAAAGGCTTTTCCATATCGACCATCGCATTCGCCACCAGTTCAACAAGGCCTCCGTAGTAGATACCATGTTTTTCCCACAGATCCTTGCCACTAAGAATATCCCGGATGGCACCTTTGCAGTTGGAACAGGGAGCGCACACATATTTCTTAATACTCGGATCCAAAACATCGTTGAAGGTCTCGAGGATCTGCTTCAGTTTCATCCGGCTGGAGATATTTTCCCTCCACTCCTTGAAGTTCATAGAGTTCATGATCGCAAATCCGCTCCCTCCTCCGCAGCAATAGTTTTCTAGGCCATGGGGCTCCATCTCTCTGAATTGGGGACAGATCTTTTTCAGAATCCGCCTCTGAGGTTCGACGATTCCCATCAACCTCACGAAATTGCAGGGATCATGGAGGGTGACTGGAAAATTGTTTTTTGCCGGATTCAGTTTAAGCTTTCCGTCACATACCAGATCAGCGAGAAGAGGAAGGAAACTTTCCCTGGGAAAGTTCATTTCGTCAACGAGGATGCGGTCTGCGATGACAATCAAGCCCTTGTGAGCATGACCGCACTCTCCCATCACCATTTTCTTGACCTTTAATTTCCTGGCAACCTCAACCTGCTTAACGGCAATCCTGGCGAACTGAACATCATCATACCATGTACCGTAGTTGGTGGCCTCATAGCCATAGATCTCACTCGAAAGCGTCCAGCTCAGGCCTGCTGCCTCAAAAATGATAGCAAACGCTACTGGGTTTTCGATCCACGACATGAACTCGCCGGAGTTATGAATGAGCAGGATGTCCGCCCCTTCCTTATCCACAGGAACCTTGATTGGCCTCCCCAGTTTCCCCTCGATCTCGTCCTCCATGAACTCCACCATATTCTGAAAAGCCTGGGAGGAGATCCCGGTGCTGGCACCCACCTTCAGGTGCTGGATCGTTCCCACATCGTGAAGTTCCTTAGGAGCAATACCCATCTCCTGGCTGAATAATTTTCTAAGCTCTCTACCGATCAAGCCATTATCACTCCCAAGGGGGCAGCGCTGTGCACACCGCCGGCAAAGGCTACAGCGGTAGGCCAACTCTGCTAATCGGGCCACAGTCGGCCAGTTCAGTTCAATATCCTCTCCCATCAATTTAGAGAGAACCTTTCCCCGTTTCTTGATATATTTGTTAATGATCCTTCGAAGAACCTCTGATTTGTAGGTGGGGCGATAGATTTCCTGCTTTCCGCTGGAGACATAGACAGGACAGGCATCACTGCAGGTCTGGCACCGAACACAGCTCTCGAGGGACTGAATTAACGGTTGCCAGAAAAGCCAATTGTCATTCTGTGACAGTAACTTTTGAAGACCCCCGAGGAAACGTTCAACCAGTTTCTCTTCCTCTTCTTTGCTCTTCGGCTTCGGAAGACTCAGGGCTGAGACCCCGTCCAAGGAGCATTCATACCCTTTTCTCTTCGCTTCAGACAACAGGGGATAAGGCGGTTTCGTCCCGATTTTGTCCAGAGGGGGAGGAAGAGGCATCAAGTCATCCGCCGTTACGGTAACCAGGGGCTCCTCCGTGCGGAGGCTGATATCCTGTAATCGAATCCTTTTTCTTTCAATCATCATTACTTTTTTGTCATTCCTGCGAAAGCAGGAATCCAAGTATTTATTTTTTTCAACTCTAAAACCTTTCTGGATTCCCGCCAGAGTTCACCCCGTGCTTTGACACGGGGCGGGAATGACAGGACATACTGAACATTGTTAAAAGAAAATTCTCAGATGTAACCATTTAAGGAGCACCTGTTTGGATTCTGTTATAGAAGGCTGTAGTTCAGAGGCAACTTCTCTCCATCGTTTCCCCGCCTGGATGTGAGGAGCAGACCAGGTTACAGGTCGCTCAAGAAGTTCCCTCACCCTCCTTTCGATCATTCCTCCCCTCTTGTTTGGAACATCATCCCATCGAAGATGGTGATAGTATCTGAAGAAGAGCTGAAAGACATGGCCAAAAGGTAAGTAGATTAACCACACAGATGCAAAGAGGACATGGAGAGCCGGTGCCAGTGCCGGATGAAGCTTATGTTCAACATCTGCAAAGGTGACTTGCTCCCTGACATACTTCAGGAGAGCTGGCACACTCGACTTGAAATGGAGATCCACTGCATAGACTCCCCCCAGCAGCGTAAGCAAGAGGAATGCCCATTTTACATAATGGATAGGTGGATAATAGACCTTCAGCTCTTTGTCTGTCACTCGCATCCAGAGGATGATGGCTCCTCCGATAAAGGTCAATGCAGTGGCACATGTCCCCCATACCCATCCGAAACTGGAAGCCGTTTCAGCGCTTGCAACGACCGCTCCGAGAAAGAGCCAAAGATGCCAAAGGATCAATAAATAGAGTCCGACATGAAAGATGAAAAGGGGGTACCAGAATCGTCTGTTTCGACGATAAAATTCTCTCAGAGAGAGAATGTCTAAAATCATAGACCACAGTTTTTCGCCGAACGGGTTGTGTGTTTTTGCCCACCACTCGGTTAATTCATAAATGGAACTCCCTTTGTAAAGCTCCCAGTGGAGGTGTAGAGGAGTGCGAGCAACCTTCACCACCCGAAGACTCGTGGCGACAATGAAAAAAAGGATGCTCCCGTAAAAAATAAAGAGGATGATCGTGCCCACTTCCTATCTCCGCCCCCAGCCTCTCCCTCCCCTCGGGGAGAGAGGGTGGGGAAAGGGGGATATGCTTGGCGTTAAACGCATCCTGTAGGTTTCGCTAGCCCTGCGACCTTGCACGCCCCTTTGGCGGGACCGCTCGGGAAGAGCTGGTAGATCTTCTTCAAATCGAATCCCGTCTGTTTACAGACCATTCGAATGGGCGGGGCAATCCCATATTTAATAAAATAGTCTCTAAGATAATTGACGATCTTCCAATGCTCCTCGCCCATGGGAGAGGCATTCTCCGTTTTGGCCAGATCTTCGGCAACTTCTTTATTCCATTTGTCAGGTTCCTGGATGAAACCATCCTCATCGATCTCAATTTCCATCCCACCAAGATTTGCCTTTGCCATCTTTTTCCACCTCCCCTTGAAAAAATAGAAAGAATTGAAAACTAATTTTAATATGCCAATTCCCAATCCGCCATTAGTGAAGCCTGGCATCCTCTTTCAAAAGGTTAACCCGCCGCTTGGATCTTTTCCACCTGGAAGCCAGCGATGTGAATCCCTGAGCCCACTCAGGTGTTCCCAAGGCATGCAAATGAATATAAGAAGCAAAGAGGTTCTTGTAAACGATCCCATCCTGGGAACCATGAATCCCTCTCCCTCTTTTGACTTGATAGGCGAACTTCAGTCCTCGTGCATCGGAGAGGTTGGAATGGTGGAATTCGTGGCCGCGGATGGTTAACCCTGTCGAGAAAAATGGATTTTCCCCCACCACTTCAGCAACCACGTAGCCATGGCCTTCCGGTTTTTGGGATAACTCAACGTCAGCAGGAATGATGCGAACCATTTCATAGGATCGATCTTGCCAGCGGATGCTCCGGCATAAATACATCAGGCCTGCGCACTCGGCATATACGGGAAGACCTTCCTCAACAGCCTCAGCAATATCCTTTCGTAACCCATTGTTTCCCTCTAACTCTTTCAGGAAGAACTCTGGAAATCCACCTCCGATATAAAGCCCATCTAGCTCCGGCAATCGGTCTATAAATGAATCGATAAAGAGGAGTTGAGCGCCAGCTTTTTTGAGAGCCTCAAAGTTTTCCGGGTAATAGAAATTAAAGACACGGTCGCGTATGACCCCGATTTTAGTAATTCCAGCTTCGCTTCCCCCCACCCCATCCCTCTCCCCTAAGGGGAGAGGGGAAGGGTGAGGGGTTTTAAGAGTGCGAGCGATCGACAATATTCTGTCCAGATCGAAGCAGGATTCAAGTTTATGACCAATCCGTTCGACCCGTGATTTTGATTCGGCAGATTCTGGTGCAGGAATGAGTCCTAAGTGCCGCTCAGCGACGAGAAGATCGGCGTCACGGGGGATGCTTCCTACAACAGGGATCCCGCAGTGCTGTTCCACCGCGTCTCTTAGCTTCTCCTCATGCCGGGGGCCAGAGACATAATTGAGGATCACCCCTGCAATCTTAATGTCGGTCTGAAAAAGTTGATACCCCTTCACCATGGCGGCAATACTACTTGTCATTCGACTCGAATTCACAATCAGCAGGATTGGAATGTTCAGGAGGCGAGCGATCTCGGCCGTCGTTTTGCGATTGTCTAAACCGTCATAAAGCCCCATCGCTCCTTCAACAAGGGCCAGATCGGTCTCCTCACAAGCCTGCTCGAAGGCTTGGATCAATTTGTCTTCGGGGATTAAGAAAAGGTCGAGATTACGGCAGCTTCTTCCTGCCGCGATCGTGAGCCATGAGGGATCAATATAATCGGGGCCCTTCTTAAAGGGTTGGACGGAAAGGCCCCGTCTTCTGAGAGCATCACACAAACCGATCGTGGCGATCGTCTTCCCAGAGCGGCCTTGTGGCGCGGAAATCAGCAAACAACCAAAAAGTCGATCACTGTTGAGAGAGCAATCACCGGGGGCCATGGTGATTCAGGTTTCATCCTTCTTCGGGAGTGCGATATAAGTGATGCCGCCAAAGCTCCGATATTCTATTTTTCCTTCTTTGGCAAGGTCCCCGATGACCTGATCGACCAGCTTTTTTTCCACCCCGACCGCCCTCGCTACCTCTTTATTTCTGGCCTGGCTCACCGTCGCTAAGTATTTGAGGATGCTCTCCCTGAGGTCTTCGCTCATCTTACTACCTTCCTTCTTACCATTCTAATCCCCCTTATCCCCCCTTTGGCAAAGTCGGTACGACTCGAAGCCGAGGGGGGTGGGGGGGGATTATTACCATTTGAACTGGGTGGTGGTTCTGAAGGTCTCCCTTGCGTAAGTGAAGTCATCAATGTGCTGCTCGGTAAAAGGAATCCCCGTCAATCCGAAGAAGGCCTCCCAACCTATCCTTTCGATCCATTCCCCCATTCTCTCATATTTTCTGGCATTGGATGCATAGACCTTAACAACCTTTTTAATGACATCGACTACTTCGGGCCATCGCGGGGGATTATTGGGGAGATAGGGAACGATCAACCGTGAAAACATAGGTGGTTTTCTGGCATTGGATACTTTCCCTCCCGCATAAATAGCGACACCATCTCCTTCAGCATCCGCCAAAGGCATGGCCGGGCAAACCGTATAACAGTTTCCGCAATACATGCAAAGGTCTTCTTTCACCACCACGCCCTTGACGTCTTTATCGGGATGTCGCCGGATAGCCCCGGTTGGACAGGAGGCCATCACGGTTGGAATTTCGCAGGTGGCGGCTAATTTTTCATTGTCCACTTTTGGAATCTTCGTATGGACTCCGACGATCGCCAAATCCGAGCAGTGGACTGCACCGCACATGTTGATGCAGCACGCCAACGAAACCCTCAGTTTCGCTGGAAGTTTCATGCTGGTGAAGTAAGTATAGAGTTCGTCCATGAGCGCTTTTACGATGGGTGAACTATCCGTCGCCGCACTGTGGCAATGAGCCCATCCCTGGGTGTGAACAATATTGGAAATGGCGTCTCCTATCCCGCCCACAGGGAGGCCAATCTTTTTGGCTGCTTTAATAATGGGCTCCACATTCTTTTTGTTCGGGGTGAGGAATTCGATGTTGTATCGGCTCGTAAATCGGAGGTGGCCGTCACAATATTGATCGGCAATGTCACAGATGTCCCTGATGAAGTCCACGCTGACGAGCCGCGGCGAACCGACCCTCACGGTATAAAGTTCATCACCGCTCTCCGCGACATGTCGGAGAACACCTGGTTTGGTAATCTCGTGGTATTTCCAACGACCGTAATTTTTTTTGATGACCTCAGGAATCATCTCACGAAAATTCGGGGGGCCAATATCTGTCTTGGGCATGATAACCTCCTCCTATTTATTCGCTCAGCGCTAAGCGCTATGCGCTCTGCGTTCAGAAGAACACGTAGGGATTCGTTCTGGGCGACTTGATCATCTGAGGTACGGGTTTTAATCCAACCGCCTTCAAAAAAATCCTCATCCCAACCTTCTCGATCAACTCCCCTACTCGCTCTCTCGGCCTTCCATTTTCATCCCACCATTCCCAAATCTTATGAAGAAGATCTTTGATTTCAGTATAGGGCGGCTCCACTTTTATAAAAGGAACAATCACCCAGGAGAGCATCGCTCCCTTAACGATCGGCGCCTTGCCACCGATCAGGATGGTGGCCCCTTTATCCTTCCCGGGACGGATAGCTTTGGGCATTTTATTGATGCAATGCATGCATCGGACGCAATCCCTGGGAATGAGTTTGAGTTTCTTAGCCTTTTCATCCCATTCTAATGCATTCGTCGGGCATCGACCGACAATGTCATTCTTGATATCCATTTTGCCTTTTGCATATTCCCTGACGGCCTTTTGATCGATCCTCAGGCTATCCCTCCACGTCCCAATGATGGTGAAATCGGCCCTTGCGATCGCTGCAACGCAATCATTAGGGCATCCCGAAATCTTGATTTTGAATTTATAAGGCCAGCGGGGCCGATGGATCTCATCCTGGAATTCCATCGTCAGGTTATGAACCATATCGAGAGTGTTGATGTTCGTCCACTCACATCGGGCAGGCCCGACACAAGCCGTCGGTGTTCTCAAGGCCGACCCTGACCCTCCGAGGTCAAATCCGATCTCTGTTAATTCATTAAAACAAGTCTGAAGCTTGGCTGTGTTTGCCCCCAGAAGAATGATATCTCCTGTGGAACCATGCATATTCGTCAGACCGCTGCCATTTTTCTCCCAAACGTCACAGAGATTTCTCAAGGCCTTGGTGGTGTAAAACCAGCCCGCAGGATGATTGACACGAAGGGTATGGAAGGATTCCACATTCGGGAAAAGATGTGGAACATCGCTATATCTCCCAATGACTCCCCCCCCATAGCCCGTAACTCCCACAATGCCTCCATGTTTCCAGTGGGTCACTTTGTCGTTAAAGGATAATTCCTGGACCCCTATAAGGTCTTTTGCCGCCGCATTCTTCTTGGCCGCCCGCTTCATCTCTTTCACGTAACTCGGCCAGGGTCCCTTTTCCAGCTCATCCAATTTCGGAGTCTCTCCAGCCATCGGTTTACCTCCTAGAACAAAATTTCCAGTTATTCTAATATATTTCCTTTCTTCAGTAAAGCCTTTTCTCGATCAAAACCTAAAGACCAGGTGATTCATTTTTAATTCATTTTTATTCATTTTTAATTGACAATTCGTATTAAACGCAATAGCATATGGGGCAGAAATCCAACACAAATTTCACAAGGGGGTGAACGTATGGCAGAAAAAAAACAGGGGATTGATTGGTCAACGCTTTGGAAGAAGGACGACTGGGTTTCGGTATGGATTGGATTTGCTATCCTGATCACTTTCATCATCGGGTGCACAATGAAACTCCCGAGTTGGAGATGGATGACAGACGGAGCCTTCCTTGGCCAGACTCCTAGCTACACAAAAAAAGTTGACGGGCTTGTCAAGGAGGCTGAAACAAAGGGGGAGGAAGGATTAAAGGGAGCAGCGGCAGCCCTGAAGTCTGCCCTTGACGCTAAGGACAGACAGGGCATCGCAAAGGCCGCGAGCAATCTTGAGAAAGCGGTCATGGAGGTAAAGGACAAAGATCTCAACAAAAAGGCGGATAAGGTAGCGAAGGACATTAAGGGCGATGCAGGCAGCACGGCTGGGAAGGCCTTTTCTGGGCAAAACCTTCTCAGGATTCTCTATCTTATTATCTTTCTTCTGGTTTTTGC
>Ga0209253_10006398_pt1 | contig 10202 bp, 11 predicted proteins | sample FrelakmetBRP12BR_FD_187145 | JGI IMG/M metagenome (GOLD analysis project Ga0209253, IMG submission 187145) | Freshwater lake sediment microbial communities from the University of Notre Dame, USA, for methane emissions studies - BRP12 BR (SPAdes)... | ecosystem: Environmental > Aquatic >...
TCGGCGAGCGGGAAGCGGGCGTAGGAGACGGCGTCGAGGACGATGGCGTGGGTGTTGCGGTGGTCGGGGTGGCCGGCGCCGACGGCGCGGGAGCGGCTCCACGTGATGACGATCGTCGGCTTCCAGGAGCGGATGACCTCGCTCACGACGAGGGCGTTCTCCCTGCTGTGGACGATGCCGGCGTCGGGGAAGTCGAGAAAGCCCGTCTCGACGCCGAGGAGGGCGCCCACCTTCTGCGCCTGTCCGCCGCGCTCCCGGATCTTCTCTTCCCGATCCATCGCGAGAGTGGTGGCGTTCTCGCCCCGGGAGAGCCACAGGAGCCTCACGGCGTCGCCGGCGTCGCTGTGGTTGGCCAGGGTGCCCACGCAGGAGGCCTCGTCGTCGGGATGGGCGAAGACGGCCAGAATCCGTTCCATGGGGGTTCAGTGTAGTGAAGAGCCTGCTCGAAATCCAGCCTGGGACGGCCGCCGCCCTCAGCTCTCGAGCACAAAGGTGACAGGGCCGTCGTTGACCAGGTCCACCTGCATCATCGCGCCGAAGCGGCCTGTCTGCACGCGGACGCCGTGGCTGCGGACCCGCTCGACGAAGTACTCGTAGAGCCGGTTCGCCGCCTCAGGTTGCGCCGCGCCGACAAACGACGGGCGGCGGCCCTTGCGGCAGTCGCCGAGGAGGGTGAACTGGGACACGACCAGCATCTCCCCGCCGGTGTCGAGAAGCGAGCGGTTCATCTTGCCGTCCTGGTCCTCGAAGACGCGCAGGTTGACGATCTTGTCGGCCAGGTAGTCCGCCTGCGGGGTCGAGTCACCGTCGGCGACGCCCAGCAGCACGAGTAGCCCCGCCGAGATCTTGGCAACCTGCTCCCCGCCGACCCGGACACCGCTCTGCGTTACCCGCTGGATCACCGCGCGCATGGCAGTTCTCATAGCAGAAAATGCGCATCGGCTCAATTGATCGACTTCAGGCGCCTGCACCAGGGGAATCTGTTCCGGAGTTCGATCCTGCTTCAGAAATGTCTCCAGGAGTACGTCATTCACCATCAGGCGCGAATACTCGTAGTTGTCCTGCCGCTCTTTGACGAAGGCTGTGAACCGCTCGCGTCCGGGGAATGGCCTTGGGCTTCCCCCCCTCTTGATGAGACGACATATAGCACATATATTCATCCCATGAACCTCCGGGACACACCATGAAGAGAACGACTTTTTTCGCCGACGAGCAACTCATGGACGAACTCAAGGAGATCGCCCGCGAGGAGCGCAAGACGCTCGCCTCGGTCGTCCGGGAGGCGACAGCCCTGTATGTCCGTGACAAGCGGAAGAAGAAAAAACGGAAACTCTCGATCGTCGGCATCGGCGCTAGTGGACGCACTGACGTCGCGGAAAAGCACGAAGAGCTTCTGTGGAAAAAGGACAAGCCATAGAGACCGCAATCTTCGACACGGGGGTGCTCTACGCCCTTGCCGACCGCAAAGACGCCTGGCACCGCCGGTGCGCCGACTTTGTCGAGGAATACGAAGGGCGGCTTCTGGTGCCATCGACGGTCATACCCGAGACCTGTTATCTGCTGGGTAGCCATCTCGGCCGCCGCGTTGAACTGACTTTCGTCAAAGCCCTCGCCGACGGCGAGTTGTCGGTCGTGCACTTCACCCAGGACGACCTGGCGAGATGCGTCACGCTGCTGAAGACCTACGGGGATGCGGCGATCGGTTTCGTGGACGCCTCGGTCGCCGCCATCGCGGAGCGCCTGAGGATCACGACGATCCTCACCACGGATCGGCGACACTTCTCGATGATCAAGGGCAAGGACGATCGTCCATATACGCTCCTCCCGTAGCAACCTGTTGAAGAGAGTTTCGCCAAGTAGGCTTCCAGGCCGGCATGCGCTAATATCAAATGAGGGGCGAAACGCCGGTGACGGCGACAACCCTTCGCAAAAGCAACCGTCGGAGACGAACAGGAAAGTGTCGACGTCGGCCGGAAAGATTGAAGCGCGGGTGAGGCGGATACGCCTGGTGGTCAGCGGGCGGGTGCAGGGCGTCTGCTTTCGCATGTACACGGTGCGGGAGGCCTCGCGCCTTGGTCTGAACGGCTGGGTCAGGAACCTGAGGAACGGCGATGTGGAAGTGCTGGCCGAGGGCGACGAGGCAAGGCTGAGAGACCTGGAACAGTGGTGCTGGCACGGCCCCCCGCACGCCGTCGTGACCGGAGTAGCGTCCAGCTACGGCGAAGCCGCGGGGGAGTTCACCCATTTCCGCAACGCGGATGAGTGAGCCCGTTGCGGAGCCTGGCTGACTGCTTGCTTTCATTGGCGCGCCTGGCAGGATTCGAACCTGCGAGACCTGCCCCGGTTGCAGTGACACTCATCATTGAAGAGCACCGGGGCGTTGTCCGTCCTGTTGCCCCAGGGCCTTGGCCATCGTCGGGACGTGCAGTCCCTTGTTGTAGTACTCCGGTCCGAACCTTGAGCTGCGCCAGGCGTTCTGGGGACAGATGTTCAGGCAACCGCAGCAGCCCACGCACAGTTTTTCGTCAAAACGGATCTCTCCCGCTTCCAGGGTGATGGCCTTGCTGGGGCAGAGCGCCACACACTGCCCGCAGAGCACGCAGACTTCCTTCAGGAATATCCGCTCGCCCAACAGCAACTTGGGCCCGTCGTCCGGCGAACCCTGCCCCAGCCAGTGCGCAAGATTGAAGGGATTGAACAGCGGCCGCCTGCGGTCGGTCCCCTCGATCATCGCCGCGCCGACAAACCGCTCCACCCTTGCGAGGGATCCGGCGTCGGGCTTGCCGGTGTCGTTCATGAACGGCAGCCACTTGGCAAAGGGGATGACGCTGTCGCGGCAGCGGATTTTGACGAAACTCCGCAGGCGCAGGTTTTTCCCGGCCAGGAGCCGCTTGAACAGATAGGCGGTGTTGGCCGGCATGCCCGCGTAGGTGATGATCGCGAAGGCGTCCCTGGTCTCGTTTACGACGGGCAAACGCTTAAAGCAGCGCACCATGGGGACCGGCACCTTGAAATTGTTTACCGGAAAGGCGAACAGGATCTGGGCAGCCTGAAAATGGGCCGGTTCGGCCAGAGCCAGGGGCGTCAGGCTGACGGTATAACCTCTCTGTTGAAGAGTTTCAGCGGCTTTGAGCGCGCAGGCATAGGAATGCCCCGTCTGGCTGTACCAGAAAATCTGGGCAGTGGTGCTGTGCGTCATTGTCGGCTGGTCTTCGCGCTAAAGCGTCATCACGACCAGATCGCGGCGGCTTCGCAATCTTGTACCACCCACCCGTCGGTGCTACCGTGCGCCGGTGACTCCCGGATCCCGCGCCGCCCTCGACTGCGAGGCCCGAGACTGCGCCGCTACCCCCCCGCAAGGGCCTTTCCGATCTCCGTCGCGATCAATCCCTTGAAGAGGCGTACCTTGTATTCGTTCTGCGCGAGCGGCCTGGCACTCTCCACCGCGGCTGCACCGGCCTTCCGTGCGATCTCCGGGACGGCAGCGGCGCCGGTGAGAACTTCCTCGGCCTCCTTCGAGCGCCACGGGACCGGCGCAGCGCCCGAGAGCGCCACTCGCGCCCGGGCGATCTTCCCGCCCTCGATCCAGAGCGCGAGCGCCACGCCCGCCAGCGCGAAGTCCCAGGACTGGCGCGTGCGCACCTTGCGGTAACTGCTGCGACAGCCGGCGTGCGGCGCCGGGATCTCGATGCCGGTCACGACCTCGCCGGGCTCGAGCACCGTTTCCCGCTGCGGATCCTTCGCCGGGCGCACGTGGAACTCCTCGACCGGCACCGTGCGCTCGCCCCGCGGCCCGGAGATCCTCACGCTCGCCTCGAAGACGACCAGGGCCGGCGCGGTGTCGGAGGGGTGGACCATGAAGCAGTCCGACCCGCCGAGGATGCAGTGGCCGGCGTTCCGCCCCGCCGCCGCGAAGCACATCCCCCCGCCCTTGCGCAGGCAGTCGAACTCCCCACGGTAGTACCAGCAGCGCGGCTTCTGGCAAAGGTTCCCGCCGATCGTCCCCTGGTTGCGCAGCTGCGGGCTCCCCACCGAGTCCGCGGCCTGCGCGAGCGCCGGGTAGCGCTCGCGGACGACAGGACTCGCCGCCACCGCCGCGATCCTCGTCAGCGCCCCGATCCGCAGCGAGCCCCCCGCGCCCTCCCGGATGCCCGCGAGAGCGTCAATGCCCGAGATGCTCACGACCGTTGTGGCGCCGAAGACCCCGTCCCGGAGGCAGCCGAGCAGGTCCGTCCCGCCGGCGTGGACCCGCGCACCCTCCGCGCCGAGGAGGCGCACCGCCTCCTGCACGTCTCGCGCCTGCACGTAGCTGAAATTCGGCAGCATGGCGTTACTCCTTCCAGCCTGCGAGGGCGCGGTTCAGGGCGACGGGGGTGATCGGCGTCTCGCGCAGCCGCACCCCGGTGGCGTGGGCGACCGCGTTTGCGACGGCCCCCGCCGTGGGGATCGTCGCCGGCTCGCCGACCCCCTTCGCGCCCGTCGTGTTCGCCTGCGGGTCCGGCGCGTCGATCGGCGACGACACGATCTCCGGCGGCACGTCCAGCGCCGTCGGCACCTGGTAGTCGTGCCAGTTGCGGTTGCACATCTTCCCGGTCTGTCCCGCGTCGAGAATTCGCTCCTCGGTCAGCGCGAAGCCGATGCCCATCGTGATCCCGCCGTGGACCTGGTTGTCGAACGTGGTCCGGTTCATGACCCGGCCGCTGTCGTTCGTCCCGAGGAAGCGCACGACCCGAACCTCGCCGGTGCGCAGGTCCGCCTCCACCTCGCAGAACTGCGCCGAGAAGGGGTTGACGATCTTCCCCTCGGGGTTCGGCCCCCGGTAGCCGACGCCGACGATCACGCCGCGCTTCTTGAGCTTCTCGAGCGCCGCGAGCCTGGTCTTCTTGCCGGGCTCGCGCTTGTCCACGATCTCGCCGCCGCGCAGCTCAAGTGCTTCGACCGGCGCCTTGAGCTCTTCGGCCGCCAGCGCGAGCAGCTGCCGCTTGACCTCGATCGCCGCCGCCCGCACCGCCGGGGACTCGGTGGGGACGGTCTTGCTCCCGCCGCTGCCGGTGGCGAACTGCGTGGTGCCGGTGTCGGCGTGCTCGATCTGGATGTACTCCGGCTTCGCGCCCAGCTCCTCGGCGACAACCATGGCCATCACGGTCTTGGTCCCGGTGCCGATGTCGCTTGCCCCCATGTTCAGGTTCACGCTCCCGTCGGCGAAGAGCTTGATCACCACCGTCGAGGGGGGGCCGCCGCCCCCGGCGATCCAGAGGCCGGCCCCCATCCCCACGCCGCGGCGTACGGGGCCGGAGCGCGTTTCTTCCGCCCGGCGCCGCGCCTCGCGCCACCCGAACTCCTCGGCTCCGCGGACGATGCACTCGCGCAGCCCGGTCGAGGTGTACGGGGGCGACCCCTCGCGCCCCTGGCTCACCGTCGGAATGTTCTTGAGTCGCAGGTCGACCGGATCCATCCCGAGCTTCTCCGCCAGCAGATCCATCGTCTGCTCCAACGCCCAGCTCCCCGGGGGGTGCCCCGGGGCCCGGAACGCCCGCGCCGGCCCCGCGTTGATGAAGACGTCAGTCATGTCCGACTTCACGTTCGGGCAGAGGTAGAGGTCCTTGACCAGCCAGTCGAGGGAGCCGACCCCGCCGGCCGGGTACGCGCCGCCGCTGCCCCGCGCCGTGAACTGCAGCGCCGTGAGGGTGCCGTCCTTCTTCGCCGCGGCCTTGAGCGTCATCAGCGTCGGGGGGCGGTTGCCCACCGCGAGCAGCGTCTCCTCGCGCGTCAGGAAGAGCTTCACCGGCTGGGCGGCCTTCTTCGCCAGCAGCGCCGCGATGATCGTGTGCTTGCTCGCCTGCAGTTTGCTGCCGAAGCCGCCGCCGACGTAGTGGCCGATCACCCGCACCCGCGAGAGCGGCAGGCCGAGGACCTCCGCGACCCGCGACTGGATGTTGTAGACCCCCTGGGTGGACTCCCAGAGCACCAGCGAATCGCCGTCCCAGCGCGCGACGCAGCCGTGCGGCTCGAGCGGGGTGTGGATCTCGCAGGCCGTGCGGAAGGTCTCCTCGACCGCGGCGTCGGCCTCGGCGAAGCCTTTCGCGACGTCGCCTCGCGCGTAGGCTACGGTGTTCGCGACATTGCCGCCCTCCTGGACCTCGGGCGCGCCGGCGTCGAGCGCCTTCTCGAATTCGACCATCGGGGGCAGGATCTCGTAGTCGACCACGATCGCCCGCAGCGCGTCGTGCGCCAGCGCGGCCGACTCCGCCGCCACCGCCGCGACGGCCTCCCCCTCGAAGCGGCACGTGGCGTCGAAGAGGGGCTTGCTCAGCTTGCTGGACCAGGGCCAGAGGATGTTGCGTGCCAGGGGATCGTCGGCGGTGAGCACGGCGCGCACCCCGGGCATCGCGGTGGCCTTCGCGGCGTCCACCTTCTTCACGCGGGCCCGCGGGTGCGGCGAGCGCAGGATCGCCCCGTAGAGCATGTCGGGGAGGATGATGTCGGAGGGGTAAACCGCCGTGCCGCTCACGCGCTCGTAGGCGTCGACGCGCGTGTGGCGCGCGCCGATGGCGTTGGTTTTGCCCCAGGGCGCGGGATCGGCGCCCGGCGGCGGCGTCTCGGGGAGCGGCACGCCTTCGGTGTAGTAGTCCTTGTCCGCCATGGCTTTCACCCCTTCTTCCGGAGCGCCGCGGCGCTCTTCGCCGCCGCGAAGATGTTGACGTAGGCGCCGCAGCGGCAGAGGTTCCCGCTGACACCGACGCGGATCTGGTCGAAGGTAGGCTCCGGCACGGCGCGCAGCAGCCCCTCGACGGCCACGATCTGGCCGGGGGTGCAGTAGCCGCACTGGAAGGCGTCGTTCTCGACGAAGGCCTGCTGCACGGGGCCGAGCTCCTCGCCGCGCATCAGCCCCTCGAGCGTCGTGATCGCGACGCCCTGGGCCTCCACCGCCAGCGTCAGGCAGGCGTAGCGCGGGACGTCGTCGATGAGCACCGTGCAGGCGCCGCACTCCCCGCGCTCGCAGCCCGCCTTGCTGGCGGTGAGCCCGAGGCCGTCGCGCAGCACCGTCAGCAGCGTCGTGCGCGGCTCCACCAGCAGGACGTGGCGGCGGCCGTTGATCTTGAGGGCGATCTTCGCCAGCTCCCCTGCCGGGAGCACCTCGTTGGCCTTGGCTTCCCGCGCGCCGATGTGCGCGGCGGCCGTGACGACCACGGCGCCGGCCCCCACGCCATGGAGGAACTGCCGGCGGGTGATGCCGCGGCAGTGACAGGAGTTGTCCTTCTCATCCCGGTCCATGTTCGCCTCCTCACACAGCCTGCTGGTCGAGGAACGCTCCCGGGTCGACCGCGGCAAGCGCCGGAGCAACCCGGAACCTGTGGATAGGCGCCATTGTCCGCGGCGGGGGGCGGGTGTCAAGGGGCTCGGGCGGGCGCCCGTTCCGAGCGTTTCCCGGCGCACCCTCACTTGCCGAACGGGCAGACGGGAAAGTGGCAGGCCTCGCACCTGAGGCAGAGGCCGCCGTGCCCGAGGGCTGCCAGCTCGCGCCGACCGATCCGTTCGCCCGCGAGCAGCCGCGGGAGGAGCAGATCGAAGACCGTCGCCTCGTGGGCGAGCGCACAGGCCGGCAGGCCGACGAGCGGGATCTCGCCCCCCGGGACCGGCACGTACGCGACGAGGCACATCGACCCGGGGAGCACCGCGGCACCGTAGACGATGTCGCGCGCCCCGAGCAGCTCTGCGGCGAAGCGGGTGCGGTCGTCGGGGTCGACGGACATCCCGCCCGTCGCGACCAGCAGGTTCGCTCCCGCCGCGAGGAGCTCCTTCAGGCGCGCGGCGATTTCCCCCTCGTCGTCGGCGGCGATCCGCACGCCGGCGATCCCGCCCCCGAGGGCCGCGGCCTTGCGCTCCAGCAGCGGGCCGAAGCGGTCCTGGACGAGGCCGCGGCTGACCTCGCTGCCCGTGACGACAACGCCGATGCTCGGCCGCGCGAGCTCGCGCACGGCAATCACGCCGCTCCCTGCGCACCGGACCGCCTCCCTGACGACCGATTCGCCGATCACCAACGGGATCGCCCGGGTCCCGGCCACCCGTTGCCCCCGGCGGACCTGCGTGCCGGTGTGGATCGTCGCGCACATCACCTCGCCGAGGAGGTTGAACGCGAGGAGGGCCTCGCGGTCGACCTGCAGCAGCCCGTCGCGGCAGGCCACCAGATCGACCCGTCCCTCGCGCGGCCCGCCGGAGGGCGCGACGCCGTCGCCGCAGAGCGCCGCGGCGAGGCGCACCGCGGCCTCGTCCTCGTGCAGCTCGCCCTCCGCGAGGTCGAGGATGAACACGTGCTCCTTGCCGCAGCGGCGCAGGCGAGGGAGATCCCCCTCGCGGACGATGTGTCCGCGGCGGAAGGCTGCGCCTTTTTCGCCGTCGTGGCGGACCTCGGTCAGATCATGGGCGAGAGCCAGCCCCACGGCCTGATCGACGGGCACGGTCTTCGCGCGCGCCGGTCTGCCGGCCCGCGCCCGCCCGCGCAAACCGGGCGCATTCCCGGGATCACCCATGCGCTCCAGCCTCCCCCTCCGCGAGCGCCTTTGCCCGCTCGTAGTCCTCCGGCGTGTCGACGTCGATCGCCACGCCCTCGTCGTCGACGTCGATCTGGCGCACCCCGGCCGGCCAACCATCCCGCGCCTCTCGCAGCGTGAGCCCCGCGGCGATCCCGCCGAGCGCCGCGCGCGGGAAGAGTACCGGGTGGCCGCGGCGGCCGCGGAAAACGGGCGCGAGGATGGCCTCGGGATGCGCGGTGTGCTCCGCGGCAAGCGCGCGGATGGTCGTCCCGCGCACCAGGGGATGGTCGGCAAGGCAGATCAGGACGGCGCCGGCGTCCGCGCCGAGCGCCCCGAGACCGAGGAGCACCGACGTCCGCATGTCGCTTTCCGGGTCGGCGTTCGCCACGAGCCGCACCTGCAGCCCTGCGAACGCGGCGCGCAGGTCCTCGCGCGGGGCGACGACCGCGACGATGTCCTCGATGCCGGCCTCCCGCAGGCTGTCCACGCAGCGCCGGACCGCCGTGCGGTCACCGTAGGGGAGCAGCTGCTTGAGTCTCCCGGCACCCATCCGCCGGGAGCGCCCCGCCGCGAGGAGCAGCGCCGCGATCCGCCCGTTCATGGGTCCTCCTGACCTCGATCATCTGCGCCACGATGCTCACCGCAATCTCCGCCGGCGTGACCGAACCGATGGACAACCCCGCGGGCGTGACGACCCGCGCGCGGGCCGCCGCGTCGAAACCCCGCCGCTCCAGCTCCTCGAAGAGCAGTTTTCGCTTGCGCCGGCTGCCGACGAGGCCGACATAGCGGGCCGGGGTGCGCAACGCGGCTGCGACCGCGTCGAAATCCTGGAGGTGCCCCCGGGTGGCGACCAGGAGATAGACGGTGTCGTCGATCCCGGCGCCCGCGAGTGTGGCGGCGAACTCCCCGACGAGAATCCGCTCGGCGTCGGGGAACCACTCCGGGGCGGCATGCTCCGCGCGGTCGTCGATGACCGTCACGCGAAAGCCCGCGTGGGCCGCCGCCTGGGCGAGCGCCCGGCCGACGTGGCCCGCCCCGAGGACGACGAGCCGCGGTTCGGGCAGGACCGGCTCGACATAGACCAGGACCTGCCCCCCGCAGACCATCCCCCCCTGGTGCTCGGTGAGCCCGATGGAGATCGTCGTCGCGGTCCCCTCCTCCATCGCGGCGAGGCAGACCTGGCGCACCTGCTCCTCCAGGCACCCGCCGCCGAGGGTGCCGACGGTCGTGCCGTCCGGGCGCACCAGCATCTTGGCGCCTTCTTTCTGCGGCGAGGAGCCAACGCACTGCACGATGAGCGCGAGTGCCGACTTCTTCCCTTCCGCCCGCGATCGGACCAGTTCGTCGAAGACCGGCATCGCCCGCCTCAGCCCCCCGCGGCGGCTCTGGTCACGAGCGACGATCCTCTCGAGAGACTCATGGAGCGTATTGTGTGGATCCTGCCCCCGGTGTCAACCACCCCTGATCTTGACACGGGTGGCTGTTGCCCTGAGGATGCCTTCCAGCGGGAGCGGACCCGGCATCGCAGGGGCCGGACAGACAGGGGGGCGCCCGGCTCGCGGAACATGACTCCTGCGCTGCGCCCGGATGGGAAGGAGGAGTTTCATGAAGAAGTCCCTCGGAGCCAAGACCATTCTCTACCCGACTCCCGTGATGGTGGTGGGCAGC
>Ga0209253_10006399_pt1 | contig 10200 bp, 9 predicted proteins | sample FrelakmetBRP12BR_FD_187145 | JGI IMG/M metagenome (GOLD analysis project Ga0209253, IMG submission 187145) | Freshwater lake sediment microbial communities from the University of Notre Dame, USA, for methane emissions studies - BRP12 BR (SPAdes)... | ecosystem: Environmental > Aquatic >...
CGGGCCTGCTCGAGACCGGCGCCATTCCGGCAGCGCCGCTGCGCCTGCTCCTGGTCGCCGATGCGGTATTCTGGATCGCTTCCTATGTTCTTTTCGAGTTCGTACTCGACGAATGAGGCGATGAACGACACCCCCCTCGACCTTTGGGCGGAGCGCTGGCGGCGCCCTCTGGGCCTTGCGCTCCTGCTCGCGACAGTGGCGTGGGCGCTGATCGTCGCTACAGCGCCGGTGGACGCGATGCAGGGCGAGATCCAGAAGATCCTCTACCTGCACGTGCCGGCGGCCTTTGCGGCCTACGCCGGGTTCTTCACCACCGCTGTCGGTGGCGCCCTCTATCTCTGGCTCGAGCGGGACGAGTGGGACCGCCTCGCGCTCTCTGCGGCGGAGGTGGGCGTCGTCTTCTGCACCCTCGTGCTGGTGACGGGCCCGATCTGGGCCAAGGGCACCTGGGGCCGCTGGTGGAGCTGGGACCCGCGCCTGACCGTGACGCTGCTGCTCTGGTTCGTGTATCTGGCTTACCTTCTGCTTCGCAGCTTCACCGAGGGCAGCGAGCGCACCGCTCGCTTCGCGGCGGTCTATGGCATCGCGGGGCTCCTGGCCGTGCCGCTCAACTATGTGGCCATCGACCTGTTCGGCGGCCGGGCCGTACACCCCAACAACATTGGCCGTGGCAGTCTCGGCGAGGGTATGGGGGCGCCATTTCTGGCCGGCGTCGTCGCTGCCCTCCTCGCTTTCGCCTACCTCACGCTGCTGCGCTTCCAGCTCGAGGGGCTGCGGATACGCTCCTCGCGGGCCGCAGGCCCCAGGCTGCCGGGCTAACGTGCGCTTCCTCGTGGCAGCCTACGCGGTGGCCCTCGTCACCCTCATGCTTTACGGCCTCAACATGGGCCGGGAGCGGCGCGCACTTCGCCGCCAGCTCGGGGTGGGCCCGGATTGAGATCCTGGTTGACAGCCGCCCGAGGCGGGCAGTATAAAGCTCATAGGCTCGGCGGTCGCGGCGCTCTGCCGGGGCCGACCTGCCGCTTAATCTTCATTCGCTGAAGGTAGAAAGCACCGGCTCGACGCGATCCTGCGCTGGCCTTGCCGCGGCGCGGATGGCTACCCGGCAGGCCTTCGAAGCGATTTGCGGAGTGGGCGGTTCGGGCCCGCGAAGAGAACCCGATTCGCCACGAAGGGCGTGGAAGGCCCTCCTGAGCATCGAGATCAACCGGTCGCCTGCAGGCAGGGAAGCAGCAACGACACTCGAGAACTCTCTGATCCACCGGCCGTAGCGGTCCCCCCACCGGCCCTTGGCACGGGGCTTGCGAAAGCTGGAGCTCGACCCCGGACATCGCGGCGCGCGACGTCCGCCATCGAATCCACCAACGACAAGGGCCTCGGGGGCGGTCCGGAGAGGATGGCCAGCATGAAGCGCGGCGTCGGCTACTGCGAGAACACCGACTGCGAGGACTACGCCAAGGGCGTCTTCCTCCTCAACCACGGCGACACCTTCTACTGCCCGCGCTGCCGCCAGCTCGGGAAGGTCGAGAAGGAGCGTGGCTTCTACACGGGCAACTCGGACATCTTCAAAGAGGTCCGGGTCGAGTACAACTTCGACCCCGTGAACGGCCTGTACCGCGAGATCGCCATCGTGCGCGACGAGAGCTTATGGGGCCGCAACAACGTCTACACGTTGCAGTCGCCCCTGATCAAGACGGAGAAGCGCGCGCTCAAGGTGGCCGAGGCGATCCTGGCCAACCTGAACCGCTACCGCGGACTGCTGGCCGGCGACGACATCCCCCGCACCACCGAGATCATCCTCTCCTTCGACGATGAGCTGGACGAATTCACGCGCAAGCTGCAGCAGCTCTCGAAGGAGTGGGAGGCCAGCGGCCTGCGCGAGACGGTGCGCTAGCAGGCCCTCTCGAGCGGGGCCGAGCGGCGTCAGCCGCCGGCTGCGGCTTTGACGAAGGCGACTACGTCGCCGTTGGCAACGGGCGTCTTCATGCCGCGGCGATAGCTCGCGAGGATGCCGTTGACGGCCACGGCCGCGCGACGCGTGAGTTCGTCGAAGCGCTCGCCCGCCGGGCCGAAGCGCTCGCGCGTGATGCGTACGACGTCCGCCACGGTGCGGGCGCCCTCGATCTCGACGCGCGATACGCCGAGCGCCTTGCGCATCTCGTAGCTGAGCTGGACGGTGACGGGCATGGTGGCTCCTACGTTCGCACCTGGAGACGCTCGAGGGTTGCGCGCAGCGGCACGCCGTCGGCGCTCCAGCCGCGCTTCTTGTAGTAGCTCGGCAGCAGCAGGTGCAGCGGATGCCCCGAGCTCATGCCCGGGAAGGTCGACTCGTTCAGCATGCGCGGCGGCAGCGTGTCGTCCTTCGCCGAGAGTCCCTCGCGCAGGTTGTACATGCGCTCGAGGTTGAAGATGCGTGCCCCGATTTCCTGCAGGTGACCCGACGAGAAGGTCGTTCCGGTGATGAAGGTCAGCCACTTCTCGTACCACATCATGGGCTTGCCCTTGATGCCCATCGCCCCGCGCAAGAGCGCGCCCGGCGTGTGCTCGAGGGCGAAGCTGAGCGCCCGGTGCTGCCACGAGCTCGGTGAGAGCGCGTGGATCTGCTTCGGAATCATGCCGTAGGTCGTGAAGATGCAGAGCACCATCGAGTTGATGGCGCAGGCGAGGTTCTGCTGCACGATCGGGATGTCTGCCTTCAGCCGCAGGCTGTGCGGGTTGATGGTGAGCGGGCCGACGGATTCGAGATACATGCTGGCGCCCTGCACGTGGCAGCCGCCGCGGTTCGTCGTGGCGTACTCCACACCCTGGGCGTAGGAGCCGCGCGGATCGTAGGCGGAGAGCTCGAGCCCCTTCACGTGCATGGCGAATTCGTGCCCGCCGTAGCGCGCCGCCATGCGCTTGGTGCCATCGGCCAGCTCGGCACCGAGGCCGCGTCGGTGGGCCACGTCCTGGATCAGCTCGGTCACCCCCGCCGGGTCACCGAACTGGAGCTTCGCGTCGAGCATGCCGCGCTCGACGAGCTCCATCGCGAACGAGAGCGTCGCACCGAGGCTGATCGTATCCATGCCGAGGTCGTCGGCGTGGTAGTTCCACTCGGATACCTTCTTGAGATCACCGATCTCGAGGTTCGAGCCGAGCAGGGCCAGCGTCTCGTACTCCGGGCCTTTGACACGACCCACGCCCTCGAGCTCCACGTCGCGGCCGCAAGTGACGGGGCAGTGGATGCAGCTCGACTTGACGCCCTTGAGGCCGTGCTCCTCGAGGTATTCGCCGGAAATTTCCATCGCCCGGTCGAAGTGGCCCCTCTGGAAGTTCCGCGTAGGCAGGATGTTGCGACCATTGGTGGTGTTGACGATGGCACCCGTGCCGAAGCGCCTCATCGACTCGCCGAGGACGGGGTGGTCCTCGAAGAGCTGGCGCACGTACTTCGTGTAGGTCCGGAATGCCTCCGGATCGTCCATCTCGAGCTTGCGCGAGCCGCGCACCGACACGGCCTTGAGTCGCTTCGAGCCCATCACGGCGCCCACTCCGGTGCGCCCCGCAATGCGCTCGTCGCTCACGATGCCCGCGAAGAGCACGAGATTTTCGCCCGCCGGGCCGATCACGGCGTGCTCGTGCCGTTTCGGAAGCAGACGTTGCGTCTCGTAGGTGCCCTTGCCCCAAAGATCGCTCGCATCCCGGAACTCGACCTGATCGCGATCGCCGTCGATCTCGAGCCGCACGGGGCGCTCCGCGCGATCGGTGACGATGAGGACGTCGATGCCTGCCTTCTTGAGGCCGAGGGCGAAGGATCCGCCGCAGGCCGCGTTGCCAATGCCGCCGGTGAGCGGGCTCTTGCAGACGACCACGAAGCGGTTCGACTGCGGCGCGACGGAGCCGTTGAGCGGGCCGGTCGCAAAGATCAGCGGGTTCTCGGGCCCGAGGGGGTCGATGCCGGGCCCGGTGCGGTCGTAGAGCAGGCGCGTTCCGTAGCCCTTGCCTCCGATGTAGAGGCGCGCCGTCTCTTCGTCGAGAGGTGCGAAGGCGAAGCGCTGCGTACGCAGGTCCACCTCGAGGATGCGTCCTGCGTAGCCCTTGATCATGGGGTTGCCCTCGTGCGTGATTCCACCGAGGATGCTCAGGACCGTTCCGGGGTGCAAGGCCGGGCCGCGCGCAGCCCAGCGAAGTGGCTCAGCCAGGATCGGAGCTGCGCCCGCGCATCCGCAGATCGATGCGCAGGCCCGCGAGGATGGCGCCGAGGCCGTGATGCTCGTTGCAGCGCACACCGATGCGCCCGGCGAGAGCATCCTCGAGCGGCGCACGGTACCAGGGGAAGAGCGTCGCAGGCAGCTCGGACGGCCAAAACCAGCCGAGGCGCGGCGTCTCGCGGCTCGGGCGCAGCGTCCCGCCTGCCGGCCGGCAGCGGTAGACGAAGGCCGTATGCGGCCGGAAACCCGTACGCACATAGGCGCCGATCTGCTCCTCCACCGCTACGTCGAGGCCGGTTTCCTCCCGCAGCTCGCGGCGCAGCGCGTCCTCGAGAGCCTCGCCCGGATTCGGGGTTCCGCCCGGCAGCTCCCAACCCTGCAAATCGCTCCGCACCGACAGCAGCACGCGCCCACGCTCGTCTCGCACGACGCCCTGCACGATCTCGAGGGGCTCACGCTCGGAAAGGCGTGGTGCTGCGATCCCCCACCAGGCGAGCTTTGCGTAGACGCGGACGGCTCGAAGCACACCCCTTGCGGGGCTCACGGCCGACCTACTCGACGATCTTGTTGAGGGGATACTCCACGATGCCCCGGGCTCCCGCTTCGCGCAGCGCCGGGACCATCTCTCGCACCTGGCACTCCTCGATCACGGTATTGACGGCGACCCAGCGCTCGTCCGCCAGCGCCGAGATCGTCGGCGTCGCGAGCGCGGGCAGGATCTGCAGCACCTTCTCCAGATGCTCTCGATGGACGTTCAGCATCAGACCGACGCGGTTCGCAGCGGCAATGGCGGCGCGAAGCAGGAGCACCAGCCGCTCCATCTTCCGCCTCTTCCACGGGTCGGCGAAGGCTTCGCGGTTGCCGATGAAGCGCGGCGTACTCTCGAGCACGACGTCGAGCACGCGCAGGTTGTTGGCGCGCATGCTCGAGCCCGTCTCGGACACGTCCACGATGGCATCGGCGAGCAGCGGAGGCTTCACCTCAGTGGCGCCGTAGGAGAACTCGACGTCGGCCTTGACGCCATGCTGCTTGAGATAGCGGCGCGTGAGGCTCACGACCTCGGTGGCGATCCGCTTGCCCTGGAGGTCCTTCACGCTCTTGAAGGGCGAACCCTCTTTGACGGCCAGCAGCCAGCGAACGGTGCGGTAGTTCGGCCAGGGGGCCGTGAGATCGGCCAGCTCCTTGACCTTCGTCTTGCTCTCCAGCACCCAGTCGATGCCGGTGATCCCGCAATCCAGGGCCCCGTGCTCGACGTAGCGAGCCATCTCCTGGGCTCGGATCAGGATGCACTCGATCTCGGGATCGTCGATCTCCGGGTAATAGGAGCGCTCGCGTACGCGCACGCCCCAGCCGGCCAGGCCGAACAGGCGGAGGGTCGTCTCCTGGAGGCTCCCCTTCGGAAGCCCGATGCGGAGCCGGCGGGGCACCGACGCCTTCGCGGTCATCGCTTGTAGACCTGCGCAGGATCGAAGACCTGCACGCCGTCGTCGGTCCAGCTCGCGCCGTCGCGCCGGCGGAAGAAGCAATGACGCTTTCCGGTGTGGCAGGCGGCGCCGCCGCGCTGCTCGACCTTGAGCAGCAGCGCGTCGCCGTCGCAGTCGATGCGGAGCTCCGTGACACGCTGAGTGTTTCCGCTCTCCTCTCCCTTGTGCCAGAGGCCGCGTGAGCGGCTCCAGTAGACGGCCTCGCCCGTCTCGAGCGTGCGCCGCAGCGACTCCTCGTTCATGTGCGCCACCATCAGGATCTCGCCCGTCAGGGCGTCCTGCGCGATGGCCACGACGAGGCCGTTGCCCTTCTTGAAGTCGACGGCTGCGAGCAGATCCATGGAGGCGGCGAGGCTACAGGGGGGCGAGAGCTGCCGCCAGCCGCTCGCGCAGGGCGCGCAGGTCTTCGAACGCCGGGCCGCGCACGTAGAGCGCCTCGCGCGACGAGGCTGCGCCCTCCCCTCCCCGCCTGCGATCCAGCACGCCGCGGCGCACCAGCAGATCGAGGGCGTTCTGGAACGTGATGGGGTTTGCAGCCTCCGGGCGCTCGGCCTCCCCAAGGATCTGCGAGCGCTGGAACTGCTCCAACACCTCGCGCTCGAGCCGACGGCCACCGATGCTGGGCTCGGCCCGCAGCACGGCCGAGAAAGCGGCGAGGTAGGCCTCCGGGAAGCTCTGCGTCTGCGCCGCGAGGAAGCGAAAGTAGGCAGCGCCCTTCTCGGTGGCACGCAGGCCGGTCTCCGTGCGCTCCAGCTGACCGCAGCGCTCGAAGTAGTCGAGATAGCCGTCGAGGTGCGCGGCCAGAACCTCGCCGCGCGGTACGAAGAACTCCTGGTAGAAGAGGTCGATCCAGAAGGCGAGCTCTTCGCCGAGCTTCGCGCGGCTTCCGCCCCGAAGGCAGGCTCGCGCCAAAAAGCTCGGTGCGGCCAGGTAGTGAAGGATCGTGTTGCGGTAGAAGTCGAGGGCCCGGCGGCGTGTCTCGTCGAAGTACAGGACCTCGCCGCGAGCGTCGGATGCCGAGCGCAGCAGGTCACTGCGCAGCAGGAAGGCGATCGCCTCCTTGAAGTCGCCGCCGTCCTTCGCGAGCGCAGGCGTGAGGCCCACGTCCTGAAGCCGCAGCAGGTCCACCACGAGCTGCATGCGGCGCGTCAGCTCGTGGCGGAGCAGCCCGCGCGGAGCGCCGCCGAGGATGGCGCAGGCCGCGACAGAGGTGGCATTCACGACCGTGGCCCAGTTGATGCGTTCGGCAAGCCGGTACGCGAGCGCCTCCACGAAGCGCCGCTTCTCCTCCTCCACCTCCTCGGAGCTCTCCGCTGCCAGCCGGGCGCGGCGCGTACCGAGCGCCTCGGCCAGCGAGATCGGTTCGCCGAAGTTGACGAAGACGCTTCCGAAGCGGCGCCGGAGGAACTTCCGAGCCCGAAGCAGGCCGAGCGTACTCTCCTTGGTCTTCTTGCCACCCTCGAGCTCCTCCAGCATGGCGCCCTCCTCGACGAGGCGCTCGTAGGTGATGGCGATCGGCACGAAGAAGAGGTCGCGCCGGGCGCAGGAGAGGAAGGCGTCCACGTCCCAGGACAGCATGCCGAGGCGCGGCACCAGCGTCTTGCCCGTGCGCGAACGGCCGCCCTCGATGAAGAACTCCTGCGTGAAGCCCTCCTTGACCAGGTAGCCCACGTAGCGACGGAAGATTTCCTTATACAGCGGATCCGAGAACGAGCGGCGCAGGAAGAAGGCGCCGGCGCGACGAAAGATGAAGCCGAAGGGCCCGAAACCCATATTCTCGCGCGCCGCGATGTGCGGGGGCACGAGATGGTTCGAATAGAAGAGCACCGACAGGATCAGGAAGTCGAAGTAGGAGCGGTGGCTCGGCACCAGCACCAGCGGATGCTTCTTGGCATAGTCCGCGACCTTCTGGATGCCCGAGACCTCGATCGAGGCGAACATCCGCCGGAAGATCCCCGTCACGATCGCGTTGAGCACGGCCAGGAAGGTCGAGTTCATGTTGGCCGCGATCTCGCGAAACATCTTCTCCGCGTCGAGGCGCCCCATGTCTCGGCTCCGGCCGCGGGCCCGCGCGTGGGCCTCGATCGCGCTTTGCACGCGCGCATCCGCCAGCACCTCCTCCTGGACCTTGTGCCGGGGCTTGAGCGTCGGCCCCTCGACCACCTTCTCCTCGCGGTAGAAGAAGACGAGGAGCGAGCGGCGCACCTTGCGGACCAGCGCCTCCTCGCCCTCGTGCCGGCGCTCGGCCACGAAGTGGGTGAGGTCAATGGGCTCGCCCACCTTCACGTGCAGGCCCTGATAGGTGGTGAGGAAGGACGTGACCTTGGCGAGGTCCGAGGGCCGCGTCTGCGCGCCGTAGGCCAGGTTCAGGAAGCGGCGCTCCGCCCGCGGCCCCTTGCGCCAGAAGAGCGCGAGCGGGACGAGGTGCACCGGCCGCCCGCTGCTCCACGCGGCGCGCAGCACCTCGTCGAGGCAGTCGAGCTCCTGCCTTCCCGCCTCGATCGCGGCGCGGCGCCCGCGCAGCCAGCCCGCCAGCCGAGCCGTCCGCAGGAACAGGAACTGCGAGCCGCCGCGGAGCGCGATCTCGCGGGCGTGGGCGCGCTGGGCGGCATGATCGGAGCGCAGCCGCCCCGTGAGCCGGTGCCGCAAGATCGCGAGCCCTTCGTACAGCGGGCGGTAGTAGTAGAAGTGGAGTCCGTTGGCGCAGTCGGAGAGCCGCAAGCCCTCGCGCAGGAACAGCGTGTTGAACAGGAAGTAGTCGAGCCGGCTCGCGTAGCGCATCACATAGACGACGGAGCCCTTGCGCTCTAGCTCGCGCAGCGAGATCACCGTCTTGTCGTCGAGATCGAAGTTCGCGAAGAACCGGCGGGCGAACCAGCGGAAGAAGAAGTTGAAGCGCGGCGTCATCGCCGAGAGGCGATCGAGGTCGCTTGCGCGCGCCGCGCCTGCGGGCGCCGGAGATTCGAGGGGCTCCGTCCTACGCTCCGTCATGTCCGCGACGATACCGCCGCGGGGACGAGGAGAGCAACCACCCGGCGGCCACGCGGCCGCCGGGTGGCTCTCAAGGCCTAGTGCATCAGGATCTTGTCGATCTTCGCCGCGATCTCCTGCGGGGTCCAAAGGCCGCCATTCTCTTTCTTCGTCTCGCCTTCGTTGCGCGTCATGCGCATCTCCGCGATCGTGCCGCCACCGACGAAGAAGGTCTTGTCCGTGAGATGCTTCGCCTGCTCGCTCGCCAGGTAGACCACGAGCGGCGAGACCAGCTTGGGATCCATCCTCGCCTTCATCTCGTCCGTCTGGAACATCGGCAGGTCGTCCGTGAGGCGCGTGAGCGCGACGGGCGCCAGCGAGAAGCAGCGGATGTTGAACTTCTTGCCCTCGAGGGCCAGGCAGCGCATGAAGCCCCAGATGCCCGCTTTGGCGGCGCCGTAGTTGCACTGCCCGAAGTTGCCGTTGAGGCCCGACGTGGAGGACGTGCTGATGATCACGCCGCCCTGTCCGCGCTCCTTCATGTGCCGAAAGACGGGCTGCGTCACACAGAACGTGCCCTTCAGGTGCACCTGCACCACGACGTCCCACATCGCCTCGTCCATGTTCGCGAGCGTCTTGTCCCTCAGGATGCCCGCGTTGTTGACGAGCACGTCCACCTGGCTGAAGGCCTTGAGCGCGGTGTCGAGGACCGACTGGCCACCTTCGATCGTGGCAACGCTCGCATAGTTCGCGACGGCCTCACCGCCGCGCGCCTTGATCTCGTCCACGACCTTGTCGGCCATGTTGTGAGCACCGCCGCCCGCGCCGTCCCGCGCTCCGCCGAGGTCGTTCACCACCACCGCTGCTCCCTCGGCCGAGAGCGCGAGCGCGTGCTCGCGCCCAATGCCGCCGCCCGCGCCCGTCACGATGACCACCTTCCCGTCGAGCAGACCCATTGAATCTCCTTTTCGCCGGCCGCGGAGGGGGCTCCACGCCGGCTTCGAGTGTGCAGTACCTGGATTCGGCGGAGCCTACGAGGCGGCTCGGGCGGGCGCCAGCGCCGACGCACGGCGGGCCACGGAGGCTGGCCCGGAGCCGGGCCCGGGGGAGCCCGGCCCGGAGAAGCGGTACGCTGCCGCGCATGCTCAGCCAGGCAGTGAAGGGTGCGTGCCGATGCGGCGCAGTACGGCTCGAGATCGAGCTGCCGACGCTCTTCTGCGCCCACTGTCACTGTACGATCTGCCGCCGCCAGCACGGCGCCGCCTTCGTCACTTGGGTGGGCGTCGCGACCGAGCGCTTCCGGGTCCATGCGGGACAGGAGTGCATCGTGTGGCATGCCTCCTCCGAACACGGACGCCGGAGCTTCTGCGGCCGCTGTGGCACGGCCCTGCTCTTCGAGACCTCGCTACATCCCGGCCGCGTGGACGTGCCGCTCGCCCTGCTGGAGGGCCCCATCGACCGCCCGCCGCAGCTCCACGTCTTCTTCGACGACCGGGCGCCGTGGGTGCGCGTCGACGACGCCCTCCCGAAGCTCGGAGGCGTGAGCGGCGTCGAGCCGC
>Ga0209253_10006400_pt1 | contig 10200 bp, 8 predicted proteins | sample FrelakmetBRP12BR_FD_187145 | JGI IMG/M metagenome (GOLD analysis project Ga0209253, IMG submission 187145) | Freshwater lake sediment microbial communities from the University of Notre Dame, USA, for methane emissions studies - BRP12 BR (SPAdes)... | ecosystem: Environmental > Aquatic >...
CCGGGGTAGTCCGGCAACGTGATGGGAAGCTCCTTGAAGCTGCTCCACCCCATCTTCACCCAGTCGGCCTCGACGCCCCACTTCTCACCGTGCCACGCCAGCGCCAGACGCCCTTCCCACGGGTAGTCGACGGTCGTCGTGCCCGTGGGTTCCTGCCCGAACGGGATCTGAGACGCCACGATGGCGTCGAAGTCGGCATACCCGGTTTCGAACTGGGTGAACGACGCCTTCCCCTCGTAGTTGATCTTCACGTGCGACCGGTACGAGGCTCCCAGTGAGAAACCGCTTCCCAGTTTCCCCAGGAACGCCGCGTTCCACCCCCACCCGCCCTCGTAGGGCGTGTAGAGGTGGACCTGGCCAACCTCCGCCACCTGCTGGGTGTAGGGGTTGATCACGCCGATCGAACGGGTGAGGCTGAGGTTGGAGTAGAAGTAGTCCACGCCGACGGCGACGGCGAAAGCGTCGGAGAGCTTGTAGGACAGGTTGGGGTTGAAGTCGAACACCTTGAGGTCTACCCGCTTGGTGAGGTACTTGCCGGCGTAATCGCTCGGCCACCACGTGCCGAGGCCGAACGGGTTGAAGATTCCGATACCCCAGTGGAGATCGCTCGTGATCTCACTGGTGTAGTAGGCGTGGACCGGGTAGAAGATCTGGCTCTTCATGTCCACCGAGTACCCTTCGCCCGGGTACGGGTTGGCGCCGTCGAACGTGCTCGTCTCGGTGATGAAGTACACCCCCATCGCATAGCCCGCCTTCTGGAACGCGATCCCGGCGGGGTTGAAGTAGAGCGCGGTGGGGTCGTCCGCCGTCGCTCCGAACGCACCCCCAAGCGCGACGGCTCGGGCCCCGTGCTCGAAGAGCGCGAACCCCGCCCCGAAGCTGGATGCGGGCGCCAGCAGCAGACACGCCGCCAGGGCCGCAAGCAGGACAACTCTCGCCTTTCTCATGCTTCGCTCCTTCCCTTGGTCCCCCATTGCTGCGGGTTACTGGCGCACACTCTATTGATCGCGGTTCCCGGCGTCAACATTGTTGCGAACCGTCACAAGCGGGCATTGCATTGACTGAGACAGCAATTCAGTCGCCAGGTCTGGCCGACGAACCGCGCCGGTCCTGGAAGTGAACGAGCGAGCGGGGGGGCCCGGGGGGCACTTCTGCGGCGGGGGCAAGGGCGGGCTGCCGCAGAGCCCCCCGGAACGAATAGTAGGCGCCCCGTGGCCGGGGCGCCCGGAGGAAGGAGAAGACGATTGCAAGTACCAACCTAGGGCCGCGCGCGAGCGCAATCAGTGACCCAGATCACCCGCGGGTGCGGCGGGCCGCCAGCACGGTGCGGTCGTCGTGAGGTGGGGCGCCACCGGTGTGGGCCGCGACGGCCGCGAAGAGATCGTTGACCAAACGTTCCATCGGCCGGGCGCGTCCCTCGACCGCGAGGGCTGCAATGCCCTCTAGGCCGAAGTCTTCTCCGTCCTCGCCCGGGGCGGGAGCCTCCGACAGGCCGTCGGTGTAGGCCAGCAGCACCGAACCCGGGTCCAGGACAACCTTGGACGAGGGGTAAACGACGTCGGGCAGCAGGCCCAGAGGCGGGCCCACGGCCTTCAGGTAGTCGCACGCCCCGTCCGCGGACACCAGCACCACCGGGTTGTGGCCCGCAGAAACCCACTCCAGCTCGCCGTTGTTCCGCAAGTACGCCAGGAATACCGTGGCGAACTTGCTCTCCGGCGTGGAAGCGAGGATGTGCTGGTGGAGCAGGTATGTCAGCTCGGAGAGCTCCGGGGAGCGTTGGACCAGGATGCGCACGGCAGCCTGGAGCGACGCGGCCATGAGCGCCGCGGGAACGCCCTTGCCCGCCACGTCGCCGAGCATCAGGAAGAGACCCTGGGGCGTCTCGATGAAGTCGTAGACATCGCCGCCCACTCGCCGCGAGGGCTGGCTCTTGGCCGCGATGTCAAAACCAGGCGGTGTCGGGATGCTCGTCGGCAGGAGCTGTCTCTGGATGGTTGCGGCGAGCTCCAGCTCACGTTCGAGGCGCTCCTGCTCCAGTGCCTCCCGGTGCAGCGAGGCGTTCTCCAGCGCAATTGCCGCCTGAGAGGCGTACAGCGACAGGGTCTCCGCGTCCGTCGGGCCGAAAGGCGCGGTGCCCCCGCGCACCTCCCGTTCGGCGAGAGCGAGCACGGCCAGCCGACCCCGGCGGCCGACGACCGGAACGGCAAGCCGCCCTGGCTCGAGAAGGCCCTGCTCCGACAGGGCAACGGCTTCCTCGCGCGTGAGCACCGCGCCCCCAACCCGCGCAGCCACAACGCACTCTCCCGTGTCGCAGACGCCGGTCTGCTCGGCGCCCAACAGGCTCGCGCCGGTCTGTGCGACACCCCCGCCGATCAACCAGACCTCGCCGCGGCGGGCATCCAGCAGCGCCGCGACGTGCATCAGCAGCTCCTCTACGATACGGGCAGGCTCGAGCGTGCCTCCCAGGGCTTCCCCGATGGCCCGCAGGGACTCCACCTCCCACAGCCTGCGTCTCTCCGCGAAGCGCGCCTGCTTCAGCTCCTCGCGTACGAGCCAGGAGCCGAGCACAACACCGGCTGCCACCCGCAGCGAATCGGCCGGCTCGCCCCCGCCAGCCAGCTCCAGCCAGAATGCCTCGCGCCCTGTCGGAAGCTCGTGGCGCCTCGTTGCCTGGCGAACGGCACCCGATCGTGCGAGCACCTCGGAGCCGCGGCCGAGCGCGCCCCCCGACGCACCGGTGCCCCGCATGACGTCCTCCAGCACCGCCGCGGGAAGCGGTACCCCGCCCTCTCGCTGGGGGCGCAGAGCCAGCTCAAGCACGGAGAGCACGTCGGTCATTGTCCGGATGAAAGTTCGGCGAGGGCAGTCGCGCGATCGGGAAAGATCCGCGTGTACTGCGCCAACCCCATGATCTGAAACGTCTTGGCGATGCTGGGGGTGAGGCAGCAGAAAGCCAGGGTGCCCTTGACCTCGAGGATGCGCTCGAGCACCTCGAGGAGGAGCGAGATCCCAATCGAGTTGATGATGCGGGTGGCGCGCAGGTCGAGGAGCAGTGTGTGGCGGCCCGCGTCGATGAGCTTGCGGGCCTCCTTGGCGATGACTTCGCCGCCCTCGTTGTTGATGTAGCCGGCGACCTCCAGCACCGCCACCTTTCCGTGCTGGTCCGCCACCTTGAGCTCGAAGGTCTCCACCGTCACTCCCCTCCCCTACGCCGGATCATGCGAACCCTGGTCATGCCTGGCCGCGACGTGATCTCGACCTCGTCCATCAGGCGCCGAACCAGCTCCAGCCCCCAGCCCCGCTTCCGCCTGGACCGCAGCTTGTCCTCCAGCACCGGCCTGGGCACTTGGGAGGGGTCGAACCCGGGACCGTGGTCCACCACGGCAACCTCGATCCAGGGGTGCGCATCGTTGGGGTGAGCGATGACCTCCACCTCGACCTCGCCCGTGCCGTACTCGATCGCATTCAGGCACGCCTCCACCACCGCCAGCTTGACCTCGGCCAGGGTATCACGCGGAAAAGCGATGCGCTGCCCTGCCTCCTCCACCGCCCGGGATGCGAGAAGTTCGGCCCGGGGGGCTCGAGGGAGAACCAGGCGGACCCGGACAGGTTCAGCCATGATCATCGCCTCTGTTGCGCGGAGTCACAGCGAAAGCAGGAGGCCGAGAAGACGCAAGCCCAGCCGGGCGCCCTGGATCAGGGTGTCGGCCCAGAGTGCCCCGCCCCCGACGAGCCCGCCACCCACGACCGCCCAGGGGTGGGTGAGCGGTTCCAGGAACCGGCTCGCCAGGAGGCTTGCGGAAGGGATCGGCGGCATGCCCCATTCCCAGTGCAAGTTCTCGGCCAATCAGCGGATCTGGTTGGAAAACAAAGAGATATGCAGTCCCCCCGGTGGCCTGCCGGCTTCCCGGTTGTTGCACTCTGCAACGCGGGTCCCGCGTCAACGCCGAACCCTCCGGTTCTGGCCTTTTCTGCGCGTGCTTTTCTCCCCTGTGTTGCTATGTGCAACATCTGTTGCATTCCACCGCATCAACATCCGGTAGAGGGTGGTCCGATCGATGCCGAGGGCGCGCGCCGCAGCGGTCCGGCTGCCCTGGCAGCGGTCCAAGGTGTGCAGGACGTGCGAGCGCAAGACCTCGTCGAGGGTGCCGGAGGACAGGTCGGCGGCCGCCGTTCCCGCGCCCATCGCCAGCCGCACGTCCTCGGCCTCGACGCGGTCGCCGGAGGCCAGGGCTGTGGCAGCCTCGAGCAGGTTCTCCAGCTCGCGAACGTTGCCGGGAAAGTCGTGCTGCAGCAGGACCTCGAGGGCGTCCCTCGAGAGCGATAGCTTCTTCTGCCCGAGACGCCTGCCGTGCAGCCTCACGAAATGTTGCGCCAGGAGCGGGATGTCCTCGTGGCGTTGGCGCAAGGGCGGAATGGTGAGCTCCACCACGCGCAGCCGGTAGTAGAGGTCCTGACGGAACTCCCCTTGCACCATCATCGCCTCGAGGTCGCGGTTGGTTGCGGTGATCAGCCGGACGTCCACATGGAGACGCTGCCGACCGCCCACCCGCTCCACCTCCCGATCCTGCACGACCCGGAGCAGCTTGGCCTGCAGCACAGGCGTGAGGTCGCCGATCTCGTCGAGGAAAAGCGTGCCACCGTTGGCGAGTTCGAACCGTCCAGGGCGCGCCGTCACGCCGGTTGCCACCCCACGCTCGATGCCGAAGAGCTCGGCCTCGAGCAGCGTCTCGGGGACCGCGGCGCAGTTGAGGGGCACGAAGGGCCCGGCATGGCGCGGCGAGAGCGAGTGCAGCAGGCGAGCGAGCCGCTCCTTGCCGGTGCCGGACTCCCCGCGGAGCAGCACGGTCACGTCACTGGGTGCGACCCGCCGTGCGAGCTCGAGAACCCGGCGGAACGCCACGGCCTGCCCAACAAGCTCCGCTTCCTCCCCCGCGCCCATTCGCAATGCGCGGTTCTCCTCCTCGAGCAGCAGCCTCTGCCGCTGCACCTCCTCCAACATGCGGCCGGAGGCGATCGCCGGCGCGGCCAGCAGCGCCAGGGAGCGCAGAAAGGTCACGTCCTCGTCGTCGAACCGCGCCTGCCCCTGGCGCGCCTCCTTGTCCGCCACGGCAACCACGCCCATGAGCTCTTCCCGCCAGAGGCACGGCGCCACCAGCACCTCGGAGAACGGCGCCCCGAGGGACTCGCCTGCCATGCGGGTGACCGCGCCTTCGCGGACGGCGTGCAGGGCGGGCGAGGAGACGAGGCGGGCCGCGCTCCCCGTTTCCACCGGCCAGCCCACGCTCACCACCGTCGCGGGTTCCAGTGAGGGCAGGAGCGAGATCGCGATCCCGGCGCGGGCGTCCAGGAGTCCAACTGCGCGCTGGACCAACTCCTCGACGACCTCCCCCTCGCGGCGGGGCCCAGCCAGGGCCAGTGAGAGGTCGAGGATGGTCTCGAGCCGGGCGCGGCGCCAGCCCTCGCGGGTGCTCGCCGTCACCGCTCCCCCACCCAGCGCACCGCCACCAGCGTGATGTCGTCGTAGGGCTCTCCGCCGGCGGTGAAGGCCTCCACCGCCCGCATGACCTCGTCCACCACGACGCGCGGCTCGCCGTCCACGCCGGCCAGCACCTGCTTCAACCTCTCGTCCCCGAACGGTTCGCCTGCGGCGTCGCGGGCGTCGGTGACGCCGTCGGAGTAGACCAGCACGAGCTCGCCCGGCTCCAACGAGAGCGGCAGCACGTCCCAGTGCACTCCTCGGAGCGCGCCGATCGGCAGACGGTTCGTGGGCGCCGGCAGCTCCTCCACCCTCCCACGCTTCCGCCGCACCAGCGGCGTCGGCTGTCCCGCCAGCGCATAGAGGCCCGTACCCCGCGGCCGCAGGAGCAGATACGCAAGGGCCACGAACAGCCGGTGCTGAGGCGAGTAGAGCCTCTGGTTTGCAACCTCGAGCAGGCGCTCGGGTGACGCGCCGCCAAGAGCGGCTGTGTGCAGCACCTCCCGCGCCGCCACCATGAGCATCGCTCCCGAGACCGACTTCCCGGACACGTCCCCGACGACCAGGGCTACCGACCCGCCGTCGCCATCGGTGAGGGCATCGTAGAAGTCGCCGCCAACCTGGCGTGCAGGGACGCAGCTCGCCGCCACCTGCCAGCCGGGTGGGGACGGAAGGTGTAGGGGAATGAGCGCGAACTGCACCCGCCGCGCGATCTCCAGCTCCTTCTCGAGCTCAAGCTGGCGGGTGCGCTCGCGCAGGAGGCGGGCGTTTTCGAGCGCCACGGCCCCCTGGTTGGCCAGGGTGCGCACGAGCTGGAGATCGTCGCTGCCGAACTCTTCCTCTGAGCGCTTGGGGCCGAGGGCCAGCACCGCGTGGAGCTGCCCGCGGGTGCGCAGCGGAACAAACAGGCGAAGGCCGGCACCTCCGAACTCCTCGAGGACCTTCCTGGACTCCGACTCGAGCGCCTTGAGCGGCTCGAGCACCCCGGGCCGAACCGGCTCGGCGTGGCGCGTCAGCTCCTCCACCAGCAGCAGCCGGGCCGGGAGCTCGCGCGGCAGCGGCGGCGGGGCGGTCTGGGAAACCAGAACCTTTCCTTCCCTGACGTAGAGGGCGGCCCACTCCAGGTGCATGATCTCCGACAGCCGGGTCGCGAGCAGGGCCTCCAGCCCCTCGATCGAGAACTCGCGCACCACACCCACGCTCACCTCTTCTACCGCCCGCCGGGCGTCGTAGACCTCACGGAAGAAGAAGCGGTCCACCGGTCCCTGCAGGCGCCGGCGGAGGGGGTCGAAGATGGCCAGGATCGCGAGCGCGAGGAGCAGCGGGAAATAGGGTGACGAGCCGGAGAAGAGCAGAGTGGAGGCGGCGATTCCGAGGCCGTAGATACCGGCCACGACGGCAGTCGCAAGCGTGTAGAGCACCGACTTGCGGACGATGACGTTGATGTCGAAGAAGTGGAAGCGGACGATTGCGTAGGCGAAGGTCAGGGGCACGAGCGCAAGCGGCACCACCCCCCAGAACAGGTAGCGGTCGGTCCGCAGCAGCGAGGGAAGCACGACCCCGAACACCAGGAAGGGAGTGATGCCCACGACCGTACCGATGAACACCGTGGCGATCTGGCGCCGCTCCCGACCCTCCTGGGCGCGCAGCAGCGAGCCCAGCAGTGCCAGCAGCCCGAGCACGAGGTAGTCGCCCATCAAGACCCAGCTCGAGATGGGCGCCCCCGAGACCAGCCGTATCCGGACGGCGAACAGCGACCCCAGCAGCAGAGTGAGCACGTAGAACAGCGGCGGAAGCAGGTACAGCACTCGGAAGAGGTTGGGCGACTCGTTGACGAAACGCTCGACCCCCCGCAGCAGCCGTCCCCCGGATCCCTCCCACGGCTCGGTGGGACTCACGAGCGTGAGCTTCAGCCTTCTCGGGAAGACGAGGAAGAAGTGGAGGAACGCTGCCGGCAGGACCAGGAGCGACAGCGTGCCGGTGGTGAGCACGACGCCGTCCACCCACGAGTAGGACGCGGGGCGCAGCCGACAGACAAGGAACAGCAGGAAAAGCGTGCAGAGCGCGAAGAACACGCGGCTCGGCCCGCCCCGGGACTCCTCGAGCCTCTGCAGCAAGACGTAGAGGCCGATGAAGAAGAACAGGAAACCCGAGAAGCAGGCGTAGAGGTACGAGGTCGTCCCCAGCTGCCTCGGCCCCAGCCCGACCACTACCTCGACCAGGGTTCCGCTGCGCTCGAGCAGGTAGGGCACCCGCTCGCCGATGCTGTGGCTCTGCAGAACCTGAGCCACCTCGGAAGCGGACCGCACGACCTCGCGCCCGACGCCAGCGATGCGGTCCCCGGGCTGCACCCCGGCCAAGGCGGCGCCGGACCCAGGCGCCAGGGCCCGCACCACGATCTCGCTGCGGTCGGGGTCCAGGATCACGCCGTCGTAGGGCCGCGGCAGGAACATGTCCAGGATCGACAGGCATGCCACAAGGAAGCCGGCCACGCCGAAGGTCAGGAGAGAAACCAGGCCTGGAGAGCGTCCGCGGCTCATGTCTGGCACAACGATACTACGCGGGCGGGCTGAAAGGGGTTCAGCCGGGAGACCGGCCCTGTTCCAGGCTAGAATTGCGCCGTGACGCGCGGCCGGTTCATCACGTTCGAAGGGATCGAGGGTTGCGGCAAGACCACGCAGCTCCTGCTGCTGGCCGGCCACCTGAAGCACCGCGGGATGACGGTGGTCACCACCCGCGAGCCCGGGGGAACGCCTCTGGGGGAGCAGGTCCGCGACGTGCTCCTGGACCCAAGGCTCACGCCGATACCCCTGGTCGAGCTTTTCCTCTTGGAGGCAGCCCGCGCGCAGCTCGTGGCCAGCGTGATCGCTCCGGCGCTCGAGAGCGGGAAGTTCGTCCTCTCCGACCGCTTCGCCGACTCCTCTCTCGCCTACCAGGGGGGAGCTCGACGCCTGCCTCGCACTACGGTTCAGCGGCTCAACGAGCTCGCATGCGCCGGGATCGTCCCCGACCGCACGCTGGTGTTCGATCTCGACGTCGAGCTGGCCCTCGGGAGGGCGAGGGAGCGGCCCAGCACGGGCCCCGACAACCGGCGCTTCGAGGACGAGGCGTTAGCCTTCCACCGTGCGGTGGCCGAGGCGTATCGGGAGCTCGCGCTCTCCGAGCCCGGGAGGGTGTCGATCGTTGATGCGCGGGGAACGCCCGAAGAGGTGCACGAGCGCACCCTGGCCGCACTGGCGGGGGTGCTCCCGTGACCATGAGCCAGCTCCCCTGGCCGGCGAGCTTCCTGGCTCCCGCACGGTGGCGCGGGGTGCAGCGCTTGCTCGCCCGTTGCCTCGAGCTCCAGGCCGCGGGGAGCCTGCCCGGAACCCTCATGCTGGTCGGCCCCGCTGGCCTGGGTCGCGAGGCGCTCGCCGTCGAGCTCGCGGCGGCGCTGGTCTGTCGCCAGCAACAGGGCCCGGGTTGCATCTGCTCCTCGTGCGAGCGCATTCGGCGCGGGGTGCATCCCGACGTGGAGGTGATCGATGTCCTGCCGAAGAAGGAGGAGATCTCGATCGAGCAGGCACGCCAGGTGGTGGAAAACGTCGCACAGCGCCCGTACGAGGGACTTCGTCGCGTGTACGTCCTGAGCTCGTGCCACACGCCTCCGCTCAACGCGGAGGCCGCCTCGGCGCTGCTCAAAACGCTGGAAGAGCCGCCTCCACACTCAAGCTTCCTGCTGCTCGCTAGCAACCCCGCGCGTGTGCTTCCGACCATCGTCTCGCGCGCAGTGCAGCTCCGGGTCCCTGCTCCGGAGCGTGAGGAGCTGCTCTCGGTTCTCGCCCTCGCCCAGGGGTGCAGCGAGGAGCGCGCCGCGGAGTTGCTCGCCGCCGCAGAGGGCGACGCCGAGTTGGCACTCCGGAGCGGCGAGGACTTTCCCGCAGCGGTCGGCGGGCTCAAGGCGCTGATCACCGCAGCCCTCGGGGCCGACGGCCTCGCGATCCTACGTGCGGGGGCCGCGGTGCGGCAGGCGCCGGCGGGGACCATGCTCCTCAGCGCTGCGCTCCTTCAGCTGGCGGCACGAGCCGACCGCGAGTCAGCAGAGGAGTTCCTGGACGCCGCCGCCGCGCTCCTGACGGCCGAGGACCGCTCCGCCTTGCTCCACCTCGATCTGGAAGGCGTGCTGGTCGGGACGCTCGCGCGGGCCGCGGTGGGGCGGGGCACCCGCTAGACCCGGGGCGCAACGGCCGGTTCGAGGTGGCAAGAAGAAAGCCACCGGAGGTCCGGTGGCTCGGTAGAAGCGGGAGGTCGGTGGTTCAAGTCAGTTTTGGTTGGCCTTTACAGGCGGGAAAGTCTAGAAAGGTCACGTTAGATAGGCTCTTTCTTTGGCTGGTTTGCAAGAGTGGTTGCTTGACCGCCGCCTCCCTTTTGTCTTGCTGCTGAATATACGATATCACTCACCACTATGGTTGTCCAGCCCCGCCGTCAAGCTCCACAACTATCTGCTGGCGCTCGCCTTCTTTGAGCTCGACCTCGACGATTTTCGACGCACGGCCGGGGGCGAGCACCTCGACGCGGTGCTTGCCGGGCGCCACCGCCAGACCGCGTTCCAGGCGCCCCAGCTCCTCGCCGGTCCCCACCAGGACACCATCGATGTAAACTGCAGCATTGGAAGGGTTTATACGAAGATCCAGCGCGGCCCCACCGGACGTGCGCGTGCCCATGCCCCCCGACCGCTCGGG
>Ga0209253_10006401_pt1 | contig 10200 bp, 8 predicted proteins | sample FrelakmetBRP12BR_FD_187145 | JGI IMG/M metagenome (GOLD analysis project Ga0209253, IMG submission 187145) | Freshwater lake sediment microbial communities from the University of Notre Dame, USA, for methane emissions studies - BRP12 BR (SPAdes)... | ecosystem: Environmental > Aquatic >...
GAAGAGCAGATCACGCGCGAACAGCTGGGCATGGTCTACCACATGGAACTGCTGGACCACGGCAGTTCGGAGGCCCTGTCCTACTTCCCGCAGGCCGGCGAGTTCCGCCTCGGGCCGTACCAGTATCTCGAGCAGATCCGCCTCGTGAAGCAGACGGTGACGCTGCCCGTCATCGCGTCGCTCAACGGCACGACCTCCGAAGGCTGGCTCGAGTACGCGAAACTCATCCAGCAGGCCGGCGCCGACGCCCTCGAGCTGAACGTCTATCACGTCGCCGCGGACCCGCGTGAGACTGGCGCTGCCGTCGAGCGCCGCGTCGTCGACATCGTCCGCGCGGTGAAGGAGTCGGTGGCGCTGCCCATCGCGGTGAAGCTCTCGCCGTTCTATTCGTCGGTCTCGCACCTGGCCGCTCAGCTGGATGCCCTCGGCGTCGAAGGCCTGGTGCTCTTCAACCGCTTCTATCAGCCGGACTTCGACCTGCAGGAACTCGCCGTGACGGCCAACCTCAGCCTGTCCACGTCGAACGACCTGCTCCTGCGTCTGCGCTGGCTCGCCGTCCTCTTCGGCCGCGTCAAGGCCACACTCGCCGTCACCGGCGGCGTGCACACGCCCGCCGACGCGCTGAAGGCCGTCATGGCAGGCGCCGGGGGCGTGCAGGTGGTCTCCAGCCTCCTGAAGAACGGGCCGGAGCACATCAAGGGCCTCGTCGACGGCATGCGCGCCTGGCTCGAGGAGCACGAGTACGACTCGCTCAAGCAGGCCATCGGCAGCATGAGCCTCGAGCGGAGCCCGAACCCCGCCGCGTTCGAGCGCGCCAACTATATGAAGGTGCTGGCGGCGTATCAGATGCAGATTGGGTAGTTGCTCGGGATTCGGGACTCGGGACTCGGGAAAGACCGTTCCGCAGTCGAGCCCAGCCATTGAGGATCGGGGAGGAGGTTCCGGCACGGCGGCATACGCCGGACCGGACAGGCTCCCCGGTCCTCAAGCTACGTACGGGGCCGCGCGGCGGGTCCGGAGGCGAGCAGGGTGGCGATGCGGGCCCTGGCCCGCAGGCGCACGTCGGCGGGCAGCCTGGCCGTCCCGGCCTTGCGGCACGCATCGACGGTGTGCTTCAAGCTGTCGGCCATGGTCTGACAGCACGGGCAGCGGCGCAAGTGGGCCGTGAGCGATCGCCGCTCGGCCGGCGTCAGCTCGTCGTCGATGTACTTCGAGAGCTGTTCGAGCAGCGAGCGGCAGCGATCCGACGCCGGCGTCGTCATGGGGCCTCCAGATGCTGGCGCAGGCTGAGCCTCGCGCGGTGCAGGCGCGTCTTCACGTTCGCCTCGGAGATGCCCACCACCGCGGCCACATCGCGCGTGGACAGGCCCTCGACCTCCCTCAGGAACACGATCAGCCGGCTGTCTGGCGAGAGCGTCTGGAGCGCGCGGTGCAGCGACTGGCGGAGGCGTGAGTTCTCCATCACCTGGTCGGGCCGCCGGCCCTGGTCCTCGACGTCGATCCGCTGCAGGCTGCCGTCCGGGGCCATCGACACCTCATCGAGCGAGTGCAGCCGCGCCGGCTCGTCCACGCGCCGCCTCCGGCTGATGAGGCAGGCGTTCTTCACCGTCCGGTACAGCCACGTCCTGAAGGCCGCCGGCTCCTTGATCTGGGCCGCGTGCCGATAGGTTTTCAGCAGGGCCTCCTGCATCGCGTCGTCGGCGTCATCGGCGTGCCCGCACACGAGCAGGCTGAACCGGTAGGCGATCTCCTGAGTCTTCATCAGGAGCCGCTCCATGGCCGCCTGGTTCCCGCCCTGCGCCGCCCGCAGCAGCGCAGCGTAGTCGGTGCCACGGGCGTCTTGGCCTTTGGTAGAGGGATTCGCTTCCGCGCGTTTGGTCACAGCAGTCGTTATTGTAGCCTGTTCCAGCAAGCGGCCGCGCACCGCAGCCTTCGTGTCACGTTCAGAGAGAATCCGCATCTGTGAAAGTGGATAGGTCCTCGCGACGCCCGTCGCGCACCTGCGGGCCGGGATGGGCTACGATAGTCCGGTGGAGGCATCATGAAGGAATCGCGGTACGGCATGGGCGTCGACGTGGCGCTGCCCTACGAGCAGGCAGTGGAGCGTACGACTGAGGAATTGAAAAAAGAGGGGTTCGGCATCCTGACCACGATCGACGTCCAGCAGACGCTGAAGCAGAAACTCGACAAGGACTTCCGCAAGTACACAATTCTCGGCGCCTGTAATCCGCCGCTGGCGCACCGGGCGTTCGAGGCCGAACTCGAGATCGGCCTGCTGCTGCCCTGCAACGTCGTCGTCTACGAAACGGAACCCGGACGGAGCGTGGTGTCCGCGATGGCCCCGATTGCCGCGATGGGCGTGGTCGGCGGCAACCCCGCGCTCAAGGACGTCGCACGGGAAGCCGACGAGAAGCTGCGGCGCGCCCTGAAGGCCATCGAGGCCATCGGCGCCGCGGAGAGGTCCTAGCCGTGGACTACCTCATCCCCGTCGCGATACTGGCGGTGTGGGTTGTGCTGAATGCGTGGGTGCTGCCCAGGCTCGGCGTGCCGACCTGAATGAGCGGCGCCTGCGACGTCGAGTCTCGACGTCCCGACGAGAAACGCGAGCGGGAGCAGGCCTGAGCCGCGACCCGCGCCAGCCGCGTCACGGCGATGCACGCCAGCCGGCGACGACGGCTGGATACGTCTCGAGCATCCTCAGATAGCGCTCGCGCTCGGGGTGCGCGGCGCGGTTGCCGGGGCTCCCGCTGAACTGCTCCACGATGGAGGCGTGCTCCGCCTCGGTGAGCACCTGGTCCGCGAGCTTGTAGAAGTACTCGTCCTCGATCCGGATGTGCTCCCGGATGAGCTCCGTGTAAGCCCTCGCATCGGCTGCCAGCGCCGACGCGGCCGACGGGTCCTGCTGCTGAAGCCGCTTCAGCTCCTTCCTCATCTTCGTCCCGTATACCCGCCCCGCCTCGTGTTGCGAGATGAGCACGCTCACCACCGTCTGGTCGGGGCCGATGCCGTGCCTGGCCAGCAGCGGGAACAGCATCTCCTCTTCCCTGTCGTGGTGGCGGTCCGTGAAACGCTCGAAGAAGTCGAGCACGTCGACGAGCATCGGCATCGGGACCGGCTCGCTGCGTTCCAGCCGGCCGGCCACCGCATCGAGGACGTCGAGCATCGAACTGAACCCGCGGTGCTCGTCCATCAGGACAGTGAGGAATCGCATGTCGGGCCTCTCCACTCATCGCCGCGCGGCGACCTCGGTCCGTCCCGCTGCACGCCGGGACGGTTGCACGGGCGAGCTCGCGCTTCCAAACCGGCTGGGGGCTGCGGAATCCCGGCAGGGGCAGGGGGACAGGCAAGAGGAACGCAAGTCGCGTGCCGGAGCGGACCGGACCCGGACCTGCCTACTCGACCTCGACGACGATCGCCTTGGCGACGGCAGGCTCTACGGCGAGTTCGGTGTGATCGCAGAGAAACACCACACCAGGGAATCGCTGAAGGACCGTGACCGACGCACCAGGCGTCACACCCAGCGCCATCAGCCGATCGGCCCGGTCGGAGTTGTCTCGCATGACGCGAACCACTGTGCCGCTCGAGCCGGCGGCCATGTTCGACAGGCGCCGGGTCTTGTCAGAAGGCGACATGCAGTCCCCGCAGGACGGCATTCAACGCGATGCCGGTGCCGAGCGCAATCACGGTCACCGCGCCCAGAATCCCCAAGGCGGCCTTCAGGCCCTGCTCTTTGATCATCATGAGGAAGTTTGCGACGCAGGGCACGAAGAGCGTCATGACGGTCAGCGCCACCACCGCCTGCACGCCGTCCAGATGGCCGGCCTTCGACATCTGGAAGAGCCCGGCCGCGCCGTAGTCGCGGCGCAGGAAGCCCATCACGAAGACAGCGGCGGCATCTCGCGGCAGCCCGAGCAGCCCGGCCACGACGGGTTCCATCGCGTCGGTCAGCACCGTCAGCAGCCCGAAACGGCTGAGCATGAACAGCAGCGCCGTGCCGATCAGGAACAGCGGGACGGCCTCGCCGAGGTACCAGCGGACGCGCAGCAGCGTCTTGCGGACGATGTTGCCCAGCTGAGGCAGCCGAAGCGGCGGCAGTTCCATGATGAACTCCGATCGCTCTCCCGGAATCGCCCGGGCCGCGAGGAATCCCACCAGGAACATCTGCATCAGCACGACGCCGAACAGCGTTAGCAGTGCGGCGAACGACACCCCGCCGAGGATGCCGAGGATCGTGGCGAGCTGCGCCGAGCAGGGGATGCCGAGCGCCAGCAGCAGGACGGCGATCAGCCGCTCCTTCGGCGTGCCCAGAATCCGCGTGGTCATCGTCGCCATCGTGTCGCATCCGAGACCGAGCACCATCGGCAGCACGGCTTTCCCGTTCAATCCCATGGTGCGGAAGATCCGGTCGCTGAAGATCGCCAGCCGGGGGATGTAGCCCGAATCCTCGAGGAACCCGAACACGAAGAAGAACGTGGCGACCACCGGCAGGACGATGGCGATGGCGTACGTGAGCCCCATCGTGATGAGACCGTACTCGCCGACGAGGAAGTCTCTCGCGGCTGCCCACGGCACGGCCCAGTTCACCAGGGCGATGGCGCCCGGGTTGATGAACTGCTTGAACAGGCCGGCCTCGATGAGCCCCACCAGCGTCTGGGCGCCGAACACGCCGACGGCGAGGTACATGCCGTAGAGCACGATGGCGAGAATCGGCAGGCCGGTCAGCGGCTCGCGGACGAGCCGTCCGAGACGCTCCTGGACGCGCGCGGCGGATCGCCGGCGATAGCGGCGATACTGGACCGCCAGGTCGTGCGCGAGGCGCGCGTGGTCGCTGCGGTGGGGCGCATCGAACGCCGGCACCGCCGCGCGCCCGATGGCGTCGCGAAGCTCGGCGATGCCGCGCCCCTCGGTGGCCACCGTCTCGATCACCGGAATGCCCAGGCGCGCCGCCAGCCCCGCGGCGTCGATGACGATGCCGTGCACCCGGGCTTCGTCGATCATGTTCAGGGCGAGCACCATGGGCCGGCCGATCGCCGCCAGTTGCGAGGTGAGCATCAGGGCGCGCCGCAGGTTCCGGGCGTCCGCTACCTGGATGACGACGTCGGTCTGCCCGGCGTTGAGGATACGCCGCGCGACGAGTTCGTCCTCCGTGAGAGCTCCTTCGAGCGCCGTGACGCCGGGCGTGTCGACCAGTTCGCAGACTTCCCCGCCCAGCATGACGCGCCCGGTGGTGAGCGCCACCGTCGTGCCGGGGTAGTTCGAGACGACGGCGTACTGCCCGGTCAGGCGGCCGAACAGGACGCTCTTGCCGACGTTGGCATTGCCGACGAGCGCGATGCGGCGTGGGCGGGCCCGAAGAGTCAGGACAGGGTCGGCTGCCGGTTCGCGAACCGCAGCCTGGGCGCAGGACATCCGGTGCCTCTTACGCCGGCCCGCGAGCGGCGGTGCCGGACGGGGCGATCGCCCCTCTATTGAGATTCAATCTCAACACGCCCCCATCGTATCAGATTCGGGGCGGCCAGGCACCCGAATCGGCCGGCCCCGGGAGGCCCACGCCGCGTACGAAGGCCGGGCCGGCCGCCCCCGTGGAGCGCGGCCGGCCCGGCATGCGGTCGAAGTAACGGACGCCTAGAACGTGTAGAGCAGGCGCGCGGTGAACGTGCTGCCGTTGTACGGGCGGTTGCCGTACCCGGTGGTCAGGCCGCCCAGGTAGTCGATCCTCGGCTGATCGGTGAGCGGGAGGTTGATCGTGGCGAAGTCGGTCACGTCGAGCTTCTCGTAGAAGTAGCCCACCGCGAAGCCGATCTTCGCGTTGAACGAGTACTTCAGGTCAATCATGAACTGCTGCCACGTGTTGGTCACGTTCGGCAGCTGCTCGAACGTCGGGTTGCCGAAGGCGTCCTTGGTCGCCGCCAGGGAGCCCGGCACCGCCGGGTTGACGCGGGGGCCACCGAACAGGAATCCGTTGTCCGAATCGCTGTAGCTGTAGGCGAACCGAAGGCCCGTATTCTTGAACGCGTTGAGCAGGTCGAGGTAGAGGTCGAAGTTATTCACCTTCTCGTCGTTGTCCATCGTCCAGTCGCGGTTCGGATCGGTCCAGGTCGGGTCGGGTGCCGGGTTGGCGTTGCGCGACTTCTGGTAGCTGCTGAAATCGTCGCGGCCGTAGTTGGCGCCCATCGCGATGTGGGCGCTCGGCGTGTAGTTGACGCCAACGTTGTACGCCGTGTTCGTGTTCGCGAGCAGGCCGAACTCGAGGCCCGGGCCGCCGTACTGGTCGTCGGTGTAGGTGACCGACGCGGTGAAGTCCATCGTCTGCAACGGCGAGAGCGTCGCCATCGCGTTGAAGCGGTTCCGGTCGCGGTCCGCCTCGTCGTAGAACCGGAGGCCCGGCTGAGAGGCCGCGTCTTCGATGGCCTGCTCGGAGAAGCCGTAGCCGGTGCGGGCGATGAACTCGTACCCGACCCGCACGGACAGCCACGACGTGCCGACCGTGTCCCAGGTCAACCGGAGACCCGAGTCGCGCATGTCGTTGTGGGCGCGGCCGGTCCGGTCGAAGTTGTCGTACAGGTAGCCGACCCGCAGCGTCGAGTACGGCAGCGGGTTGAACGACGCGGACGCGTCGAAGGTGTCACGGATGATGCTGTGACCCTCGGCCATCTGGCCTGGCGTCTCTTCGGGCACCGCGTCGAACCTGACGTTCTCGTCGTACGGGAACGGCCGCGAGATGTTCGAATGGGTGTTGTGGCGGTACTTGGCGTTGAAACCCATCCACCGCACCGGGCGCGACGTGAAGTTGAGGAGCGCGTTGACGCCACGCACCTTCGCTTCCGCGGTCTCCCGCGGCAGCGTCGCGAGCGCCGGGAACAGCGCCCACACGCTCGGCTGGTTGATCTGCGCGTTGCTCGTCCAGGGGATCAGCTGGTCGTCGTTGCTCTGGTCGCTGATCTGGACGGTGCCGTTCATCGTCGTGGTGCGGTTGAACTTGTACAACCCCATGAAGCTGACGACGGTCATGGAGTTGTCCGGGAACGACGAGATCCGGCCGCGGGCCGCGCCGTTGCCGTTGCTGTAGCCGCTGGCGTCGTACGGGCCGTTCGGCGGCTGCAGGCCGTTGTTGTAGTCCGTGAGATTCAGGGGGTTGTCCCACATCACGTCGTTGAACTGGTTCGAGAACATCGAGTGCTCGAACGCCGCGCGGAACATCCCCTGCGGCCGCACCCATTCGACGGCGGCGCCGAAGTCGTTGGTGCGGTTGTCGAGCTGCATCGGCAGCTCGTTCGCGTTGTTGAATGCGTGGGACATGCCGAAGGGCTGGTACCCCGACTTCTTGGTGCTCGTGAAGTCGACGCTCAGCGCCACGTCGTTCGTCATGTCGTAGCCGAACTTGAAGCCGGCGATGTCGCGCCGCGACTGGATCTCGAACGTCTGCGCCTGGGCGCGGTACACCGACGGCAACAGCGCCTGCGCGGCCGTGGTCGGGATCGCGACGAAGCCGGGCGGCAGGGGCGTGACCGGCGCCGGGTAGCGGCTCTTCTGCACCTGGTTCTGGACGGCATCGTCGAGCACCCAGGAGTTCGCCGACGACTCGCGCCACGGCGTGAGGCAGTTGTAGCAGTAGTTGAGCGGGATCGAGTCGTACAGGAACGAGAACTTGACCTTGCTGCTCTGGTAGTCGACCGCGTACTGCTGGTCGCGGTAGCCGATGTTCTTCGCCGTCACGTCGAGCAGGTAGCCGTCGGTCTGTTTCCCGAACACGATATTGGTGAACAACCCGCTTCGCAGGTCGCGGTACCGCTCGAAGCGGGCCTCGTCACCATTCGCGTCCGTGACGCGGATCCCGACGTCCGCCATGCCGGTTACGCCCCAGGGGGCCGTGCCCGAAGTCGCCTCGGCGGGCTTCGTCTGCGCCTTCGCGTGGATCGCGGAGGCGAGCAGAAGCGCCGCAGTCACCGTCAATACTCTGTTGCGCATTGCAGTCCTCCTCAATTAGCGCAGGAAGGCCTTGCCGTTCGGAGAGTTGGAGCCGTGCACCATCTGGTGGCACACGACGCAGGAACGGCCGTAGATCTTGTTGGCGTTCTGCGAGTTCTTCAGCACGTAGCCGTCGTAGACCGTCGGGGGGTGCCGCGAGGTCACGTGGCAGCGCTGGCAGAGGTAGGGCTGCTTGGCGACGAGCATCCGGTCGTTGTTCGAGCCGTGCGGATCGTGGCAGGTGGCGCAGCTGTCGGCCACCGGCGCGTGCTCCCACATGTACGGGCCGCGCTTCTCGGCGTGGCAGCTCGTGCAGCTCTCGTCAATCGTGGTGCCCGTCTTGAGGAGCTTCTGGTTCGAGCTGCCGTGCACGTTGTGGCACGACGCGCACGACATCTTGCCCTCGCGGACCGGCATGTGGTTGAACCGGTTCTGCTTGTTCACGATCGCGCGGTGGCAGGAGGCGCACAGGTCGGACTCGTTCTTCGCCTTCAGCTGGCCCGTCTCGCTCTTCGGCGCATGCACGCTGTGGCAGCTGAGGCAGCCGACGTTGCGGTTGTCATGCTGGCTACCGGCCCACAGCGCGTGGGTCTTGCGGTCATGGCAGGCCGTGCAGAGTTCGCTCGCTGCCTGAGCCGAGAGCTTCGACACCTGCGCGATCTTCGTCTTGTCACCGCCGGCCTCGGCGTGGGCCTTCCCCGCGCCGTGGCAGCTCTCGCAACCCATGGTCGCGTTGGGCGTCTTCGGGTTGAACGCGCGGGCGTGCGCGCCGGCCTTGGTGACGGCGCTCTTGTCCTCGTGACAGCCCAGGCACGTGTCCTGGCCGGCGTAGTCGGCTGCGGTGGCCACCGGGGCCTTGGCCGCCACCGGCTTCTGCGTCGCCGCCGATGCCGTCCCCGCAGTGGCGAGCCAGGCGGCCACCAGGCCGGCCAGCGCTACCCCGCGGATGAGGGACTTGCAGAGAAAATGCATGGCGTGCTCCTTGAGTAGAATCCCGACAGAACCCGGTCAACGGACCGAATCCGCTGACCGAATTGCAAACAGGATGCCCGCTCACCAGAGGCGAATTACTGAACACTTCCTGAATACAAATTCAGTTGCGTCGCCGGGCAATCGTGGAAAATTCCGACGAGCCGGCAGCCGACTGTCGCCGTGGACCCTAAGTTGCCGGAAAACCGACATCACTAGGCCGACACAAATCCAATGCATTGGATTTTCAAACTACGGCGAGGTGGACTACTCGATGGTGTGACAGAGACTGCAGTCTTGGGAAATCACCTTCCCGGCCCGGCTCTTGTGGCTGTCGTCGTGGCAGCGGAAACACCCCGCATAAGCGCTGGGTCCGGGGTCGCTGTGCCCGACGTTGTTCGGGTACGTCCCCCACGTGACGTTCATGGCAGGAAACACGTTGCGCTCGAACACATGCTGCGCCGTGGCCACGGCCCGGTCCAACGACGCCTTCGGCACGTTCGCGGCGTCCTTGTAGAACGCCGTGAGGCCGTCCTGGATTCCCCGGAAGGCTGCCGCCCTGTCGGGATAGGCCACCTTCAACACCTTGACCGCCTCGCGCCGGATGAACGGCATCGCGGGGTCGAAGCCGCCGGCCGCAATCGCCTCGTCGACGGCCCGCTCGGCGGAGTACGCGAAGGTGTGCGACGGCCGGTTGTGGCAGTCCACGCAGTCGAGCACCCGCCGCTCACCCTTCAGCGACGCGGCGTCGGTGATGCCGTCGGCGAGGAACTCCGTGACGTTGCCCTTGCCATCCTCGAGCCTGACGTACGGAATCACCTGGCGCTTGTCGTCGGTCGCGATGTACTCGATGCGGTTCTGCCGCGAGACGTGCCAGTGGATGCCGGTGGCGGACTTGTCGAGCCGGTTGACCCCGCCGATGTGCATCCGCAGGGTCGTCACCGATTCGGTGTTCGCCTCGTCGTCGGCGTACGTGCGGATGGTGCGGATCTTGTCGCCGTGAAACTTCTCCGGCCAGTGGCACTGCTCGCAGGTGTCGCGGGCCGGGCGCAGGTCCGTGACGGGCGACGGGATCGGCCGCGAGTGCGTGTTGAAGGTGACGGCGTAGACCTGCCGGAGCCCGGACATCTTGGACTTGACGAACCAGCTGGCGCCCGGCCCGATGTGGCACTGCACGCACACCACGCGGGAGTGCGGGCTGTCCTGGTAGCCGGCCCACTGCGGTTCCATCACCTCGTGGCACAGCTGGCCGCAGAACTGCGG
>Ga0209253_10006402_pt1 | contig 10199 bp, 8 predicted proteins | sample FrelakmetBRP12BR_FD_187145 | JGI IMG/M metagenome (GOLD analysis project Ga0209253, IMG submission 187145) | Freshwater lake sediment microbial communities from the University of Notre Dame, USA, for methane emissions studies - BRP12 BR (SPAdes)... | ecosystem: Environmental > Aquatic >...
GACCCAGATGAAGTTGTACATCGTGTTGTCGTTCGCCGTCAGCTCGACGGTCCTCGGATCGACCAGGTCTTCCCAGATCACGTCGGTCTGGTTATCGGGGCCGAACTTGCGAATTGAATCGCGCATGCCCGCCTGGTTGACGATGGGGATCGCCAGCAAATAGGCCTGCAGCGCCCGCGAACGGTCCAGGTTGTCGTAGATCTTGTCGACGGTCTCGGCCGACGGGTAGCCGTAGTCCAAGTTCAAGGTCCCGATCGAGGACTCGATCTTGTCAGGCACGGCGACACCCGGCGCGAAAGGCGTCGTCATCTTGAAAGTCTGTGCGGAAGCCGCCGTCGTGAACGCGACGGCGAGAATCGCGCCCAGCAGTGCCTGTCTCGTCATGTTCCTGTCTCCTTGTGCGCAGTGGGTCCGCGCGGTATCGGCGAAAAATTCGGCTGCGAGGTTAACAGACCTTCTAACATCGTACTTTGCAAATCCGGCCCTGCCATTGACTTGTCCAGGGGCGTCCACCTAGCATAATCAGAGTCGCTCTGGCCCCGCACGTCTTGATCCGGTCGGGAGCCTGGAGGTTGTCGGATGGCCAGATCAACAAAGCCCGTCGCCGACAGGTCCTTCGCCGGGAGGCCCAGCCACGCGCGCGACCCCGCGCGACAGGTCGCCGGCCCGAAGACGGCCCCGCGTAGCGACCTACCCGCTGCGGCCGCCGGCGAAGTCAGGATCGGTCCTGTCGCTGCGATTCCGGATGTTTTGAAAAAGCTCGGGGTCACACCGAGTCTCCCGTTTATGCGGGCCGGAATCCCGCTCTCCACGTTCAGGAATCCCGAGAACCGGATCGCCTTCGAGGCTCTTGGCCGCTTGTTTTCCGAATGCTCAACGTTGACGGGCTGTGGCCATTTCGGCCTGCTCGTCGGCGAGTGCTTCGAGTTGAACGGGCTCGGCGCCATCGGATACCTGATGCGCAACTCGCCGACCGTCGGCGAGGCGCTGCGGGCACTTCTTCTGCATCTTTACCTGCATGATCGCGGGGCCGTCCCGATATTGATCAATCTGGAGGCGTCACATGTGTTGCTTGGCTACTCCATCTACCGGCACGGGACACCGGGCGCCGCGCACCTCTACGACGTAGCCATTGCCATCGGGTACAGGGCGCTGAAGGAAATTTGCGGAGCCCCTTGGAAGCCGCTGCGCGTCCAGTTTTCGCATGCGCGACCGAAGGATTCACGTCCCTACCGGCGTCTGTTTGGTCCGAATGTCCGATTCGATGCCGAGGTGTCCGGCATCGCGTTCGAGGCGTCGTGGCTCGACCACGCCATCGCCGGCGCCGACCCCAACCTCCGTGAACTGGTCATGCAGGCCATCCAGCAGACGCAGGCCAATAGCACGATGAGCTTCGCCGACGTAGTACGGGGCGCGCTTCACCAGATGGTGCTGAGCGGCACGTCGTCTGCCGAAAACGTGGCATTCTTGTTCGGCATGCACGAGCGGACACTGCGCAAACGGCTGACGGCCGAGCGGACCAGCTTGCAACAGCTCGTCAGTCAAACGCGTTTCGAGCTTGCAAAGCAGCTTCTGGAGAACACACAACTACCGTTGTCTGAAATCGCTTCGGCGCTGCGCTATGCGGACGCGGCGGTATTTTCACGGGCGTTCCGCAGCTGGTCGAAGACGAGCCCTAGGGCGTGGCGCGCCCGATGTGACCGCAAGGCCGTTCCACGCGCCGATGAACTCGGAGACGGGGCGTTGCAACGACCGGTTTGAAGCGAGTACGTCGATGGCCGCTCCTTGGCCGAACTCGGACTCTGTGGATCGACAGCCTTTGCCGGCAGCCGTCAAGTTCCGTCGTGTGTCGGGTCCCGGTCTACTTGCTAACGGCACTCCGATTGCGTAAACCCGAGCGAAACAATCAACCAAATTACCCGTTACGGACCGTCCAGATATGCTCCTCGACCACGGCACAGTTGACTGTTCGCACCGTTATTTCGGACTTGATTGTTGCGGGACAGATCTCCGCGCCTGGGTTCTGCCGCTCGGCGCGTTCCGCCGCGGGAATGGCGCAGGACTTGAGCCATTGCGTCATGCTGGCCGTGATTGTCGGATTCACGGCCATCGCCTCATGACAAGAATTGAAGGCGCGCGCGATACACCATCTGATCAGGCGTGGTTATGGCCAGCGACAACGCGCAAGGACTGCTGAACTTTGCTATCGGGCCAGGGCCGGATACAGCCGCGAGGCGCTCCGGCAGTTGCCGTACCGGCGACTTTCAGGGACGACGCTGGATGGCTGCTCCTGATCGGTTGCGAGAATTGGGGGGCGTCCGACGGAAAGGAGTGCAATGGAGAGGAGCGAAGAGCGACGGTACGAGGGCCTGAGCCCGTTCGAGCTCAAGAACAAGCTGGTCGAGCTCGCCAAGCATCGCGGCGAGCGCATGATGCTCAATGCGGGGCGCGGCAATCCGAACTGGATCGCCCTGGAGCCGCGTGCGGCATATTTCCGCCTGGGCGAGTTTGCAGTGGCCGAGGCGAGACGGGTTGCGCTCGGTCCCGATTTCGGCGGTCTGCCCAAGAAACGCGGGATTGCCGATCGCCTGCGTGCTTTCCTCGCCGAACGTTCCGGTGCCCCGGGCAACGCGCTTCTCGAGGGCGGCGTCGACTACGCACGGGACGCACACGCGTTCGAACCGGATCTCCTCGTTGGCGAATGGGTCGATGGAATCCTCGGTGACCACTATCCTCTGCCCGTCCGGATGCTCCCGCATGCCGAAGCGCTGGTGCGTCGCCACCTCGTCGCGGAGCTCTTCGCCGGCGATGCGACGGTTGGCTGCTTCGATCTGTTTGCCGTCGAAGGTGCGAGTGCCGGCATCACCTACGTATTTCAGTCGCTCGTGCACGCGCGGCTGCTCGTGCCGGGGGATTGCATCGCGCTCGGCGTGCCGATCTTCACGCCTTATCTGGAAGTACCGCGTCTACCCGAGTATCGCTTCCAGCTCGTGGAGGTCGCGCAGGACGAGGCGGCGGGCTGGCGCTATCCGCAATCGGAGATCGACAAGCTGCGCGATCCACGGGTCAAGGCGTTCCTCGCGGTAAATCCGTCGAACCCCACCGCTGTCGCCATGGACCCGGCGACCGTCGCGCGCATTGGCCAGATCGTGCACGAACGGCCCGACCTCATCGTGATCACCGACGACGTCTACGCATCGTTCGCCGATGGCTTCCGCTCGCTCGCCGCGGTAGCGGCGAAGAACACGATCGTGCTGTATTCGTTCTCGAAGTACTGGGGAGCCACCGGGCTGCGACTCGGCGTGGTCGGCCTGCACCAATCGAACGCGTTCGATGCGCGCCTGGCGGCGGCATCGGGCGAGATGCTGGCCTCCGCGCGAGCACGCTACAGTGCGCTCTCGACAGCGCCGGAAGCCATGAAGCTCATCGATCGCATGGTGGCCGACAGCCGCGCGGTAGGGCTGAACCACACGGCCGGGCTGTCGTCGCCGCAACAGATTCAAATGACGCTTTTCGCACTGGATGGCCTGCTCGATGCCAACCAGGGCCGAAAGCGCGTGGCGCGTGCGATCGTCCGGGGCCGCTTCGAGCGGCTCTACCGGGGCGCCGGACTGGCGCCTCCCGGCGATCCCCTCCTCACCCACTACTACGCCTCGCTGGACATACCCGCGCTTGCGCGGGCACGCTATGGCGATGCGTTTGGCGACTGGCTCGTCGCCAGCTTTGAGCCCATCGACTTCGTTGTCCGGCTGGCGGAGGAACGGGGCATCGTCCTGTTGGACGGCGGTGGCTTCGACGCTCCGAAGATGTCGGTGCGCGTTTCGCTCGCGAACCTGCCGGAGGAGGCGTACGAGCCCATAGGCAGGGGCATCGCTGACCTGCTCGCCGAGTACCATGCGCGGTGGCGCGCAACGCAGTAACGTGTTCAGGGCGGGTCGCGGCCTTCGCTCGTCTTCCGTGGGTGGCGGAAGAAGCCGCGGATACCATGCGTGAACCGCTTCGGAAAACGGGAAGCCGCCAGAATCGACGATGCTCCGCTGGCGCGCCCTTCGGCGGCGTTCGTCGCCGCGTCGCGGCCCCATGAGTCGTACTCGGATTCCGAACGTCACGGCCGGCCAAAGTCTGCTGGTGCTCGGAACGACAGAATCTCGGGATGTGCCGTAAACGACGCGGACCGGAGTACGCGCTGTCGTCGGCGCGCGGCACGTACGCCCGGCAGGCGTCGTGGCATGACTCGTGCTACACACACGCCAAGGGGGCCGGCATCGATTAGACCGGCGGGGCTTGCCATGGAACCGACTACGCCGGAACTCGAAGCTAGCGCACCTCCCCCGTCGCCCCGCAGGCGCGCCGAGGAGGAACTCTGCAGTTCCCTGCCTCGCCAGGACCCGGTCGCGGCGCAGGCACTCCTGTGCGAAGCGGTCGCGAGGCTGGTTGCGGCGCGCGAACCGGCCGAGCGGCAGCTGGCCGCGCTGTTCACGTTCGATCAGCATGCGCAGTCGCTTGGCAGGCGGCTGCTGGCGTCGTACGCCAGCGGCGACGCGCAGTTGCGCTCGCACGATCGGCAGTTCTTCATCGCCGCGCAGCGGCTCGCCCGGACGTTTACGGCCGCCTATGCGCATGTTCAGGCGCGCATCGCCGCAGCGGGCGGCACGCTTTCGCACGAAGACGCGGGCACGGTTGCGGTTCAGCTACTCCGCCACCGGCAGGTCGAGCTGATGCTGCGCCTCTTCCGCTACAAAAAGCGCAACTCCGAGGTGTGGCAGCAGATCCACGCGACCTACCAGTCCGCGCGAGCGCATGTGCTCGCGAAGGCCCCGCGAACGCAAGAAGGCGCCGCAGACAAGTCGCCGGTCGAGCAGGCGGTCGAACAGGGTTACATCCAGAACCTGCTGCTCGGCGCCCTGGGCACCGGCCAGTTTTCTCCGCGCGAGCTGCTGTGGGCGCGCAACTGGATCGCGCGCTGGTGCACGTTGCTTACGCTGCGGGCCCCGGATGCCGTCGGCCACGCGCCGGAGTTGCGCTGCGGATTCGTGGTGGACCCCGGCGGCGCGGAGGGCCCGCGGCGGCCCGTGCCCGGTGAAACGGGACCCCTGCTGCATCTCGACACCGCGCCGTTGCTGGCTGCGATCGACGAAGCGATCGCCGCAGCGAGCGCAGTGCCCTCGCCTGCGTCCGCTCCGGCCACAGCGGAACGGCATGCGCAAACGGTGCTGCGCGCCAGGCTCAGGACGCTTCTTGCGCCCGTTCCCGTTCACGTCAGGCGGCGCGGCGAGCGCACGCCCGCTGCCGCTTCCGTGCTGGCGGTCTCCGGTCTTGCGCAGATCGTGCAGTTGCTGCGCAACGAGGCGCAGCACAGCCGCAGGCCGGACGCAACCTCCGCCACGCAGTTCGACGAGATCACGATCGCGGCCGCCGGCGGCCAGACGCGGACCTCGAATTCCGTGATGGGCGCCGGCGGCCTGGATGCGTTTTCGATCGCCACGACCTTCGGCCCGACGCCACGCCGATGGCAAGTCAAGGACCAAAGCGACTCCGGATGTCGGATGCGCGGCCAGACCACCGACCTGAACGGACTGATCCCGGGCTCGCTGATCGCGTTCCGGGAGAGCGAGCCTGATCCATGGACCGTCGGCGTGATCAGGCGGCTGCGCAGGCTGATGGTCGACCACGTCGAACTGGGCGTCGAGTACCTCGGGCGCAGCCCCCGATACGTCAAGATCGTGACGGGCGACCACCTGGGCGCGTTGAGCGAGGACATGCCCAACGGCAATCAGAAGTGCATGGGAGCGCTGTACGTGCCGGCCAGCGAGCAGCATCCGACGATGCCGATCCGGACGCTGCTCATTCCCGCGATGGCGTCCCATGCGGGGACGACCATCACGCTCATCTCGTCCAAGGCGACCTACACGCTGCGCCTCAACAAGCCGCTCGAGCAGCAGGCCGGCTTCGTCTGGACGTCGTTCGCGGTGATCGACAAGGTCGTCGCCCGGACGGGGCCGGCGGCCGTTGCCACGGCGATGCCGCGTACCCACGACGATCGGAGCGTTGCCGCAGTCTTTCGCGACTAGCCGACGACGCTCGAGTTTCTGCCGCCGCGCCTTTCAGATGATGCCGGGCACGAATCGCTTGGTGCGCGCGCGGTACGACTGATAGCCCGGATGCGCGACCAGCATGCCGCGCTCTTCGACCGTGGCCTTGATCGCCAGCACGACCACGAGCGCGCCGACGCCGAGCCAGCCCCAGAGCGTACCGATGACGATCGCGCAGGCGATGGCGCACGCGATCAGCGCCGTGTACATCGGATGGCGGATCCACCGGTAGGGTCCGCGGTCCACGAGCTGGCCGCCCGGACGCGGATCCGGACGGATGTTGAAATTGCCGATCCGGTTGCACGACACCGCCCACACGCCGAGTGCGATGCCACCGGCGCCGAGCAGCCACGCGCCCGCCGGCGCGCCACGATCCAGAAACGCCAGCACTGCCGTCAGCCCCAGCGCGACGATCAGCGCGAATTGCAGCGCCACCAGCGCGGTACCGAGGACGCGGCGCGATCCGCCTGCGGCTGTCACGGCGGTCCCGCCCGTCACCGACGCCGCGCCACCAGGCCGATCAGCGCCGAGCGTCCGCAATGCCCGCTGCCCTCGGCCAGTTCCGCCTCGTACTCGCGCAGTTCGACCACGTCGAGGCTGGCAAACGCCTCGCGCAGCATCGGCTCGGTGTACAGGTGCGAAACGTATGGCGGTCCGCCGGTCCGGTATTCGAGTTGCTTCGGCGTATAGCCCTGCAGCACGAGCGTGCCGCCGGGCTTGAGGCAGCCGACGACGTTCGAGAACATGCGCGCGCGCAGCGCAGGGTCCGCGAACTGCACGAAGATCGCGGCCACGCCGTCATACGCGGCGGGTCGCCATGCATACGCGTCGCAGTCGCTGACCGCGAAGTCGACGGCGACGCCCTGCTCCTCGGCGAGCCGGCGCGCCTTCGCCACCCCGACGTCGGAGATGTCGAACGCGTCCACGTGGAGCCCGCGGCGCGCGAGCCAGACGCTATTGCGCCCTTCCCCGTCGGCCACGCACAACACGCGTTGCCCGGGCCGCCACACGCCGGCATGCTCGGCGAGCCACGCGTTGGGCGCCGTGCCGAAGAGGTAGCCATCCTCGGCGAAGCGGCGATTCCACGTGCCTGCGGGATCGGCGAACGGCGCGGGATCCTTGGCGCTCACGGGAATGCACCGCGCGGCGGCGTCGTGTTCATCCGCAGAGTGTACGACGGTGCGCGCGGCGTCAGGACGCCGAGCGCAGCGTCGTGGTCCTGGAAGCGGTGCGATCGGCGGAGGCTTCCGACGCCGCGCCGTGCGCCGCGGACTTTGCCCGCAGCCACCGCACGACCTTCCCCAGCGTCAGCGCCTGCACGAGGATGCTGAAGATGACGATCGCGTAGGTCGATCCCAGCACGATCTCGCGGCCGGCGAACTGCGGCAGCGACAGCGCCAGCGCGACCGACAGTCCGCCGCGCAGGCCGCCCCACGTGAGGATCACGACCGTGTGATCGTCGTAGGACCGGAATCTCTGCATCACCGCGAGTGGCCCCCAGACGCTCAGCCACCGCGCGACGAGCGCGACCGGGACCGCCGTCGCGCAGACGAAGAACTGCACCCACGACGGCTGCATTGCGATGACCTGGATGCCCAGGAGGCCGAACAGGATGAGGTTCAGCAATTGGTCGGTCAGCTCCCAGAACTCGAACACGTGCGCCTGGGTGTCCGCGTCCATCGCGTACTTGCGCCCGAAGTTCCCGACCAGCAGGCCGGTCACGATGACCGTGATGAGCGGCGACACCTTGAGGTACTCGCCGAGCGCGTACCCGGCCGTCGCGAGCGCGAGCGTGATGAAGATGCAGATGCTGTGGCTCGCGCGCACGCCGGACAGCAGCGCGATGCCCCCCACGCCCAGCAGGATGCCCAGCGCCACGCCGCCCAGCGCCTGCTGGGTCAGCAGCAGCAGCACGCCCTCCGCGCTGGCGCCCTGCTGGCCGGCCATGAGCGCCAGCACCGTCAGCACGGCGACGACGCCCGTGCCGTCGTTGAAGAGGCTTTCGCCGGCGATCTGCATTTCCATGCGGGGCGTCATGCCGACGCGCCGGAGGATGCCGATGACCGCTACCGGGTCGGTCGGAGACACGACGGCGCCCAACAGCAAGCAGTGGATGAGCTGCAGCGGATAGCCGAGCAGGCCGGTCATCCAGTACACGCCATACCCGACCACGATCGTGGAAATGACGACGCCCACGGTCGCAAGCACGAGGATCGTGCCCTTCTCCTTCGCCATCGTCTTCAGTTCCAGGGTCAGGCTGCCGGCAAAGAGCAGGAGTCCCAACACGCCGTGGAAGACGACTTCCGAGAAGTTGATGCTGGCCAGCGCGTTGCGTGCCCAGTCCGCACCCCCCGGATTGATGAGGCCGTAGCCCGTGATCCCCATCGTCAGCACGAGCGCCAACGCCGTGATGCCGATCGTCTCCGGCAGCTTCAGGAAACGCTGGTTGACGTAGCCCAGGACCGCGATGAGCGTGATGACAAGGCCGAAAAGCTGGAACAGGGTCATTGCTGGTTTGAAGCCCGCGATGCTGCGGTGCAGCAGATGTCCTTTTATAGCACTAATCCGGGGTCCGCCGGCGTCCGTCGTTTGCGGTGGCACAAGCCGCGTTCGAACGTTCCGTGCACCAGACGAACGGCCGATCGCGAGCCCGCGGCAGCGCGTGTCGCGATTAATCTATCTTGTGAAGTAGACACCGCACGCCTATGTTTGATAATACAAATATGAAACAGTCATTCGCGGCGGTCACGTCGCATCCCGCGCCCGCCGACGCGCTTGCGGCGACCCGGTGCGCTCCGCTCGCCGCGATGCGCGGGCCGCGAGGCCTCAGTGCCGCCGCGTCCGCCGGGGCGCACGCGAGCGCAGCAGCACGGTCGCGAGGATTGCGGAAAACGTCAGGAAGATGAGCATCGAGGCCTGTGCAAGCGTCAGTCCCAGCACCTTGAACGACGTGTCCGAACAGTCGCCGGTGGCCTGGAACAGTCGCGCGAGCACTTCGGTGGCGGCGAGCGTGTCCAGCATGTAGGACAGGCTGGCACTGCACGTCGCGGTGACCGGCGGCGGAAAGAGCTGCAATTGGGTCTGGTACGCGGCCACGCCCAGCCCGCCGGCCACGAGGAATGCGGCCACCGTGAGCAGCACCCGCTGCGGCCGGCCGTGCGGCCGTGCCCAGGCGGACGCGAAAAAGACGGGGATGAGCGTCGCGTACGTGTAGCGCTGAATGATGCACAGCGGGCACGGATCGATTTCGAGGACGTGCTGGACGAAGAAACTGCCGCCCACGAGGAAGCAGCACGTTACGCCGAGGAACATGGCGACGTGGGTTGGGGATCGAAGCAAGCGTGAAGCGGCATTCATGACGTTTTTCTTGGCTGGGAAGGTGGTGGGATCCGGGGTGATATCCCCGCTCGGACGGTCCGCGCCGCCCCTTCCGAGCGCGGCGGTAGCGTTCGGCGGCCATACAGCTTAGTCAATATAGTGCAGCGCAGCAGGTTTCGACCAATCACGCGACCGAATCGTTCGCCGGTGTTGAGGCAGGTCAACCGGCCGGCACGGGCCACCCCCACGCGCAACCCAAGTCTCTTGGGCGAGTTCGTAAACCTGGCTGCGCGGATTCGTAGTACACAGATTCGGCCAATTGGGCCTTCGTCTGGCTGCACGAGCCGATTTTTCCGGCGTGTTCCGAGTTGCCGACATTGAGAAATGTCAAAGTACCGCGACGTTTTCATAATATTCCATTGTCATAAGTGGTCCGATGCTGTCAACTGCAGGCGGACGGGATCCCCCGGTTGCCACGGATTGCCGAGCGGTCGGCATCGGGCACTTGGAAGGCCCGCGAGGAGAAGAGCATGACCGATATCAGAATCGCGCAATTCCGAAGGCTCGCGCGGGCGCTGTTCGTGGGCGGCGCCTTGGCCGCTGCGTCCGTAGCCCAGTCCCAGACCCCACCCCCTGCGTGGGACGCGACGAAGTATTTCCGCTACGACATCGAAAATGTCGTGGTCACACCGACCGGCGCACCGTCCACGTGGTCGGTCAAGGTGATCTTCTCGGTGGCCAATCCGGTAATGGGCGGAACGTGGGACATCAAACACGCGTTGCCCTTTC
>Ga0209253_10006403_pt1 | contig 10198 bp, 8 predicted proteins | sample FrelakmetBRP12BR_FD_187145 | JGI IMG/M metagenome (GOLD analysis project Ga0209253, IMG submission 187145) | Freshwater lake sediment microbial communities from the University of Notre Dame, USA, for methane emissions studies - BRP12 BR (SPAdes)... | ecosystem: Environmental > Aquatic >...
GGTCGAATAGCAACCATCAAGGGCGGATCAATGTGTCCGCCCCAATCCATCACTTTTACCTGCCTCACGATCCATTTTTAATGTTGAGCACCAAAAATGGATTCACATTCGTGCCCAACTTTTTATCATACACATTGATATGGGTGTGATAGCCGCAGTCTCTGCCTGCACAAGACCTTCCCAGCTCATCAAAGGTATTGCCCTGGTTGCTCTCCTTGCCGATCGGCTGCCCAATGGTCACTGTATCCCCGATTTTGACCGAGAAAAGCCCGTGCAATAACTCAACCGCATAGTGGTCGTTTTCGATCATCAGCGATGGGTTGCCCCAATCGTCGATGTACAGGTTGGTCACCGTTCCATTGATCGGCGACTTGATTGTCGCCCCCTTACCGGCCGAGATGTCGATCGCCAGGTGTCCATACTCCGCGCCATGTAGCCCCTGGGTGATGATAAAGTGAGCGTAGGGAGCGGCGATGGCATCTGCATCGATTGGGTCCGCCGCCGTAACACTGTCAGCCGGGGCTTTCTCCCCCCCGCTGCCCGACTCTCCCACCGCTGCCACTGCCTGTGTCGGACCGGCTGAGTTGGCAGACACGACTTTTTTAGCGCCCGCGCCAAAAATACCCGCATCTCGCAACAGTCCAAACCCCATCAAGCAGATAATCCCGACTGCGGCTATTGTCAAACCATCAAAACGCTTGCCTTGATCCATATTCCTTTTTCATAAAATGTAACAAGAATTTATGTTCTATTTATCAGCTATTATACCCTGCTCATAAGAATTTCGCCATAAAATGCATAAAAAAATTATGCGAAAATCCAAAAATACCTCAAATGTCTTTCAAAATAACTGCTGATTATGAGAAAATAGGCCTGTACTTCAAGCTCTGAGACACAATATGAGGATATATGAGTGTAAAAACCCTTTCCCTTACCCTTTCTACCCGCGGCTTTACCGATATCCACGATATCACCGCTCCGCTCACCGCCTGCCTCGGTGAATCTGGACTGCAGAATGGCATCCTCACGGTCTTCTGCCCCTCCTCCACCAGTGCGGTGACGACCATCGAATATGAACCGGGCGTTGTCAGCGATCTGAAGCGTCTTCTGGATGAGATCATCCCCTCTGACCGCCCCTATGCTCACGATGAAGCCTGGGGAGATGGCAACGGGCACAGCCACGTGCGCGCCGCTCTGCTAAAAGCTTCTCTGACAGTCCCCTTTGTTTCCGGACGCCTGACTCTCGGCGCCTGGCAACAGATCATCTACGCAGATTTTGATAACCGTCCCCGGCGTCGCGAGCTGGTTGTCCAGATTATCGGAGAGTAAAAATGCCGTCGGTTCATTCATCCGGCAGTTTCCAGATTCTCACCGTACCATCGTCTGCGCCAGATACGATCTGCCCGCCTTGTGGAGAAAAATCCACACTGTTGACTGGACCGGCATGACCAGACAGGATTCTGACCGGCAGGGGTTGGAACTGGGACCCGTCGAACTGCCATAGGCTCAGAGTGTGGTCCTTTGAGGCAGAGATCAGCCAGCCCCCATCTGGGGTAAAAGTGAGTGCCGTGACGGCAGCCTGAGACTCGCCCAGGGTCTGGAGCAGCTCGCCGTCCTTCACCCTCCAGATACGGGTCAACCCATCTGAATAACCAGCTGCCAGAAGTTCCCCATCGGCTGAAATGTCCAGGCTGGTCACTGGCTGGGAAGTATTTTTTAAGGTCTGTAGCCATCCCCCCTTCAGCCTCCTTATCCGGATGGTACCGTTTACTTCTCCCCAGGCTACAGCCTGAGAGTCCGGTGTAAAAACCACGCAGGTTATGCCTGCCATCCCCTCATCGATCACTTGCACGGGAGCGCCATTCGGCAAGCGCCAGATTCGCACCGTGAAATCCTCGGCGCTGCTGGCCAGCCACAGGCCATCTCTTGATATATCCAGACCGGTAATGCGCCCGCTATGGCCTTTGAATGAACGCCCGAGACTGCCCGAAAAGATCTGCCAGGCGCGGATTACCCCATCGGTCGAGCCAGAAAACAGGGTTGCGCCATTTGGGGAGAACTTGAGTTGCCCGATCGGGAATGGATGCCCCTGCATGGTCCGGATCAACCTACCCTGGTTGGCGTTCCACAGGCGCAAAGTATCATCCACTGATCCAGAAGCGATCATATTCCCATCCGGAGAAAATGCTACACTCAGCACCTCTGCGGAATGCCCATCCAGAACACTGATGGCTTCCTGCAGCGGAATTTCTGGTGTCGGCTTGAAAGCGCACGCCATTGCAGGAGTTGGCAACTCAAGCCCCCGAAAATACTGGTTGTTACTTTCATCTCGCTCGACCACCAGAGAAGTCACATCCACCCGAACCTGGGGAAGAGAATTGTAACCAGGGAAAGTGAGGGCTAGAATTTGCCCGGCTGCCAATCCGTTATGCACCAATTGTTGGTCGTTATCCAGTTTTACTACGAACTGCCCGGCCGGCGCCTCGCCAACATTTTCCACCTGGACGATCATGCGCAGTTTTTCATCTGCAGTAGGACAGCCAGTTGGCGAATCGCTCATAACCGTGACACTCCGGATTGCCAGGTCTGGCAACAGCCGTCTCGTGTCCGTCGGGGATTGCAGGACAGGCCCCGTTGGCGAAACCTGGATATCGGGTCCGTTGATACTGCATGCCCCCACCAGCATACTGGCCAGGTAGAAGGGCAGCCCAACTCTCCATAGCAATCTCGAAATCACCCGCGCGCTGGCTCCCATTTCAAACCGGTGTCCATCCCATAAAATGCTACAAAAGGTTGCTTTGCAGAGTGCAACCTGCCGGCCAGGCTTTACACGACCAGTTCGGTCTCACGCGACTTCATGGCATTGAACGCCGCGATCGACACTTCCAGCATATCCGTTGTGGGGACGCGGGTCGTCAGGCGTTGCAACGCCATGTTCGGTTTGATAAGCCAGCGAACCAGTCGCGAATCCATATGCCCCGCCGTCCAGCGGATATACTCATAAGCGATGCCCGCCAGCACCGGCAGCAGCAGCACCCGGCTGACCAGCCGCCACACAAGCGGCAGCGGTCCAAGCAGGCTGAACAGCAAAATTGAGAGCAAAACCAGGGTCAGCAAGAAAGATGTGCCACAGCGTGCGTGCTCCAGCGGGTAACAGGCCACACTTTCCGGAGTCATCTCTGCGCCAGCCTCAAAAGCGTTGATTGTCTTATGCTCTGCACCATGATAGGCGAACACCCTGCGGATTTCCTCGATCCTCCCTACTCCCCAGATATACGCGATCAGGAAGCTCAACCGGATCATCCCTTCCATCAGATTGCTCCACCACGAGTTTAGTCCCAGGAAGCGCTCACCCAGTTGTCCAACCAGCGCCGGCGCCAGGAAGAATATCCCAATCCCCAACGCCAGGGAAAACGCCACGGTCATGTACAGCGTCGGGCCTTCGATTTTTTGTTCTTCACCCGTTTGAATATTGGCGGAGATCGTCAGAGCGCGCATACCCAATCCCAAAGCATCCCATAAGCCGATTACGCCCCGTAAGAAGGGGAATTTAAACCGCTTATCTCGATAAATCCCTGTTAGTGGCTCGGTATGGATCACAACCTGGTTGTCTGGTGCGCGCATCGCGATCGCCACACCTTGAGAACCGCGCATCATCACGCCTTCAATCACAGCTTGGCCGCCGTAAGTCGGTAATCGTTCGCTCATTTTTCTCCTAATATATTAAAATACCGCACCATGGTTTCAATCCCGCGATAAAAAGTAGGCAAATGGATTTTTTCATTGGGCGCGTGCAGGTTGTCGTCCGGCAGGCCAAAGCCGATCAGCACCGATTCGATCCCCAGGTGCTGCTGCATATGTACCACTACCGGTATGCTGCCGCCTTCTCTCTTGAACACCGGTCGCTTACCCCAGGTTTGCTCCATCGCCTGGCTCATCGCCACCACCGCCGGGATATTGGGATCTGTGATCGAGGCAAAGCTGCCGGCGTGCTTGATCAGCTCCCAATGGACGCTTGGCGGGGTGCGCGCTTCTAAGTATTTTCCCATCTGTTGCCGCACTTCTTCCGGGTCCTGGTCCGGCACCAGCCGCATCGAGATCTTTGCCATCGCCTTGGCTGGCAGCACCGTTTTTTGGCCTTCGCCAGTGAACCCGGACAGCAACCCATTCACTTCCAGAGTCGGTCGGGCGCAGACGCGCTCGATGACTGTATATCCGGCTTCGCCGTATAAAGCCGGCGCTCCGGTCTGCTCCAGGTAAAATGCATCATCCATTGGCAGGCGGGCAAGTTCTTTGCGTTCCTCACTGTCCAGGCTCCGCACCCGGTCATAGAAACCGGGCAGCGTCACACGTCCCTGCGCGTCGTGCATCCCGGCCACCAGCTCGCACAGCACCTGGGCAGGGTTGTGCACCGCCCCGCCATACATACCGGAGTGCAGGTCGTGGTTCGGGCCTTGCAGCCGGATTTCCAGATAAGCCAGGCCGCGCAATCCGTAGGTGATGGTTGGGATTTGCTCACCGATCATCCCGGAATCAGGGTTGATCGCGATATCAGCTGCCAGCCGGTCTTTGTTCTCTACAATGAAATGCTCCAGGTTAGGCGAGCCAATTTCTTCCTCGCCTTCGAAAATGACCTTGACATTCACCGGCATCCCGCCCGATTGCGCCAGCGCTTCGATCGCTGCCAGGACAACTACAATCTGTCCTTTCATGTCTGAAGTGCCGCGGCCATACAGGTTATCGCCACGCCGGGTCGCCTCGAATGCCGGGCTAAGCCACAGCTCCAGCGGCTCGACCGGCTGGACATCGTAATGACCATAAAGCAAGACCGTCGGTTTACCCTTTCCAGCGCTCATCAGCTCTCCGCACACTACCGGAGAGCCTTTGGTGGGTAATACTTCTACTTTTTGAAAACCTAAGCCCTTCAGCCTGCCAGCAATATAGTCTGCCGCACGACGAATATCCGCTTTCGCATTCGGATCAGTCGAAATGGACGGGATTTGGACGAACGCCTTCAAATCCTCCTGAAATCGTTCCTGCTGGTTCTGGACGTATGCCAGGGCTGAAGATAGCTGTGTCTGTGTCATGCATCGCTCCTGTTTACATTTGATTCGTTGGAATGATAACGGTTTGGGATAATATCAATTTGAAAGAGACACTATTCCCGGGCTTCTTCCTGGATGAAATCCACGCCATCCCCCACCCGGATTTCCCCTTCGCTCAAGATTTCAGCGCGCAACCCGCCCCGGTGGAGCAAGCCAGGTAACACTTCTGGCAGCGTTCTATTCGCCAGGTACTGGCACGGCTCGCATAAGCGGATTCCGCGCAAAGTTACTTCACCTATTTTGAATTTCTTATCCACCAGCTGGTTGAGCTGGACACCGCGCAGCACCAGGTTGCGCCGTATATCCGCAGGCGAGACCTTGATCCCCTGTTCTTGACAGAATGCATCCACTGCTTCGACCTCGATCAGCGTGATCTCGCGATCTGCCTTATGATCCTTCGCTGAAGCGCCTGGATCTAAGAAGTAACGATCCCCTTCCAGACCCCGCCCCGGCACAGCATGCACCTGTGCGACAGATTTAACCGGCTCGCCTTTTTTCGCTGAGATATAAATCGCTTCCAAAATACCTTCCTGCATCTAACACCTCCAAAGTTGTCCTATTATAAACCCTACCAGCTTGGCAGGTATCGCCATAAACAAGCTATCTCTTCTAGAATTTCTCTGTCTTCAATGAACTTGAACCCTGATACTTGGCACATGACTCATGACACTGGACACGTGATCCACTGTTTCCGTGTTAAAATATATCTGTTGGATCGGTGGTCGGCGCAGGCTATCCTGCGGCGGCGTCGGGTTCTGTCCCAGGTGGGATAGAGACCCCTCGAAAAGTGCCTCCGTCCGAATACTTTTATGAAAGGTATCTCGCCGATCCATGACTATCTGGAAAAATTATTACCTGGCTCAATCCGTAACGGATGCTTTAGACGCGCTTGCCAATGCCTCCGGCGCTGCTCGTCTGGTTGCTGGCGGCACAGATCTGCTGCTCGATTTGCAGCAAGGTCGCCATCCCCCCATCGATACCCTGGTCGACATCACCCAAATCCCGGAAATGTGCCGCTTAGAGCTGCAAAATGCCAGCCTGTTTATCGGCGCGGCCTTGCCGCTCAACCAGGTTGTCGCTTCGCCGCTGGTGCGCCAGCATACCCAGGCGTTATTCGACGCAGCCGGGCTGATCGGCGGCCCGCAGGTGCGCAATACAGCCACCCTGGGCGGCAATGTGGCGCATGCCTTGCCCGCCGCCGATGGCACGATCGCGCTATTGGCTCTGGACGCTCAGGCCGAAGTAGCCAGTTCGCAGGGCCTCTGCCGGCTCCCGCTGAGCGACCTTTTCCGCGGCCCAGGAAAATCGGCCTTGGATCCACACCGCGACCTGTTGGTCGGTTTCCACCTGCCTCTACGCCAGCCAGGACAGGCTTCCGCCTTCCGGCGGGTGATGCGCCCGCAAGGAGTCGCCATCGCCATCCTGAATATGGCCGTCTGGCTGCACCGTGATCGAGACCGCATTACTGATATCCGCATTTCGATCGGTCCGGCTGGCCCGGTCCCGCTGCGGGCGCGTGGAGCCGAAGCGCAATTACGCGGCCAGTCGCCCACCCAGCCTGTTATAGACCGGGCAGTTGAGGCTTTGCTGGCTGAAGCCCATTTCCGCACCAGCCCGCACCGCTCTACCGCGGAATACCGCCGCCACACCGCGGCTGTTCTGCTAAAAGAGGTCCTGGAAATCGCCTGGCAACGCGCCGCCTAGGTACACTTTCTAGGTGCGACGCACTTCTGAAGCGTAGCGGCGTGCATTGCACCTGTCACACAAAACAGTGAATCACCCAAAAAGGTACAGCATGCATCTTCTCGTTAATGGCAATCCAATCTCTCTCGACTCACAGCCCGGTGAAATGCTGGTCGACCTGCTGCGCGAGCGCCTGAACCTGACCGGCACCAAAGTGGGCTGTAATGAAGCCGAATGCGGCGCCTGCACCGTCCTGGTCGATGGTCAGCCGGTCCTGTCCTGCACTTACCCGGCTGCCAAAGCTGCCGGTAAAGAAATCCTGACCATCGAAGGTCTGGCGGAAAAAGCCTCAATAGCAGAGGTCGTCCAGCCGGATGATCCTGTCTCTCGCCAGCTGGCTAAGCTGCACCCCCTGCAGCAGGCTTTTGTTTTATATGGCGCGGTCCAGTGCGGCTTTTGCATCCCCGGGCAGTTGATGACCTCCTTTGCTTTGTTGCAGCGCAACCCGCAGCCTAGCGAGCCGGAAATCCGCCAGGCGCTCAAAGACACGCTCTGTCGCTGCGCCGGTTACCCCACCATCATCCGCGCCATCCAGGCTGCCGCCGAGTCGCTGCACAGTGGAAAGCCGGTCTCGCCTCCCGATTTCATCCCCACCAGCGCTGCCAATCAGGTGATCGGCACCTTGCAAATCCGGCCCGACGCGCTTGAAAAAACCTCCGGTGATGCCAAATTCACCGACGACCTGAAATTTGAAGGCATGTTGCACGCCCGGGTGAAGCGCGCCATGCTGCCGCACGCCTTCGTCAAAAGCATCGACATCACCGAAGCGCGCCTCCTACCGGGCGTCCTTGCCGTCCTGACTGCCGCCGATATCCCTGGCGAGCACAACCATGGTCTGGTCATTTATGACTGGCCGGTGATGGTCGGGATCGGCGAACGTATCCGCTACGTCGGCGATGCTGTGGCGATCGTGGCAGCCGAAACTTGGCAGATTGCCTCCGCTGCCTTGGATTTGATCGAAGTGGAATATGACCCCCAACCGGTTATCAGCGATCCGGTCCAGGCGCGCCGCCCGGATGTGCCTGCGTTACACGCTTCCGGCAACCTGCTGAAACACATCAAAGTCCGCAAAGGGGATGTCGAGCAGGGCTTCCAACAGTCGGATGTGGTGCTGGAGCATACCTTCCACACCGTCGCCACTGACCACGCTTTCATGGAGCCGGAATGCAGTATCGCCCGCCTGACGCCCGATGGTCGCATGGAAATCTACGTCGGCTCGCAAATTCCCTATGCCGACCGGGAGCAGACCGCGCGCGCCCTCGGTTGGCCCGAAGAGCGTGTGCATGTGGCAGGGCAGTTGATGGGCGGCGGCTTTGGCGGCAAGGAAGACATCACCGGTCAAATCCACGCCGCCTTGCTGTCTCAAGTCACCGGGCGCCCGGTCAAGCTGCTCTTCGACCGGCATGAAAGCCTGCTCGTCCACCCCAAACGCCATGCTACCCAGATCCGGGTGAAAATCGGCGCCAAGCAAGACGGTCATCTGGTTGCCGTGGAGACCGAGCTATATGGCGATACTGGCGCCTACGCCTCGTTGGGTGAGAAGGTGCTCACCCGTGCTACGACGCACTCCTCCGGTCCTTATGAAATGCCCCATGCCAAAGCCGACTGCTATGCCATGTACACCAATAACCCGCCTGCCGGGGCTTTCCGCGGCTTCGGCGTGCTGCAATCGGCTTTTGCCATCGAAAGCATGCTGGATATGCTGGCTGAACGGTTGGGCCTCGACCGGCTGGAGCTGCGCCGGATGAACGCCCTGCGCGTGGGCAGTTTGACCAACACCGGGCAGGAATTAAAAGAGAGCGTCGGTCTGCTGGAATGTATCGACCGGGTAGCAGCAGAGATGCACCGTCTGGCGGGAGACCAGCCGTTCAAAGCCCGGCCTGTAGCTGGTCAGCCGCACCTGAGACGTGTCTGGGGTTTTGCAGCCGGCTACAAGAATACCGGATTGGGCGGCGGCGCGCCGGATAAAGCCGGCGCCGAAGTCGAGTTGTACGAAGATGGCATGTTGGAAGTGCGCACCTCCTCCGCCGAGCTGGGTCAGGGGTTGGTCACTGTGTTGCAGATGATCGTCGCCGAGGAGTTCGGGCTGCCCCCTTCACGCGTGCGCGTGCTGGTGATGGACACCGACCTGACCCCGGATGGCGGTCCGACTACCGCTTCCCGTCAGACCTTTGTGACCGGCAACGCTGCCTTGCACGCTGCCCGCTCGCTTCGCCAGGCGATCACTGCCACGCTGGCAGAAAAGTTCGACTGCCCGCCCGAGCAGATCCGCTTTGTCGAAGGGTTAGCACAGGTGGACGGGCATGTCCTTACGCTGGGTGAAGTGGTCAAAGCCATGCGCCTCGAAGGGCACGAGCCGCGTGTGCTATATGAATATTGGGCGCCTGAAACCAGGCCCCTCGGTGAAGGCGGAGATATGCATTTTGCCTTCTCTTTTGCCGCGCAAGCGGCTGAAATCGAAGTGAACACCCTGACTGGTGAAGTGCGTGTGCTGCGGGTTATTTCCGCCAATGATGTCGGCAAAGCCATCAACCCGCTCGGTCTGCAGGGACAGGTCGAGGGCGGTGTGATGATGGGCATCGGGAATGCTCTGACCGAGAATTTTATCGTCGAAGAGGGTCGCGTCATCACCGACCGGATGGCGCGCTACCGCATCCCCTCCATCGTCCATACCCCACAGATCACCTCTATCGTCGTGGAACACCCGGTCGCCGCCGGACCGCATGGCGCCAAGGGTGTCGGCGAGATTGTCAGCATCCCAACCACTCCCGCCATCACCAATGCCATCTACAATGCCATCGGCGTGCGTGTGGACCGTCTGCCGGTCGACCAGGCTGAGCTGGTGCGGCAGTTAGCTGGTATGGCATAAAAACTGTAGGTGCGACGCACTTCTGAAGCGGTGCGGCGTGCGTCGTACCTGATACATGCTGTCACGCAAAACCGCCATCGATCGAATCAGGTGCGCTTTGACTTTGCAAAAGGATGGAACTTCCAGACCGGACCCGCCTCGCTGGCTGGAATGGGCGCGCGAGATCCAGGCTCTCTCCCAAACAGGTTGCCATTATGCAGAGAATGAATACCAGCGGCTGCGTAACCAGCGCTTGTCGGAGATCGCTGCCGAGATCATCAGCGAACATACTGGTCTGGCATTCACCCCCTTGGCTCAGATATTCCAGGCTCAAATCGGCTATGCTACCCCGCGGGTAGATGTGCGCGGCGCAGTTTTCCAGGACAGCCAGCTGCTGCTGGTACGCGAGCGCCAGGACGGCGGTTGGACCATGCCTGGCGGCTGGGCAGATGTGGGTGACATACCGTCCGAAGCTGCCGAGCGCGAAGTTTGGGAAGAAGCT
>Ga0209253_10006404_pt1 | contig 10198 bp, 8 predicted proteins | sample FrelakmetBRP12BR_FD_187145 | JGI IMG/M metagenome (GOLD analysis project Ga0209253, IMG submission 187145) | Freshwater lake sediment microbial communities from the University of Notre Dame, USA, for methane emissions studies - BRP12 BR (SPAdes)... | ecosystem: Environmental > Aquatic >...
CGACAGGGCCAGGATTTCTTCCACCGCGAGCGTCACCGTGAGACGGCCGTCGTGCAGGTCGGACTGGATGCGCGGGAGTTGCGCCACCACGGCGGGATGCGCCTTGAGGTCGCTCATCAGCCGATCCTGCAGCATGCTCCACATGAACTGCACGCGCTGGTTGCGGCGCTTCTCCTGCAGTTCTCCCGATGCCGTGAGCTTCTCGCGGTAGTCGCAGAGACGTTTCCAAATGTCGTCGAGACCGACGTTGCGCAGTGCGCTGCACATAAGTACCGGTGGCTGCCAGTTGGGACTGCGCCCCTGCATGATGTGCAGGGCGTTGCGGTAATGGATGACCGCCTGTTTGGCGCGGACCTCGTTGTCCGGGTCGGCCTTGTTCACGACGATCATGTCCGCGATCTCGAGGACGCCCTTCTTGATGCCTTGCAGCTCGTCCCCGGCGCCGGGAAGCATCAGCACCAGGAAAAAGTCGGTCATGTCGGAAACCGCCACCTCCGACTGTCCCGTTCCGACCGTCTCGACCAGGATCACGTCGAAGCCGGCCGCCTCGCAGACAACAATCGTCTGCCGCGTGGTGCGCGCGACGCCGCCCAGCGTTCCGCCCGACGGTGAGGGTCGGATGAAGGCATTCGGCGCAACGCTGAGCCTCTCCATGCGCGTCTTGTCGGCGAGGATGCTGCCGCCGGAAACCGGGCTGGAGGGATCGACGGCGAGCACGGCCACCTTCAAACCGGCGTGGGTGAGGTTGCAGCCGAACGACTCGATGAAGGTGCTCTTGCCGACGCCGGGCACACCGGTGATGCCGATCCGGAATGCCTTGCCGGAATGGGGAAGCAGCTTCAGGCTGATCTCGGCCGCGAGCCGCTGGTGTTGGGGGTTGCGGCTCTCGATCGTGGTGATGGCGCGCCCGAGCATCGCCCGATTGCCGGCGAGCACGCCTGCAACCATCTCGTCGACGCTCACGCGACCGCGGACGGGCACGGGCGCCGGCGGCACCGGAATCGTGGCCGCAGCCGGCGCTTCGCTGACGGCGTCGAGCTTCAACGGCTCCACGTGCTCATGCCCTCATCGTTGTGCTCACCCGACCCGCCGAGTAACGGTCCCGTGACAGCAGGAGAACGGCGGGGTCGCCGCCGCTCGGAGAACCTCAGGCGGCTTCACTCGTATAGCCGAGGCGCTTGTTGAGCGCGCCGATCAGCGAGATCGCCGCCTGGCTGATCACCGTGCCCGGTGGATAGATCGCCTCGGCCCCCGCCGCGTAAAGCGCTTCGTAGTCCTGCGGCGGAATGACGCCGCCCACCACGATCAGGATATCGTCGCGCCCGAGCGCCGCGAGCTCCTTCTTCAGTTCCGGGACCAAGGTAAGGTGACCGGCGGCGAGCGAACTCGCGCCGACCACATGCACGTCGTTCTCGACGGCCTGGCGGGCCACCTCCGCCGGCGTCTGGAAGAGCGGCCCGATGTCGACGTCGAAACCGAGATCGGCAAACGCGGAGGAGATCACCTTCTGCCCCCGATCGTGACCGTCCTGACCCATCTTGGCGATCAGGATGCGCGGCCGGCGCCCGTCGTTCGCCTCGAAGGTCGCGACCATCTTGTGCACGAGTTTAACCACGTCCGATTTCTCCCCGACCTCGCCGCTGTAGACCCCCGAGATCGCCTTGATCTCGGCCTTGTGGCGTCCATAGACCTTTTCCAGCGCGAAGCTGATCTCGCCCACCGTGCACTTCGCGCGGCCGGCGTCGATGGCGAGCGCGAGCAGATTGCCCTCGCCCCGCTCCGCCGCCTGGGTCAGCGCATGCAGCTTCTCCGCGACGACTTTCTCGTCGCGCTCGCGGCGCAGTTGCTCGAGCTGTGCGATCTGCTGCCCGCGGACCTGCTTGTTGTCCACCTTGAGGACCGGAACGTCCTCCTTTTCATCGAGCAGGAACTTGTTGACGCCGACGACGGTTTGCCGGCCGGAGTCAATGCGCGCCTGGGTGCGAGCCGCCGCCTCCTCGATGCGCAGCTTCGGAATGCCGGCCTCGATCGCCTTCGCCATGCCCCCCGACTGCTCGACTTCCTGGATGTGTCCCCACGCTTTCTCCGCTAGCTCGCGAGTCAGCCGCTCGACGTAGTAGGAACCCGCCCACGGGTCGATCACTTGCGTCGTGCCGCTTTCCTGCTGCAGGAAGAGCTGCGTGTTGCGCGCGATCCGCGCCGAGAAGTCGGTCGGCAGCGCGAGGGCCTCGTCGAACGAGTTGGTGTGCAGGGACTGGGTGTGGCCCTGGGTGGCCGCCATCGCCTCGATGCAAGTGCGCACGACGTTGTTGTAAACGTCCTGGGCGGTGAGGCTCCAGCCCGAGGTCTGGGAATGGGTGCGCAGCGCGAGCGATTTGTTGTTCTTCGGGCCGAACTGCTTGATGAGCTTCGCCCAGAGCAGGCGCGCCGCCCGCATCTTCGCGATCTCCATGTAAAAGTTCATGCCGATCGCCCAGAAAAACGAGAGCCGCGGCGCGAACTGGTCGATGGTGAGCCCGGCCTTCATTCCGCAGCGCACATACTCGACCCCGTCGGCCAGTGTGTAAGCCATCTCGAGATCAGCCGTCGCGCCCGCCTCCTGCATGTGGTAACCGGAGATCGAGATCGAGTTGAACTTCGGCATGGTCTGCGACGTGAACCCGAAGATGTCGGAGATGATCCGGATCGAGGGCGACGGCGGGTAGATGTAGGTGTTGCGGACCATGAACTCCTTGAGAATGTCGTTCTGGATGGTCCCCGCGAGCTGCGCGTGCTTCACCCCTTGCTCTTCAGCCGCGACGATATAGAGCGCCAGGATCGGCAGCACCGCGCCGTTCATGGTCATCGACACCGTCATCTGGTCGAGCGGGATGCTGTCGAACAGCACGCGCATGTCCATGATCGAGTCGATCGCCACCCCGGCCATGCCCACGTCGCCGGCCACGCGTGGGTTGTCGCTGTCGTAGCCGCGATGGGTGGCCAAGTCGAACGCGACGGAGAGGCCCTTCTGGCCGGCGGCCAGGTTACGGCGGTAGAACGCGTTCGAGTCCTTGGCGGTGGAGAAACCCGCGTACTGGCGGATCGTCCACGGCTGCGTCACGTACATGGCCGGATACGGCCCGCGCAGATACGGCGGAATGCCCGGCATAGTATCGAGATGATCGAGCCCTTTCAGATCGGCGGCGCCCTGATCGTCTTTGCCGCCGTCATATCGCTCCAGATTGGCAGGAAGTCTTCCGCACGAAAGAATTAAACGGAGGGCGGAAATCTGCTCTTGACTTACTCTGGCAGATTTATCATGAGTTAATAGGATCTGAATCTTCCGCAGGGGATTTTCGTCTACCATGACCATCCAAGCACTTGAACTCTATTGCGGGATTGGCGGTTTCGCGGCCGCCGCAACGGGGACGAGCCTTCGCGTGGTAGGAGCGCTCGACCAGAGCCCGTCGGCACTTTCCGTCTACCGGATGAACTTCCCGGGACACTGCGCGAGACAGGTGAATCTCGAAACCATCACGTCCCGTAAGCTCGAGTCTTTCAGGGCAGATTTCTGGTGGATGTCACCCCCCTGCCAGCCCTACACCGTTCGCGGCGTTCACAGGGACCTGGAAGACCCGAGGGCAGCCAGCTTTATTCGTCTCACGAAGATCCTCACGCAGATGCCGGAAGAGACGCTCCCCTCTCATCTCGCCCTGGAGAATGTGGCAGGCTTCGGAGAATCGCAGGCACGAAGACGACTTATCGAAACGCTCACAGGAAGGGGGTTCCGTTTTCAGGAAACCTTCCTTTGCCCGATGGATCTCGGCATCCCCATGCGCCGCCCGCGCTACTACCTCGCAGCCTCCCGGAAGCGACTTGTCCCATTCAATCATGTAACAGCTGGAAAGATGCAGCTGCTTTCCCGGTACTTGGTCGCCACCGATGGCGGAAACGGGCCGGAAGACCTTAAGGTACCCGACGAGGTGCTTGCAAAGTTCGGCCCCGGCCTGCGCATCCTGGCTGTTTCAGACCCCTCGGCCTATACCACCTGTTTCACTTCGGGCTACGGGCGGTCGATCATGCACTCAGGTTCCTACCTCCGTGTGAGCGGAGGCGTCAGGCGTTTTTCCCCTGAGGAGATCCTGCAGCTCCTGCACTTCCCGCAGGGGTTTCGCTTCCCGGAGGGCATGCCTCTCAGAAAAAAGTGGCAGCTTGCGGGGAGCAGCATCTCCGTCGCCGCCGTTCGCGAGGTCCTTACGGCCTTCCCGGAACTGGCGGAGAGCAAGCACGAAACCGGAGTTCCCGTATCGTGATGACGAAGAAATCTTCAAAAATATCTATGTTCGTCGATGACGGCGGCATCGGCGAGCCGGCGGTTTTGTTCATTCACGGGCTGGGGGGTAACACCTCACAATGGAAGGCCCAACTGGAGCATCTCCGCCAGAAAAGGCGGGCGCTCGCCGTGGATCTCCGCGGCCATGGACGCACGGCCCTGCCCGGGAATGAGGTTTTTGACATCGAGGCGATGGCGGCTGATGTGAAAGATCTGGCAGATAGCTCTCGCCTTCAACGGTTTGTTCTCGCGGGGCACAGCGCGGGGGAATCCGTGGCCATCGCCTTTTCAGGCAATGATCCGGAGCGCGTTCTGGGTCTTTTTCTCGTCGACCCGGCAGGAGACGACCGCCAGGTCCCCCGCGTGGAGGTTGAACCATTCATGGCAGCGCTCGAATCGGACTACCAGTCTGCCATCGAAGATTACTGGCGGGAGCTCCTCAGCCATTCAGAAACGGTTGTACAGGAAAAGGTTATAGCGGACCTCCGGGCCACGCCGCGAGCGGCGGTCATCGGCATTTTTCGCGCGATTCTGACCTATGACCCGGTCACGCCTCTGCACCGGTACCCGGGTCCGGTGCTGTCGGTCATAACGCCTCTCAACAACGCGCCTTTCAGCCTCCACAGGCTGATACCGGATCTGCCTCACAGACTGATCACGGGCACGGGCCACTGGCCCCAGATGGACAAACCTGACCAACTCAACAGGATGATTGACGCATTTCTCGAGCGGGTGATACGGGTGTCCCGTTAAACGTACCCCGCATGTTTATCGAGGATGGTGACAAATGAAACTCAGCAGAAAGGATTTCGACAAGGCGGTCAAAAGGGCGATCAGGCGAATCCCCCACGAGATCCGCCAGCATCTCGACAACGTGCTCATCTCCGTCCAGGAGAGTCCCTCGCCGGAAATTCTGGAGGCCATGGGTCTGCCGCCCGATGAGCCGTTACTCGGGCTCTACCAGGGAGCTTCCCTCCTCGAGCGTTCTACGGTTTACCCACCCCTTTTTCCCGACACCATTCTCATCTTTCAGAAGCCTCTCGAGGAGATGTGTCAAACCATCGGGGAGTTAGAAGAACAGGTCGAGATCACCGTCGTGCACGAGGTGGCGCACTTCATCGGGATTGACGAGGAAAGGCTCATAGAGCTCGGTTACGAATAACAGCCTCGGGATCAGGGCTTGCGGCGGACGATCTGGTTTCCGATGACGCTGAAGACAGGTTCGTCCTTCTGGTTGAAGGCGGAATAGCGGAACCGGACGATCCCCCGGTCAGACTGTGATTTGGAGGGCCGGTGTTCCAGGACTTCACCGACAGCGCGGAGCGTGTCGCCGGGCCGCACGGGAAGAAGCCAGCGAAGCTCGTCGAAACCGGGAGAGCCAAGGCTGTTTCCGGGATTGATCGCCCCGGTCATGAGGAAGAGCCGAAAGGTGAGAGCGATGGTGTGGATGCCGCTCGCGATGAGACCCCCGTAGATGGTCTTCTTCGCGGCCTCCGCATCGAGGTGGAAGATCTGCGGGTCGAACTGCATGGCAAAGTCGATGATCTGCCCTTCCGTCACAGTGATGCCGGGGGACTCGAACCTGTCACCAACCTTGAAGTCGTCGAAATAAAGTGTTTTCATTATGATCCTCTCGTTGAGATGGAGTTCCGCCGGATCGAAAACCGCACCCAGGGTTTGAAAAGGCTTTGTAACAAGGCGGCCAATGATATAAAATCTCGCCAATAAGTGAAATAACTATTTTCGGGGTAAGATCATGCGAAACATGGCGGTCTGGTTTGAGATCCCTGTCAGGGACATGGAGCGGGCAAGGCATTTCTACAGCAACATCCTCGGTCATGACATGCCCGTGCAGAAAATAGGCGAATTCACCATGGCCTTCTTCCCGACGGCGGGCCATGCCAACAGCGGCGCCCTGGTGAACGGGGAAGGCTACGAACCCTGTGACCGGGGGACGGTGGTTTACCTGAACGCAGGTGAAGATCTGAATGAAGCCCTCGAGCGGGTGGAGCCTGCAGGTGGCACCGTTGCCGTGACGAAGACAAAGATTACCGACGAATACGGCTTCTTCGCCCTCTTCCGGGACTCGGAGGGAAACCTCGTGGGGCTTCATTCCATGAGGTGAAGTTTCGCACATTCAAGCGGAAGTGATCCGAAATCGATGCGTAAGACAGGCCGCGGGGTATGCTCCCCGCGGCCTTTTTATTGTTAACCCTCTGTGCCTTTAGCCTTAAGACCGCCCTAGGGGTTCATCTCGTACACATCCTTCAGGGCGTACACGTGGTTGTTCAGGACCCGCTGGTACCGTGCCTCGTCAATGGCGGGTTTGCGGATCATCTTCATGCAGAGCTCCATCTGCTTATCGGTGCTGCTGGGCTTGCTGTAGAGCTGGAGGACATATTTTGAGAAGTCGCGGACCATGAAGTCGAAGATCTGATCGAGGAGATCTTTGTCCACATTGTAGATCTTCGCGTTCTCCAGAATGAGCTGCCCGTAGACCACGCAGGTGAAGAGCTCACCCATGATGAGCAGGAAGTCGATGTCCTGCTGCTGATCCGGCGTGGGTGTAGCCGTGGTGAGGAACGTCCTGAAAAGCTTTACCTGCTCCTTGAAGACGCCCAGGTTGGGCAGGTCGTAACTATCGTAGGCGGGCCTGTAATCGTGGAACTGGATCTTGCTCAGCCCCTTTGTCGGTCCCTGGCTGAAGAGGAACACGTCGTCGGCGATGTCGTTGCGGCGCGGGATCTCGGAGAACTTCCCGGGATTGAAGAAATAATTGGCCATGAACTTAATGATGAGGGCCATGTTGACGTGGGCCGTGCCCTCGAGCTTCGGCAGCGCCCGGATATGGCGGGTGGCCATCTCGAAATAGGTGTCCTTTTCGAAGCCCTTGGCGGCGATGACGTCCCACAGCAAGTTGATGACGTCCTCGCCCTGCATAGTCACCTTCATCTTCACCATGGGATTGTATAGCAGGTAGCGCCGGTCCTCCGCCGAGGCTGAGCGGAAATAATCGATAGCCCGCAGGGCAAAGAGCCTCATCGCCACCAGGCGCGTGTAGGCGTCGACGAAGAGCTGCTTCACCTGGGAAAACTCCGTGACGGCCTTCCCGTAAAGAATGCGGTGCGAGGCGTGATTGATGGCCTCGTAGAAGGAGTGGGTGCAGATCCCGATGGTGGCCCATCCCAGGTTGAACTTACCCACGTTGACCGTGTTGAGCGAGGCGTCCCAGGCCTCCTGGCCCTTTTCCAAAATTTCCTCCTCCCTGATGGGGTAGTCGCGAAGGTTGTACTGAGCGACATACATCTGGCTGGCAACGACATTCCTCATCAGTTCGAACTTTTCGTGGTGGGAATCGACGGGGAAGAAGACGTAATCGCCCGTGCCTGCTATTTTGCCGAAGGTCGAAACGATGACGGCCTCGTTGGCGTTTCCGATGTAGTACTTGTCCCCTTCCGCCTTGTATGTCCCGTCAGCCTGGGGCTTGAGCATCATGTCCGTTGAGTAGATATCGGCCCCGTGTTCCCTCTCCGAGAGGCCGAAGCCGAAAATCCGTCCATACTGCAAGTGCTGGGCCGTCTTGCGCTTTATCTCCTCGTTCCGGCTCATCCAGACGGGGCCCAGGCCGAGGATGCTCACCTGCCAGGCGTACCAGTACGAAAGTCCGTAAAAGGCGACAATCTCGTTGAATTCACAATTGCGCCAGGTATCCCAGCGGCAGCCTTCATCGCCGTATTTCGACGGCGTCAACAGCGTGTAGAAGACCCTGTTGTCCTTCAGGAACTGAACAAAATCATCGTACCAGACGCACCACTGATCGTCTTCCTTGATCCGCCGTTTCCCCTTGCGCTCAAAGAAGTCGATGGTCATTCGCATCATGTCCCGGGATTTCTCACAGGGATAATCACTCGCGTATTTTTTAGGATTCAAAAGCATAAGCCCTCCTCTCCGCAGCAATGACATCGTTGATTTTCAATGATATTTTGCTGAATGGAACGCAGAGCAACTGACCGCCGGTCAGTATTCTTTGTTATTTACACCATTACGGGTTTCCTTGCAATGACAACCTTCGCGCGTCCATAAAGTTTCTCGCCGCGGGAACGGCGGGATCACACCCTTGATGGTGCCGGAAGGGACAATCGTCTGCCGGGTCCGGGAACAGATCATCCTTGAGTCCCCCTCCCGGTTCAGTGTAACATTCATCATCATGTCGCAAGAGAGGGCCCCATGAAAGTACTGATTCTTCTCACGGCGATAGCGCTGGTCGCCGTGACAGCCGCGACGGCGCACGGCTATGAACTGGACAAGATCCCTGCCTCAGCGGGTGATCTGCAGATTACCTTCATCGGCCACGGGACGATCATGTTTCAGTTCGCCGGGAAGGTCATCCATGTGGACCCGGTGAGCAAAGAAGCAGATTACACCATACTCCCGAAGGCCGACCTCATCTTGGTCACCCACGAGCACATGGACCACCTGGACGTGAAAGCCATCGAGGCCGTGCGTACCGCAAACACAGAGATTGTACTTAATGAAACTGCGGCGAAGCAGCTGAAAGGCGGTATCGTCATGAAGAACGGTGATGTAAAGACCGTCCAGGGCATCCGGATCGAGGCCGTCCCGGCCTACAACATCGTCCACATGCGAAGCCCGGATGTGCCCTTCCACCCGAAAGGTATCGGGAATGGCTACATCATCACTTTCGGGGATAAGCGGGTGTATATCGCCGGCGACACGGAAAACACACCGGAGATGAAGGCGCTGAAGAACATCGACATCGCCTTTTTGCCGATGAACCTTCCCTACACCATGACCCCGGAGGTGTTGGCTGACGCGGCAAAGGCCTTCAGACCGAAGATCCTCTACCCCTACCACTTCAGCGAAACGGACACCTCGAAGCTGACGGCTCTTCTCAAGGACGAGAAGGGGATCGAGGTGAGGATCCGGAAAATGAAATAGGCGCGGCAAGTTTATTCAGGGATGATTGGGAGTCCATTGCGCCTGTTCTCGCGGCTTCTCAGATACGTGAGAAGGAAGAGCGCGGCCAGGATCAGTATCATTCCCCAGGCCTCGAAGGTATCCGGGCGCTCTCCGAGCTCCAGCATGGAAGCCGAGATGCCGATTACGGGAACGGCCAGCGTTCCCATTCCGGCGACACCGGCCGGAAGCCGTTTCATGATGAACGTCCAGAGAAGAAACGCGATCGAACAGACCAGAACGGCGTTATAGAAAACGGCCGTCATAAGGTAGGGCGTCCACTGCGGGGGCTGCTGAGGGACGAGAAGGGCGACTATTACGAGGGGGATCGAGCCGTAGACAAATTGCCAGGCCGTGACCGACACGATATCGAATTCCGGCTTTCTCTGCATGAGCTTGATGATAATGGCACCCAAAGCCCAGCAGATACCCGCAGTCACAGCCATGACCTCGCTGAAGACGGTGGTCTTCAAGGTCCAGGGCTCCAGCAACAGGATCATGCCCGCGAAGGCCGCGATAACGGGCAGCCAGTTCAGGCCCTGGATTCTCTCAGTAAGAATCGGCCAGGCGAAAAGCAGAATCCAGAAAGGCATCGTGTAAACCAGGATGACCGTTTTCCCTGCTCCACCGCCCACGAGGGCCCAGAGGATCAACCCCGTTCCTGCCGCGGTCTGGGAAAGTCCCAGCAGTATTGTCAAGGGGATCTGGCGCGGACGGAGCGACATACCGCTCGCGAACATAAAAAAAAGGAGGATCACCCCTCCGAGAACCATGCGAAGAGCGTTGAAATCAAAAGGTCCCATGTACTGCAGGGACTTCTTCATGACGACCCAGTTGTAACCCCAGATCAGCGACAGAAAAAAGAGTGCTACCATCGGCGCGACCCGAAGCGAAAACCATTTATTCAAG
>Ga0209253_10006405_pt1 | contig 10198 bp, 5 predicted proteins | sample FrelakmetBRP12BR_FD_187145 | JGI IMG/M metagenome (GOLD analysis project Ga0209253, IMG submission 187145) | Freshwater lake sediment microbial communities from the University of Notre Dame, USA, for methane emissions studies - BRP12 BR (SPAdes)... | ecosystem: Environmental > Aquatic >...
ATCGCTGTCGGCTATGAGGACTCCACGCGAGTGGATGTGCTTTCCGCCGAGACGCTCGAGCTGCGCTTTTCAGCCGACACCGCCGATGTGAATAACGGAAATCTTTTTACAGTCGCCTGGTCGCAGGACGGCCGCTTCCTTTTCGCCGCCGGGAGATACACCCGAGAAGGCTTTAATTTTATTCGCCGTTGGTCGGAGACCGGTCGGGGCGGTTTCACCGAGTTCAAGCTGACCCACAGTACAGTCTTCGGCCTCAAATCCCTTTCAACCGGCGGGTTGGCCGTCGGAGCAGCAGACCTGCTCGCGGTCCTGTCCGCAGACGGCAAGCCCCTCTGGCAGCAGCGGAGCATCAGCGCCGACTTCCGCGAGCATGCAATCCGCCTCTCCCCAAACGGGGATACCGTGCAATTCGGCTACGAACTAAGGGGCAAGCGGCCGGTGCGGTTTTCCTTGACTGCCTGGCAGCTTGAACTCGACCCGGCTGCAGACAGCCGCCTTGCCGGGCCGCTCACGACAGCCCCGGGCCTACTGATCACCGACTGGGGATGGAAATTTAACCCCAAGCTGAACGGCATCTCACTTGCGCTTCCGCCACATGAACGGTCATGCAGTCTATCCATCGCGCCGGATAAAAAACGCTTCCTGCTCGGCACATATTTGAGCCTGCGGCTGTTCGACGCAACCGGCAAACCGCTTTGGGAACTCGCTGTCCCGTCGGTTGCTTGGTCGGTGAACATCAGCGGGGACGGCAGGCTCGCAGTGGCCGGTTTAGGCGACGGGACCCTGCGCTGGTACCGAATGGCCGACGGCAAGGAGCTCTTGGCGCTTTTCCCCCACAGGGACGGCAAGCGCTGGGTGGCCTGGACGCCGCAGGGTTTCTATCAGGCCTCGGCCGGGGCCGAGGACCTGATCGGTTGGCACCTCAATCAGGGCAGTCAGAAGGCGCCGGATTTCTACAGCGCCTCCCGCTTCCGTTCCACATACTATCGGCCGGATGTGATCGACCGGGTGCTCGCTACTATGGACGAGGCCGTCGCGCTTCAGCAGGCCAACGCGGAGGCCGGCCGCAAGCAGGTAGCCGAGGTCTCGGTGCGCGATAAGCTCCCTCCGGTGGCAGCCATCCTTTCTCCGGCGGACGGATCGGAGGTGTCCGCGAGTCCCGTGAAGATGCGCTACTCCGTGCGCAGTCCAGAACCACTCACCGGGCTAAAGGTCCTGGTGGAGGGTCGGCCGGTCGCTGTTGAAGGGATTGGTAAAACGTCCAAGGAGAGCGGGGAGCTGTCCATCCCTATCCCGTCCAGGGATTGCGAGGTGTCGGTCATCGCCGAGAACCGCCATGCGGCGAGCGAGCCGGCCACGATCCGGCTGCGCTGGAAGGGGGCCGCTTCCAAGGACGAGTTTGAGATCAAGCCCAAACTCTATGTCCTTGCCGTGGGGGTGAGCACGTACCAGGATGCGGATCTACGTCTGGACCTAGCCGCCAAAGACGCACTGGACTTCGGCGCAGCCTGGAACGATCAGAGGGGACGGTTGTATAGCGGCGTAGAAGTGCGAACGCTGACCGACGCACAGGCCACCAAGGGAAATATCCTGGATGGTCTGGAGTGGGTCCAGCGGCAGATGACGGCCCATGATGTCGCCGTGATGTTCTTCGCCGGGCACGGCATCAACGACCCCACGGGCGTCTTCTACTTCCTCCCGGTGGACGCGGATCTGGAGAAGCTCAAGCGGACGGGGATCTCCCAATCCGATATCACCTCCACGGTGGCCAACATCGCGGGCAAGGTGCTCGTGTTCATGGATGCGTGCCACTCGGGGAATCTGACGGGCAAGTTGAAGCGCCGTGGGGTGGTGGTCGTCACCTCGGTGATCAACGAACTGGCCAGCGCGGAGAACGGGGCCGTGGTTTTTTCCTCGGCCACGGGCAGACAGTACGCTCTGGAGAACGTGGAGTGGGGAAATGGGGCCTTCACCAAGGCGCTGGTGGAAGGCATCCGAGGGAAGGCTGACTTCAAGTCCACGGGACGCATCACAGTGAACATGTTGGACCTCTATGTGTCCGAGCGGGTCAAGGAGTTGACCAAAGGGCAGCAGACCCCGACCACGGTCAAGCCGCCTAACGTGCCGGACTTCCCGGTGGCCTTGCTGCGATGAGCCCCGACGCACTTTAAGTGTCGTTGCTATGAAAAAGGCCGGGAAAAACCATCGGTATCGACCGGTCCCATGACCCATCCACAGATGATTAGCGCTCCGGTAATTTCATCCGACGTATCGCTGAGTGGCCTTCTGTGAGTTAACCGCAAAATATCCCAAAAAATATTCCAAGGTTTAGCTGACCGATAGAGCCAACCGACTCGAATCAAATCCGCAATTGCCGAAATTTTTAGTAAAAGCGACGGTTAACCGACCTGCGGCCGAAACCCGGCAAGGCCGGTGGCTCGCGAGGCTGGGAACTCTTGCGCTTGTCGAGGGCTTACCACCCGATCACTGGAGCGATTTCTGCCACTCTTTGGCGAAGATCGTCGCTACCCGGTCGGTCTGGGCTGGGTCGATTTTCAGCGCCTTTGCAACCTCCTGGTACAGAACTCGGCGGTCCTTGTTTTCGGCATCCACCAGGCTGGTGACGTCGCGCTTGTCTTTCAAGTTCAGCGCACCAGCATTGGCGAGGGCCACATAGCCGTCCGCGCCTTCTTGCAACACCCCGCTCTTGAAATGAGGCTTCAGCAGCGGGTAGCGGTCTTTCATCTGCTGCTTGAGCGCCCGGATGGTCGGGTTGGAAATGGTGGTCACGTCCTCGGCGGCCCAAGCCGTGGCGACCAGCGAGGCCACCAGCATCGGGCGTTGCAAGGACGAGCTTTTGTTCTTTGGAGGGGCGTCCGTGTCTTTTTCCAGCTGAAGCCCCCTGACTTCCTGGACGATTTCCCCGGCCACCGCTTCGACCTTTTCGGCCGGGAAATAGATGTTGATGGTGACGCAGGCGCCCATGGACAGAATGGCGAGGGCCACCGCCGTCTTGATGAGTTTTCCGTGTTGTTTCATCACTGCCTCCTCGGTTAGTTCACCACAGGGCCGCTTTGGGACTCAGTGACCCGCCGGACGCGTTTGACCATGTCTTTGAAGCTGATCTGGTTTACCGGGTTCGAGTTGACCACATCGACACCGGGAACACCGCCCCTCTTCACCAGGTACTCAACCCCTCCTTCTTTTATCGTCCCGTTGATCTTGAATAGGTCGTTTTCCAGGTCCGCGCGAATACCGATTTTATCATAAGTGAACTCTTTAAAAAAGGCGGCAACGTTTCCGGCGAGCCCGACAAAGGGGCTCTGGCCGCCGCCGATGCGGGCGATGTTTTCCACCGCCTCGACATTGATTCGCTGGGGAACCCCTTGAGTGCGGATCGTTTCCAGCAGAAGGGTGAAGCGCTGGGGTTGACCGCCGACGATTTCCAGGTGTTCGAGGTGGCCGCCCAGCACGCCTTGTATTCGGCCGAAGGAGGTGTCTTGCGTGGCGTCGGCCAGGTTCACGTCCTGGATCAGGCAGTCCGCTCGAAGATTGGGGGTCGTGCTGAGAGCGGCGGCGACGCCCGGGTTTTGGACGATGATCTTGCCCTTAAATATGTCGGCGACCAGCCGGCCGCGGGTGCGGACATTCCCCCCGTCGAAGACGATGTCCTCCAGCTCGCCGTTGACGACGGCGTCCACCGGCGATGACCACAGGTCTTTCAGGAACTCGCCGACCTGGACTCGCTCGACCGTCAGGCGTGTCTTGACCTTCGGGCTCGGGCTGAACAGCTCGCGGCCCGAGACGGAGCCGAGCCGGACTTCCCCGGCGGGAAAGCGAACCCGCAGCTCACCGGTGGTGTTCAGCTGGTTGGGCCGGACATCGAACGGCAGCTTAAGCTCCTGGGCCGGCAGCATGGGCACGGTGACCCTGCGGACCGACAGCTCCCCTTTCATGGGCGGGCCTCCGCTGTCGGCGCCTTCGCTTTGGTACCAGAGCGGCAGCCGCAGCTCGATACCCTCCAGGCGAACCTCTTTGTCGGCGGTTACCGCGCTGCCCAACTGCCAGTCCGCGTGCCCCCGGAGTGAGCGCCGCTTGCCTTCAGCGGCCACATGAACCTGCGCGGAGAGCAGGCCGTCGACCTGCATCCCTGACAGCGCGAGTTGCCGGTATCGCAGCGGCTCGGCGATGAAGGCTGCGAACAGAGGGGCTGCCGGGGTAGGGGGCGCTTTCAGCGTCAGATCGTAGGCGGTTTGAGATCCCTTGCGGACCAGATGGCCGCCGGCGGTCAGCACCAGCAGGTGTTCGAGCTCAAGCCTGGCGCTGCTAATCTGCAGGCGCCCGCCGGACATGGCATAGTGCAGGTCGGCGGACAGCGTAACGGGGTTAGTCCCCAAATTAAGGTAAAATCGCTCCCATAGGAATTCTCCGCCGCCGGAGCGCAACGAGGCGACGACCGCAATCGCATCTTCTTTGTGGTGCGACCGGGCATTGATCTCGGCTCGCAGGGCGATGTCTTCTCCCACGTAGCGTTCGGCGGAATCAGCAAAAGATAAACCGCTGAGCTCGAGGGTTGAGGAAAGGCGGGTTTCACCGTCCGGCCGGATAACGGCCCTGGCCTGGAGGCGGTCGACACCGTCGAAGCGCCATCCCGTCGGCAGGAGTTGGAATCGGTCAGCGGCCTCGACCCAGCCGGTCTCGGATCCGGACACATCGACTGTTATCTGCCGGAGATCGCCGGCCAACGAAGCCTTCAGGTTGCGCAGCACGTCCGAGGCCAGGGTGATCTCGGGGCAGGACACCGACATCGTGTCCGCCTCGATCTTTCCGTTGGTCGCGCGCAGGAGCAGGTCTTTGAGATCGTAGAACTTATCGGCAATCGGCAACGCAGCAGCTGGAACCCGGATCTCGAGCAGCGGGATCGAAAATGCCGGGTAGGTGCCTTCGGCCGAGACATCTATGGCAAACGGTTCGACCCGCAGTCCGCTGCCGTTGAGGCGAATCTTCCGGCCGGACAGCCGGGTCGCTATCATGGGAGCGGACGCGCGGCCGCTGCCCTGGACGGTGCCCGTGACCACGCCCTCGATGTGCAGGGAACCCAACACCGCTTTCACGGCGTTCTGGTCGAATGCGGCCGTCACGTCGCCGTCTTCTATCCACCCGTGCTCTGTTTCCTTGAGAACGAGGCGCCCGTTGATCCCCACAGCGCCCGCTACCTGCACCGGTGCGTTTTTGTAGCCGGCGGCCAGAAGGACCGGCGGGATCATCTTCGCTGGAAACAGTACGCCCTCGAGTAGCTTGAGATCAAGCGTTCGGGCTGCGCCGAGTTTCAACTCAGCCTCGCCGCTCATGTCCAGCAGCTCATCGACCGTCAGCTGCCAGCGCGCCAGCCTCAGCACGCCTTGCCTCCGCCCGAACTCACCGGTGACGCTCAGCCGAGGTGCATGAAGAGGGAGTTCCTCCATCCCCTCGCGCTTGAGCGTGAGAGATAGGCAGCGCACCCGGCCGTCCTCGAGCATGATGCGGTCGGGACCCAGGGTCAGCGCCCAATGCACCTCGGCCTGCGACGCGGTGACGGTTGCCTGTGGGCTGGTGTAACGCGCCTCGGGCATTTGCAGCCGTCCGCTGAAAACATCCTGGTCCGCAAAAAAGCCCAGGTTCAATACGGTGCCGAACTGCGGGGCGTCGAAGGAAACCCCGGTCGCGGACCATTCGATCCGGACCTCCCCGTCCACCAGGATGCCGTCGGTTGTGGTGCCCGCGCGAACCTGGCGCAAGGCCACCTGCAGGTCGGCCGTGCTCAAGGCCGCTTCGCCGTCGGACAGCTCGACCTTCCCGATGCGCACATCCCTGAAAAGCAGGGCTGCGGCTACGCGTTTGACCAGACGGCTCAGCGCCGAGGGCGGTCCGGTGTCGGAGATGACCTCCCTCCAATTCATCCGTCCCCCGGCAATCACCGAAACCCCCGCGAGCGCCATTCGCTCGATCACCAGTGTCCGCTGGCCGAGCGGGCCTTCCATCGCGAACGCCGCGTTCAGCTGGGATACACTCAGATCGAGGTCGTCTCCGGATTTGGCGTCTCGGACGGCAATGTGCGCCGCACGTACCTGCATCGGCTGTAAGTCGTATTCCAGCTCTCCGATCGTGACCTCAACGCCGAAGCGCGCCGACAGCGAGTCTTCCAGCAACCGCTTCACGGTCGATGGGTGATGGTAGAGGTACAAGAGTGCCAGCGCCAGGCAGGCGCCCGACGCTAGAATGAAAACGATGAAAGCCAGGATGAATCGCTTCACCTTCATTCAGGTGGCCTTTCTACCGAAGGGAAACGTATAAGAAAAAATAGCACGGTGGTAGGATCTTTGGCAACACGGTGGTGACCGACTCCAGGGTTATGGCGCTCACCATCGGCGGTCGAACGCATCGAGGAGGTTGTTTCAGAAAACAAGAAAGCAGCCCTCAAGGATTCTGTCTTGGTCGGTCATGAGCTTGGAGTATATCATTTGGTAGTAGATTCCCTCCTTGATAATTGCTTTGAATGCCACACAAAGCCAGATTAGATGGGTTTGAAACGGTGCATCAATTATCGTTCGAGGGATCGAGCGTCGGAATGTTTTGCGAAACTGCACCTGAAAATCGCTGATATCATCCTCCCTGGTAGAAGGTAAGATATATTGTGTCATTAAGCTATATCCCAACAGAAACAATTGGCATTAATATGTGTTACTGCATATTTCAAAATTATCATCTCCAATTATTACCGTCGACCTTTTTCATTTTTTTGTGGAAAAAACAGGAAGCAAATACCAGGCGAGGCATAAGGTCTGGAGGCCGAGAAGGATGGCGAAGCTGGTGTGGTAGCCTTGGGGGGCGTAGTTGCCGGAAGCCGTCACGGGAAAAAGGGCGATGACGCCGCCGATTCCCCATTGGGCGGCGAAGGCGGCGACGAAGACCAGGACGTTGAGGCCGGTGCTCACCCGGCCGGCCAGCTGGGGCGGGAAACTCATGGCGAGCGCCGGGTATGGGATGACGCCCGTCGTGCCGACAAAGCCGAAAAGCATCCACAGCGGTGTGGCCCAGTTGACCGGCGCTGCCATCAGCAGCACCTGGATCACCATGAAGAGAAACATCCCCCACACGGCGGTCGTCATCGGCTTGATTCCTATTTGACTGAGCCTTTCGGTGATAAAACCGACGATGACGTAGCCCGCTGTCATGGCCGCCGCCGTCCAGAACAGGACGCCCGCGATGCCGGCGCGGTCCATGCCGGCCATGTCCCGCAGCCAGGGTCCGGACCACAGGCCGTGAATGGACATGAAGGCCACCTGGGAGACGACTGTCAGCGGGGTCACGCGCCAGAACAGCGGGCTGGTGAACACCTGCCCTATCCCTTTGAGTGGGTCGCTCAATTGAATGGCGCCGACATCCTGGCGTTTCTCCGGTACCCCCCAGAAAATGGCCGCCGCCACCAGGGCGCTCAGTGCCCCCAGCAGGATGAAAACGCCGCGCCAATCCGCGTACCTCAACGCAAACTCCACCGGCACAGTGGCAGAAAGGGCGCCCATCCCCCCGGCGGCCAGGTGCAGGCCGTTGATTCTCGGCCACAGTTGGGCCGGAAACCACAGGGTGTAGGCCTTTATGGCGGCCATGTATCCGGCGGAAACACCCAGACCGATCAGCGCCCGTCCGGCCGACAGCCCGAAGAGGCTTGTCGCCATCCCGAAGACCAAAGACCCTCCGGCCGCGAAGACCAGGAGCGCTCCTTCCACCCGCCGCGGCCCAAACCGGTCCAGCAGCACGCCCAGCGGCAGTTGAAACGCGGCAAACGACACGAAATAGGCCGCTGTCAAGAGGCCCAAGTCAGCCGGTCCGATCTGAAGGTCCGCCGCCAGGTTGGGCGCGATGACCGCGTTGACCACCCGGAACAGGTAGGACAAAAAATACGCCAACGCGAAGGGGATGAGGACGCGTAATAGCGTTGGAAGGGATGCGTGACTTGGGTGGGTCGCGTTCATCGCGTTGGCAGAGTCAATATTTATAAAATCGTCACATTTTCAAAACATCCGGTTTGAAGGTGAGCGTTGCGAAGTGGTCTTCAACGGTTTCCTCTCTGCGGATCAACTCGACGGTGCCGTCACGCCTCAGCAGCAGTTCCTTGGGACGCAGCTTGCCGTTGTAATTGAACCCCATGGAATGACCGTGGGCGCCGGCGTCGTGGATGACCAGGATGTCGCCGTCTGCGATCGGCGGCAGCTCGCGCTGGATGGCGAACTTGTCGTTGTTCTCACACAGCGAGCCGACCACGTCCACCGGTCCGGCGGGTTTCCGGTCGAGCTTCGCCGGGACCGTGATGTGGTGGTAGGCGCCGTACATCCCCGGCCGCATGAGGGCCGACATGCAGGCATCGACCCCGATGTAGGTGCGGTAGATGTCCTTGCGGTTGATGGCCGTGACCACGAGGGCGCCGTGGGGGCCGGTCATGTAGCGTCCGCTTTCCATGTAGAGCCGGGGGGCCCAGCCGTGCTTTGCCTTGAATCCCCGGAACAGCTCCGCCACCTCGGCCCCCAGGGCGGCGAGGTTGAGTGCCTCGTCCGCAGGCCGGTAGGGAATCCCCAGGCCGCCGCCCATGTTCATGAACTCGAAGCGGATGCCGAGCTCTTTAGACACCCACTCGATCAACTCAAAGAGCATGGCCACGGTCTGCACCATGAAGCGGTAGTTGCGCTCGTTGGAAACCACCATGGTGTGCAGGCCGAAGCGTTTGGCGCCGCGGCCGATGGCCTGGCGATAGGCGTCGACGACCTGGTCATGGGCCAGCCCGTATTTGGCCTCCACCGGGTTGCCGATGATGGCATTGCCGGTGCGCCGCGGCCCCGGGTTGTAGCGGAAGCAGATCAGTTCGGGGAATTTCGGGACTTTCGGCACCAGGTTGATGTCGTCCAGGTTGAGGATGCAACCGCCGTCGGCCGCCGCGACGTCGAACTCGCTGCGGGACGTGTTGTTGGAGGTGAACATGAGCTCATCGCCCCGCGCCCCGATGCTGCGGCAAAGCATCAGTTCGGGCGCCGAGCTGCAGTCGAACCCGAACCCCATGTCCCGCGTGATCTCGAGAATGCGCGGGTTAGGAAGCGCCTTGACGGCAAAATATTCACGGAAGGCGTCCACGCCGGAAAAGGCCTTCTTCAGGGACTCGCCCGTCTGGCGAATCCCTGCCTCGTCGTAGATGTGAAAAGGGGTCCCGAAATGGGCAACCACCTTGTCGATGACGGGATAGAGGCGCTTTTCGAAATCAGGTGACATCGGCATGCTTCAAGTTCTCCTTTTTTTCAGTCTCTGAATGCTGGAATCGTCAAGCGGAATGCGTGCGGTTTCCTTGTAGGTCTGCAAAACGATCATGGTGCGGGTGGATCGCACCTGGGGCAGGGCCGCGATTTTCTCACGCCGTATGCGTTCCAGGCGGACGGTGTCGGCAGCCCTTATTTTTACCATGAAGCCGTCTTCGCCGGCAACGTAGTGGACTTCCTGGATGTCCGGTATGGCGGCCAGCACCTCGCCCAGCTCGGATTCGTCGCTGCCCGGCTGCGGGGTCACGCAAACGAATGCCACCAGGCTGCGGTCGAAGCGCGCGGGGTTGAGCCGGACCTCGTAGCCGTCAATGATCCCCTGCTTCTCGAGCTTGCGGACCCGCTCCAGCACGCCCGACGGTGCCATGCCCACCTGCCGGGCCACTTCGATGTTCGGGACCCTGGCCTTTTCCTGGAGGATTTTGAGAATCTTGAGGCTGATATCGTCCATGTCGGTACTTTTGTTGTTATAATTTGGATTTTCTAAGACAAATATTTTAAAAAAATTACAATGTCAAGAAGTTTATTCACTTTTTTACACATTTTAAGGAATATACCGCACATCGTCAACGCCTGGCCGCCACAGAATCGATAAACTGCGACACAAACCTGATTTATCGCAAAGATTATTTTCTGGTGGCGGGCCGAATATCGACAAACTCCGCGAAAATGCTGATCATATCGGTTAATTCGCATTCAACCATGCAGTCAATAGAGATTTTTAACTTGGATTTAGGACTGCCCCCATGGTAAATATTGTATTTCAACAAAAGATTTGGGATATGTTGATTATTTGCAGCGTGCAGGGCACACACCGTTTCTGAAAGGAAAAGGCCGATGTACGAATCGCACTACGG
>Ga0209253_10006406_pt1 | contig 10198 bp, 7 predicted proteins | sample FrelakmetBRP12BR_FD_187145 | JGI IMG/M metagenome (GOLD analysis project Ga0209253, IMG submission 187145) | Freshwater lake sediment microbial communities from the University of Notre Dame, USA, for methane emissions studies - BRP12 BR (SPAdes)... | ecosystem: Environmental > Aquatic >...
CCCTTCGGTGCGGCGTATGAATCCCACGATTGTGTCCACCGCGAGACCGGACGCCACTTCACCCGCGGAGTGCCCGCCCATCCCGTCTGCGACGACGAACAGCTGCAGGGCCGTGTCGCTGATGAAGCTGTCTTCGTTCGTCTTGCGGACGGGCCCGGCGTCGCTCAAGCCGTGGGCTTCGACCACGTTTGCTCCTCCTCGATGGGACAAGTCTACCGACGGGCCGTGGAGCGGCCAATACTACCTTGGTAGTACGTGAGAGGCAAGGAGCCCCTAATGCTCAACGGGGGGGCCACGGGCAGGTCGGACTGCAATGCCCAGGCCAGCAGCTCGCGAGGAGGTGACCTGTCTGGCAGTTGACCGCGGCAGCTTTGAGGGCCGGCCATGTTGAAAATATCAACACATCGTTTGGTGACTGGATCCTCTTATCAGCCTCTTACGGCGCAGCAGCCAATGCGGTGAGGCAACCGTCTACTTCTGAGCCCCGCCTCAGCCCGTCGCGTACATGCCCTCGATTTCGTCCCGGTAGTTGGCCTCGATGGTGCTCCGGCGCAGCTTCAGCGTCGGGGTGAGTTCGCCCATCTCGACGGAGAAGGCCCGCGGCAGCAGGGTGAACCTCTTCACCTGCTGGAACCTGGCGAGCTCCTGCTGCAGGGCCTGGATGCGGGCCTCGAAGAACTCCACGACGGCTGAGTGACGCAGAAGCTCGGCCTTGGAGTGGTACTGCAGGTTGATGGATCGGGCGTACTCCTCGAGCGACTCGAAGGAGGGCACGATCAGCGCCGAGACGAAGTGACGGGCATCGGCCACCACGGCAATCTGCTCGATGAAGGGGTCCTTGCCGAGCGTCCCCTCGACCACCTGAGGCGCCACGTACTGCCCGTAGGACGTCTTCATCAGCTCCTTGATGCGCTCGTGAAAGTAGACGTGGCCCGCGGCGTCCACGCCGCCCGCATCGCCCGTCCGCAGGAACCCATCTTCGGTCATCACCGCCCGAGTGTCTTCCGGCTTGTTGTAGTAGCCGCGCATCACCGTGGGGGCGCGCACCAGCAGCTCGTTGTTCCCGCCGATCCTGACCTCGATGCCGTCGAGCGGTGTGCCGATGGACCCGAGCCTGAATCGCGTGTCTTCATAGCAACAGACCGTCGCGGTGGTTTCGGTCAGGCCGTAGCCGTACTTGATGTTGAACCCCATGGCCTGGAAGAACAGGTTGACCTCATCGGCCAGCCTGGCGCCGGCAACCGGGAGAAGGCGCGTGCGGCCGCCGAAGCGCCCGCGCAGCGCGCGACACACGAGCCGCTCCGCCAGCAGATGTTGGATCCTCAGGAGAGGTGACAGCGAGGCGCCGGCCCCGCGGCTCTCGACGACCCGCGTGCCCACCTTCGTGGCCCAGGCGAACAGGACACGGCGCAGAGGCGACGCCTTGGCGACTCGAGCCTGGATCGCGGCGTACGCCTTCTCGTAGAGACGCGGAACGGCGCACATCACGGTTGGCCTGATCTCCTCGATCACGTCCATCACCTGCTGCGGGTCGCGGATGTAGACGTTCTCGGCGCCGCGGCAGAGCACGTAGTACGTCCAGATGCGCTCGAACACGTGACTGAGCGGCAGCATGCACAACGATACGTCGCGCTCGTCGAGATCGAGGCGCTTGTCGTGCATCTCGAAGCAGGCAGCAATGTTGCTGAAGTCCAGCATCACGCCCTTGGACTCACCCGTGGTGCCCGAGGTATAGATCAGCGTCAGCAGGTCGTCCATCCGATACAGGGCTTCTCGGCTTCGAAGCTCCTGCCCGCTCGACGAACCGTCGCCCCCGCTGATGAAATCCTGGAAATGGCAGGCCTCGCGGCAGCCGCGCAGGTCGACATTTCCGTCGAGCGCGACGATCCGGCCGATCTCGCCGTTGCCCAACGACTCGAGGGCGCGGTCGAACTGGGGCTGTTCGCCCGCGAACAACAGGCGGATGCGGGCATCGCGCAGGATGTAGCTGACCTGGTCCGGGGCGCTGGTCGGATAGATGGGCACGCTGACGCCGCGCGCGGCGAGAATGCCGAAGTCGGCCTGGGTCCACTCAGGCATGTTGCGGGCGTAGATACCCACCATCTCGCCGGGCTGATGTCCGGCGCGGATGAGCGCCCGGGCGCAGCCGTCCATGGCCTCACCGAGCGCCCGCCAACTCGTCACGCGCCATTGGCCGTCCACGTGCACGCGTTGCGCCGCCCGGCCGCCGAACGCGGAGACACGCTCGCGGATCCGACGCACGAGATGAGACTGCGGTATCAAGGACACGTCCTCGGGACCAACGGCACACGCATGCCTGCGGGATGCGACAGCGGTGTGTAGAGTTTACCGGAATTCCCTCCCGCGCCGACTCACCCGGCCCTTTACGTATTGGGCGGCGAACGATCAAACTCGAAATCGGTCCGCGCGAATAGACCGGGGCCCCGCAGACGGGTCGAGCGAATCGTCCGCTTCTGGCCGGGTGCAGTTCGGGCCTGGCGGCATGGCGTTTGCACCCTCGGGGCTCAATGCTGGAGCGCCCACTCATGCGTCCACTCTTCCGGATCGTGCTTCTCGTCGCACTAGCAGCCTCCGCCTGCGAGAAGGCCAGTCCAACCGCGCCAAGCGCGACCGCCCAGTCAGTCACCAGGGTGATCTCGCTCGGCGGCAGCCTGGCCTTTGGTATCGTCGAGGCCGGGAAGACGTCCGAGTCGACGCTCACCATCGGCAACAGCGGGACCGGAACCCTGTCGATCACCGGGATCACCGTCCCCGACGGCTACACGCTGAACTGGTCGGGCGGGTCGATCGCGCCAGGCGGATCACGGCAGGTAACCGTCCGGTTCGCGCCGACGGCAGCCCGAAGTTACGACGGCACGCTGGTCGTGAACGGGGACCACACGGGTGGAACCAATACGGCATCGGTGACGGGGAAAGGCGTTCTGTCGGCGCTCGCGACGATCACCGGGACCGCTGTCGAGCAGGGAGCGGGCCCGCTCGGTGGCATGAACATCGAAATCCGCGATGGGCCTGACGCGAAGCGATCAACGACGACGGACGCGGAGGGGAAATTCTCGCTGTCAGGCCTCCAACCCGGCAGCGTGACAGTTCGGGCGTGGAAGAGCGGCTATAGCGACACCGACCAGCAGGCCGTCCTGGTGCCCGGCGGTGTTGTCGCGCTCACCTTCTCCGTCCCGAGAGTCACGGCGCCGCCCACGACTCCGCCCACGACTCCGCCCACCACTCCGCCCCCGTCAACGCCGCCCACGACTCCGCCGCCCACACCGGCGCCGTCACCCACGGCGTACGACGACCAGATCCTCCAGTTGGTCAACGACCACCGAAGAAGCATCGGCAAGCCTGCGCTGGTGATGAATCAGGTGATCTGGCAACAGGCGAATGGCCACAGCCAGAACATGGCGTCCGGGAGAGTGCCGTTCGGGCACGACGGGTTCGATGCCAGAATCGCCGCGATCAGGGCAGCGCTCGGTTCTGGCGGTTCCGGCGCCGAGAATGTCGCCATGGGCTACGGCTCCGCAGCAGCCGTCGTGAACGCCTGGCTGGGCAGCGCCGGTCACCGGGCGAACATCGAGGGCAATTCCACGCGAACGGGCATCAGCGCCGTGCAGTCCGGCGCGGGGGTGTGGTACTACACCCAGGTGTTCTACTGAGCCTCGACCACCCACGCTTGACTGCTTCACCGCGTCCCGCTAGCCTCCTATGGCCGGACACCCGGGATGGGGTGGTTCCCCCGATCCGAGTCCGCGAACCTGCAACGATGATTTGGAGGACATGCATGAAGGCGATCACCCTCTCGATTGCGGCGCTATGCCTGCTTGCGGCCGCCCCCGCGCTGGCGCAGGATGCGGAGGGCTGCAAGGACAACCCGCTCTTCACCCGCTTTCCCAACATGCACATCATCGACTGCCACAGCCGGCAGTTCGACCTCAGGGCGTTCCCCGTGGGTCCTGCCGACAAGGACGGCCAGACGAAGCCGATCGAGGTCGAAGGATCGGTGCAGTGGATCAACTACGAGCTGAACGAGGGCGCGACGCCTCCGAGCGGCCTGCAGATCATGCGGAACTTCGAGAACGCGGCGAAGAAGGCCGGCGGCACGATCGAGGGCCAATACCCCGGCTGGTGCAAGGCCAACTACGACCAGGAACGCATGCCCGACATGGGCAACGGATGTCTGAGTTTCGCCCTGACGATGAAGTTCGTGCGGGGCGGCAAGGAGGTCTGGGCCTTGCTCCAGGCCGACCAGGACGGCGCCAACTACCGGATGACAGTGTCCGAGCGGGAGGCGATGAAGCAGGACATCAGCGTCACGGAGCTCGTCGACAGGCTCTCAAAGGACGGGTTCGTCACGCTCTACATCAACTTCGACACCGGCAAGTCGACGATCAAGCCTGACTCGGCCGAGACCCTGAATGCTGCCGCTGCGGCGCTGAAGGCGGCTGGCGAGCTGCGCGTCGAAGTCGCGGGGCATACCGACAACGTCGGCACGCCCGAAGCGAACCTGAAACTGTCGCAGGATCGCGCCCAGGCCGTCATGGCCGCGCTGACGGAGCGGGGCATCAAGCCCGAGAGGCTGACCGCCAAAGGGTACGGCCAGACCGCGCCCGTCGCCGACAACCGCACGGAAGACGGCCGCGCGAAGAACCGCCGCGTGGAACTGGTCAAGAAGTAGGCAAGGCCGCGTCACCGCGTCATCAGGCGCAGCTCCGAGCGGCCGAACATCGGCTCGGAGGCGTCCTTCACCACTCTCTCGCTGAGCGACAGGCGCCCGCCTTCGCCGGGCTCCACGCTCAGCCGCCGGACGCGATACCCGCCCCGCTCGTACTCGAACGTCTTGCCGTCGTCCTCGAATAGATCGAAAGCGCCGGGCTCGGTGCCGTAGTGGCGGACCTCCAGGGTCTGCCCGTACGCGCGGCTGGTGTTGGTCACGGATTCCTTCAACATCGGGATGACGGCCCCTTCACGCACGAGGAGCGGGATGCGCCCGGTGTCGGATCGGTACGACAGGCGGCCGCCGCTGCCGAGGAACGCCCCGGTGTAGAAGTCGTACCACCGGCCGGCGGGGAGCAGGATCTCGCGCGACCAGCCGCCCTTTCCGTAGAACGGCGCCACCAGGATCGACGGGCCGAACATGAACTGGTCGTCCGCGTCTCCAAGCGCCGGGTCTTCGAACGCCATCGGCCGGATCGGGGGTACGCCGTCGAAGTGGTAGGTGGCAAACGCGCTGTAGAGATACGGCAGCAGCCGCATGCGCAGCTCGAGTGTTTCACGCACGATGGTTGTCGCGTGTTCGAAATGCCACGGGGTGACGCCGGACGCCCAGGCGTTCAGTTGCGCCAGCGCGGAGAACGCCGCCACCTGCATGCGGTCGATCCAGTCGTGCTCGTCGCGGGCGCTGCGGACCTCGGGCGTCCACAGGACGCCGGCGAAACCGGACGCCGACATGCCCGTGATGTACTCCTTGAGATCATAGGCGTCGCTGTAGAGGGCGAACGGATATCCCGACGCTGCGCCATTCGACGCGCGCACAAGCCCGTACGTGCGCTGGTTGCGCGCCTTGAACAGCCCTTTGAAGATCAGGTCCTGCATCAGGAGGCCATACGCCTGGCGCATCGCCGGCGCGGGCGTGCCGGACGGGAACGACGCGTGATCGGGCCACAGCCAGACGTCGTAGCCGTCGACCTCGTCGATCTTGTACCCGCTGATCCCGATGGCCGCGTGATCCTGTGTGTGCTGCTCGACGAGCGCACGGCCTGCCTCCGGCAACGTATAGTCCGGCACGAGGCCGAGCCACACCATGTGCGACGCCGACAGCGGGAACAACCTCTGGTAGAGCCGGCTCTCGGGCGAAACGTACGGGTTCTCCCAGAGGTTGAGCCGGATGCCTCGCGCGAGAAGGTCTGCGGCGAACCCCGCCGGGTCGGGGAAACGCTTCTTCTGCCACTCGTACGTGCACGGGTACGACTTGGTCATCCAGCCGGGCTCGAGCCCGATGACGTCGAGCGGCATACGCCGCGCTTCGAACTCGGCCACTTCCCGCCGGACGCGATCCTCGTCGGCTGCGGCGTGAACCCGGTGCCAGAAGCCGAGGCCCCAGAGCGGCGGCAGCGCGCCGCCGCCGGCAAGGAGGTTGTAGCGGGAGACCACGTCGGCCAGGTTCTCGCCGGCGATGACGACGATGTCGGCGCCAGGACCGTCGACGAGGATCTCGACCGCATCGGACACGGGTAGCGAATTCCAGTGAGGCGCCGGCTCACCGGGCGGCGGGTTGCGATCGACCGGCAGCGGATTGCGCGGCGAGTCCTTGCGGTTCCCGATGCGGGCGTACACCTTGAGGAAACGCGCCGTGTCGATGAACACGCCGTACCCGCGGCTCGAGACGTAAAAGGGGACCGGCGCGTGCGTCCGTCCGCCGCCGGTGGACCAGTGGTCGACGTTCAGCGTGAACACACCCTGGTTCCGGTCAAGGCCGTCCAGCTGCAGGCCGAAGCCGAAGAGTTTCTCGTCGGCCGCACACGGCACGCGGACGACGATCTTGCCGTCGGCCGTGCGCTCGAACGAGAGTGGCTCAGCTGCGAAGGGGAAATCCCCATCCGGCCGCGCGCGGAGCGCGTCGATGCGAGGCGGTGCGGCCGCGAATTTCGTGTACCGCAGTTCACGCGACGTGTCCCCCGCGGCGGCCTGCCAGATGCCCGGAGCGACCTTCACCCACGGGGCCGCCGGCACGAGCGCGGCGAGCGTGGTGGCGCGCGCGGGCTGCGTGGCCTGCGGAGGATTCAATGCCTGCGACGCCGGCCGGCCCTCCTGCAGGCCGGCCATCAGCCCCGCGGCCACACACACCGAGCATCGAAGTCTCTGCGTCATTGGCGTTCCTGCACAGGGTCAAGACACCGGCTCATTCGGCTCGCGCGACATCGGCACGACGCGGAGCGCACGGGCTGCGCACGCCGAGGCCCGCGAGCGAGGATCCTCAGCGCGCGGCGACGACCGGCAGCTCGATGAAGCTCGCCCGGCCGGGCGCGTGATAGATGCGCTGCACGGCTTTCCGATAGTCCCCAGGCTTCGCCCAGAAGATGTTGGGGACGAACGTCTGCGGGTTGCGGTCGTACAGAGGGAACCAGCTCGACTGGATCTGCACCACGATCCGGTGGCCGGGCAGGAACACGTGGTTCGCCGTCGGCAGCGCGAATCGATAGAGCAGCGGCGAGTCCGCGGCCAGCGGCCTGGCGATTTCGAAGCCCTCCCTGTAGCGGCCGCGGAAGATGTCGGCGGCAACCATCAGTTGGTACCCGCCCAGGTGCGCCTGCCCCGCGACCTCGTCCGGATACAGGTCGATGACCTTCACGACCCAGTCTGAATCGGTGCCGCTCGTGGACGCGATCAGGTTGGCGACGGGCTGGCCGCTGATCTTCACCGGCGCCGTCAGCGCATCGGACACGAACGACACGACGTCGGGACGGCCCGAGGCTTCGCGCTGGTCGTCGACCAGCCATCGCCACCAGGTCAACTCGCTCGTGTAGCCGGTCGGGCGGATGGGCCGCGCGCGGAACGGCACGGGCTTGGCCGGATCCGAGACGTACTCCTCGAACGGCGCGTCCCCCGGCTTCGGTTCGGAGAAACTCACCTTGAGGCCCCCGTTGAGATAGAGGGGCGAGGGCGTGACGGTGCAGCCGCTCGTACAGCCGGCCGGCCAGGCGGCCAGGCGGCGCCACGTGTTCGTACCCGTCTCGAACGCGGTCACCGGCGCCACGTCCATCTTCGGCGCATCGTCTTTCAGGTAGTGATCGAGGAACGGGCGGAGGATCTCTCTCCGGAAATACAGCGAAGTGTCGCTGCCGAACTTCAGGGCGCCGAGCGCGCTGCCATCCTGGATCGACTGGGCGTGGCACCACGGCCCCATCACGAGGAAGACCTTGTCGTTGTTGGCGTCCTTCGGTTCGATCGCCTTGTAGACCGCGATGTCGCCGTAGATGTCTTCCTGATCCCAGAGGCTGTGGACGAGCATCACCGGCACCTGCAGCGGCAGCGAGCCGAGAATCCTGTCGACGGCCTGGTCCTGCCAGAACGCGTCGTACGCCGGGTGCTCCAGCAGTTTCTTCCAGAAGCCGATTTGCTCCAGCCCGCGGCGGCGGCCGAGTTCGCCGGCCGACCCGGCTTGCAGGTACATGTCGTAATCGTCGAAATGGCTCGTCCACCACGTGGCATCGTTCGCGCGCGTGCCCACCTGGTCGTAGATGTAGGGCATGTTCTGCTGGCGAAACGCGCCGTAATGGAACCAGTCGTCGCCCATCCAGCCGTCGACCATCGGGTTCATCGGCACCGACACCTTGAGCGCGGGATGCGGGTTGACCAGCGCCATCAGCGGCAGGAACCCGTCGTAGGAAATCCCGAGAATGCCGACCTTCCCGTTGGACTCCGGGACGTTCTTCACCAGCCAGTCGATCGTGTCGTAGGTGTCGGTGGCGTGATCGACCGGCGTCGGGTTCTGCGGCCCGTGCAGGGGCCGGTTCATCACGTAGTCGCCCTCCGACCCGTACTTGCCGCGCACGTCCTGCACGGCGCGGATGTAGCCGCCTTCGACGATGACGTCGGTGGCGTTGTCGTAGCTCGACAGCATGTTGCCCGCTTCAGAACTCGACAGGATGGGACCGAGGTGCGAACTCACGGCGTGGCTCGTGAGCGCCGTGGCGCTGTAGGGCGTGCGCGTGAGGAGGATCGGCGCGCGCGTCGCGCCCTTCGGCACGATGACGACGGTGTGCAGCTTCACGCCGTCGCGCATCGGGATCATCACGTCGCGCTTGACGTAGTCGAAGGTGGCGGTGACCGGCACCAGCTGCGCAGGCGTGTCGGAGGGCAGGCCAGGGCTCGCCGCCAGCGGTTTCGCAACGGTCTGTGCGGACGCCCGCCCGGCGCCCAGGGGACCGATCGCGAGCAGGCCCACCATCACCGCGGCGGCGGGCACCATCAGACGACGGACGCAGTGGAATCGTGTCATCGGAGTCTCTCCCGTGATGGTCCCCGTCTCCGGGGTTGGCCAGCGATGGCTGGCCTTGTCGGCCGCCGTGAACGGGCGCATCATCAACACGGCGTCCAAGGTGGCGGACAAGTTGCCGACAGGACCGCCGCGAACCTTCCCTCCTGGGGCGTCAGCGTGCTGCCGCCGGATCGACGATGACGACCCCCCGAGGGGGCGGTTCGAAATGGCGGCGGTTGAGCGTCAACAGTGCGTGCGCCTTGGCGTGTGCGGCACACGCGCCGATGACGGCGTCATAGGTCCGGCCTCCACCGATGCCCTCACCGGCCAACGCTTCGACCAGGGCGGTGACGGCCGAAGCCGGCAGGGTGACGAGCGTCCCCTGCTCGACGAAGTTCGCCCGCACCAGCGCCCAGGCATCGGCTGCGGCAAGGCGATGCGGCGCCGGCAGGCGCGTCAGCACGGCGTAGGTCTCCAGAATCGCGTGGGCCGGGATGACGAGGCGCTCCCCTCGGCCCAGCCGCAACTCGATCTCGGCGGCAACCGCGTCATGGCGCTCGTGCCAGGAGCAGGCGGCAGCCACCATGCAACTGGTGTCGAGGGCGAAGACGCCAGGCGTCACCGCCCGCCTCGCCGTGCGGACACGTCCTGCCGGGTCCGCTCGACGGTGTCGCCGCGCAATGGACGGACCTTCGACGTCGGCGTGGCCACGAGGAGCCGCCCGCGCCGTCGGAGCGTCACCGTCAGCGGCCTGGGTTCGATTTCGATCACGCCGTCCCGCCAGCGCACGTCCAACGGCACGCCGGGCTCCAACGCGGCCTCGCGGCGGACGGGCCCGGGGATGACGAGCCGGCCGGCCGAATCCATGGTAGTTGTCATGGTGCAGATATTACCATGCAATGCGCCATCTCAGAATCCATCCCGTGGCGCGACCTTCGAACCACGGCGCCCGCCGCGCCTTCCGCGCCTGTCTCGACCGGCGTTCTCGCCGTGCCGAGCTCCACGCCGTTCAGCCTGATGGCCTCCGCATCGATGGCCGCCGTGTTGAGGGTCGCGCCGTCGCCGCCGGCGCCGTGATCCGTGATGCAGCAGGTCCGCGCCGCGATCTGCGGCAGCGCGACCGGTGCCATGGCGAAGGGGAGGTCCGCCGTCAGCGTCCTGGGATCCAACGACGGTTGGGCCGACGCGGAGCCGACGAAGAGACTC
>Ga0209253_10006407_pt1 | contig 10197 bp, 5 predicted proteins | sample FrelakmetBRP12BR_FD_187145 | JGI IMG/M metagenome (GOLD analysis project Ga0209253, IMG submission 187145) | Freshwater lake sediment microbial communities from the University of Notre Dame, USA, for methane emissions studies - BRP12 BR (SPAdes)... | ecosystem: Environmental > Aquatic >...
CCGTGAACTTGCCCGGAAACGTCATCGCGATCTTCTGCTCGGGCCCGCGCGTTGCCTCGGCCATCGTCGCGTTGGGCGCGGGCGCCGGAGCCTCCGTCGACTGACCGACCGGAGTCGGCGGCGCGACCGGGGCACCGACGATCGCGGACCCCGAGCCGGACCCTGCGCCCGGCTTGTCGTCCTTCTTCGGCGAGAAGAACGTCTGCCAGAGCAGCATGAAGCCCAGCGCGAGCGCGACCGCAAGCAGCAGTCGCTTCCCTTGATCCTGCATCTATTGCTGCTCCTGCGCGTGGTGCGCGCAGCGGTGCGGCACGGGTTCGGACACTGGGTGGTACCCGCCGTGGAACAGCGGATTGCAGCGGAGGATCCGCGCGACCGCCATCACGGTTCCGACGACGATCCCGCGGCGCTGGACCGCGGTGATCGCGTACTCGGAGCACGTCGGTAGATAGATGCAGCTCGGGGCGCCCTTCATCGGCGAGAGCACGGCGCGGTAGAACCGCACCGGCAACAGCACGAGGGCGACGAGGAACCGGTGGAGGGAGGTCATGAAAGTTGCCGCAGGATCCGCGTCAGATCGGGTGCGAAGTCGGTCAAGTGAAGCTGCCGCGCCGCGGAGTCCTTGGCAACCAGGACCATGTCCCAGCCTGTAGGCACCCAGCCGTTCGTACGCAACCACTCTCGCAACAAGCGCTTGATCCGATTTCGAACGACCGCGTTCCCCACTTTCTTGGTGACCGTGATCCCGAGCCGTCCGACGAGGTCGGGGGCCGGGCGTTTCCGAGCGATCGCGAGGATGTGGCGACCGTGCAGCTTCGTACCCGCTGATTGAACAGCGAGATACTCGGCGCGTTGTCGCAGCCGGGCCTCCTTGGAGATTCCAAGGGGAGCTCGGCGTGCCACGTTACTTCTTCGCGGCGGTGACCGAGATGCGCTTGCGGCCCTTCGCACGGCGGCGACGGAGGACCTCACGGCCACCACGGGTCTTCTTGCGGGCGCGGAAGCCGTGCGTGCGCTTGCGGCTCTTGTTGTGTGGCTGATAAGTACGCTTCACGGTTGGTCTCCGGGGTCCAGACTTTGCGGAGGGCGATCGATACTCAAGCGCCGACGGGAAGTCAAGGCGCCGCCGTTCTCCGACGAGGATCTGACGCGAAACCTGTGCGACGTTTTCGCCGCGTTCCGGAGTTCACTTGGCGACGTTTTCGGCTTGCACACCGAAATCGGAAACTGCTACCAACGCACGGTTTCCTCGCCTGTGGATAAGCCAGACGGCTGGCCATGGGAGAGAACCAGAGGGCCCTGTGGATAACCTCTGGATTGGCTGTCCTTTGCCTGTGAACCGTGACTCACAAATGCTCGAATACGCAGGACAAAGTCCTGGAGACAGGGGAATGACTGTACAGCTCTGGGACGAAGCGGTCGGGAGGGTCAAATCCCGGCTCTCCTCGCAGAATTTCGACATGTGGCTGCGGCCGATCGAGGTCCGTTCGTTCGACGGCACGATCCTGCGGCTACGCGCCCCCAACAGCTACATCCGGTCCTGGTTCGAGGCGAACTTCCTTCGCACGGTGCTCGATGAGCTCCGCGAGCTCGGCCATGACGAGCTCCGCGCCTGGGTGGCCGCGCATCCGGGCGGCCGGGTGATCACCGTGGAGCGCAGCCGGGCGCCCGAAGGCAGGGCCAGTCCCGCCGCCGGCCGTGGGCCGACCACACGGTAGAGCGGCTGGATGCCGTGCGGGTCCGGGATGATCTCCAGGATCCAGGCCGCCTCGAGGGCGCTGATCTCCTCGGATCTGCGCACGAGGTAGACCGGCCGCAGCGCGACGTTCGCCCGGATGACGTCGTCCACGCTCCCCAGGTCCTCGTCGAGGCGGTCGCGGTCGTCGACGACCTGGACGTCGGGCCGCTCGCCGAGGACGACGGTCCGATACCAGAGCGGCGTGGAGAAGCTCCACCACGAGACGATGACCGCGTCGGCGCCCACGGTCCCGAGCGCCCAGCGGCTCCAGTCCGTCGCCCGCGTGTCGTGCGACATGTCGACGCGGGACGCCGTTGCCGGCGCGGCCAGGGCAGCCGGCAGCACCAGCGCGACGGCCAGGGCCACCGCGAGGACGCCCCCCCCGAGGCGGGCCCGGCCGTCCGTCTGCATCGGGGGGACGCCCGGGTCCGGCCCGTCCGTCCAGCCCGCGCCCTCCTCGCCTCCGGCGGCGGGCACGAGGGCGTCCACGAGGAGGCCGGCGGCGACGCCCAGCCAGGCGATCACGATGAGCGCGGGCCCCAGGTAGTAGCGGTCGATCGCGGCATTCGTGTAGGAGGCGGCGAACCAGCACGTGACGACGAGCCAGGTCGCGCTGAGGAGGGCGAACCGGGGGCGCCGCATTGCCGTCAGCAGGAACGCCGCCGGGACGGCCACTGCCAGGATCCCGAGCTGGTCCCCGGCGACCTTCGCGAGATCGGCGACCTTGCGCCCGAGATCCCCGAATGGGTTCACCAGGTCCCCGCGGAACTGCTCGCCGAGGACGACGTACCAGAAGCCGTCCCAGGTGTCCGGATGCCCGTAGACGAGGGGCGCGCCCATCGCGGCGCGGATCGGGAGCTCCAGGTAGAGGGCCACCGTCGTGCCGATCAGCGCACCCGCGCAGAGGGCCACCACGCGTGGGTGGCGGAGGATCCGCCGGTCAACGGCCAGCACGAACAGGGCGATGCCGGGTGCCAGCAGGATCGTGAGGGTGTGGTTCCCCAGCATCACGCCGTACAGGGCGGCAGAGGCCACGAGCCAGCGGTCGGCCCGGGCCGAACCCGCGTGCCGCCGCCGCTCCCAGCCCACCAGCAGGACCAGCAGGCAGGCCGTGAGCGCGAGGTGGAGGGTGTGCGGGTCGGCGAAGCCGCCCATGCGCCACGGGATGGGCGTGAGCGCGAGGAGGAGCCCGGCCCCGACGGCGACGCTGGTTCGGCCGCACAGCTGGCGCACCAGGACGACCGTGAGGCCGGCGGCCGCCGCGAGGAGGAGTGCCGACAGCAGGTTCATCCGGAGGGCGGCCTCGCCGACCGGTGTCAGCGCGAGGGTCGCGAGCCAGCCCAGGATGACGTAGCTGGGATAGCCGGTCGGGTGGGCCGTTCCCAGGACCGGCGGCACCGCCTGGAACTCGCCGGTGTCCCAGAATCCCTGGCCGGGCAGGAGCACGCTCCGGGCGAGGCCAAAGGCCACGATTCCCACGAGGGCCGGCGCGGCGGCCGCTGGCAGCGCGGCCCCCAGCCCGGAGCGCACGGCGGACCCGGTCACCAGCCGAGGGTCCGGGCCCAGGCGATTCCCCAGGCCTGAATGGCGACGGACGCCGCCACGAGGGCGATCACGACGGCGAGGCGCCCGGTGCGACGCTCTTCGCGTGGGCCCAGGAACCGCTCGGTCCCCAGGGCCACGGCCACCAGGAGGAACGGCGCGAAATCCAGGCTGAACCGATACCCGAACTGGACCCAGCCCTGGCTGAAGTGCATCAGGTTGACCGCCGCAATCGCCGCGGTCGCGACGAGCGCGCCGACGACCCGCCGGTCGTGCAGCAGCCCCAGGGCCGGGAGGGCCAGCAGGTATGCGGGGCTGGCCAGGAGGAAGCTCATCCCCCGCTGCTCTGGGATCACCCACGAGCAGCCGGCCGCGCTCCACGGCAGACGGACCACGCCGGGATCACAGGGCGGCAGGAGCGTGGGCAGGCCGGCGAGCATGACCCCGAGATTCTGGGGGATGTAGCGGATGTCCTGGAGGGACCACGCGGCCTGGTAGCCAAGATCGGGGTAGGCGCCGATCTCGTACCGGTAGAGCTCCTCGTAGACGGGATTGAAGAGTGTTCCCGTTCCCGCCAGGTTGTAGGCGAGGAGCCCGAGGATCGGGATCGCCATGCCGATCGCGGCGGACGACCCCCGGCGGCGCCACCCGCCACCCCCGACGAGCAGCAGGAACGGGAACCCGAACGCGACGGTGAGCCGGCTCGTCGCGGCGAGGCCGAGCAGGAAGCCGGCGGCCAGCTGACGGCCGTCGATCGGCTGCCGCGAGGCCTTCCCCCGCCCCCCCGGCCGCGCCTCCGCGTGCGCCTCGCCGTCGAGCGCGAGGCCGACGGCCGCCAGGGTCAGGCCGACGGCCACGACGTGGGCGAAGTACCAGGTGGAGCCGAGCGACGCCGCGTACCACAGCGCCGCCCCCGCCCCGACGAACACGGTCAGCAGGTTGCGGACCGTCGGACGGACCGGAAGCCGGCCGAGGAGCCAGAAGGCCACGGCGACGTCGAGGGCGCCGATCACGATGGCGAGGAACGTCTGGTCGACCGCCAGGCCGAACAGCGCGACGAACGGGAGGAGCACGAGGGCCGGGAGCGGCGGGAACGGGATCATCCCGCGCCCGGTCGGCGCGCCACGCTCGTCGAGGACGGCGATCACGTCGTTGAAGTAGGCGTTGCCCGGGCCGTCGGCCGATTCGACGACGGGGTACCGGATGGAGAACTGGCCGTCCAGCCAGCCCTCGGCCTGCCAGGAGAAGTGGTTGTAGATGGTCTGGTAGGCGGGTCGCGTGAGCTGGTACAGCGCGAAGCAGGCCAGCACGAGCCCCAGGCCGACAACCAGCGCGGTCCGGGCCCGGGGGGCAGCCGTCCTGGCAAGGGCGCCCCCGGGATCGGGCGGCGGGCCCTGGGCTATACTCCGGTGCACCTCAGCGCTCGTTTCAGGAGGCCGTACAAACACCCGTGCCAGGCCCCGCTGCGGGCGAGAGCGCGCGGGCCGGCGAGCAGGCCCGGGTTCGCATGCGGGACGCGATCATCCCGCTCGCGGTCCTTCTTGCGCTCGGCCTCGCCCTTCGACTCATCATCGCATACGTCCTGCTGCCCGGCTCCGGGTTCAAGGTCGACCTCGGCAGCTTCAGCGGCTGGGCGATGGAGCTCGCGGCGAACGGACCGTGGGGACTCTACGACCGCCCGATCTTCGTCGACTACACGCCGGGCTACCTCTACGTCCTGTGGGGGCTCGGGCTCGTCTCGCAGGCGCTCGCCATCCCGATCGGCGACCTGCTCAAGCTGCCGGCGATCGCCGCCGACCTCGCCCTGGCGCTGGCGATCTTCGCCCTCGCTGCCGAGCTCGGGGCCAGTCGCCGGGGCGCCATCGCCGCCGCCGCCGCCTTCCTGCTGGTCCCGGTCACCTGGTTCGACAGCGCCGTCTGGGCCCAGGTCGACTCGTTCGGGACGCTCTTCCTCGTGCTGGCCGTGCGGGAGCTGTGGCGCGGAAGGTCGGAAAGAGCCGCGATCCTGACCACGATCGCGGCGATCATCAAGCCCCAGTTCGGGATCCTGATCCCGCTTGCCGCGGTGGTGATCATCCGCCGCCACTGGGTGGAGCGTCCGGACGACGGCAGCCGGCTGGGCGGCGGCCCGGTCCGGATCGTGACCACGACGATCGCCGGCCTGGTGACCGCCACCCTCGTCTGCCTGCCCTTCGGCCTGACGGTCGTGGGCCTGCTGCAGCAGATCCTCGAGACGGCCGGCGGCTACCCGTACCTGACGGTGAACGCGTACAACCCGTGGGCCCTCGTCACGATGGACGGCGCCGGGCTGGCGTCGGCGGGGACCTGGATCCGCGACGCGGCCAACCCGGCGAATCCGACCGATCCGTTCTTCGCGCCGCTGGGGATCCCGGCGGTCCTGGTGGGGGGCGGCTTCATCGCCGCGGCGATCGCGGCGCTCATGGCCGTCCTCTGGCGCCGCCACGACGACCGGCGGGCGCTGCTCGTCGCGCTGGCCGTGATGGCCGTCGCCTTCTTCGTGCTCCCCACGCGGGTCCACGAGCGCTACCTCTACCCGTTCTTCGCGCTCGGGGCGATCCTGCTCGCGCTGCGGCCTCGCTGGGCGGCGGTCTACGCGGTGCTCGCGGCCGCCAACTTCGCCAACCTGTACGGGATCCTCACCCTGCCCTTCTACGACAACCCGGGCCTCGGGCCGATGCTCGACGCGTTCGGCGGCCGCGGCGCCCGGCTCGGGGAGGCGATCCGCTCGCCGGCGGGAGTCTGGCTGATCTCGCTCGCCCACGCCGGCGGTTTCGTGGCGGTGGCGGCCTTCCTCGCCCGGCCGGTCGCCGGCGAGACGGACGGGCCGCTCGAGTACGACGACGAGATCGACGACGAGGGCGACGTGAGGGCCGACCCGGTCACTCCGGCCCGTGCCCGGGCCGGCAGCCCGCCCGAGCCGACGCCCGAGCCGACGCCCGAGCCGACGCCCGAGCCGGCAGCCCGCGCCGCCGTGGCGGCGGCGGCCAGGCTCCCCGCGGCGACGAGGCCCGAGCCGGAGGAGCGTGCCCCCTTCGACCGATCCCCCGCGATCGCCCGCGAGGGAGGCGGGCGGCTCGGCCGCCTCGACCTCTGGTTCCTGGTCTTCCTCGTCGTCGCGGCGCTCTTCCTGCGGACGTTCCGCCTCGGCGAGCCCCTGCGGATGCATTTCGACGAGGTCTACCACGCCAGGACGGCGATCGAGTTCCTCCAGCACTGGCGGTACGGCGAGGCGCACGCCATCTACGAGTACACCCATCCCCACCTCGCGAAATACGCGATGGCCGTGGGGATCGACCTCTTCGGCAACAACCGCGTCGTCGCGGAGGGGGGCCTCGGGACGGCGGTCGGCGACGCGGCCGTCGAGCCGCGCTGGGACGACCCCGCCGGGACCGGCCCGGGCGGGATGACGCGCGGCGGCGAGCGCCTCTACCTGGCGACGGCCGACGCGTTGGAGGTGCACGACCTGCGGACCCGCGCCCTCATCGCCCGCTACGCCCTGCCGGGCGCCCGGGCGGTCGCCGTGGATTCCAGCTCGCACGTGGCGTACGTCGGGACGGCCGCGGGCGAGATCCTCGCCTTCGCGACGGACGTCGCCACGGACGACCTGCGCACCGCCCCTGCCGCCCGCGCGCCGGTGCCCCTCGCCACGGTCGGTGCGCCGGTCGAGCGGCTGTGGGCCGTGGGCGACGGCGACTACCTCGTGGCGGGGACGCCGGAGGGCGGCCTCGTCGCCATCGACGCGGCGAGCGGGGCCGAGCTGTCACGGATGACGCTGGACGGGCGTGCCGAGATCGTCGATGCGGGTCGCGTCGCCGCCCTCGTTGCCACGCCCGCCGAGGTTCCCGATCCGGCCAGCGCGGCCGCCGAGATCGCCCGCCTGGTCGGTGGTGACGAGGCCGTCTACCGCGCCCTGCTGGAGCAGGGCCTGCCCCGCGTCGTCGTGGCCGCGAACGTCGGGCCCGACCGTGCCGCGATCGACGCCGTGATCGCAGACGGCCCGCTGGCCGGATTCGCCGTGGAGGACGTGCCGCGGGTCGCCGTCGCCGACGCTGCCGGCATCACGTTCCTCGAGCCGGCCACGGGGAGAATGACGGGGACCGTGCCGCTCGCCGACGCCGCGACCGGCCTCGTCGCCGTGAAGGGCCTGGACGCGCCGACCCTCTACGCGGCGAGCGGGAGCGCGCTCTCGGTCGTGGAGATCCCCACGGGCGACACGGCGGCCTCGCTCAAGCAGACCGTCTGGATGCCGGGGGCCGTCGAGCGTGTCGCCTTCAACGACGCGACCCAGCTCGTCCACGTCCTGGGCCGGACGCCGGACGGTGCCGCGAGCACCATCTACGTGGTGGAGCCACGCGGCAACTCCGTCTTCGCCGACGCGGTCCTCCCCTTCGCTCCGGCGGCCTGGGCCATGGACACGGCCGCGGCCTACCCGAGCCACGACCGCCAGCAGCTCCTTCTCTTCGCCGCCGACGGCTCGAGCGCGTCGGTGGGCCTGGGCCAGAACGCCTTCGCGTGGCGGGTCCCGGGAATGGCGGCCGGCGCCCTGATGGCGGGGCTGCTCTACGTGCTCGCCCGGGTCCTGTTCCGGCGGCGCTCGATCGCCGTGATCGCCGGCCTCCTGCTCCTCGCCGACGGGATGCTCTTCGCGCAGTCGCGGATCGCGATGAACGACGCCTACGTGGCCCTCTTCATCGTGGCCGCCCTCGCCGTCCTCGCCCCGATCTGGACCGGCGCCTGGCGCTGGCGAGGAGCCTTCTGGGTGGGCCTGCCCCTGGTTGGGCTCCTCCTGGGCCTGGCCCTCGCCTCGAAATGGGTGGCCCTCTACGCGATCGGTGGGATGGCGATTCTGATCCTGCTCCGCTCCGCGCTCGGCCGGGCGCTCATCGTGGTGGGCCTGGCAGCGATCGCGGCGACCCTCGGCTACATGGCCATCTCCACCGGACCCGAGGCGACGAACGGCGGCAACCTGGCCTTCCTGCTGCTCATGGTCGCCCTCACCATGCTCGCCTCGGCGGTGGCGGTCCTCCACCCCGTGGCCTGGACCGTGGAAGAGGTTCGAGTCTCCGTCGGCGGACCGGCCGTCGCGGGGGCCCTGCTCGGGCTGGCCTCCATCACCCTCGGCCTGGGATCGGTTGCGCTGGCCGCCGCCGTCGGCCTGATGGCGATCGGTGGGGCCGCGGCAGGGGCGTTCTGGGCTGCCGGGCGCCTGGGCCTCGGGCCGCTCGCCCCGCCGCCTGGGCTGGACGACCCTGCCGCCCTGCTGGAGCCGGCTGAGCCGGCCCCGGTTGGCTGGCTGCGCCCGGGCTGGCTGGCGGGCCTGCCGATCGCCTGGGCGGCGCTCTGCCTGCTCGGGATCCCCGCCGTCGTCTACGTCGTCTTCTACCTGCCGTGGGCCGCCCTGGGGAACCAGATCGTGACCGGGTGGCCGCCCGGGCACGACGGACAGACGCTCGTGGACCTCACGCGCGGGATGTACGACTACCACAACAACCTGCGGGCGACCCACGCTGCATCGTCGCCGTGGTGGGCCTGGCCGGCCAACCTCAAGCCGGTCTGGTTCTACCAGGAAGCCTTCGCCGGCAACACCGTTGCGGCGATCTACGACAGCGGCAACCTGGCGTCCTGGTGGCTCTCCATCCCGGCCTTCGCCTTCGCCGCCTGGCAGGCGTTCCGCCGGCGCAGCCTCGCCTTGGCCTTCGTGACGATCATGTTCGCGTCGCTCTGGCTGCCCTGGGCGCGAATCGACCGCGCGACGTTCCAGTACCACTACTACACGGCACTGCCCTTCGTGCTCCTCGCCCTGGCCTACTTCGCGGCCGAGGTCTGGCACGGCCCGACCCGTCGGACGTGGCGCCTGGCCCGGGGTGCCGCCGCGGGCGCCCTCCTGGCGCCGGTGGCTCTCTGGCTCTTCCGCGGGCCGCTCTGCGCCCTGATCGACGTGGAGAGCGCGAACCCGGGGTCCCAGGCCTGCACGCAGGCGGCCGCGCTGCCGATCACCCTCACCGCGCAGGCCGTCGGCCTCATCCTCGTCATCGCCGTCGCCGGCACTGCCCTCGTCTGGCAGCTCCTCCGGGTGGACCGGGCCGTGCGCCGCGGGGCGGGACCCGACGACACGCATCCGGCCGTCGTCCGGATCTGGCTCACCGTCGCGGGCGGGGTCGCGGGGCTCGCCGTCGCGGCCGTCCTCCTGCCGGCGACGCCGCTGGTCGAGCTGTTCTCGGGCAAGGTGATCTACGCGCTGCGGGGCGCGGCACGCAAGGGCGATCTGCGGCTGCCGGAGGGCTGGACGATCAAGCAGCTCGAGCGGTTGTGCGATCGAGCGAAGGCGGAGCGCTGGAACCTCAACGTGCGCGAGCGATACGACAGCCCGGCGCACGTGCTGAACTACCTCGGCCGCTACCTCAACGGCGGTCCGATCAACGAGTCACGCCTCCACTCCGTGTCCGAGGCGGGCGTCGTCTTCCGCTACAAGGACTACCGCGACACGGATACGTCGGGGATGCCGCGGCACAAGACCTGCACGATGGAGGTCGGCGAGTTCGTCGCGCGGCTGATGCGGCACGTGCCTCCGAAGGGATTCCACCTCGTGCGCGGCTACGGCGCCTACTCGGGCAACATCAGCGCTGAGCTGCTCGTGCGGCTGCGCGAGGCTCTGCCGCTGTCGGCCGAGATCCGGGTCGTCCTGTGTCCACGCTGGCCGCAGCCCGACGACATCGAGCCGCGACCCCAGGAGTGCCCGACCTGCGGCGCGGCGCTGTACGTCCGCTACTACGGCCGCGCCGCTCCGAGTCTCGCCGCATGAGCGCCCCCGTGCCCGCCCACCTTACGCTCCTCGTCCGTGTGGAGCCGTCTTCTTGGCTCGGCGCAGCTGCCTGGATACTCTCGCGGCGCTCGCG
>Ga0209253_10006408_pt1 | contig 10197 bp, 8 predicted proteins | sample FrelakmetBRP12BR_FD_187145 | JGI IMG/M metagenome (GOLD analysis project Ga0209253, IMG submission 187145) | Freshwater lake sediment microbial communities from the University of Notre Dame, USA, for methane emissions studies - BRP12 BR (SPAdes)... | ecosystem: Environmental > Aquatic >...
AGGATACTTTTATCACCCAATTTCTCGAAATTTGGCCATAATTCTCTATATTATTGGTCATGAGTGTCAAGATAAATCTCCGGACATCTCCTATTACCTGCACATCGTAACAACGATGAACACGCAGATCGGCAAATCTGCATAGTCGAAATTAAAAATTTGGCTCCTGTCTTTTCCAGCCCCACGCTACCCAGCGCCTTCTTACGCAATAATCAAGGCGTGACACCCAGCGCATCCCTTTGGGGTCGAGTGTCTGTGCGAAGATGAATTCATGGGATCATCGTCTGGGTTCCGGTGGAACTTCCCCGACCCCAGCATCCGTTCTCAACGCTTTGACCACACGTTCAAACTGCTTTTCAAACTCGGCATGGTCGGTTTCCCATCTGGTGAAGTCTGCTGCCAGCCGGGAAAGGATTTCGTCTTTTTTCCCAGACTGCCATTCAGACTTGAACATGTAGCCATCGAGGTTGAGAGGAATGAGGGAAAGGAACTTCTTGCCGCTATCTTTCACCCGCTGCTGTTCTTTCGTAAACGCTTTGTTGATCTCGTTGTCGACCCACCAACTCGTGAGAGATGCCTCCGAACAACAGAGCAAAACCCGGTCCCACCTGCTGATCCCTCGCTCAACCCGTTGAATGCCGTCATCCTTTTGCCGAGCCTGATGTTCATCCAGCCAGCAACGGATGCCTCTTGCCTGCAGATGATCGTGGAGCTTTTCAGCAATGGGTTTGTCAACATGGCTGAAACTGATGAAGCATGAAGAGAATTGAACCGGTGGGTTCATAAGAGAGGGCAGGTGCTGGAGAAAAATTTCCGGAATGCCACAGCCTCTCATAAATATTTTCGGGATATCCTCTCCGGAATTATAGATCGTGCTTATGGAAATATAGGATGGACCGATATGTTTCACCGTTTCAAGATTTTGCACACGCGCCAAGTCAACATTCACAAATGCGGAATAGCCAATATGGCAATGATGAAAAATGGCCCCGAAGAGATTGGACTCAGTGAGATTGGCCCCGGAGAGGTTGGCTTCGGTAAAGTTTGCTGTTTCAAGATTGGCTTCCCAGAGGTTCGCCTCAAAAAGATTAGCTCCGATCAGGACGGCCCTGGAAAGATTGGCTCCGGCAAGATTGGCCTTGGTCAGGTTCGTTTTTGAAAGGTTCGCCTTGGTAAGATCTGCATCGGTAAGCTTGGAACCAAAAAGAAATGCGCCGTAAAGTGTTGCCCCCGCAAGAGTTGCAGAAGAAAGGTCTGCCCGGCAGAGATCGGCCTTGGAAAGGTTTGCTCCGGCGAGGTCGGCCATGATGAGCTTTGCGTCCGAAAGCTCGGCTCCCGCAAGCTCTGCTTCTGCAAGGTTCAGGTTGTAATAGAGTTTTATCCCGGAGAGCTTGGCATTGCAAAGATCAGGTTTAGCCCGAGGGTTCTTCTTCCTCCACCGGTTCCAGGCCTCCACCCCCTGCTTCAGTATTTCAACATGCTCCGGGTTTGCCATGTTTGGGTCTCCATCACATTTTGGTTGAGAAAAGGGCAATCGATGATTGGAGCCGGCGTTGATGGGAAAAAATAAGGGCTTAGAAATAATCCTAAGCCCTGTTTTCACTGGTGGCGTCCCCAACCGGATTTGAACCGGTGTTGCCGACGTGAAAGGCCGGTGTCCTGGACCTGGCTAGACGATGGGGACGTAATTTGACCTTATGTAGCTGGTGGGCCGTGCTGGACTCGAACCAGCGACTCTCTGCTTAAAAGGCAGATACTCTACCGCCTGAGTTAACGGCCCGCCTTTGAAACGGCTTTTTATATTGATTCTACAGAATTTTGTCAATGAAAAAAACACCAGCGGCGCCGTCTAAACGACCAGTATCAGGGCCAGCCAACCGCCGCCGGCGGCGAGCGCCGCCCAATCCCTGCGGCCGGCCTTGATCTCGGGGCCGGTTCGCGACTCGGTGTAGCCGCGCGCCTCCATGGCCAGCACCAGACGGTCGGATGTCTCGAAAATCCGGCGCAGCAGAGGGATGCCGAACGTCACCATGCGGTAAACGGGGTTGCGGCGGTTTTCCACCGCGCGGGCCCGCTGCGCGTCCGTCGTGCGGGAAACCTCTTCGAAGATCAACGGGATGAACCGCACGATGAGGCCCAGCATGGTGGCGGTGCGCTCAGCGGGTACGAAGGGCAGCGGGTATAAAAACCACTGCACGCCGGCCTTGACGTCGCCGGGCCGGGTCGACGCCACGAACATCGACCCCATCAGAAAAACGAGGATCAGCCGCAGGCAGACCTTCAGCCCGTCGGCCACGCCTTCGCGGCTGGCCACGAACGTCCCCATGGAAAGCACGGCCGTTCCGTCCGTTGAAACCGCCCGGGCGACGAACACCAGGCTCAGCAGAAGCCCCAGCCACCGAAGCTCCCGGGAGAGAACCGAGGGCACCACACGGCTTATCAGAGCGGCCGCCAGAAGCGGCAGGCCGAGCAGCAGGAGCCCGGCACTGCTCGCATGCAGGCACGCCGCCGAGAAGACGGCCAGCAGCGCCAGCTTCATGCGCACATCCAGCCGATGCAACACCGAAGACCCGGGGCGGTAGTGAAACCCGGTCAGTTCAGCCATGACAAGGCCTCCACGCCACATCCAAGCACCCGTGGGCGTTTCACACCGTAGGCTTCCGCCCCGGCAACCAGCACATGCGGCGGCCCGTCGCCTTCGATTCTCCCACCGCGCATGAACACCAGCCGGTCGGCGTGGGCCAGCACTTTTTCAAGATCGTGGGTGGTCAGCAGAATCGTCTGGCCTGAGCGATGCAGTTTGAGAATCTGCTCGAGCACCTGCCGGACCCCGGGGTAATCCAGGTTTGAAAACGGCTCGTCGAAAACGAGCACCCGCGGCTGCATGGCAAGGACCCCGGCAATCGCCAGCCGCCGCTTCTCGCCGCCCGAGAGCAGATGGGGCCGCTTCTCGGCAAGATGCACCAGCCCCGTCGCCGCCAAGGCCTCCTGCACGCGCCGATCGATCTCGGCGCGGCCGAGCTTGAGGTTCTCCGGCCCGAAGGCCACATCGGCATAAACGGTTTCACCGACAATCTGGCTGTCGGCGTCCTGGAACATCATCCCCACCAGGGTGCGGGCCCGCAACACGTTATCCGCCACCGAGACCCCTCCGACCCTCACCGTGCCGGAGGTCGGCCGCAGCAGGCCGTTGAGATGCCGCAGGAGAGTGGTCTTGCCGGAGCCGTTGGCGCCGGCGATGATGACGAAAGCGCCTTCCGCGACCTCCAGCGAAACCCCTCCGAGGCCGACGGTGCCGTCCGCAAATCGGTGAACCAGGTTGTCGATTTGAAGGATCGCCGGCATGTCCGATCTTCTTTTATAATGTAATAAGTTACCCGCAACCATTTTTATGATCGCGGCTGGAAGCCGCGATCATAAAAATGGTCAGGTCAATCTCATCGCCAGGCGGACGGATTTGGCGATGAACGCCGCGGCGGCAATCTTGATGCCGTCCCCCAGCAAAAAAGGAACCATCCCGACCGCGAAGGCTTTCGCGAGCGGCAGGCCGGTCACCATCGCGAGCCACGGAACCCCGCATGCATATACAACGGCCCCGCCGAGCAGCATCGCCGCCACATCCCGGAACATGCGCCCGGGCTTCCGTTCCGCAATCCATCCGACGAGAAAGACCGCCGGCAGGTACCCCAGCAGAAAGCCGCCCGTCGGACCCGCGATCCGCCCGATCCCGCCCGTGCCGCCTGCGAAAACCGGCAGCCCGCAGATCCCCGCCAGCAGATAGACCGCGACGCTGGCGAGCCCCCAGCGGCTCCCGAGCAAAAGCCCCGCCAGGAAGACGAACATGTTCTGCAACACGATGGGCACCGGGCCGATGGGGATAAACAGGTACGCGCCGGCAGCGGTCAGGGCTGCAAAGAGCGAGGCGTAGATCATCGGCCGCAGCGGGGCCGCCTCCTCCGCCGGCTTTGAAAGCGCCGCCCTTTTTCCTTCCCCAGGGCGGATCATTTCCGACCCATCCCTGTAAACCACATGTCGCTGCCCCGTGATTCTTTTGATGGATTCATGCCTGCAAAAAACAGTCGCCATATAGGATGGTGGCCATCGTCCCGTCGGACTGCCGCAGCAGAAGCGCACCGTTTTCATCCACATCCACAGCGACGCCGCTGGTTTCCTCCTTCGTGGTGACGATGCGCACCGGCCGGTTGAGCGTCACTGAACACGTTTTCCAGTCGCCGACCACCCTGTCCCACGACTCGGCGGCGATGCCCTGCTCCAGGGCGTCCAGGAACCGGGAAAGAAGTTCTCGCCGCGGAACCTCGCGCCCCAGCAGGGCCTTGAGCGACACCGCCGGCGGCTGCACCTTCGGCGGATCGTTGTTGACGTTGAGCCCGATCCCGATGTTGATGAAGTTGACCTGCTCGCCCTCGCTCTCCATCTCCGAGAGCAAGCCGCAGAGCTTGCGGCCCCCAACCAGGATGTCGTTCGGCCATTTCAGCCCCGCGTCCACGCCATACCCCTGCCGCAGGATGGAGGCGAGAGTGAACGACGCCAGAAAATTCACCCGCGAACTCCACCGGACCGGAATGCGCGGCCGCAGCACGACCGTGAAGTAAAGCCCCCCCTCCTCCGAGCTCCAGACCCGGCGCAACCGGCCGCGGCCCTGGGCCTGCCGGCCGGCAACCACGGTGGTGAAGGCCGGGCAGCCCTTGCGCGCCAGGTCCTTGGCCAGGTCCATGGTGGAGGGCGCTTCTGCGTGGTACACCATGCGTGCTTCGCGCCCCGGGAACTCCCAGGGGTGCAGGCTGTCCGGGGATGAGCGCAGCCGGTAACCCCGGGCGCCGGACTCGATGTCGTATCCCAGTTCCTGGAGTTTCTGGATGTGCTTCCATACCGCCACGCGCGACGCCCCGAGCCGGGCACAGAGCGCGTTGCCGGAAACCACGTCACCGGACGTGCGCAGCAGTTTGAGGATGTGGGCCTTCATGGTGAAGCCATTTCGTTAACCCTATCGGATGGGCAGGTTAACGAATGCGGGGCAACAAGTCAAGAAGCTGGGGAGGGAGGGGCCACCGGGCGCCATTTGCTTTGCGCCCATCGCGCGATCAGCGCCAGAGCCGGAAAAACCAGCAGGAAGGCGATCCGCGCCTGGTAGCGACCGAACACGCCGCTGAGGTTGGACATGAAAAAAGCGTTGGCGGCAACGGCGATCAGGGCGAACAGCGCCAGCTGGATGAGCGGGTCGTCGCGGCGCCGTCTCCAGCCCGTTATGGCGGAAAGCAGGCAGCCGGCGATCGACAGCCAGATGAGGGCGATAAACGGCGCATCCAGCTTTTTCAGAAGACGCTCCAAGGCACCGCTCGCCTGCCGGGAGCTCAGGTAGGGCGCCACCTCTTCCGGGAAGGCAATGCGGAGATCCTCCGCGACGAACGAATCCGGGCCGAAGGGCTCGAACCCGTTGGACAGCTCGGGGAAGATCAGCAGCCTCCAGGTGTTCCGGGCCACCGCCGCGGCATGGTCGGGCAGGCGGCGCGGAAAATCGCGCAGGCTGAAAAGGACCAGCTCCCGGCACACGCGGTTGTAGTCCGGCCAGCTCAGACCGAGGCTGTAAAGCCCTGCCCAGGTAAAGCTCTGGTGGTTCGCAGCGCTCCAGGCAAGGATCTCGTCCTTGCGTTGGCACAACCTGAAATCCGGATCCTCCCGGCATTTCAGCTCGAGGACCTCCGGCATGTCATGCAGCACCCGCGCGGCGACAAAAACAAACCCGTTGCCGGATCCGAACTTGATCTGGCCGCCGATCAGGTTCATCGCCACGACAAGACCGATGGCCGACAGAAAACACCCTGCCACCCTGGCGGCATAGCGCGCCCGCTCGCAGACAAAGGGCAGCATCGCCAGGGCCACTGTGCCGAAGGTGGGGAAGTTTCCGAAATGCGCGCCGCAGGCGAAGGCGAGCAGGCCTGCGGCCGCCGGGTGGAAATGCCCGCTGGCGATGACGAACAGGCCGATGAGCCCGGTGAGGGTCCACACGTCCGCCATGACCCAGCCGGAAAACAGGCCCAGGCCCGAGGCAAGCAGCGCTGCGCAAAGGGCACCGGTGTGCTGCCCCTTCAGCACCCGCGACCAGAGAAGAACCATCGCGAAGGCCGTTGCCGCGCATTGGACGGCCGCATAGGCCCAGTTCCCGCCGAGCCAGGTGAAGGGCCGCATGGCGCAGCCGAGCACCGGGCTGCGCATCTCATCCGGGCATGCCCCGGAGTAGCCCCAGAAGTCGGGAAACAGGAAGGGGAACCCGTTGATGAGGGGATGCAGCAGCAGCAGCCCGAAGACGAGGGCCGTGCAGGCCCACTCCGGATACCTCCAGGTCAGCCGCGGGTAGCTTCGCATCGGCATGCGTCACCGGCCCGCGGCGTCTTGGCCGACGTCCATGATGGCCCCCAGAAACGCGGTGAGAAAGATCTGGGTGGCGGCGGCCAGGAGCGTGATGCTCAGCGCCATGAGCCGGGTGGCCATCGGGCTGTCGAACGAACCGAAAAACGCGCCCCACCATCCGATCAGGCACCAGACCAGCCCGCCGCAGCCGGCCGCAAAGAGGACGAGCGCCGCCAGCGCCAGGCGCTCCAGGGTCAGATTGTCGAGAAAGGTCGCATAGCGCTGATGCCGCGGCAGATACCCCTGGCGCGAGGCATAGCGTCGGACCTGGAGCGAGAAGGTGACGCTCTGCACGCCCACCAGCAGGCACAGGCAGCCCGCAATAAAGGTCTTGTTTTCAAAGCCGATGCCGCCCACCCACACGGTGCCCGGGAACAGGAGCACCGTCACTGCCGCGCCCAGCGCCAGCAGGAGGGCTCCGGGATACAGGAAAAGCCAGCGCGGGCAATAGATCAGCAAAAACTTGAGATGCCGCCAGCCGTCCCTCCAGGTGCGCAGATGCGGCGGCCGCGAGCGGCCGTCCGGGGCGAGCGTCGTGGGCACTTCCACCACTCTCAGCTTCTCCAGCGCCGCGCGCACCACCATCTCGCTTGCGAACTCCATTCCCGTCGTACGCAGATCGAGCGCCTGCACCGCCTGCACGTTGAACCCGCGCAGGCCGCAGTGAAAATCGTGAACCCGGATCTTGAAGAACAGGCGGCCGATGAAACTGAGCAGCGGGTTGCCCAGCCAGTGGTGCAGCCGGGGCATGGCCCCGGGTTGGATCCCGCCCTGGAAGCGGTTGCCCATGACGAGATCGGCCCCGCCTCTCAGCTCGCTCAAAAACCCCTCGAGCCGTGAAAAATCGTAGGAGTCATCGGCGTCGCCCATGATGATGAAGCGCCCGCGGGACCCCGCGATGCCGCCGCGCAGCGCCGCGCCGTAGCCGCGCTCGGCAACCGACACGACCCGCGCCCCTCTGGCTTCCGCAATCGCCTGGGACCCGTCGCTGCTCCCGTTGTCGGCGACGAGCACCTCGCCCTCCACCCCGGCGCGCGCCAGGAACCCCAGCGCTTTGTCGATGCAAACGCCGAGGGTCTCCGCCTCGTTCAGGCAGGGCATCAAGATGGTGAGTTCCATTCCTTTCCTTTTCCCGTCTGCGCCGCTCGCAAGCGAGCGGTTTATCGGTACCGGTTCGATGGTTTCGTAAGCGGCCCACGTGCAAGGCAGAAGCCAGGTCTCTTATAAAGCCATCTACAATGAACCCAGCAGCCGCTCGTGTATATTGTCGAAGCCGCCGTTGGACATGATCAGAACCACGTCGCCGCTCCGACCGGTATTGACGATAAAATCGATGATACCCTCTGTGTCCGGGAAGAAAGCGGCCGTTTTGCCCTGCCGCCGAAGCTCCGCCACCAGCTCCTCCGAGGAAAAGCGCTCGGCCTCGGGGATCTTCTCCAGCATGGACGGCCGGCGAATGCAGATGACGTCCGCCCCGTCGAACGCCTGCGGGTAGACCGGCTGGAAAACCTTGCGCATGCTGGAGTTGGTGCGCGGCTCGAAGACGGCGATAAGCCGGCGCCCGGGGTAGCCGGACTTCACGGCGTCCACGGTCTCGCGCACGGCCGTGGGGTGGTGGGCGAAGTCGTCCATCACGACGATGCCGCGCTTTTCGCCCCGGATCTCCTGCCGGCGCTTCACCCCCTCGAAGCTTTCCAGCGCCTCGGCCGCCGCGGCGGCCGAGATGCCGATGTGATCCGCGACGGCGACGGCGGCCAGGGCGTTCAACCCGTTGTGCCGGCCGATCATACGCGTGCGGAAATGCCCGAAAACCCGCGCTTCCTTGAGCACCTCGATGTGGGTCCAGGGAGGGTCCGCCTGGATCCGTCCCAGGCGCCAGGTCGAGCCCCCCGATACGCCATAGCGCTCGCAGCGCGCAGGGCTGCCGGCCGTCACCCGGTCGATGGCGGCATCGCCGTCACAGGCCAGCAGCAGGCCGTCCGGGGCAAGCCCCTCGACCAGACGCCGGAAGGCGCTCTGAACATGGTCGAGGTCCCGGTAAATGTCGGCGTGGTCGAACTCGACGCTGGTCAGCACCGTGGCCGCCGCTGCGTAGTGGAGGAACTTGGGCCCCTTGTCGAAGAAGGCCGTGTCGTACTCGTCGCCTTCGATGACCAGGTCATCGCCGGTCCCCAGGCGGTAGTTGCTGTCGAAGTTCCGCAGGATGCCGCCGATCACGAAGGAGGGGGCCCGGCCGGTGGCCTGAAGGATCCAGGCGAGAAGCGCCGAGGTCGTGGTCTTGCCGTGGGTGCCGGCCACCATCAGCGTGCGCTTGCCGGCGGCCACAAACCGGTTGACGGCCTGGGGCATCGAGCAGAACGGCAGGCCCAGGCGTTCGCATTCGACCGCCTCCGCGTTCGTGCGCGGCACGGCGTTTCCCACCACCACGAGATCCGGCCGGTGTGCCAGGTGCTCGGCGCGGAAGCCGTCCATGACCGGGATGCCCCGGTCGGCGAGAAAGCGGCTCATGGGCGGGTAGACCTTCTGGTCCGAACCCGTGACCTCGTAGCCCAGGTCGTTGAGCATGCAGGCCAGGGCGCCCATGGCCGTGCCGCACACCGCGATCAGGTGGATCCGCCGCACCTCCGCGGGGATATGGTTCTTGTTCATGTCCATGGCGTCAGAAAAATACTATTCCGTCCCGCTCTAAAATGAAAAGAATGGCTTCGTAAAGAAGCCCAGATCAAGGCGCGCAAGCCCCGCGGAGCGAGGCGTACATCGGTACGCCGCAGCGACCGCAGGGCGCCGCGCAACGCAGAGATGGGACTAGTTACGAAGCCATGCGAGAACCTTTTCCGCCGCCCGGACCGTGGCGCCGATGTGCTCGGCGGTGTGGGCGGCGGAGAGAAAGAGCGCCTCGAACTGCGAGGGCGCGATGTAGATGCCCTCGCGGCGCATCCCCTGGTAGAATTTCGAGAAGAACGGCAGGTCGCTCTTCTTGGCGTCCTCGAAACTCCGGACGGGTTCGGCGCAGAAGAACATGCCGATCATCGACCCGACGTGATCGACCTGGGCCGGGACGCCGGCCCCGGCGGCCGCCTGGGCCAGCCCGGAGCACAGCCTCGCGCTTTTCTTTTCCAGCTTCTCGTAGAAACCCTTTTTCTTGAGCTGGGCCAGGGTCGCGATGCCGGCCGCCATGGCGAGCGGGTTCCCGGACAGAGTGCCCGCCTGGTAGACCGGCCCCTGGGGTGCGATGTGGGACATGATCTTGCGCCGGCCGCCGTAGGCGCCGACCGGCAGGCCGCCGCCGATGATCTTGCCGAAGCAGGACAGATCCGGCCGAATCCCGTACAGGGCTTGCGCCCCGCCATAGGCCACCCGGAAGCCGGTCATGACCTCGTCGAAGATCAGCAACGCGCCGTGTCTGGCCGTGAGCGTGCGCAGGGTCTGCAGGAACCCCTTGGCCGGCGCCACCAGGCCCATGTTGCCGGCCACCGGCTCGACGATGACGCAGGCCACCCGGTCGCCCTGCTTTTTCATCACCCGGGTGAAGCATTCGCTGTCGTTGTAGGGCAGCGAAAGCGTGTCCCGGGCGGTGGGCGCCGGCACGCCCGGGCTGCCGGGGATGCCCAGGGTGGCGACGCCGGAGCCGGCCGCCACCAGCAGCATGTCGGCGTGGCCGTGGTAGCAGCCGTCGAACTTGATGACGACATCGCGCTGGGTGTAGCCCCGGGCCAGCCGGATCGCACTCATGGCGGCCTCGGTGCCGGAGTTGACCATGCGCACCAT
>Ga0209253_10006409_pt1 | contig 10196 bp, 11 predicted proteins | sample FrelakmetBRP12BR_FD_187145 | JGI IMG/M metagenome (GOLD analysis project Ga0209253, IMG submission 187145) | Freshwater lake sediment microbial communities from the University of Notre Dame, USA, for methane emissions studies - BRP12 BR (SPAdes)... | ecosystem: Environmental > Aquatic >...
CTACGTTGTCGTGCGAGGAGAAGGAGAACGAACTCTGATGGAATTCGTAAAGAATGCAGGCAACAAACGTGCATATTCTAAGATAGAAGGCATTTCCTTCAGACGTGGAAGAAGTATCGTTCATAACCCTGCAAGACCGTTGATTGAGAATTTGGAAGAATTGCCGTACCCTGGCTATCATCTTGTCAAGAACTCCATCAGCAAGTATCATTTTGCGGCAATGACTGGACGCGATGTTCGCTTCGCGTTGATTGAAGGTGGAAGAGGATGCCCTCACGAGTGCACTTTTTGCACTCAGTGGCAACACTGGCAGGGAACATGGAGAGCGAAGTCGCCTAAGCGCATAGCAGATGAGATGGAGTTTTGTCATCGGAACTTCGAAAGCGAGTTCATATGGTTGACAGACGATAATCTTGGTGCAGGAACAAGAATAGGCGACATTGCAGACGAGATTATCAAGCGTAAGATGCCTGATGACGTGTCATGGTTTGTTCAGGCAAGATGTGATGACATTGCAAGAAACAAGGAGGTTTTGCCAAGGCTTAGAAGGTCGGGACTCAACTGGGTTCTTCTCGGAGTTGAGAATTCTGAGCCATCAACTCTTGAAGGCTTCAGGAAGGGCATAACACCAGACGACGCGAGGACAGCGGTGAAACTGCTGAAGGAAAACGGCATTTTCGCCCACGCAATGTTCATTATAGGCAACAGGAAGGACACAGAAAAATCGATTTCTCGCCTACGGGAATTCTCTAACGAACTAGACCCAGACCTCGCCATGTTTGGCATTCTCACACCGTTTCCTGGAAACCAGATTTATGACGAAGCGAAAAGAAACGGCTGGATTGAGGATACTAACTGGTCGCACTACGACATGGTGCACGCAATAATGCCAACGGAAACGTTGTCGACTAGGGAAGTGCAAGAGGAGCTTTACAAATGCTACAGAAGCTTCTATGGTTCGTGGAGCAGAAGGTTCAGAGGAGTATTCTCGAGTAACGAGCTGAAAAGAAGAATCTTCTGGTACATGGCTACTAGAGGCATAATAGACGAGCTTAAGGCGCTTTTCTAGGCGACCGTTCATGAGCGAGTCTGAGCGTTCAGGATGGGTGATGCCTTTCTCAATAATAGTGTCTGCTTTCGGGCTCTTCACAATCTTAGCGCTTGCAGCGTATAATGCTGGACCCACGGAAACTGTTGCATGGCGAAAGCCTGTTGTAGGCTCGATTTTTGCTTTAATATGTATTCTTGGAATAGTTCTTACGTTGTCGCCTAGGAAATGTTCAGAAACGTTTGGTCACAAAAAGAGACTGGAAACGGCAACTTTCTTCCTCAATGCTTCGAATTCGGTTCTCGGTACAAAGGGACACCATTATGATTGTGGCAAGTTCTCAGCCCATACAATACAAGTAAACGGGCATGTCCTTTGTGCAGCATGCACAGGTCTGTTTCTGGGAGCCCTCGGCGCGCTTTTTGGAAATGCCATCTTTTTCTTCGTAGGATGGGATTCTTGGCAAATTGGCTTTCTTGCCGTCGTACTTGGAGTGGCGGCAACGACACTTGGTTTTCTTCAGTTCAAGTTTGGAGGTCTTGCTCGGCTGATCTTGAACGTGTTGTTTGTTTTAGGCGCCTTTCTGATTCTTGCCGGAATGGATGGATTGATAGAAAGCCTATCAGTTGATCTATTCTCGATTGCTTTGATTGCTTTCTGGATTTTCACTAGAATTCTCATTTCTCAGTGGAATCACTTGAAGATCTGCAGAAGATGCCCTATCATTTGTGAGATTAGGGGTCAAGAAAAGTGGGGTCAATATCTTCTGCGCAGTCCGTACAAGGCACCGATCACGATTAGTGTTCCAAAGATTATTACGGCGAAGGGCCAGATTTCTACATTCTTTGGGATTACTTCGGCTTGCTGCAGGAACCATATTACTCCCCAGAGCAGTATGATTACGCCGATGGCTAAGCCTACGATAGTGCCTCCCTGAGGGATTCCGAAGCATTCATTTTCCATTCGCCTGTAGTGTCGGCTTTGCTGGGTCGTGTATAATCGGGCTCCGCATTTTGTGCATTCTTCCACATCGTCTGGATTTTTGGTGCCGCATTTTACGCAGTAGACCATATTTGTTCGCTCCTTTCTACTCATTAATGGCGAATTGCTTTAAAGCTTTGTCACGCGCGCTTTGCGTGTGTAGTTGTGCGCGCGCGAGAAGAGTGGAAAGGACCCAGAATACTGACAAGGGCAATTTGAGAAATCAGGACAAGACTCTACCCAACCAACCAAACGACGACGGATACAGAAAAGCCATAGCCGAATGCTTACCAGACAGTATGTTTATTAATTTTCTGTAATGATTCTATAGTAATGCCTCTGATGTCCGAGCAAGATCAAGAGAAGAAAAGGAGGAGAAAGAGAGGACATCTCAGTTCCTTAGAGACTGAAAGAGCTGAAAGTGAGTTGTTTCCAGAGCTAATGAAAGGTTTGGAAGAGCTAGAAAAGGAAAAGAAGCATGTTGATATTCAAGTCTGTCCTAACTGCAAAAGCCCTTTAGTCCGAAGAGTCGGCTCAATGACTGGAGACATGTCGGCTCATATCGGATGGACTCCGCCAAAATACGAATGTCGTGAATGCGGATGGAGAGAGCGACGAATTCTGAAGGCGACAAACAGAAAGACGAGCGTCAAAGACGCCGAAATAATGGCTGAAGCATCCAGTCTAGAAGACAAAGAGAGCAGTTGATTCGTTACAGGCGCGCGCTATCACATCGAAGAAAGGAATCCAGGCTGCGCTGGTATTCTCGATAAAGGATAGGAGAACAGCCGCTTTAGTGTCTAGAAGAATCTTCGCTTCTTCTTCTCGTTTTGTTTCGTCAGGTTTTTGCTGTATTCTTCTTGTCCGACCCCTACTAGCTTATCAAAGGGCGACACCGTAACAGTTTCTTCTTCAGTTGCTTCTTCTTGTATCGGCTCAACGGTTTCTGGCATCAATTGCTCCGGCTCGGAAGTGGTGGCGACCTCCGGCCTGATCTCAAATGTTGGTTCAGGAGTCTGCGGCGCTTTCAATACTTCCTTCAGTCTCTGTTCCAGTCCGTTTATCTTAGATTCCAACTGAGATATGACCTCGTGTACAGCATTGTTGCTATTCTTTAGCTCTTCAACAGCTATGTTCTCTTCAAGCACCTTGACCCTTTCTTCCAAGTTCTTTTGCTTCTCTGTCAAGGAGCGTGACTCTTCTTCGAGCTCTGTCCTTGTGCTTCTAAGCGTTTCAAGTTCTCTTGATGTACTCAATCAAATCATCTAGGCTTAACAACCCTAGATGACAGAATAACAATCTTATGAAAAGGGAATATGTACTCAAAATAAGTATGGATCGATCCATACGCGCGCGACCAAAAGTGACTGCAAGCTCTATTAATCCTACAGGATATTTGAACACCAGCTGAGAGGAGAAAAGACACGGAGAACAAGGTATGAACAGCAGAGAATTTTGTCTATTGCTCAAGGATAGCGGTTTCGACTTTTTCTCAGGCGTTCCCTGTTCACTTCTAGGCTCGATCATCCAACACCTGACCTATGACAAAAACTTCCAGTATGTTCCAGCAACCAGAGAGGATGAAGCACTGGGCATCGCCGTCGGCGCATACATGGGAGGAAAAAAGCCTGTCGTGCTCATGCAGAACTCTGGATTAGGCAACTCAATAGACGCCTTAACCTCCCTCGTCCTGCTGTACAGGTTTCCAGTTCTGCTCATCATTTCATGGCGGGGCTTCGAGGAAAACGACTTCATAGAACACTCGCTGATGGGCAAGTACATGCAAGCCTTCCTCAACACAATGAAGATCCCAACGATAATAATCTCCCCAAGCGACTTGCCGAAACAAATAGCAGAGGCTGACCAAGTAATGAGAAAGTCTGAAACATCAGTTGCACTCGTTCTCAGGAAGGGAGTAGTTGAATGAGAAGACACGAAGCCGTCAAAGCCATTACTGACTGCTTCAAAGAAGCATACATAATAGGCTGCAACGGACTCATAGGCAGAGAACTCTACAGTGTAGAAGACAGCCCCCGCAATTTCTACGTGCTGGGCTCCATGGGTCTGCCTACCGCAATAGGATTGGGGCTTGCCCTAGCCAAGCCAGACAGGAAGATAGTCGTAATCACTGGTGACGGAAACCAACTCATGTCTCTCGGAGCTCTCACGACAGTCGGTAGAACGTCGCCCAAGAACTTCATCGAAATCATATTGGATAACGAATGCTACGAGACGACAGGTGGGCAGGAAACATCAAGCCCAACAGCCAAATTCCACAAGCTGGCCAAGAACTCGGGCTTTAGACACGCCATGTACGTCCACTCTCTAGACAGACTAGCAATCGTGCTGCATCGATCCGTGAAAGCCGAAGGACCAATCCTCATCCACGCAAAAATCGAAAAAGGAGAACCCAACCCTCCGCGAGCCCAGATCGACCCCTACAAAATGCGAAATGTATTCATGAAAGCACTCGGCACACGCTGACCCATCCAGCGGATTCGATCGATCTTGTTCCAGTAAATGCCTTTGTCAAGTAGACAAAAAGGGAATATGCGAGACATAATTGGGCAACCCGCGCCTATCTTTGTAGGTAGCCTATCCATCCCATGTGAGGAGGTTCCACGTCAATCTGCCAGAGGAGCGCAATCAGTTCCCCAAAGTGGTGTATGTTTTCCAGCGCTACGTGAACCAGAACGTCCTCCACTCGGACCGATATACTGGGCATCCCTCTCCTGGGCATTTCAACTTTTGTTTCAAGCTCTGACGGGCTCAATTTCGCCACGTAAGCCTTGGTCTCTGATTCGACCCCTCTTGCGCGTTTGCTGATTGAATTCATGTCATGGAATTCATCCGGGCTCCGTGAGGACCAGTTTTCTGTTCTTCCAGGAATCACATAGTTGATAAGCCTATCTTCAGCGTCGACAGTATGCAGGAGGATATCACGCAAAGAATCAAAACTTCCCCCGCGGCTTTTCACTACCTCTTCCCAAGGAAGCTTGGCAAGCTGTTCCAAGTATCGATTCCTAAGCGCCTGACTGTATTCAAAAAGATTCTTTGAATCCACACACCCCACGTCCAGTACACTGTAGTTGGCTGACATAGTAGATAACAGTTTGGCGTGCGCGCCTTCCCGAGATTTCTCAGCTTCATGGTATGCGCGCGTGTCTAGAGGACAAGTAATAGGAAAGGTAGACGTAGTGTACGGCTTAAAATCCTTCGTCGTGCAAATCCAGGGGAAAGGAAGAACCTTTCGTCGTACACACGTCTGTATATGTATCATATGCTTCAATCGGGATAAGCCTTGTTGTCTGAATTAGGTTTGCACTGTATCAATTGACGCTTTTCTATGATACCGCTGAAACATGCCTTCACGACGATGGTAGTGTGCGCAGGCTGAGGGGGTTTAGATGCAGAGTCTTATCCAACCAACCAAAAGCGAAGGTTCAGAGAAGCTATTCAGACACCGTGGCTCACCCCTCGTTAGTCTTAGCAAGCGTAAGGACTATCAGAGCTTCACGATGAAGAATCTGTTTGGACTCATACCTGATCCGGTAAGGGCCTGGTGGCATGACTAAAGGGATAGTGGCGCACGCGCGCTAAGGGATAGCAGGCTGGCTGAAAGCATACTCGACATAAACAAGGTCTACGGGGCTCTCTTTGAGCTCGTAGGAGTATTCGAGGCTTCTCACGGTCGTGAATTAAATCCGTTCACTAGGGATGTCGCTGTAAGCAGAAGCGTTGCCCAGTTGGATGCAATACTGAATCATGTGACGGGGTACGACCTGGAGGAGGCCGATTATATCTCATCAGGGAACAACTTATTCGGGGCTTTTGACGATGAGCTACTCACGGAGGCTAAGTCGCGTCTAAGCGACTGGTTTCCAGCCCCAAAGAAGAAGCCCTGAGACGCGCTTGATCGCACATTGACTCTTGGCGCGCGCGGCTTGGGGTTAAGCTGCGGCTGAATCATCTTCGCTGATGTCCTTCACGTACTCGCTGATGGTTCGATTCCATTTAGCCGTCGGTGTTTCCCATTCTTCGCTTTTTGGCTGCATGCTAGTTCGTCTGTGCACTTCCCTGACTGCCAGGAAGATGAATGGCGTCTGTGTCAGAAGCAAGAGAGCAACTGCCCAGAGTCCGTATGCTGGAATCATGTAGATTGGAACTGGAAGAAGCCAGCCGAACTCGAATGCTGCAGCCACAAACAACACGGGCCATTTGAGGACAGTCCAGACCTCAGTGAATACATGAAACGCAGCTGAAATAATAGCGTGTAGCATTCTGCCGCAACGATCAAGAATATTATTACGAATGGAAGTATCTTCAACAGAATCAGCTTTCTTTGGCATGTTCAATCGCCTTCTTTCATCGACCGATCCCACACTTCTAGGCGTCTAGCCTAGACATTAGTCTTTAGTAAAGGCGAAAGCGCGCGCTAGAATTCAGTCAAAAAAAAGATGTGGATTCTCGACTAGATTTACTTCTTCTTTGCTGGCTTTTTGTATGTCTCGTAGGCTTTTGCAGCATCAGCGTCAAGCGGTCTAAGTTCGGTTATGATCCATCGCCTTATCACGACAGTAGTCGTTCCTGCCTTTACTTTGCCTGCGATTTTGTCGGCAATCTTGGTTGCGTGTTTATCTTTGGCCCCAGCTTTCTTAATAGAAGCTTTCAATTTTGCCTTGTCGAACTTCTCAGAACGTTTCTTCACCTTAACCAAAGAAACCACTGTAAATGCATATCATAGATGCCAATTTAAAACTTTCCGCAAATTATCTAGCGCATGCTCTAAGGAAGACACAGGAGTTGGCAATAGCGCGTACGCGCGCGTTCAGATTGAGCCGATCCTGTCTGACGAAATGCGTTGAGCCTTTGTCAGATCTGGGAAACCCTTGGAAGAATGAACTAGAAGATTCCTCTATCTCCTATTGCCAAGTTGAGAAATCATGGAGTTGCTTATGAAGGAAAAAGGGGGTTTGGAATTGTCGACCTGGCCAATCCAACTCGCGATTCAATCTCCACTTGTGAAGGTTTCGGTTTCGGAGTCCGTTGTGAATGTGACTACAACCTTGTACTGCCCTTCTTGCGTTGGTGTAAAGACATAGGTACTCGTAAGCCATCTGCAAGTTATCGTCACGTTCGTTTCCGGCTGAAGAATTTCCAGATGTCGCCAACTACTATCTGTTGTGTTAAGCCAGAACAGGTCTGCAGTGTAGGTTCCATTGATGCGGTAGATTGACTCGTTGCATTGCGGTATGCAATAGTCTTTGCAGGTGTCATGACCTTTCTCGGAGGGGAGCTGAATTCTCAGAGACACCCAGATCTTCACTGGGTAACCTACTATTCTGTGATCGCCTATCTTGATTTTGGCTGTGATTTCGGGACTCTTGACCTCGAAAGTCTTCTCCCATGTCATCGTGGAGCCCGTGCTTGCTACGGCAGTCATAATCGCACTTGCAGCTATCAGCATGGCCAAGACTACAGCGACTTTTCTTGTTTGCATGGCAATAATGACCTCCGAATATTCATCCTTAGGCTAGCTTATTCATTTTTCTGAGCTTTTGTTATAGAACTGAGTTCCATTATGCTTAGGTCCTTTCCGACTGGCCTTCGGTTGGTTTTCTCTGATTATCTCCTCTGAGACTATGCTGTCAGCAGTCGCTGCACATTCAGATTCACATCATGTCAATATGCTGGAAGAAAGCGCGCGCACAAACAAAAGAAGGAACGAATAGATCAGCCGCGTGTTTCTATTCTTTTCCTCTATGCTTCGGTTTCTTGTGTCTCTTGCGTTTGCTCTCGTTTGCTTTGTACTCGTCTTCTTGAGTCGCTACTGTTTATTGAAGCCATGGCAGCCAACCCTCCTGCGCCAATGCTCTTCAGAGTTTCCGTTGGTAACGCAAAGATGATCGTGTTGCTCTGATCCTTGCTAACCTGTTTGATAGTTTCCAAAATTCTCAGTTGCAGCGCATTATTGTCTGCCAAGTTTGCAGCGGCTTTCGCAAGATTTGTAGAAGCTTCCAGCTCAGCCGCAGACTTTATTATTATTGCTTTAGATTCGCGCTCTGACTCAGCTTGCACAGCAAAAGCACGCTGCATATTTTGTGGCAAATTTATCTCCTGCAGCTCAGTTCTTACTATGTCGATTCCCCATTGTTGCGCCAACTCGTCAATTATGCTCTTTAATGAGGCAGCGACTTTTTCCCTGCTGGATAACAGCTCGTCTAGTTTGTATTGTCCGACAATGTTTCTCATTGATGTTTGTGCATATTTTGTAACCGCTTCATAATAGTTCACGACATTCAGGATTACTTTCTCGGGGTCTTCCACTTTCATGAAAACAACTGCGTCCAGACCAACCGAAATACTGTCCTTGGTTATCGCAGACTGTCCTCTCAAGTCTATAGTCTGCATTCGCATGTCAACTCGATAGAGCGAGTCAACGATGGGAATCCTATAGTTTATCCCTGTGCTGGCGATCTTGATGATCTTTCCGAATCTAATGACAGCGACTTTTTCCCATTGCTTAACAATGTAGAATCCTAACGCAGCTATGAGACCCACGAAGAGTGCGCCGAAAGCAATTAGCAGTATCTCTACGTATGTTTCCATTTTTCCTTCCTGCCGATAGACTGTATTATTGAAGGTTAATATTAAGTATTTAGCGCGCGTGAACATACCGTTTGGGGCAAGACGCAGCATGACAAAAGTACGCACAATTTCCGCAGCGCAAGCCCGACGCTTGGCAATCGCGCGTCAACATTTATCCGATCCCCGCCGACAAGTCGGCCCAAACGATATAATGGACGTCATGCGCGACTTAAGGTACTTGCAGATTGACCCTATGCGTGTGGTGGAACAAAGCCATCTGTTGGTTTTGTGGAGCCGACTTGGAAACTATGACCCGAGACATATGGACGCGTTGCTCTGGAAAGAGAGAAGCCTTTTTCAAGACTGGGCACAAACCACTTCAATCGTGCTTACAGAGGACTATCCAATCTTTAGTGCCCTGAAACGCACCTTTGCCACTGGCGACGGACGGCCCGCAAAGCGAATCCGCACATGGATAGAAAAGAACCAAAAGCTGCGTGACTACATTCTCGCAGAACTCCGTCGCAAAGGTGCCATGTACTCGGATGATTTCGAGGACAGAGCCGCCGAAGATTGGCCTTCTACTGGGTGGACAAAAGCTCGAAACGTCAACACAATGCTCATGTTTCTTTGGGCTCAGGGAATAATCATGATAGCTGGGCGCAAAGGCATCCGAAAACTATGGGACTTGACAGAGCGCCACTTGCCCGAGTGGACGCCGAGAGAACAGCTATCCGACCGTGAGGTTTTCCGGCAGATCGCGCAAAGATCACTACACGCCCTCGGTGTGGCAACTGCGAAACAGATCAAACATCATTATATCCGTGGTTGTTGTGGCGACGTTGAAAGAGTATTGGCCGAGCTTAAGGCGGAAGGAAAAGTTGTGCGGGTTGCGGTTCGAGAGAGTACGCATGTTTGGAGTGGTCCTTGGTTTGTGCTCGCCAACGACCAACCGCTGCTCGATTTGTCAGCTGCTGGAGACTTGGAAACGAGGACGACTTTGCTTTCACCCTTCGACAATCTGATCATCGACCGCCAACGCACGGAACAGCTTTTCGGTTTCAGTTTTCGCTTCGAGGTTTATTACCCGAAAGCCAAACGCAAGTACGGCGGCTATGTGATGCCGATCTTGCACGGCGACCACCTCATAGGTCGCGCCGACACAGTGATGGATCGAAAACTTGGGCAACTGAGAATGAAAGCGGTTTACGCCGAGCCAAGTGCCCCAAAAACAGAAGGAACGATTAAAGCAGTTGCTGAGGCAATCAAGGAACTCGGAGTGTTTCTCGGTGCGAAGAAAATCGTCTATGACGGGAAAGTGCCTGCAGGCTGGAAACACCTACTTCGCGAAACAGCGCTCGATCAACTGGTAAACCTGGCTTGAAAGGATTCATAAGGTCTTCTAGTCTCATCGTCTTACCTCTCGAGCATTATGGCGCGCGTGGACGACGAGTTTCAGTTCATAGGTTTCCTGTAGAATACAGTTTTTTTCTCGATTTGGAAGCCCATTTTTTGATACAAGCGAAGAGCTCCGCTTGGGTTTTCAGCATCTACTCCTAAGGCCGCCTCAGTCATTCCA
>Ga0209253_10006410_pt1 | contig 10196 bp, 8 predicted proteins | sample FrelakmetBRP12BR_FD_187145 | JGI IMG/M metagenome (GOLD analysis project Ga0209253, IMG submission 187145) | Freshwater lake sediment microbial communities from the University of Notre Dame, USA, for methane emissions studies - BRP12 BR (SPAdes)... | ecosystem: Environmental > Aquatic >...
CGGTATATGCCAATTACTCACAGGCAACTGCTAAGCAGCAGATGGAAACATTGCTTAATGCAAATGATGACATTGTAGGAGCTATTGTGCAGGGTGGCCACATGGGTCTCGGAATACTTGAGGCCTATTTGGATAAGGGCCTGGAGCCGCCGTACATGACAGTTGACGATATTAACCTGTTCATGAAAGCCGCAAAGGCGAATAACTTTACAAAGTTCATCACTTATGGTGCAGGCGCAGAAGTATCTTTTGACGCTGCCCAAATCGCAATGGATATACTCGATGGCAAGCCAGTTGAAAAGAATTACCTCAGCCCCGTCGAGCTGTTCACCGCGGAACAAATGTTTGAGAGGATACCTGATGGAATGCCCGATGGCTTCTGGTCTCTGGCAAAGATTCCGAAGGAATACTTAAAGGATTATTTTAAATAAAAGTCAGTATTTCAATGCTGGGGAGTCTAAAACGGCTCCCCAGTAAATTCAATATAACAGGGAAAATTAATGTTGCAGAAAGATGTTATTTTAAGATTAGAGAATATCTCTAAGTCATTCTATGAAGTTAAAGCACTTCAGAACATATCTTTTGATATTTATAAAGGTGAGATACTTGGCCTTTTGGGCGCAAATGGTGCCGGGAAAAGCACTCTATTAAAGATCATCGGAGGAGTCCAAAGGAGTGACAAAGGCGACATATATTTGGATAATGTAAATCTTGGCAACATCACCCCGTATATTGCTCAGCAAAAAGGAATTATCAGTGTTTATCAGGAGCTAAATCTTTTTCTAAATATGACTGCTGCTGAGAATTTGTTTATCGGCAGAGAAAACAAAACAATAACAAGAATGATTGATTGGAAAGCAACTCGCAAAAAGGCAAAAACAATTCTGGAGTCTTTGGGATTGGACATAGATCCGGATGCAGAAGTGGCCTCCCTTAGTGTGGCAAACCAGCATCTGGTTGAAATCGCACGTGCATTAAGCGAAAAACCAAAAATACTGCTGCTGGATGAGCCCACAGCCACACTATCGGATAAAGAGATACAATGGCTTTTTACAAATATCAGAAAACTGGGCCAGAATGGAACGACCGTCGTTTATGTTTCCCATCGCCTTGATGAAGTGATAGCACTGTGCGAAAGATGCGTTATATTGCGGGATGGAATGCTGGCCCAGCAGCTGGACGGGCAATTTGATAAAGAAAAGATTATCAACTCTATGATCGGGCACAATGTAGAGTTTTTAAGGACCGAAACGAAAAAAGTAGCAGCTGATGTGATAATGGAGTGTAAAAACATCAGTCTAGGAAATCTGGTTAAAGATGTCAGTTTTCAGTTGAAAAAAGGAGAGATTCTTGGAATTGCCGGTTTGGTTGGAGCAGGAAGGACTGAACTTCTCGGCGCAATTTTTGGGATAGACAAAAAAACATCGGGCCAAATATACAAGCATGGTAAAGAAGTCATAATAAAAAATCCTAACGATGCCATGGACAATGGTATCATGCTTATTCCTGAAGACCGAAAAATTGATGGACTGTTCCTGACTGAAAGCGTCCGTTTTAATATCGCCTCGGCAACATTGGAAAAGCGGGCTAAAGACGGATTCATAAATGTTAAACAGGAAAAAGACATCACTGCAAAGGTAGCCATGGACGTACAGCTCGATACGTCAAGAATTGAACACCTTGTAAAACTTTTAAGCGGTGGAAATCAGCAAAAGGCGTTAATTGCTAAAACGTTGCTTGTGAACGCAGATGTATTGCTGCTCGACGAACCGACTGTTGGGGTAGATATCGGGGCAAGAGAAGAAATATACTCCATTATCAAAGAGTTGTCCAATCAAGGTAAGTCCATCATTTTGGTTTCCTCCGACTGGGAGGAACTGATATACCTCAGCGACAGAATGCTCGTGATGTCGGAAGGTAAAATCACAGGTGATATGGCCTTAGAAGAAGTTACCAAAGAGAAAATTGGCCATTTGGCTACAATTGCTGATGTGCAAAAGGATGAAGGCAGCAGTAAAATGAATTACGAAGGGATGGGCGAGGAGTCTCGCGTAAGGAACCCGGAAAGAAATATAACCGTTGTGCATAATCCCAAGGAATATTTTGGGAAACTGAGAACTTTAAATAAAAACAACAACACGGTCATACTAGCGGTTGTCACTTTATTTCTGGTGATTGCCAGCGTTTCAATAAGCGATTCATTCCGTACTTTTATGAATGCGAGGAATCTTTTAGGACAGGCAATGCCTTATCTTATTCTAACGCTCGGGCAATTGGTAATCATTGTGGCTGGAGGGCTAGACCTTTCAAGTGGTGCGCTTGTAGCGGCATCTGGCGTATTGGGTGTGTCTTTTATGGTGAACAATCCCGACAGCGTGTTGCTGGGCATTGTGATCATGCTTGCCTTTGGGCTTATCGTCGGACTGATTAATTCGCTGCTTGTGGTTAAGGCGAAGCTGGATTCATTTGTTGTCACCCTAGGCATGTCGATCGTTGTAACAGGCGTTTCACTCATCATCACAAAAAACCCAATTGGGCCGTCACCCAAAATACTGAGGGATATAGCAAATAAAGATGTCCTTGGTATACCGTATGTTCTTTTCATCATCATCGCACTGGTCGTTGTGTTTGGCATACTAATGAAATACACGGCACTCGGCAGAAGATTCTATGCTGTCGGAGAGAATCCGAAAGGCTCATATTGGGCAGGTTTACCCGTTCAAAAGACCCAGTTCATCTCATTCATGATCAGCGCCTCGATGGCTGTCTTGGCTGCGTTATTCTTGATGGGCCGGACAGGCGCGGGAGATCCAGCATTTGGACCAGGGATGGAACTTACGGCCATTGCTTGCGCACTCATCGGAGGTGCTCGTCTGGGCGGAGGCAGAGGGACGGTGGGCGGTGCTTTGCTGGGCGTATTCCTGCTGGCAATCCTTGAAAATATCCTAAGCCTTATGAATGTTGATTTGTGGTATCAAGATGTTTTTAGCGGAATGCTATTGCTGGCCATCATCATCACATATGAAATGAGAATGAAAAAAAATAGAGTGGCTTTCTAAACCTAAACTTAGAGATTAAATCCAGCGAGCATTTGCTTTTACTCTACGAAAACTCAAGAGACGATAACAAGATGAAATCGCTTCTTATTGGCAATAAACTTCGAATAAACAAGCATTACAGTGTATACATTGTAATGGTGATTTTATTGGTGGCTACATACATATACAGCCCTAAGTTTTTGAGTGGCTCCACAATATTCAATATGCTCAGGCAGGCATCTGCACTGGGTGTTTTGACGGCTGGACAATTGTTCGTTATTATTGGCGGCGGAGTTGACCTGTCGGTAGTTGCCACAATGCAGATATCCATTGTGACGTGTGTCTATTTTACAAACGCGTTTGGTGTTTGGGGACTGATTCTGGGTATTTTAATCTCGCTGGTTCTTGCAATACTCATTGGCCTTGCCAATGGGGTGATTGTGACTAAATTCAATGTTCAACCGTTTTTGGTTACATTGTTTATGGCTGAATTACTGACAGGGGCTAGAATGATACTCGTAGGGGTTCAATCTGCAGGTTCTGTTCCGAGTGCGATGCGATACTTGGGGAATGATCTGACCGGGCCTATTCCAAATGCTGTGATAGTCTTCTTGCTTGTGGTCATTGTCAGTTATATTATTCTGAATAAAACTGTTTATGGTAGAAAGCTGGTATCTGTTGGTACCAACAAAAGGGCTGCCAGATATTCTGGTATTAATGCCAATTCTACTGTCATAATAAGCTATTGTTATTGCAGTGTAATGGCGGTTATTTCAGGATTACTGCTGGCCGGGTATACCGGATATGCAGATATGTGGATTGGAGAGGGTTATGAGTTTACTGCGCTTGTTGCAGCGGTAATAGGTGGTAACTTCCTGGGTGGCGGAAGAGGTTCGATTATGGGTGTAGTTGGCGGTGTACTTGTTACAACTCTTGTGCTGAATGTCGTTTTGCTTTTTGGGCTTGAGGTGACATTCCAGTATATATTCATGGGAGCCATTTTCATAGTAGCAACGCTTACGGGGGCTTTGGCTGGAAGGCAATCTCAGTAGGATATTTATGTCTAAAGAGGCTCTCTTCATGGTAGCAGATAAGACGGCCGAGTATACCCAGCGGTTAAGGCTATCGACGCCCTACCCGGCATTACCAAGCCAGCACACAGCATATTATTGCTTATGTTGGACTTAACTTGAGCCGTTTTCCATCAGAATACCACCTTTGGTCCTAGGCAGTATTTGTCCGGGAAACAAAGTGAGTACCGGGAAGCGAATAAGAGGGCGTACCACAGGCGGTAACAACACTCTGAAATAGACACTTGTCCAGTGCTCCGTCGTTGCGGTAAGGAACATAAGTTCCTTTTTCCACGAACGTCTTGACAATATCGTTGTCGGGCAGCGCTATCACAAACGCGGCATCCAGACCGAAATTCGCGAGCGATACCGCAACGTTGGCTTCTCCACCGCCAAACGTCGCTTCAAAAGCAGGAGACTGAAATAACTTCTCGTGTCCCGGCGCTTTCAGCCGCAGCAAGATCTCCCCGAATGTAACCACTCCTGCAGTCGGATCAGGCTCCCTTTAGCATGCTAATGATGCTGTCCGAAACCATCACCGCGCCGTACTTCATGCCGATGTTCTTCAGCGCCGCATCGTGCAGCTCCTTATCAAACGATGACACAGCGTCTGAAGCAACAATCACATTAATGCGGTTGTGAAAGGCATCATGCACTGTGTCCTCTACGCATATCTGCGTCACTGTACCCGTCACTATGATGATGTCCCGGTCGATGCTGTACATCACGTCGAGCAGATTGGTGTTGTGGAACGATGAATAGCCGTATTTCTCAACGATGTAATCCCCTTCCTGCGGATACAGCTCATCGATCACATCCGTGCAGTCCAATACCTTGTCCACATCGGGGTAAAACCTCTTGAAACCGCGCACGCAGGCGTTCACCGTTTCGATCTGCGGGCTCCAGTTCCAAAGCAGTGTCCGCTTGGGCCCCGCCATGAACTTGGTGTAAATCACCGGTATATCGTTTTCTCGCGCAAACTTTATCAGTTTCTGGTTTGTTTCGATCGTATCCCGCGCGTTGGGCACCTCCATGCCTGCCCCCTCGCGAACAAAGTCGTTTTGCAGATCCACTATGAGCAACGCCGTTTTGTCAATACTGTATTTCATACCCGTTCCTCCTTTAACCGTTGTTCTTTATGTACTGTTGATTAAGTTGTGCATACGCCTTGTCCCGCACCACACAGCTGGACGGCAGCATGCTGCGCATCAGCTCCACGCATTTGGTGCACGTGATACATATTTTATATGATACTATCGTGCCTTCGATCAATATTTCTTTTGCGAAATCCGGGTTGGCGAACGCTTGGCCGCTAAATCCGATAAAATTGGCATGGCCGTTTTCCAACGCATACGCGCCGGCCTGCACCGCAAACGTCTTCAGCTAGATGTAGCCCGTCGATCCATTCGCTGACCTGTGTGGTTTTTCCAAATCCGGCAGGAGCAGAAATCAGGGTCAGATTAGATTATAAACCCTCGTTCAGCCGCTCGATCAAGTGGGCGCAGGACAAGGTTTTTACGGACACGAGGAGTAAATACTTTTGTCGATAATAACTCAGGAGACATTTCGCTCCATTATAGCAACGAACTATCTACCCAATAAATAAGTCTCTAGAAATAGTATAGCAAAAATTCTGATTTACTTAACGACAAGGGAAATATGATTGAAAAATGGTTATTTGTGCCATGTATATGGGATTTATATTTGTATTCCACCTGCTTGGAAACTATTCAGACTAACAAAATGTGTTATTAGGACCGTCCATTTTTATAACCTTAGCACGGTAAAAATAATGCTGTTCTGATTAACTAATTTTAAGGAATTTATTCATACAACGAACCTGATGGGACGCGAACCAGCGACCTCTTCAATATCTATTAGGCAAATGTCCATTCAAGAAAAAATCAGGCAGGACTGGTAAAGTCGATCCTGGTCAATGAAATTCCACTCTCATTGGTGTTTATAACCTTAATCAGTTCTATGAAGATAGAAGACTAAAATCTATATATCTACGGGACATTTGTCCCTACTTGCACGGGACACATGCCCATCGACTTTCATCAAGAGATGGAATACTATAGTTATAAATAACTAAAGGCAAAATCATTAATAAAAGCCCTCTTCATATGGAGAAGGCCTAATTCTGTTTACCCAGACGCGGGGAGGGGACCCGCCCTCCCCGCCTTGCGTAAAATTTTATTGTTGCTGTAGGCTATCAATCAATCTGGATGTAACAATTGCTAAGGTTCAGAGTGTCTGCGCATGATATCGCTCAGGTCCAGCTGGGCGATTTCGCTTTGTAACTCTTGATTGCATTGTACACTCCTGTGAGTGACAGGTCAAGCTATTATCAGGCAAGTCAATGAAATCCTAGTTTTCTGTCCCCATCCATTCCATATTTAGATCAGTAGGTTCAACTCACAAGTGCAACTTTGAGGGCATAAAGAGGCAAGCTGCGGTAGGATAAGCATCTGTAGACCTACCAATCAAAAGAGTGCTTATGAGTTACATGAAGCTTACCCAAGGACAACATTACCAACATATGCAATGTTAATTATAGGTAATAACCAAATGGAGATGGCCAAAGTGATTGTTAGCCAAAAATCCACCATCAGTTAGGAGCTGTAGCGAGACAGTGGTTGGAGAGGTTATCGACTCAGGCAAAACCATTTCTTAGGGTAGTTAGGTGGACCTGGCGGGCCGCTTTGCTTGCCAAGGATTCGAACCCGCGGCCTCTTCAGTGCGATAGATCAGCAAGTAGGGAAAAAGTAAAAAAAGCTGTCTATTACGTCTAATATGTGCCAAAATCACCATACAACTCGCTGCACTCCTTGCCTGCTGTGCTAGCATATCTGTCCCCAAATTGTTCCCGAATTGTTCCCGCAGTATGAAGCAAGGAAAGGCGATCCGTAGCTCTGTCCGGATGGTGGAGATATAAAATTTTCGTTTTTTTTACATGGGCAGTAAATGTGGAACAGCTCAAACACTCTACCAATGACTAAAAAGGATATTTGCTTAAAAACGCTTCTCCCATCCAATGGCCTGCTTACTTTGCCCCAGTCCATTGGACACGGACTATGCCAGAACATTGGTTGTGTTAGCAAAGTCCAGTCAAAACTTAGACGTCCAATAGATATTCTTCATATTAGCATAGAAAGTTCATCTAACCAGAACAATCTTACCACTCAGCAGGTAGGGCTATGAATAAGTTGTGTCTGATACAGTAACGGAAAACATCAAGGACAATTTTCCAGAGTAAAGATGTAATTAGGACAATACATCCCCAGGGTCTCCATACCTTCACTGGTCAGGATTTTGCAGGTTCCCAGTATCATTAGATCTATGACCCTCATTGTAATATGGTCAGTTCATTTTCCTTATAACAGTTTTTATTCATTTATATCTTGCCATAATCTTTGCATCAATCCCTTACCAGATTGGTTATTATTGAGTTTGTAAACATCAGGCATAGTCAGCGACTTCCAAAACAAAAAGTCGATCGATGGATCAAACGTTTGCAAAACCAATGCCTTCAAATTCCCATGCGTGGAGAGCACAACATGCTCTGCTGGATGTTTCTCCAGTAACTGTTGTACTACAGCTGTTCCACGTTTTTGGGCCACCACACTTGATTCGCCGCCTGGATACCCAAATGATGGGTTCCGCCAAGTTACTTCCACAGCTTTGAAAAAGTCTTCGAAAGCTCCATCGCCTAATCTCCGTTCTTGTAAGTCCGGTACTATATGTATTGACAACCCCAGCAGATTTGCAAGAGGTGTGATCGTTTGGCACGCACGCAACGCTGGGCTCGAATAAATTACACTGATGGGGTATTCGTACAATGTGTTTGCTACGCGATTAGCATCTTCGCTCCCTTGAGCCGAAAGTGGACGATTTTCATCCGGTGTCCATTCGGCATGCGCATGACGAACCAAATAAAGGGTGCTCTTTAAATTACACTTATCTAGAAACGCAGTTTAAGCGAACTCTAAAACCATGTGCAGTTCTTTCGAGTTATTCGGATTGGTTGAGAGTGGGCAAAAACCCAGGCAGGTATACAATCCAACCGCCTCGAGTTGGAGATCAGGGGTGGCGACCATTAACCGCACCCGCCCGTAACCATTCATGCGGGCGAACTCCAATAGGAACTCGACAAGTCTGCGACCAAGTCCACGACTGCGGTATTCCTTCAACAGGAAGATACCCATCAATTTCGCAGCATCTGCGTCCACCCGATTGATACCACCGATACCGATGAGCTGATCATCATCCGCAATCACCATGCACGTTCCATCATTTTCGAAGTAGTAAGATTCGATGTGTTCAACGTCTACCAGCGGGTCATACCAAGCTTGAAGTTCGGCATAAGAGATACTACATAATGCCTGGAAAACAGTTTCTAAAGGTTCCTTAACAGCCCCAATTTCTTGTGGGTGGATGGATCGCAATGTAATCATTACTATCTTACATCCAAGACTCCTGCAGTTAGCAAAGCACAGCTAAATTCAGTAGTTCAGATCCGCTTTTACCAAGTTTTCTTGCCTGCATATTTTTTCCTTCTTTCATTTATATGCTACGGTAATTAGACTAGTGCTTGTCTCCCTGTCGTACGGAGTGAAATCGAAAGAACCATAGAAATCCACGCGCTGAAAACCCGCTGCTTTCAACATCCGCTCATGGTCATCTCGCAAGAAAACGCGGAGTTCAGCGCTCCACTCTTTGAGTTCGCATCTTTCTTCGCTATGGAAGATATCCAGAATGGTGTAACAGGCCTCACGCGCATTATAGTCAATGACGAAGAGACGGGAAAAGTCGCGGGTATTCGTGACGAGAGTAAATCGTGGCTTCTCCTTCCATTGACGGTCGGTCGGCATGGCAGTCAGAACCAGCAGCCCGCCAGCCCTCAGGACTTCGAACATACTCTTGAAAGCCCTGAGGCATTCTGTCTCATCCGGCATGAAACCAATGGCGGAAAGGCATACCACTGCATCAAAGCGCATAGCGTAATAATCCGGTAGGTCGCGGAAATCCATCTGGCGCACGGGTATTTCTAAGCCTTGTTCAGTCAGATTCTTCTTCGCTTGAGCCAGCATCGCCTCGGAGACATCGGAGGCGGTGACCTCGCAGCCAAGCGAATGGAATATATCAAGATGCCGCCCCGTGCCGCAGGCGCAATCCAGAACGGTGTGGAGGTCGTTCTTTACAATGAGTTGGCGGAAGAATTCACCCACTTGTGGTTCATGATCGCCAAACCGTCCAAAGGGGAGATCATATCTCTCGGCAAAATCCTTGTATGCGTCGATACTCATTCTGGGTTCCTCGGCTGATCGAGAGTACATCTTTCTTACAGTTTGATCTGCCGCTTTCTGCCAGTCACAGCGAGTGCGAAGAAAAGGAGAGTAAGCAGTCCATAACCGAGCACCCCGCCCGGGAGGAGTCCCGGACCGGTTCCCATGAAATCAAGGCTTTCAACCCGGTTGATCGGACCTGCATACCACCACAGCATGTACACAACTTCAAAGAGTTTGTTAGTGCCGCTCCACACACCCAATGCCAGCGCGAGGGTGGGGATGAAGAGCACGCCTATACCCCATGCCACCAAGTGCAGCCCGTCGCCAGCCAACATCAAATTGACAGCCACACCCGCACCAGAGATCAGGGTCACGATGACGCCTGCCAGCCAGATTAATGGGAACTGGCGTCTCAGCGGATGTGGCGCGCTGTACACGAGTTGGTCAGTGTTATGACGGTTCTCGCGTGTACCCAAGGATGACCAGACGGCCAGCGGTAGAATCCACACGACAGGCAGGACATATTGACGCGCGGAGTTGGTTGGCAATAGAAATCCAGCCATGTTCAGCCCGAAGATAACGATGAGCCACCACCAGCGAATCCCTTTGAAAAGCAGACGTAGTTCCGCCAGCAAAATACGGGTGGGATGAAACGCGCCTTGACTCGAAGCCAATGGCGTTAAATGGACAGGAGCAGGTACCGGGGCAGATTTAATGTTATCGAGGGGAAATGACTCTATCGGCTCCGTATTCCGCGTAGGCTTTAGTTTTTGAGGCGCAGGATCAAAACGACGGAA
>Ga0209253_10006411_pt1 | contig 10196 bp, 8 predicted proteins | sample FrelakmetBRP12BR_FD_187145 | JGI IMG/M metagenome (GOLD analysis project Ga0209253, IMG submission 187145) | Freshwater lake sediment microbial communities from the University of Notre Dame, USA, for methane emissions studies - BRP12 BR (SPAdes)... | ecosystem: Environmental > Aquatic >...
GAGGGGGAGGAGAAGCCAGATGATCAGAAGGATTCCCAGAAAGACGAATATGGCGATGCCAAGCCCGAAGGGAAGTTCCTTAAAAATCTGCTCAAAATACGCTTCCATACTATCTCAAGACCTCCTTTGTCTGTGGTAGATTGTCTGTTGTCTGCCGTCTCCTGTTCAGAGGTTTCACCTGTATGTCCTGCTCTCTGCCTACTGCTTACTGCTTTCTTCTACTTCGGCTGTTCCCCTCCCAGCCCCTTTCTCAGTTTTTCATTCACCTTTAAGATCTGATCCGCATCTGAACCGCTCAGCTCCCAGGAATAGTTATCTTTCCCATCCCGCCTCAACTTGATCTTCACCTCAGGAGGAATAGGCTCTGATTTCTCCGCCTTCTCTTTTTCTATGGTTACTTTTGGAACCGGTAAAACTTCGGGCTTTCCCTGTGAGGAAGAAGGCTTGCCATCACAGGCCACCGTAAAGGCTAGCAGGACACAGACAACGATAATCTGCTTCATCTATCTCTCCGCTTTGTGAAAGGGCCTACTCCATCTTGATGAGCTGATGGCACCCTTTTAAAAACTCTTCTTTGGAACCGACCTCCTGGGGATAGGAGTAAGTTTTGAATTGGACCTCTGTCCCCTTTGGAACATATCCCCCCTGAGTCAACTTCACCTCAATCCTTTCGCCAATCTCCCTGGCCAGCTTCTGGTCAATGAATGAGAAGATGTAAATCAGGCTGTTTGGGAAAGGGACGATGGTGTCGACCGAACGGACCATCTTCTGGAGGGCATATTTCACACTCCCCCAGGAGTCATGGCTCAGCGCCATTTCCCGTTTCATCTTCGGGTCCCAGAATTTTACCCGGATCATCGAAAAAAAGAGCTCATCCTTTTCAGCCTCCTCCAGCATCGGTTGGATGAGAAGCTGGAAGATGTTATTCACTAAAAGAAGGGGCAGAGTGAAGACGAATGAAGTTCCGCTCCCCAGCCGGCTCTCTGCCTGGATGGAGCCCTGATGCCCCTCGATGATCTCTTTGGTAATGGCGAGTCCCAGACCCGATCCCATGGAGATTCCCGTGCTCTGTCCCTGATAGAATCGGTCAAATACTTTGGGCAAGTCCTCTGGGGGAATCCCGATGCCTGTATCACTCACCACCACCCTCAGGTAGTCTCGTTTTTCAGTGAGCCCTCTCGTATCGATCGTGATCTTGCCTCCGGCCGAGGTGAACTTAATTCCATTGTTGATGAGGTTGATCAACACCTCCACCAATCGATTCCGATCGATCAAGACCTGAGGGATATCCGGGTCGAGCCGATTCTCAAGGGTAACCCTTTTCTCTTCGAACACATGAGCCAGTGTCATCGACGCATCTTCGACAACTTCCATCAGGCGGGCGGGTTCAAGCTTCAACTGCAGGCCTTTGCCGGACTCGATTCTCGAAAAGTCCAGGAGCGTATCGATGAGGTTCGTCAGCCGCAAAATATTTTTGTGGGCAATGCCCAGATATTCCCTCTGATCTTCGGTGAGGGTTCCTCCGTGTCCTTCGAGCGTGAGGGAAATAAATTCTTTGATGACGGTCAACGGAGTCCGGAGTTCATGCGAAACGCTTGAGACGAAAATGGACTTCAGGTTGTCGAGCCTTCTGAGATCTTCATTCGCCTTTCCCAGTTCCAATGATTTCTGTTTCAAATCCCTGAGGAGCCCTCTCTCACGGACCACCCGGTTCAATTTGGCCCTCATCTCATCAAGGGAAAAGGGTTTGGGAATATAATCCGTTGCTCCACATTCAACCACATCGGTAAACGTATAGGAGGCGCCATGGCCGGTCATGGCAATGATATGGATGTCGGGAAATTCGGCCCGCGCTGTTTTCATCAACTCAAATCCGTCCATTTCAGGCATCTTAATGTCGGTGATTAAAATGGTAAAAGGTTCATTCCTTAATCTCTCCAATGCCTCTCTGCCATTTTTGGCTGTCATCGCCTCGAAACCGATGTGGCTCACATATGAGACAACCATATCCAGGATGAGGGCCTCATCATCTACGATTAAGATCCGTTCCTTTTCCACCGGCACCGACCTTTCCTTTTGGAGAAAGAATATTCTTTTTGTTGACCAATTTCAACAAAAATAAAGGGACTATTTGCCCTCCAGTTCCTTCTTCCAATGATTAAAAAAAATCCAGAATCGCTCAGAGGTCCCAGGAGGCAGATTGAGAAATTGAATGCCAGCGGGAATTGTCTCCTCCGGGAAATGGAGGTTCATCTCTTTGATCTCCTTATAATAACATCCGATGGCCTTGGCCACCTCCATAATCGGGAGAGGTTGTTTCAGTTCGATCTGGATCCTTTCCACCTGAAAGGGATCATAAAATTCGCTATCATCGAGATAAAAACCGTACTTTCCGGGATCGGAGAGGATGATCTTTGCCGCCGCAATCTTATAGACATATCGCTCTGTCTCCATGGGAAGGTCGAGGTAGAAATAGTTCCTCGTCTTCTGGAAGTCGATCTCCCTTCTTATACGGTTTTCTCCTGCATTATAGGCCGCCATCGCCAGGGTCCAGCTTCCGAATTCTTCATAGAGGCTTTTCAAATAGGTCAGGGCGCCTTCAGTTGCCTTAAAGAAATCGAAACGCTCATCGATGACTTTGCTTCTCCTCATCCCGTATTTTTCGCCTGTGGAGGGGATGAACTGCCAGATCCCTGCCGCTCCCGAGGAGGAAACCGCATGAGACCTCAGGCTGCTTTCCGTAATGGCGACATACTTCAGGTCATCAGGGAGGTTCAGCTCTTTCAGCCTCTTTTCGATATGGGGGAAGTAGCGGCGTGCTCGCTTCATCCATAAGAGGATCTGAGCGTGACTATCCAGAGTCACGATGAATTCCCGGTCCAGATTTTCCCATACATTTCTGTCCTCCAGGGGAATTCTCTCTCCGCATAAGGTCACTTCTTTGGGAAGCTTATAGGAAGAAAGAGGTGGGCGAGCCTGAATATTTCTGAAATGCTTTTCCAGGAATACGATCTCGGAGCGAAGCTTGGAGATAGACTCCTCAAGGTTTTTGATTCTTTCCGCCAAGGCCTCACACCTCTCCGAAGACTCTCTTTCGATGATCATCTTCTGGGGTTCGGATTCCTTCCTGGAGGATCGGTCTACCACACATCCGGAAGCCAAAAAAGAAACCAATAAGACGAATCCGATAATTTTTTGGTGTTTCATCTCTCTCTAACCCCTTTAAAATATCGGTCCTTCCTTCAATGAATACCACAATTCTCCTTCATGTTTCAAGGATTGGTCTCCCCCCTTTCAACTCTTAAGGCCGGAGTGTTATAATTTATTCCATGGGAAACCTCTTTGTACGGTTGTCCATCGTATCCCTTCTTCTTCTCCTCCCCCTTGGCTGCATGAAGAGACCGACTCTTCCTTCCTGGGTTTCAAAAATGTCAGCGATAAAGCCTCCCGTCGGCCCTGAGGAAATCATCAGGCTTCCGGAAGGAGATCGAATCTCCTCTGGGGAACTCCTGGATGACCTCTATAAGGCGAAGGTGATCTTTATGGGAGAAAGCCATGATCAGCTCGAACATCACCGGAATCAACTGATGGTTCTTCGAGCCCTTTTAGGAAAGGGGAAAGAGGTCGTTGTGGCGATGGAGATGTTTGAAAGATCTCAACAACCCGTATTAGATCGATGGAGTCAAGGGTTCCTCACCGAAGAGGAGTTTCTCAAAGAGATTCGATGGGAAGCGACATGGGGAATGGATTATGAGTTTTACAAGGGGATCCTCGATGAAGCAAAAAGTCATCATCTCAAGGTCCTTGCCCTTAATGTCCCCAAAGAGCTGGTGAGAAGGGTTGCCCAGATCGGAATCGAGAAACTCTCTTCTGAGGATAAGAAAAAGCTCCCTGAAATGGAACTCACAGATAAGGCCCATCGTTCTTATATCCGAACCATCTTCAAGGGCCATCAGGGTGGCTCAGCAGAAGGTCTCAAACATTTCTACCAAGCTCAATGCCTGTGGGATGAAAGCATGGCAGAAACCCTCTCCGATTTCCTTAAATCCTCTGATGGCGAAGGAAAGACCGTTGTGGTCATTGTGGGCAGTGGTCATGTGGTTTTCGATTTTGGAATCCCGAAACGATTCCATCGTAGAACGGACCTTCCCTATCGGACCATTGTGCTGAAGGAATGGAAAAGCAACCTGAATGAGAATCTCTCCTTTGCCAAAACGAATTTACCCCTGGCCAATTACCTCTGGATCACCCAGCCAACTCCGTCCGAGAAGAAGAGACCGAGGATCGGTATTATCTTGAAAGAGATGGAAGAATCCAAAGGGGTATGGATTGAGGGGGTTATCCCGCAGAGCCCTGCAGAAAAGGCGGGACTACTTCCGGGAGACCAAATTCTTTCTGTCAACGGAAAAGAAATCATAAAATTAAAGGATCTCCACCATGCAGTGGTCGGAAAAGACCCGGGAAAAGAGATCGCAATGACCATCCTCCGTGAAGGATCAAAAAAGGAAATGACAGTGACCTTTCCAAAGTGAATGTTGTGGGTCGGGGTCAGGCCTGCAATCTTGCAATTAACTCTTTAACCCATATTCTTACCTTGCATTTTCTAAAACCTTCTCCCTAAACTCTCTATTTGACAAAACCTTCGAAGAAGTAATAATTTAAAATTGATCCTCTTTTTGAGGAGGACTTCTGGGGGCGCAAGTGAAACATCCGTTGACGGTTTCTGTGGGCATTGTGGACCGGCAGGTCGAAATCTTCGGCCATCTGGATGGAAATTTCTTTGGAGATGAATTCGGCCCTGTATCAGGCCGGTTTTCAGCAAAGGTTATGGAAGAAGCGATCGTGCTCTTCGATCAGGCCCATCGCCAAATCTCTCGTTCTCCATCGATCAGGCTCAGGGCCGTGAAAGGGTCTTTCTTCTCGCTTTTTAATGTCACCATCGGAAACCGCTTCCACTGGGAGAGGACGGAAGACCAAACCTTTCAGGGAGATCTCATCCTCCGGCTCCGGAAAGATGGAACCATTTGCGCCATCAATGAAATCTCCCTGGAGGATTATCTGATAAGCGTGATCTCTTCGGAGATGGGTGGTGAAGCTCCGATGGAATTTCTGAAGGCCCACACCATCCTATCCCGGAGCTGGCTTCTGGCGGCCCTTAATCGGAAAGAGAAGTCAAAAAATCAACCTATACAAACCGAAAAGATCACCGAAGGAGAGATCATTCGATGGTATGACCGGCAGGACCATGACCTCTTCAATGTCTGCGCTGATGATCACTGCCAGCGCTACCAGGGCATCAAGAAGATCGTATCTGAACAAGCCCAAGAAGCAGTCCGAAAAACGCACGGGATGGTGATGACATTTAGGGATGAAGTCTGTGATGCCCGATATTCCAAGGCCTGCGGAGGAATTACAGAAGGCTTCGACACCGCCTGGGATGACAAACGAATCCCATATCTGACACCCATTTCGGACGCGCCGTTTCCTCATCAGCAGATCAGGACAGAGGAAGAGGCTTCACGTTGGATGCTTTCGAACCCTGAGGCCTACTGCCATACAACGGATGAAAGTCTTCTTAAAAAGATACTCCCGGGCTTTGACCGGGAGACAAAGAACTTTTTTCGCTGGAGGATCGAATATTCCCGGACAGAATTGGAAGAGATCCTGCGAGATAAATCGGGTTTTGATTTCGGAACCTTGAAGGAAATCGTACCCCTTAGACGTGGTCCTTCGGGCCGAATCTCCCTGTTAAAAATTGTCGGTTCCAAGAGAAGCATGGTCGTAGGGAAGGAACTCGAAATAAGACGCTGGCTCTCCCGGACTCACCTTTACAGCAGCGCCTTCATTGTGACGGCTGAAGCTGGTAGATTTATCCTTCACGGCGCCGGCTGGGGACACGGCGTGGGGCTTTGCCAGATCGGCGCCGCTGTCATGGCAATTCAAGGATTTTCAGCGGAAGATATTCTGAACCATTATTTCACAGGGGTCGGGATAAAAAAAATCTACTGAAGGAATGAAGTTGGAATAAGGGAATGATGGAATATTGGAAGAATGGGAACAAATCGAAACAGGCACTGCGAAATCCATGGGCCTGGGTCCCTTCTCTATACATTGCCGAGGGAATCCCTTATACCATGGCGATGACGGTTTCAGTCGTCCTCTACAAGCGACTTGGCATCTCAAACACCGACATCGCTCTTTATACAAGCTGGCTCTATCTTCCATGGGTTATCAAACCGCTCTGGAGTCCTTTTGTTGACCTTTCCAGGACCAAGCGCTACTGGATTCTCCTGACCCAACTGGTCATCGGAGCATCACTGGCTTCCGTTGCCTTCACTATTCCAACTTCACATTTCTTTCAGTATACCCTCGCCTTCTTCTGGCTGATGGCCTTCAGCTCGGCAACCCATGACATCGCGGCTGATGGTTTTTACATGCTGGGGCTTCGGGAGCATCACCAGGCCGCCTTTGTCGGAGTGCGAACGACTTTCTACCGTATCTCCATGATCGCCACTCAGGGCGGGCTGGTCATCCTTGCGGGCACCCTCGAAGGAAGTGGTTACGATATTCCCATGGCCTGGGCCATTGCCTTCTTTGTGTCGGCTTGCGCCTTTTCAGTCCTTCTCCTTTATCATTCCTTTATTCTTCCCTATCCAGATTCAGATCGTCAGGCATGTCGCAAATCTTCAACATCCTTCACTCTGGAGTTTATCCATCCCTTCCGCCTCTTCTTCAGAAAAAAGGGCATCGTTACCATTGTTGTTTTCCTCCTCTTCTACCGCTTTGCAGAAACCCAGATTGTCAAGATCATTGCACCCTTTTTACTCGATCCTCGTACAAAAGGAGGGCTGGGGCTCGCCACATCTGAAGTGGGAATCATCTACGGCACGGTGGGAATTATTTCACTCATGCTTGGGGGGCTTTTAGGCGGATATGCCATTTACAGAAAAGGACTCAAGTTCTGGATCTGGATCATGGTCTGCGCTGTCCATCTGCCGGACCTCGTCTATGTCTATCTCTCACAAGCCTTGCCTGACAATTTCTATTTGATCAACATCTGTGTTGCTGTGGAGCAATTCGGTTATGGCTTTGGCTTTACAGCCTACACAATGTTCATGATTATGGTATCGGAGGGCCAGTATAAAACGGTTCATTACGCCATCGCCACTGGAATCATGGCACTGGGCATGATGGTGCCCGCCATGTTCAGTGGCTGGCTTCAGGAACAGATGGGATATTCGAACTTTTTCCTCTGGGTGATGGCCGCAACCATTCCAGGGTTTATCGTAACAGGGTTCGTAAAGATTGATCCGGAATTCGGAAAAAAGAAGGAGATGAGGTGATGGGGCGATAGGGAGGTATATGAAGAAACGACGATTCAAAACCGCCTTTATCCTTGGCGCCGGACTGGGAACACGGCTTTGGCCTCTGACTGAGGAATGCCCGAAACCGCTCCTGGAGATTGGAGGACGTCCCCTCATCACCTATGCGATGGATCATCTCATCAAAGTCGGCGTCGATCGCTTCATCGTAAACACCCATCATCTGTCAGAAGTCTACCTGAAAAAGTTCCCCAATAGGGAATGGTGTGGCGTGCCTATCATCTTTCGCTACGAGCCCGTCCTTCTTGATACAGCAGGAGGACTAATAAACATTGAAGATCTTCTGGACGAGGATGAGGCCATTTTCTGTTACAATGGCGATGTGATGACAAACCTTCCGTTGCAAAGGCTTCTGGAGGCCCATGAGCAGAAGCGACCGGAGGTAACGCTTGCCCTGCGAAGTAGCGGTCCTCTTCTCAATGTGAACATCAATGGGGCTTGTGAAATATGCGATCTTCGGCATGCCCTGGGGAACCCGGGAGTTCAAAGTTGTCTCTTTACTGGGGTCTATACTGTCGAGACATCGTTCCTCCAGTGTCTTGAACCCGGAAAAATCGAATCCGTTGTTCCTGCCTTTATCAGAAGAATTGTGGAAAAACCGGGCTCGATACGGGGGATCGTCTTAGACGAGGGCGAGTGGCACGACATTGGCTCCATCGAAGCCTACGAAGAGATGGCAAAGCGCACAGAGCAGAGCGCATAGCGTAAAAATAAGTATGGGGCTGAGGGTTTTTGATCAATGACTCCGCAATCCGAATTCCGAAATCCGAAATATCAAGAAATGATCCGTTTTGCGCGAGAGGGGCTTGGGCTTTCAGAGTCCGTTTCTATAGAACTTGCTCCATTGGAAGGGAGAGGTTCGGACAGGGCTTTTTACCGGCTGACATGGGACCGTAAAGATTCAGCCATCCTGATCCATTATGACCCGAAGCGTGAGGAGAATCTTTATTACGCCGACATTGCCACCTTTCTCCGGGGCATCCATGTCCCGGTGCCCTGGCTGATCGGCCATGATCCAGCCGTTTGCCTCATTGTCATGGAAGACCTCGGGGGTACCGATCTCTGGGCTTTAAGGGAAACCTCCTGGGAAACTCGACGGACTCTTTATCAAAAAACACTTGCCATCGTGCACAACCTCCACTGCTTCCCCGAAAAGGATTTCCCTTCGGCACATGTGAAGCTCATGCAGGGCTTTGGTCCTGATCTTTATCGTTGGGAGCAAGATTATTTCAGGGATTATTTTTTGAAGAATTTCTGCGGTATCCAGCTTGAGCCTTCTGTCGAACGCGAACTCGAAGTGGAGCTTTCCGGTCTGGCGGAACAGCTCATAAGGACAAAACGCTGTCTCATTCACCGGGATCTGCAATCCCAGAACGTGATGATCCGTGACGGAGATCCCTTCCTCATCGACTTCCAGGGAATGCGCTTCGGAAGTTCCTTTTACGATCTCGGCTCTCTTCTCTGCGACCCTTATGTCGAATTCAATGGTGATCAGAGGATGGACTTGCTTCTTTATTATTATAATCTTTCCAAACAGGACTTGAGCTGGGAAGATTTTCAGAAGATGTTCTGGGAAGCGTCGGCACAGCGCCTCATGCAGGCCCTCGGGGCCTATGGATTTTTAGGTCTCAAGAAAAGGCTTAAAGCTTTTCTCGAGCATATCCCTGCTGGAGTTCGTAATCTTCATCTTGCGGCTTCTCAGGTAGCATCCCTCCCCTGTCTCCAAGAACTTGCTATGGGGTGTCAGAGGGTGATCGAGCAAAAGGGAGGACATTCTTGAAGCCTTTTACCATCGTCATCCCTTACAGGTCAGAACCTTTTTTTAAGAAGATCCTGCTTTCTCTAAGGGAATCACACTTGGTCGAGCGGATTATGATTTTGAGTCAGGAGCCTGTCCATTTCAAAATGGATAAGTGCCATCTTCTTGTCACAGGACCCCTTCCCTCTCCTAAAACACTCAGCCTGATCCTGGATGGAATCCAAACGAAGTACCTTCTTCTTTTATTGGAGACCCAACATATTTCATTCGAACCAAAAGCCATGGAGAGATTTCTGGAGGTAGCTGAATCCACCGAAGCAGGCCTGGTCTATTCCGATTTCTATGACCAAAGTAAACACGAGAAGACTCTTCATCCACTCAATGATTACCAGCTTGGGAGTGTCCGGGATGATTTTGACTTTGGGGCCATGATCCTCTTTTCAGTCCCCGCTGTCCAAAAAGTCCTTGAAAAATACGGCGCCATACCAGGGGTGGAATTTGCCGGTCTTTACGATCTTCGTCTTAAGGTTTCCATCGATCACTTTGTCTATCATTTGAAGGAACCACTTTATACTGTCATTAAATCAGATGAGCCTTTGAGCAATGATAAATTATTTTCATATGTCGATCCCAGAAATCGATCTATCCAGAAGGAGATGGAGACTGTCTTCACGGATTACCTGAAGAGGATTGGGGCTTATCTGCCACCCAACTTCAAGAAGGTCGAGCAGGCAATGGAATCCTTTCCAGTGGAAGCTTCTGTCATCATCCCTGTTCGGAACCGGAAAGAGACGATTGGGGAAGCCATAAAAAGCGCCCTTTCGCAGGAAACCGATTTTTCATTTAACGTTATCGTTGTGGATAACCACTCGACAGACGGAACAACAGCCATCCTTACTGATCTCGCCAAACAATTTCCTTCCCTGAAGCACATCGTTCCGATGAGGATTGATCTTGGCATCGGTGGTTGCTGGAATGAAGCCTTTCAGCATAAAACCTGCGGTCGCTATGCCGTTCAGCTCGATTCCGACGATCTTTACAGCGGCATTCACACC
>Ga0209253_10006412_pt1 | contig 10193 bp, 8 predicted proteins | sample FrelakmetBRP12BR_FD_187145 | JGI IMG/M metagenome (GOLD analysis project Ga0209253, IMG submission 187145) | Freshwater lake sediment microbial communities from the University of Notre Dame, USA, for methane emissions studies - BRP12 BR (SPAdes)... | ecosystem: Environmental > Aquatic >...
AGGCCTGGGTTCTCTATGTGCTTGTCGGAATCCTCTTCATCGCTTTCACGATTCTTTATTTTCTGGCAGGAAAAGTCCTGCCCAAGGACGGACTCGCCGCCTTCTTGATCGCCTTTATCTGGGGCCAGGCTTACATCTGGTTGAGAATATGGGTCAAGGTCCTGTTTTTCTCGACCGAGTCCCATTTCTACAAGCTTAACAGGGTATGATAAAACTCCATTTTCTCGGGGCCGCCCGATAGGTGAAATTTTTGGCTGCGCCAGAAAGACGTAATCCGGGGTCAAACCTACTCGTTACGCATCTTCCCCTGGAAAATTGTGCGTAATGAGTAGGTTTGACCCCGGCTATGAACCTTTTTGCCTCAAATTTCGTATCTACAGGGTGGAGTTCAATATTTCGAGGAGAGGAACGCTATGAAAGCCAAATCTGCCCTGATTTTCGCATTTCTGTTTCTCGCCGGGACGTGTTTTTGCCTGGCCACGGTTAACAAAAGCATCCACATCGCCGATAACCAGACGGTTCACGGCGGCTTGAGCTCGGTCAACGGATCCATTCATATCGGGAACAGCTGCACCGTGGGCGGCAGCAGCCACACCGTGAACGGCCGGATCGAAGTCGGCGACGGCAGCCGCGTCGACGACCTGAGGACGGTTAACGGCAGCATCCGCATCGGCAGACGTGTGATAGTTAACGGTCTTGTCAAAACCACCAACGGCTCCCTCGCCTGCGATATGGGCAGCGAAATCATGAGAGAGCTCCGGACGACGAACGGTTCGATTAAGCTTGCGGGGACGAAGGTCGGAGGCGGCCTCACGACCGTCAACGGCGACGTTGCCGTCCTTGACCAAAGCCGCGTCAAGGGCGATATCGTGATCAGAGGAAGGGGCGGGTCCTGGTTTTTCGGAATTTTCGGACACCGCCGTCATCCCATCACTATCCGGGTCGAGGGCGGGTCGGTCGTCGAAGGCGGAATCATCGTTGAAGACCACCATCGGAATGTCGAAGTGATCGTCTCCAAAGACAGCAAGATCCAGGGACGCGTCATCAACGCGAAGATCATCGAACGATAACATCTAGGGGGACACACACTGTGTGTGTCCCGGATGATTTGCCGATGATTTGTAGAATTCATGATAACTAATGTAAACGCATTCATTGTCGCAATACGTCATTGCGAGCACCTCTTGGGGCGTGGCAATCTCATCGGGTAAATCTGGGGGGACACAGAAAATGTGTGTCCCCTTATCTTTCATGTGATTTTTCATCGGCGCCGGAATCGCCCCCGGCCCCCTGGGGAACCAGTCCCGTCGGTTCCCCCCGCCGACAAGTCGTCGGGGACCCCCTCCGCTATGGGGGCTTCAGGGGCGATTCCGACGCCTCTTTAAAGATACATTTCTATCGATGCTTCTATTAGGGGGACACAGAAGGTGTGTGTCCCCGTTGTCTTCGCCGCATATCTCCGGATTTTAACGATCTGGTTTTTTCTTGTGTGAAAAAAATGCATTCAAAATGACGAGCGCCAAGAGAGCTGCAAAAATAGCGGTCCACATGGCGCCTTCGCTTAGCCAGTAAAACAAATCCTTGCTGACTGGGCTTGTGTAGGCGGCGTTTTTTTCGATCAGGAGTTCGATGGCCGCCGCGTTTTCCCGCCCCCATTGATATTCCGACGACCGAAGCGTGCGCGTAAAATATTTTTCCAGGATCAAATTTTCTTTAAAAGCGATGAAAAACGCCTCTTTTTTGCGTCTCTCGCTCGCGGCTTTCTGCCCTTCCTCATACTTACGATCGCGCCGGAAAATATGAACGCGCATCTCGTAGAGGAAGGGAGTGTTGAGGGCATTAAAAGTTTCTAAGAATTCGTTGTAGTCCTTATCCTTCCAATCTCTCAAGATCCGGCCGTACTCCACAGACTTCTCGAAATCCGTCACCTTGAGGCGCTCGACCGTCATCCGCGAATAAAAGCTCCCGATCTCCGGGTCTTTGTGCTTCATCTTAAACTCGCGCATGGGTTCTTCTTTTTCAAGAAAGGCCAAGGCGGGAAAGCGGCCGCCCAGGGCACCGGTGCGGTCCGGCGTGTTGGACATGCACAGGCCGAGGAGAAGAAGATTCGCCGCTAAAAGGAAGGAGACTTTTCGGACAGATTTGGCGGCGATTCGCGGCGAGATGAGCTTCGGCTGAACGCCTTGCCAAAGCGCGACCTGAAAGAAGCCGACCGCGAGCGCGTTCAATCCGACATCCCGGATATCCCAATACCGGCCTGGCATAAACCATTGAAAGATTTCGTCGAACGTGCCGACAAGCGTGCCGGTCAAGAAGGAGGCGAGATAAACCGCCTTGTCGGGGACGGTCAGGCGCCAGGCGCGGAAGAGAAAAAATCCCAGCAGCCCGTATTCCAGGAAATGAACCGCTTCTTCAGGATTCCGCCAGAGCTTGAGGGTGAAATAGAGATACAGGGCGGCGCAGGCCGCAAGCCAGATATAGTTTGAGGCGGCGCGGATTTTCATCCGGACGATGAGCAAATAAAGGATCGTCAGAAAGGTCGCGGCCACAGCGGCGACGACGAAATACCCAAAGAATGCCCGTCCCCAGTGCTCGCCGACGAATTTCTGGATGGCCCGGGCCGTCGGGACGACGAGAAAGATGGCCGCGGTGCAGAGGGCCACCCACAGCCAGGCTAGAAATCTCTTTTGACCTTTCTGGATCACTTTTGATGATTGTATGCAATTCATCCTAAGAAATAAATCCCCCATCCTCCCTCTATCAATCTATGGGGACACACACTGTGTGTGTCCCCGATTATTTAGTTTAATTTTCTTTCGGTGTTGGAATCGTCCCCCGGCCCCCTGGGGAACCAGTCCCGTCGGTTCCCCCCGTCGAAATGTCGACGGGGCCCCCCTCCGCTATGGGGGCCTCGGGGACGATTCTAACACCTCTGGGAAATTACATATTTGTAGATACTTCATTGACTATCTAGGGACACACAGTGTGTGTCCCCCCCAAAAAAGGAATAAAAGCGCCGGCGGATTGTATTTATAATGGAATTCATGTTAACTAGTGTAAACGAGTCAATTGTCGTTAATCTGTCATTGCGAGGCACTTTGTGCCGTGGCAATCTCGTGGCCGCTGCGCAAAAAGCGGAGATTCCTCGCGCTGCTCGGAATGATCCTTTGGGTCAGATTGCTTCGTCGCAAGGCTCCTCGCAATGACAGGCTATCAAATTTTATTAATATCGATGATGAATAAGGACATCGCAAGGAGGTCCCGATGAAAAACGCGAAGAATTTTCGGTTTGCCGCTTTGACACTCATGTTCTGTTTTCTCTTCTGCCTTTCTCTATTCCCCCAGGAAGCCAAGGAACTTCCGCCGCCGCGGTTCGTCAAAGACGCCACGCCGGAGCTCAAGATCCAGGCCGCAAGCTCGATCGCCTCGGTCACGATTTATCCGGACAGGGCGACGGTCGTCCGCGAGACGAATATCAAGCCCGTGCTCGGGCCCCAGTCCGTTGTTTTTTCGGGTCTGCCCACGACGCTCATTCCCAATTCGCTGCGGGCGTCGGGCAGGGGAGCGGCCGCGGTCAAGATCCTCGGCCTTGAAGTCGCCAACGAATTTCTCGAAACCGCCCTGCTTCCCGAAATTAAGAAGCTGGAAGCCGAGATCGACGCGCTCAATTTCGACATCACCAAGACCAAGAACGCCATAGAGGTTTCGAGCGCCCAGGAAAAATTTCTGAATTCCATCCAAGCGACGACGACGACCAAGGCCTCCGAGCAGGTCGCCCAGGGCAAGCCCGATATCCTGAGCTGGGAAAAAGTGTATGACTTTCTGGGAACAAAGCTCCTGGCCGTCAAGCAGGCCCAGCTCGACCAACAAAAAATTCTGGACGACCAATATGCCAAGCGCGACGCGCTCAAGAAGAAGCTCGATTCTATAAGACCTCAGCGGCCGCAGGAAGCGAGGAAAGTTTCCGTGCTGATCGAAGCCAGCCAGGTGGGCGATTTCAAGCTGAGCCTGGCCTACACCGTGATGAATGCGCGGTGGGCGCCGCTCTATACCGTACGGGCGTTGCCCGATTCGAGCGAGATCGAGCTCACCGTGACCGGCCTTATCCAGCAGCGGAGCGGTGAAAACTGGGAGAACGTCAAAGCCCAGTTATCCACGGCATCGCCGGCCATCGATAGCCGGCCCGGCGAGCTCAATCCCTGGACGCTCGATATCTATGTGCCCAGGCCCGTGCAGCGGATGGCGGCAAAGTCCAAGGATGAAGGAATCGAGGGCGGAGTGGTCGGCGGCGTGGTGGGCGGAGTCATGAGCGAAACGGCGCCCGTAATGGCCCGCGAGGCCGAGCTCGACACGGCGGCCATCCTGGAATCGGGGATCCACCTCAATTTCGAGATCAAGCGCAGCGTCGACATCCCCAGCGACGGCGCCCCGCATAAAGTACCGATCGACGCCCAGAAGCTCAAAGTGAAATTCGATTATGTCGCCGTGCCCAAGCTCAAGGAAGCTATGTTTCTGCGCGGCACCGTCAAGAACACGTTGGCCTATCCGTTCCTACCCGGAAGCGCGGACTTGTTCATCATCCAGGATTTCGTCGGCACGACCCAGATCCCTTACGTGGCGGCCAACGAAGAAGCCAAGATGTATTTCGGCGAGGACGGCCAGATCAAGATCAAGTACGAGCAGGTGAAAAAGGAGAAGATCAACCCGGGGTTCCTGGGCAAGACCGAGAAGCTGCATCTCGTCTATAAGATTACAGTCCAGAATTTGCGGAAGAACGCGGCGGAGATCGAGATCATGGACCAGCTGCCGATCAGCCAGAACGACAAGATCGAGATCAAGGACATCAACATCCAGCCGGAGCAAACGAAGAAAGACAACAAAGGGATTCTGACCTGGAAGCTGACCCTGGCGCCTCAGGAGAAAAAAGAGATCGCGATCGACTTCACGATCGAGTACCCGAAGGACGCCACGATCATCGGAATTTAAATATAAGGGGACACACACTGTGTGTGTCCCCATTTGATAATTATAGGGATTTAAAGTACCGCCGCAAATCCCCGGACGTAAGTCCGGGGTTTAGGTTCAATAATATTTGTCATTGCGAGACAGCGAAGCTGTCGTGGCAATCCCATGCCCTGTGCGCAAGAAGCGGAGATTCCTCGCTCCGCTCGGAATGACTTTTCGGATCAGATTGCTTCATCGCCAGGCGCCTCGCATGCAGATAAGCGGGCGGCCGCATCGCAAGACTCCTCGCAGTGACAGGTAACTAGGGGATCCCTATTTGGAGAACTTAGCCTGGAGCTTGGCGAGGACCGCGAGGACCAGGCGGCCGACCTTCTCCAGGCTCTCCGGGCTCAGCTTGTCGAGCGTATCGGCGTCGGTATGCCAGAAGGAATTCTCGGGCCCGTAATTGAAGTCGATGAGGTCCACCGAATCGATCCCCGCATTGAGAAAAGGAATGTGATCGTCCTCCATGGCCGCGGCGTAGTTGGACAGGATGTTGCGGAGGCCGATTTCAACCGCGGTGTTCCAGAATAGATCGCTCAGCCAGCGGGTGGAATTCATTTCTTTGTAGAGATCCAGGTTTTTATCGCCGATCATGTCGAGAAGGATCAGGGCGCGGACCCGGCCGACGACGTCTTCCTGCTTCCATCGCTGGGCTAGGTGCCTACTGCCGTAAGTGCCGTCGACGGAGCTCCATTCTTCGAAGGCCTCCTCACCGTCCAAGAAAACGAACCATGTGTCCACGTCGCTCTTTCGGCCGGCGAGCACCCTGGCCAGCTCGAGCAGCAGCCCGGTGCTGCTTCCGGCATCGTTGGCGCCGACGAACCGCATTCCCTCCATCAGCTTGGTGTCGTAATGACTGGCCAGGGCGATGACGCCCTTGCCGCCCTGCCCCTTTCTTGCGATAAGATTATGCATTCGGACGGGCCCGCGGGGAGTCGCCGCGTCGAAGGCGTCTTCCTCGACTTTATAACCGAAAGCCTCCAGCCGTCCTTTGATCCAATCGCGGCATTTTGCGAGGGCCGCGGAGCCGGGCGGCCGGGGGCCGAAAGCCACTTGGGCCCGGACGTATTCCATCGCTTTTTCACCGCTCAAGCCGGAGGGTTGTGATTGGGCTTGTGACTGGGCTTGGGCCTGCAATTGTGATTGGTCTTGAGCCCGAACCTGCGCTTGGGCCGAAGAACCAGGATTCTTGACGGCCGAAGGCTGGGCTTTCTCTTGAGCCGAAGAGTCCAGAGACGGAGCGACCGGAGCCTGGGCCTGAGTTAGAACCGAAGCTTCGAGAGCCTGGTGGGCGGCCGGAGACTGGCCGCCCGTGCCGACGCCGGCGCCGGCCAAAGACAGGAACGCCGCCAATAAGAAAGCGGCGATGGCGCATCGCATAAACAAGAATTTATTTTTTATCATGGCAGAATTATCCCGATCATCGCTTCATTCTTTTTAATATGCGTTTCCAGGTCGAGGTGATCAGGAAGCTCTCATCCATGTCCTCGACCATCTCGGCGAGCTTTTTCATCGGCGCCGCGAAACTGAGAATGTTTTCCCCGACGTGGGGCCTGGCCGACGGATCGAACATGCCGATCACCGCCCGCGGATTCGGCGTGTGCGATTCCAAGAACGGATAGCCAATGATGCTCCCGCATCCCGCTGAAAACGGCGTCATGACCGAGAACGGATTGGCGCTGCGGAAATTGGCCAGCGTGAACAGGCCGCTCAGAACGTCGGGGGTTGCGAAAAAATTCACGACGATCGGCGTCTCGGCTTCCTCCACCTTGTCCCAGCGCTTGAAGATGAGATACTTGGCCGGGGCCATGATCTGGGGCGATTCCCGCATCAAGTCCTCGACGATCTCCGGCGTTTTCTTGTAGCGCTCGCCTTCCATCTCGCCCGGGATCCCGCACGACAGGAAGTACTTGAATTTCGGCCTGAGCCCTGTCGAGTATCCCGAATAGCGCGCGCCGCCCTGGCAGCCCATGGTCTCTTTGGAGAAGGCGATGGGTTTGCCTTTGCGCGCCGCGCTCAGGACGCCGATGACGCAGTGAGCCGCCGCCCCGCTCCGGGCCGACGGCGGCCGCAGGAACTTGGCGTACTTCTCGTCGTCCGAGTAGAAGAAGACGAGCGGCAGCTCGGCGCCGCCGAAGTATTTTTTCCATTTCGCGATGAAATCTTGCTGCAATCTTTTGTCCATGGCCGCTCCTGACTTTCTTAGCTTTATCTTAATAAAATGCAGGATTGGGGTCAAACCTACTCGTTACGCATCGTCCCCGAGCGAATCTCGCGTAACGAGTAGGTTTGACCCCAATCAATAAAAACGGGGACAGGTACTTTTTTGCAAAAGGCGTCGAAAAGTGCCTGTCGCCGTTTTTAAAGAGAATTTTTCGAAAAAAAAAGGGGGGACGCGTGCCAAGGATAAATGTCTCCCTGAAAATTATCATCGCCAGGCGCTTTTCGCCATGGCAAACTCGGTTGTTTGCGGGATTGAGCTTTCTGTCGTGCCGCTTCCGCTCTTAATTAAAAATGGTACCCTAGGCCGATGGAGATTCCCGTAGTCGTCTGTTGGTATTTTTCAGGGAATGCGCCGATAGACGTGTAGGTAATTGTCTTGGTGAAATCCTGATAACTCACCAAGAAACCGCCGAGATCGATGTCCAACTTTTCGCCCAAGCGAAGCCGTCCGCCCAGGCCAAAGGCATTGCTGGAAAGCTCGAAGCTAGAGTCTTCTTGGTAGTCCGCGCTGAGCCCGTACTTCGTGCGTAGGTAGCCGGCGCTTACTGAAATGGATTTCGTCACATCATACTCAAGGCTGAAGGCCAGATCATAGCTGTTGGAATCGACGAACTTTTCCCGGCCGTCCCAATTGGCATTTTTATCAAACGTGTAATTAAAGGAGACGGAGGCCCGGAGCTGCGGCATCAGGGCGTATTCAACGCCAAAGGACAATATGGCGGGAATATCGCTGCGGATTTTTACGCCGTTCGGAAACATCCCGGTGTCGTCCTTGGTCGTCTTGTTGGTTAATTCCAATTTTGTGTTGAATTCGTACCTAGCGCTGATGTTCAGCCCAGCGACCGGACGAAGGTGCAGGCTCAGGATGGGTGTGAAGCCGGAGCCCGTCTGTTCCGCATCGACGGCTTTATCTCCGGTCGAGACGGCCAAAGAGAGATAGTACAAATTATTGGGGTGGCCAGGGGGGTATAAAGCGGCGAGAGTGTTGAACACCGTAGGCGCAGCAAGCATTTGGCCGGTCCAACCCAAGGCGGGATAAGTCGGATTGATCTGGATCGACTTGATATGGCCTTCGTAGGTATTGGCGGCATAGATGTAGCGGAACCCTACGGCCGCGGAGAACATATCATTAAAAGCATAGGAAATGTTGGCCTGGAAGCCGTAATAAATGGATTCGCCTTTGAAGTAAATATTCGCCGAATACTTTGTCGTCGGCATTCCACTGGACAGCAGCGCCGGTATCGAGGCAATCTGAGTTTCGAACGACGGCAAGCCCGTACCATATTCGGCGGATCCGCCCCCAGCATTGGGACCGAAGCCGAATGATAGGGCTAGGGCGCCTTTCTTATAGACGGCGTAGAAATTCGGATAAAATGGAACGTTCACTTCGCCAATGTACTTTGAGTTGTTCAGGAAAATAAAGTTATTAACTACGGTTTTTTCCTGGGTGATCGTCTGGTTGTAAAGCGCGATGTGGAAGCCGTCCTTGAGCTGCGTCAAACCCGCCGGATTGTAGTAGACCGCGTCGAGGTCGGTCGAAGCGTTGCGGGACAGAAGACGGAGATACTGCGCACTCTGGTTAAAGTTCGTCACGATCGCGGCCGAGGCCATCGAGGCGCAACAGAGAACCAGAACGCCGATGATGAGATGTTTTTTCATTTGCCCTCCTTCATTTTTGTTTGATTTTGTCTCGCTGTTATTTCTATGTGCCCGAAACTATACAAATATTCCAGCCTTTTTTCAAGTATTTTGTTTTGGGGCTATTTTACTGTCCTTCTGGGTGGGGTCAAAGCTACTTTTTACGCATAGGGCGAAATTCTCTCGCGCGGGATTGGGGTCAAACCTACTCGTTACGCACTAGGCGAAATTCTCTCGGGGAAGATGCCTAACAAGATTGGGGTTAAAGCTACTTTTTACGCTTCTACCCCCGAGAAAATCGTGCATAAAAAGTAGCTTTGACCCCGAAAATGAGCCCTTAAAAAGTGCCGGTCCGCGTTTTTATATGTCCCCGTTTTTGTGCCCTGGCCCCCTGGCAATCTCATCCTAGCCGGGTCCGGATCCGCCCGCGTCCGCGGCCGTTTTGAGATCCACCCCTAGGTTTAAGCGTCTTTATTATTAGAATCGCTTTTAGATTGCGCTAGTTATATTTGACAAATTGTACAATAAACTGTACATTTATTCAGGAGGCAGACAATGGACAAGGTTATTGGGATCGCCGAGCTCAGGAAATCCATGGCATCCGTTATCAGGGAGGTCCATGAAAAGGGCTCCCACTACATCATCATCCAGCGGTCAAAAGCGAAGGCCGTGCTCTTGAGCCCTGAAGAAGTCGAAACCCTGGAGGTCATGGCAGACAAGGAGTTGCTGGAAGATATTAAGCAGGCCAAGCAAGACTTTCTTCATAACAGATTTTCCACTTATGAAGATTTTTTTGATGAAAAATTGCCGGAGAAGCCGGCTAAACGGGAGAGATCGAAAAAGCCCCTGTCCGAATAGACAGGGATCCTTTGTATCTCATGAGACTCCTCCTCAGCCGGACTTTTAAGAAAAGTTATGAAAAGCTTCCCAAGGACATTCAACGGAAAATAAAAGAAGGGCTCAGAAAAATCTACTCAAATCCCCAATCCGGCAAAAAGCTCCTTGGCGACCTGACAGGGGAGTTCTCATTTAGAATCGGCCGATACCGGATCATCTACTTTATAGACAAGGATGGCGATATCTGGGTGGAAACCATCCGCCACCGCAAAGACGTCTATCGAATTCGGTGACACACACCGAATTGCCGCAGAATTGGGGTCAAACCTACTCATTACGCATTAGGCGAAATTCTCTCGGGGAAGATGCGTAACGAGTAGGTTTGACCCCGAAAATTTCTCTTACTCTGCGCAAACAATCCGCCCCTCTCTTGACATGCCCCTAACCCCATGTTATCCTCTCCATCACAGCGCCCAGGGCTGCGCTCT
>Ga0209253_10006413_pt1 | contig 10192 bp, 5 predicted proteins | sample FrelakmetBRP12BR_FD_187145 | JGI IMG/M metagenome (GOLD analysis project Ga0209253, IMG submission 187145) | Freshwater lake sediment microbial communities from the University of Notre Dame, USA, for methane emissions studies - BRP12 BR (SPAdes)... | ecosystem: Environmental > Aquatic >...
ACGGTCATCCGCGCGTAATACTCCGGGGACCCGAGGCCGTAGATGCACGACACGGAGGCGATCACGATCACGTCGCCGCGGGTCATCACCGACCTCGTTGCGCTGTGCCGCATCTTGTCGATCTGCTCGTTGATCGCGGAATCCTTCTCGATGTAGGTGTCCGTGTGGGGAACGTACGCCTCGGGCTGGTAGTAGTCGTAGTAGGAAACGAAATATTCGACCGCGTTTTCGGGGAAAAGGGACTTGAACTCGGAGTAGAGCTGAGCCGCCAGCGTCTTGTTCGGGGCGATGATCAACGCGGGACGGTCGACGGCGGCGATGATCGAGGCCATCGTGTACGTCTTCCCCGACCCCGTGACGCCGAGCAGGACCTGCCGCGCGAGGCCGCGTGTCAGACCCTCCGAGAGCTCACGGATCGCCCCCGGCTGGTCCCCCGCCGGCGCGAACGGCGCGGCCAACTGGAACGTCGAGCCCATCTTAGTGGCTCATATTAACGCTGCGACCAACCATCAGTAGTACTGCCGGATGTAGCCATAGGCTCGATCAAACAGCTCCTGATCCTGGTGGAGCTTGTATTTGAACAGCGTCTTGCGGAGCGCCATTTTGACCTCGCGCTCGCCCGCATGGGTGTTCTGCCATCCATCGAACCGGACGTAGCGCACGATCTCGTCGATGTCGTTGACGACGCGTTCGACCATGATGGGTGTCTTCTCGTTCTTTGCTTCCTGGAAGAGCTCAGTGAGGGCAGCCTTGCCAAGCTCTTCGTCCCCGATGGGCTCAGCGGCGTGTTCCGCGGCCACGACGTCGCGGGCTAAGTCGAGCAACGCTTTCAGGAAGTCGATGCTCAGAAGCAAGCCCTGCTCGTGCTTCAGCTTGAGGGCTTCGAGCCGCTCGCCCAGCGCCTTGAAGCGTGGGTCGTGCAGACGCTTTCGCAAGTGCCGCGCAACCTTGATCTCGATCTCCTTGGCCTTCTTGTTAGGGTCGGGCGTCCCCAGCACTGCTTCGAGCAGGTCGGCGTCGAGTACCAGCGTCTCCAGGTCATCGCGGATGGCGTCGACGTGGACGTGCTGGTGGATCAGCTCGATCGTCTTGGGCCCGAGCGCGTGCCAGAGGAGCTTGCCAGTGCCGGTGGAAGGCTTCACCGACTCGTAGACGTGCGTCAGCCAGCGGTAATCGGTCTCGTGCTGACTGAGGACCGGATCGGGTGAGATCGCCTCCCAGAGGCGGCTCAGAAAACTGTAGTCCGCAGCGAAACGGTCGCGCGTGTCGTTATTAGGCAAGCAGTCCTGCGCCGCTATCAACCCCTCGTAGCCGATGAGGGTGCGATCGACACCGGGGAAGTAAACCAGGCACTTCTGCACGGCGCCAGGCAGCTTGCCAACGAGTTCATTGATGTTGGCAACAACCCGGGTGATGCCCTCCTCGTCGAACTGAATCGCCTGGGCAACATCGTCGAAGACGCCGAGGTAGTCAACGATCAAGCCGTGAGTCTTCGCCTCCCCGTAGGGGCGGTTGGTCCGGCAGATGGCCTGCAGCAGGGTGTGGTCGCGTAGCGGCTTGTCGAGGTACATAGCCTGCAGGATCGGCGCATCGAAGCCGGTGAGGAGCTTCGAAGTGACGATCAAGATTTTCAGCGGATCGGCAGGGTCACGGAAGCGGTCGAGGAGCTTCTCCTCGGTTTCCCGTTCACGTCGGAAGGGCGCGTACTCGGTCTCGCCGCTGTTCACCGTCATGACGATGTCGGAGACTTCCAGCGGCAGGTACTCGTCGAGAGCCTTCTTGTAGAGGACACAACTCTCCCGGTCGAAGGTGACCACCTGCGCGCCGAAACCGCTGGGCGCCACCTTCTCCTGGAAGTGCCGGGCGATGTCCGCGCAGACCTTGTGAATTCGTTCCGGAGCCTTGACCAGCACCGCCATCTTGGCCGCTGTCTTGGCGAGCTGGTCCTTGTCGAGATCGCTGAGGTTGCCCGTGAGCTCCTTGAAAGCCTGGTCGATCGCCTCCTTGTCGATGTGCAATTCGAGCAGACGCGGCTCGAAGTGCAAAGGCATCGTGGCGCCGTCGCGGATCGACTCCTCGAAGCCATAGCGGCTCATGTAGCCCGCCTTGTCCTCGTCAGCGCCGAAGGCATAGAAGGTGTTGCGGTCAGCGCGGTTGATCGGCGTGCCGGTCAGGCCGAACAAGAAGGCGTTGGGCAGCGCTTCGCGCATCTTCCGGCCGAGGTCCCCCTCCTGAGTGCGATGGGCCTCGTCGACCATCGCGATGATGTTGCTGCGATCGTTCACGACGCCGTCGGCCTCACCGAACTTGAAGATCGTGGTGATGATGATTTTCCGAACGTCTTGCCCCAGTAGCCGCTGCAGCTCGGTGCGAGTGTCGGCCTTGATGAGGTTCGGCGTGTCTGCGGCGTAGAAGGTGCTAGAAATCTGGGCATCGAGATCAATGCGGTCGACCACAATGATCACGGTCGGGTTCTTGAGCGCAGGGTGCAATCGGAGCTTTCGTGCCGCGAAGAGCATCAACAGCGACTTGCCCGAGCCCTGGAAGTGCCAGATGAGGCCCTTCTTCGGGTGCCCGGCCACCACGCGTTCGACAATCTTGTTGGTACCGTCGTACTGCTGGTAGCGGGCGACGATCTTGATGCGACGCTTTTTTTTGTCGGTCGCATATGCGGTGAAGTTCGCCAGCAGATCGAGCAAAACGTGCGGGCGCAGCATCGAAGCGATCGCCTTCTCAATCTGCTGAAGGGTCGGCGTGTTGGTGTCGGCTTCGATTCGCCACGGTCCCCAGAGCTCGACCGGCAGCCCGATCGAGCCGTAGCGGAACTCTTTGCCCTCGGTGGCGACGGAGAGTACGTTGGGCACGAACAGCTCCGGGACGTTGCGCTCGTAGTCGTCGTGCACCTGAAGCGCCCCGTCTAGCCAGCTCTGGCTTGAGCGAACTGGGGTCTTCGCCTCGATGACGACCAACGGAATACCGTTGACGAGCAGCACGAGGTCAGCTCGCTTCTCGGTGGCTCCGGCCCGGTATGTGTACTGCGTCGTGACAACGTACTGGTTGCGCTCGACTTCGCCGAAGTCGATGAGATGGATCGTGACGTGCTCGCCGTCCGCACCGAAGGGCATCGACCGCTCGCCGATGAGCCAAGCGACGAACTCTTCGTTTGCCTTGACGAGGCCGTCGCTGCGGACGCCCATCAGGATGGCGCGCAGTTTGTAGAGGACGTCGTCAGCACGGTCGGGCTGGGCCGCGATCTCCGGGTTCAGACGGATCAGCGCCTCGCGCAGGTGGAGTTCGACCAGGACTTCGTGCGGCTGGCGTGGGAGATTCTGCGGAGCGAGGTAGTGCCACCCGAGACCGGAGATCTTGCCATGGCGGCGCGCAAGGGCCGGGCCTACAGCGGTGTGGTGGGTAATTTCGCCGCAGAGCCGGTCGCGGACGAAGGCTTCGACGGTGTTGGATTCGTTGAACATCGATTATCTTTCGCTGTCGATGAATGATTTACTCACGATCATTCGTAGCATCCTGTTGACCTCATCCATCCGTCGGTTCGTTTCCTGAGCGGTTGCCTCAATGGCTCTGCATCTTTCGACTACATTCTCTTGAATTGAAACAGGAGGGATAGGTAGCGTCAGGGTTCGTTGCTTTGTGATCCCAACATAAGTGCGTGTCGATTGACGGCCTTGGGAGACCATCTGTCGCTGGAAATTTGCGGCCTGGAAAGCGTAGTACAGGTATTGTGGGAACAGCTTATTCTTGTCCATTACACGATAGTAAGTCACCTGCGGTGTAAGCATCGCATAGTCTGTTCTCAAACCCTTGAGAACCGCCGACTGTCCAACAGTTCCCTTGTGCGTCAGCAGCACATCTCCCTCAAGGGCAAAGCCTATACGTAAGCCTTCCGAAACTGCCCTGGAAATAAAGTGGCATCCCAAAAGATCAACGCGACCATTCCTTATGTCTGCGGCCATAAGAAACGGAATACCTTCTGCCACATAATCACGTGCAGTTGGATGCTTCTCTCCATGATTCCCATCCTGTGGTTCGGCGAGGATCTTCTTGTCGACAAGGGCACCGATGGACTGAAACGAGCCCGCGAACTCGTCGGCTAGGGCATCAACGCATGCCCCAAGCAACGCTGATGCCTTGATGAATAGATTCCTATAAGCCTCGGATGTGCGTCTGGATGCTTCGCATGCGGCTACAATTCGCCACTGCTCCTCCAGCGGCGGAAGGGAAAACTCTTCCTCCGCGAGCGTCTTCCAGTTGATCGTCGGCGAGAGCGAGCCCACTGAGATCTCCTTCGCTCGCTCCATGAACAGGTCACTCTGCATGAAGTACGGCAGAAATTCCTGCAGGGCGACTTCGGGTTTGGCTCGCAGCACCATCGCGTGCGCAGAGCAAATACCGTCGAAATGAGCGACCGCAAGCTTGCGCTGATATACACGGCGACGACCGAAGATGATGTCTCCTGCTCGAAAACGCAGCTTCGTTGCCTCTACGTCGGATGGCGAGCCCCATCGCCGAATGGTGAGCGACTCGGAGTCGAGGTGCTCTAGGCCCACGTAATACTCGACGTCGGCTTCCGAGGGGTCATCTATGCGGTTATTGACCATGACCGCCATCTCATCGAAACGGTACTTGTGCCAGCTGTTCTTTGATGTGTACTCAGGCATCGGGCGACTCCTCAGCGACGATGCCGTCGAGCATATCTACGAGCGCGTCCATTCGCTGCCAGAACTCCCTGCCGCCTGCGTTGAACGCGGTCCAGGTTGTCTTCAGGTCGTGGGCACTACCGTAGTTTGTTCCATTCCCGATCGTCCTGACATAGCGAGGGATCGATAGGTTGCCGTCCCTCTGGAGCACCTCCGCGATCGTCGCGACCTTGGCAAAGCCGGGGTTATCAGCAAAAGCCTGATAGGCCCCAAGAATACGCTGCTGGTGCTCCGGCTTCAGGAAGCTCTGGGCCCGCTCCCGCCCCACTTCGTGCACAGCGTCGATCAATAGAATTTTCCCCCGGCGGGCGGCGGGCTTCTGCGTCCGGCAGATCACGACGCAGGCTTCCATCGGTGAGTTGTAGAAGAGGTCCGGCCCCAGGCCGAGCACGCACTCGAGCAGATCCGACTCGACGAGCTTGTGCCGCATCTCCGCTTCTTCGTTACGGAAGAGGACACCGTGCGGAAAAAGAATCGCGCAGCGGCCGGTCTTCGTGTCCAAGCTCTTCAGGATGTGCTGAAAGAACGCGTAATCGGCTCGGCCCTGGGGCGGCGTGCCAAGGAAATTGCGCCCCCAGGGATCGCTCTGCCACGCCTCGCGGTTCCACTTCTTGATCGAGTACGGCGGATTGGCGAGGACCACGTCGAAGGTCCGCAAGCGGTCACGCTCGATGAAGGCCGGAGTGCTCAGCGTGTTGCCAGCGACGATCTCGAAGTCTTCAACCCCGTGCAGCACGAGGTTCATCCGGGCGATGGCTGCCGTGATGTTGATGAGCTCCTGACCGTAGAGGCGGAGAGTTCGCGTGTCGCCGCCCCGACGCTTCACCTCGGCCAGTGCCGAGATGAGCATGCCGCCGGTGCCGACGGTAGGATCGTAGATCCGCTCCCCAGGCTGGGGCTCAAGCATCTGCACCATCAGATGGACGAGCGTGCGGTTGGTGTAGAACTCCTGCGCCGTGTGCCCGCTATCGTCGGCGAACTGCTTGATGAGGTACTCGTAGCCGTTGCCGAGCTCATCCTCGGGTACGGCAGCGAGGCTCAGCGTGTGCCTCGAAAAGTGCTCGATGAGGTTTTTCAGCGTCTCGTCGGGCAACTGCTCCTTGTCGGTCCACGAGGCGTTGCCGAAGACGCCAGACAGGCGCTCGGGGTTGGCGGTCTCGATGGCGCGAAAGGCGTTCAGCAGCGCGCGGCCTACGTCGCGGGAGGCGCCGCGGACGTCGGACCAGTGCGCGCCGTCGGGGATCGCGAAGCGGTCGTCTGCCGTGGCGCGGGCGTACGTCTTGTCGCCGGTCTCGTTGAGGGCGGTCTGATATTCCTCGTCCCACACGTCGGAAAGCCGCTTGAAGAAGAGCAGCGGGAAGACGTACTGCTTATAGTCGCCGGCGTCGATCAGTCCTCGCAGAAGCTTGGCGGCTCCCCAGAGGTATGACTCAAGCTCCTGCTGTCTCATGTGTTCGGGAGCCTTGCTCATGCGAGCCAGCCTCCCTTGGTCAGGACCTCGCGCAGTCGGTCTTCCGACGCTCGGCATTCAGAGAGGGCTTCCTTGAAAGCCGCGACAGCCTCCGGCAGCGGCGGAATCTCCTCGCCGATGGGCGGAAGTACGTAACGGGAGATGTTGAGCGTCCAGCCTTCGTCCTTGATCTCGTCGAGGCTGATCACCTTGGCGCGGTCTTCGACGTCCGCAAAGGTGCGCACCCAATCAACGATCTGCTGGGCGTGTTCGAGGTCGAGGAAGTTCTGGGCGCGGCCCTTGCGGAAGAGGCTTGAGGCGTCGATGACCAGGACCTTCTCTTTCCGTTTTGCGGGCTTCGCGCGACGGAGGATCGCAACGGCGGGCGCGAGAGGGGTGCCGTAGAAGATGTTCGGGGCCAGTCCGATTACTGCCTCGATGAGGTCGTTCTCGAGGAGTGCCTGGCGGATCCTGCCTTCCGCGTCCTTTCTGAAAAGAGCACCCTGCGGAAGCACCACCGCCATGCGCCCCGTGCCCAAGGCCATAGAGGCGACCATGTGCTGGACCCAGGCATAGTCCCCGTAGCTGTCCGGCGGCAGGCCGTAGGCGGCACGGCCCCACGGGTCGGCTTCCCAAACTTCGCGGCCCCATTCCTTGAGCGAGAAAGGGGGATTGGCGATCACGCAGTCGAAGGTGGCGAGGCCGCCGGTGCTCGAGTCAGTGAACGCTGGGCTGCGGAGCGTGTCCTCGCGCACGACCTGGAAGTCCTCGATGCCGTGGAGCACGAGGTTCATGCGGGCAATGGAGGAGGTCGTGAGGTTCTTCTCCTGCCCGTAGATCTTGCCGAAGAAAGTGCGCGGGTCGCCACCAGCGCGCTGCACGTGGTCGATCGCCCCGAGCAGCATGCCGCCCGTACCACAGGCCGGGTCGTAGATGCTCTCGCCCTCCTTGGGGTCGAGGATGTCGACCATCATCCGCACGACGCTGCGCGGGGTGTAGAACTCGCCGGCCTTCTTGCGCTTGGTGACGTCGGCGAACTTGCCAATCAGGTACTCGTAGGCGTCCCCGAGGATGTCGGAGGTGACGGCCGTGTTGCCGAGGGAGACCTCCGAGAGCCCTTCGATGAGGTCTTTCAGGATCTCGTCGGTGAGGATCTCACGGTTGCCCCAGTCGGCGGCCCCGAAGACCCGGTAGAGCGTATCGGGGTTGGCTCGCTCGATCTCGCGCATGGCGTGCGAGAGTGCGGCGCCGACGTTCGCCGGGGTGGCCCGGACATCACGCCAGTGGCAACCCTCAGGGACGTTGAAGCGGTGGACCTCTGGGAAGTCGACGGGATCAACGTCGCCGTACAGCTTCGCGGCTTCCGCCGTCTCCTCGTCCCATACGTCGCAGATCCGCTTGAAGAACAGCAGCGGGAGGATGTAGGCTTTCCAGTCCGTGCGATCGACGGCACTTCCGCGGAGGATCTCGGCGCAGTTCCACAGGTGCGACTTGAGGTCTTGAAGGTTCAGGGGCATTTCAAGCCGGGCCGTTCTTCGTGTTCACGTGGCTCCTCGGTGAGCGCCCCGGGCGGAATCGGACGGCTTGGACCCCGAAACGGGCGATCGCCCGATCGATTCGGGCGGGCTCGTAATCAGCACCCAGCCTTCGGCTGTGGCTGCGGGAAGGGACACCGTGCGTTACAAACGCACGCGTGCTTTCTGGAAAACAACGCGTGCGTTTCATCGTGTTTTCCGAGTGTATTTAATCCCGCGCCCCCGGCCCGGTGGCTTCTCGAGAAACCCTTTTCGGACAAGCAGTTGCAGCAGCCGATAGGCCTGAGGCAGGCTCAGCCGGCAAAGCTCCGCGACCTCGCCACGGCCGATCGAACCGTGCTTTTCCACGTACTGCTGCACCATCTGTTCCTGCTGCACCGGCTCGAAGCCGCGCTGGTACACATACGCGGCCTTCTCACCGAGCCGCCGGTAGGTCGCCGCGGCAAGGTGCCAGCTCCTCCCTTTGCGCTCGCCGCGCGCCTCAGCGAGCCCCGCCTCGACCAAGCGCTGCAGGCGCCCGCGCGCCTCGGCCTCCGGCTTCTGTATCAGCCGGGCTGCTTCTTCGGTCGTGAGACGGCGGTCGAGCCAGAGGTGGTTCAGCAGAAGCAGGTCGTCGAGCCCGAGCGGGCGCTGCGCCTGGCTTTCTTCCGCCACGAGCCGCGCAAAGGCAAGGTTTGCCTTGCCACCAGGAAGCACAAGCACAACCCCGGTCTCGTTGCTGCGCGCGTAGCTCGGCGCCGGTCGCCCGTTGCGAAGCTGCTCGAAGAAGATGGTGTCGATGCCGCGTGCCGTACGCTCGACGACGCCGGCGCGCTTGAAGGCATCGGCCAACAGCGGGTTGCGAGGCCGCGGCTGGGTGACGAGCAGGTTGTCCAGTCTGACGCCTTCGGGAAAACCGCCGGGATTGGAAATCTCGATGCGGTCGTCATGCCACTGAACGTGCACGGCGCCGAGCCTCGTGTAGTCGCGATGGATGAGCGCATTGGCCACGCCCTCGCGGAAAGCAGCGGGCGGGTAGTCCGGCACGCCGACGCGCAGCATGCCGACAAGCAACTCCTCCTCCCGGTTTTGGGCGCGAAAGCGGGAGAGCAATTCATCCATCACACGCAGGAGCGGCCAGCGGAAAAAATCGTTTACGCGAACTTCAAGGCCGCTCAACACCTGGAAAGCGATCTCGTGGACGGGGAGCAGTCGACGCAGGCTCTCCTCTCGGCCAAAAAGCAGGAGTCCCAGAGCGTGGACGGACGATACCGCATGGGTCGCCTGAACCGCCCCCAAGGCCTTGGCAAGCTCCACATCGGGCAGGTCCACCAGACTCGCGTCGCCGCGCCCCTGGCTCTCGCGGATGAAACGCCGGAATCGTTCGAACTCGAGGGGATCGAGGTCATCCCATTGTGCGTCGGGGACCACGAGCGCGGAATAATCGAGCAGGCCACGATCGGCCTGCAGCCCCTGCATCTCGTGGAAGTGCAGCGGCAGACAGGCGGGCTTGCCGTCGCCGCCGAGGGCACGCCTGAGGTACTTGCCGTCGGTCGTCCCGACGGGGGCGCGGGCGGACGGAACCTCGACCGCGATCACGTCATGGTCGCCCAACGGAATGATCTGGACGCGCGCCGAAAGCGAAGGCCGCGTACGATGGGCGATCAGCGCCTGGAGCCGCAACGGATCCGTGCGGTCGGCATGGCGTGGGCGAGCTCCCGTAACACGTCCGTCGTCTTCCACGCCCACGAGCAGCCAGCCGAGGGCGTTTCCAGGCCGGTTGGCAAGGCACACGACAGCCTCGACGAGGTCCCCGTCGGAGAGAGCGCGCACCTCCTCGCCCTTGAACTCCACGTCGAGCGTCTCGGCGTTGGCGATGAGCGAGCGGAGCGCGTCGGGGGTCACGAATTGCCCCCGTAAGGCGGCGAGTCTTCACGCACCGCCATCGGTTTCCTCATCACATTCACCGTTCCTTGTACTTCCACGTGGTGCCGGCTTTGCCGTCCTCGAGGAGGACTCCCGCCGCCTCGAGGTCCTTGCGGAACCGGTCGGCCTCGGCGAAATCTTTGCGCGCGCGTGCCGCCTTCCTCGCCTCGATCTGGCGCTCTATCTCGTCTTCAGTGATCCGAGGGTTTAACTCGACTATTACCGCATCTGAAATACTCATCTCTTCGGTAATGCCGCCAACGTGGATAAAATCGAGCCGTTCCTGAAAGTATTCTTTTGCCCCGGTCCGCAGCAGGCCGAGGACGGCGAACAGCGGGTCGAGCAGTTCGTACCCCGCGAGGAAGAACCCCGCCCGCTCCCGCTCCGCCGACGGTTCCCCCGGGGCGAGCCGGTTCAGCGCGCGGACCGCGTCGAAGAGGCGCCCCAGCGCGGCGGCGGTGTTGAAGTCGTCGTCCATCGCTTCCCGGAACCGCGCGGGGGCCGAGAGAAGGGGCGCGACATCTTCCCCCGGAGGAACAGGGGAAGGCGCCGCCCCGGCCGCGCGGCACGCTTCCGCCTTCTCCTTG
>Ga0209253_10006414_pt1 | contig 10191 bp, 10 predicted proteins | sample FrelakmetBRP12BR_FD_187145 | JGI IMG/M metagenome (GOLD analysis project Ga0209253, IMG submission 187145) | Freshwater lake sediment microbial communities from the University of Notre Dame, USA, for methane emissions studies - BRP12 BR (SPAdes)... | ecosystem: Environmental > Aquatic >...
ACGCTTTTGCCCCTAGCGGTCTCCGGAGGTCGCGAAGTGGGTGAGGAGGCAAGGCGAAATCAAGTTCTGTCTTCGCTGGACGAGATCAATGCCCGACACATTAGGCGAGCCTTGGAGATGGCCGGTGGCAAAATCAACGGACCAGGAGGAGTCGCGCAAATCCTAGGGGTTCATCCAAATACTCTTAGGAAGCGGATGAACAAACTGGGAATTCCGTATGGAAGGAGAAGCTGGCAGCTTTCGAGCGGTCAGACATGAGAAACTTCCCAGCAGAAGGAAGATCAGTCTGAGGCCCAACTGCTACAACGGAAAGTAAGCCCAAGTCCCTTGCCGTGAGCACAGTCGAAGGATTGACAAGATTTTAACGACTATGATACGTTTACCCTGTCGTTGATGATGATCAGATTCCATTGATAAAAAGCCCCCCTATTCCACTTGATGTTCGATTGAGTTCATATCGCACCATTAGGTCAACAACAGGGTTGACAAACATGAAAAACAAGCCGCTTTCCATCATCCTCGTTTTCATTTTCTTACTTTTCGTTGCCCATTGCACGGAAGGGAAAAGGGCTGCCGACTCAAGCCCTAAAGGAGATTATAAGACCATGCGGGAAGGGATGGTTGAGACACAGATAAGGGCGAGGGGGGTGAAAGATCCCCGCGTTCTTGCAGCCATGCTCAAGGTGGAGCGCCACCTTTTCGTTCCCAAAGATCTTCATCCCACTTCCTATTCAGATCAACCGCTTCCTATCGGAGAAGGTCAGACCATCTCCCAACCCTATATCGTCGCCTTGATGACAGAGCTTCTGGATCTTAAGGGAGAGGAGAAAGTTCTGGAGGTGGGAACCGGATCAGGTTATCAGGCGGCCATCCTTGCTGAACTGGCCAAAGAAGTTTATACCATCGAAATCGTCGAAAAGCTCGCCAACTCTGCTGAAAAACTCCTTCTCGATCTGGGTTATAAGAACGTCAAAGTGAAGGCGGGAGACGGATATCTGGGGTGGCCTGAAGCAGCCCCCTTTGACGCCATCATCGTCACCTGTGCACCGGACCATATCCCAAAGCCTCTGATGGACCAGTTGAAGGAAGGGGGCCGGATGGTCATTCCGGTCGGGGAATCTACCCAGGAGCTAAAAAAGATTATCAAACGGGGTGGAAAACTTGAAACGACGAATGTCATCCCAGTCATCTTCGTTCCCATGACCGGGGAGGGAGTGAAGAAGAAAGAATGACGCGGGGATAAGGAGAACGGGGGACAGGGTGAAGAAAAAGATGATGGGGAGACGGCGAGAATCGGAGATGGGGAGATAATGGGATAGAGCGATAGGGAGATAGGGAGAATAAAACAGAAAGCAGTACGCAGTATGCAGTAGGCAGTACGAGGAAGAGAGAAAAAAGTAGGCACTAAGCAGTAGTCAGGAGGCAGAAACACAAAACAGAAGGCAGAAGACAGTAAGCCTCAGCCTCAGCCTTAACCTCAATCTTAATCTTCTTTCTTATTATTTCTTCTTTTCCTCCAATATTCCAGCCTTTTCTTAATCTCTCTTTCAAACCCTTGTTCGGATGGACGGTAGTAGATTCTTCCTCTGAGGTTTTCGGGAAGGTATTCCTCTTCAACGAAATGTTCCGGATAATCATGAGGATATTTATATCCTTTCCCATAACCCAAGTCCTCCATTAACGAGGTAGGAGCATTTCTTATATGAAGGGGAACAGGCAGATTCTCAACCTCCCTGACATCTTTCTGAACCCCTTGGAATGCAGTATAAAGAGCATTCGACTTCGGAGCAGTCGCGAGGTAGACCGCAGCTTCAGCAAGGGCTAAATTACCTTCTGGCAAGCCAATAAAGTGAAACGCCTCCATTGCGGACATAGCAACCTGTAAGGCTTGCGGGTCTGCCATCCCAACATCTTCGGAGGCAAACCGGATCATCCGCCGAGCAATGTAAAGGGGGTCCTCTCCAGCCTCGAGCATTCTCCCCAGCCAGTAGAGGGATGCATCGGGATCGCTTCCTCTCAGGCTTTTATGTAAAGCCGAGATGAGATTATAATGCCCCTCACCCGACTTATCGTAAAGGAAGGCTTTTTTCTGGAGGACCTCTTCCAGATTCTTCTTGTTGATATGGCGAATTCCCTTAGAATCAGGGGGAGTCGTAAGAACAACCATTTCAAGAGTATTAAGCCCTATCCTTGCATCACCATTGGCCACCAGGCAAATTCCCTGGAAAATCTCCGGTTCCACCACGGTCGGGTATTTCCCTAACCCTCTCTCCTTATCATCGAGACCCCGCTTCAGAATCCCCTCGATCTCTTTCTCGGTCAATGCATTGAGGGTAAAGACTTTGCTACGGGAAAGCAGAGGGGAGATCACTTCGAAAGAAGGGTTTTCTGTTGTGGCGCCGATGAGGATGATCGTCCCCTTCTCCACGTGGGGGAGGAATGCATCCTGCTGAGCCTTATTGAACCGGTGGATCTCGTCCACGAAGAGAATAGTTCTCCTCTTCTGATACTTCCATTCCTCATTCCCCTCCTGGACGACTTCTCTGATCTCCTTTACTCCGGACAGGACCGCGCTGAAGGTGGCGAAGTAAGCTCCCGTCATCGAGGCAATGATCATGGCAAGCGTTGTCTTGCCTGACCCAGGAGGTCCCCATAAGATCATGGAGGGAAGATGATCGCTTTCAATAGCCTGCCGTAGGACTTTCCCTGGTCCAAGAAGGTGATCCTGGCCTACGAATTCATCCAGTGTCCTCGGCCTCACTCGGTCGGCGAGAGGGGCCTCTCTCTGGAGTAATTCCTTCCCATTCTTATCAAAAAGACCGGACTGCTTTTTAGTCACCATAGATCCATGATGCGCAACCTAAAGGTTGCGGCTACAAATCGATGGATGGACGCTATGCGCTTTGCGCTATGCGTTGTTCTCATGCACTCCCTGAATGACCTCGAGCATCTCCTGGTGTATCAGGCCATTCGAAGCAATAATCTCTTCATCATAGATGCTGAAATTCCCCCCCTTAAAATCGGTCACCTTTCCCCCAGCTTCGGTGACCATCAGGGCCCCCGCCGCCACATCCCAGGAATGGATTTTTAATTCCCAATATCCATCGCAACGGCCCGCGGCCACATAGCAGAGATCAAGAGCTGCTGAACCCGGTCTGCGGATGGCAATACTTTTCACCATAAACTGACGGAAAAAGCGAAGATAAAAATCGGCATGCTCCCGCACGTCGTATGGGAAACCCGTCGTGAGAAAGCTCAGGTCCAAGTCTTTCATTCTGGAGACAGAGATCCGATTCCCATTAAGAAATGCTCCTTTTCCAGTTTCTGCTTGAAAGAGTTCATCGAAGAGAGGATCATAGACGACCCCCAGTTTTATCTCTCCCTCAATTTCCAAGGCGATGGAGACGCAGAAAAATGGGAACCCATGAATATAGTTCGTCGTTCCGTCGATGGGGTCAATGACCCACTTAAATGGAGAACCCTTCCCTTTGAAGGTGCTCTCCTCCGTCAGCAGATCATGATCCGGGAAAGCGTCAAGAATGATTTGGTTAATCGCCTTCTCGCAGAGCTTATCCACCTCACTGACGGGGTTGATTTCCCCCTTGAACTCCACTTTGTGAAGATCAGCGAGGTGAACCCTCTGAATCCGGCCAGCCTCTTTGGCGGCAGCAATGGCCACTTGAAGATATCGGTTTTCGGTTTTATTCATCCTTCTTGTTTGCTCTTGGCTCAACCCTAACGGGTTGAGTTACAATAGGACAGAGGTTTGTAACTCAAGGCTTGAGGCTTGAGCCTTGAGTATCGGCTGGGTTGACAGCTCTTCTGTCAAAACTATATGATACATCATATTCCAAGTCAACGAGGGACGAGATGAAATTGGAAACGAGTGGTAATTGTTTTGCCTGCGGAAAAAATAACCCCAATGGATTGCGGTTGAGTTTTGACGTCGACAAGGAGAAGCAGACAGTCAAAACCACGTTTGTCGCCAGCCCTGTCTTCCAGGGCTGGGACGGTATCGTCCATGGAGGAATCCTTGGCACTCTTTTGGATGAAGCCATGGCCACATTGGTCTATGAACTAGGGTTCCACGCCGTCACAGCTTCGATGGAGATCAAGTTTAAGAAACCTGCCCCCATCCTCGAACCTTTGCTGGTCTATGGGGAGGTCACAGAGGTGAGCAGACGCTTGATCAGGGCCAAGGCGCGTATTGCTAAGAACGATGGAACGATTCTGGCTGTGGGGATCTCTACGTTTATGAAACTGCGGGATTGAAGCCCCCCGCCCATCCCGTTAGGACGGGACAGGCATGGCGGGGCTTCCCGGTAAGGTAATTTCATTTTATATTGTGCCCCTCGACCCCGCGCACAGCGCGGGGTTTGCAGAGCACGTTCCGGTCAGCTACCGATTCTCTTTGAAGGTTTTCTCCGGTCGCACATCCATTGGGCAAAATCAGGATCAAAACCAAATTGAACTAACAGGGCTCGGTTTCTCAGCAACTCTTCCATAGGAAGGTCTTCCACCTTTCTTCCTTCCCGAAGCAAAATGGCCCTCTTGCAGAGGTCCACGGCCACGGCCAGATGATGAGTGACGATCACCTTGGTCTGAGGAATTGACTGGATTCGCTCAACCAACAAGCGGCTTCCGGCTGGATCCAGGTTATCGGTAGGCTCATCGAAAACCAAAATTTCGGAATTCATGGATAGAACCGTAGCCAAAGCGACCCGCTTTTTCTCTCCCTCGCTTAAATGGTGAGCGGATCGCCCTTCAAATCCTTTCAACCCCACCATTTCAAGAGCCCTCTCCACCTCACGCCGAACGCTCTCCATCTCTAGCCCCATGTTGAGGGGGCCAAACGCCACATCATCAAAGACCGTGGGGCAGAAGAGTTGATCCTCTGGGTTTTGGAAGACGAGGCCTACTTTTCTCCTAATCTCCCTCAGGTTCCTCTTCTCCACGGGTAGACCTAAGATGGTCACGCTCCCATCTCCCATCAGCGTGCCGTTAAGATGATAAAGGAGGGTGGACTTGCCCGCTCCATTGGGTCCAAGTACCGCAACGGATTCATGTTCCCAGACCTCCCAATCGATATCTTTTAAGGCGGCTGTCCCATCTGGGTAATGATAGGAAAGATGATGGATTTCAATGACCTTATGCGAACTCATTATTGATTCCTCTCTCAATGAGGAGCGGAGTGTTGTCTTTCCACCCTAAAATTCGAAGCACGAAATTCGAATTTCGAAACAAATCCGAATGTTCAAAATCAAAATGCTTCAAACAAAAAAAGTCAATAGGTTTTGAGAATTTGGTCATTCGAATTTCGAAATTGCCTGCCCTGTTAAGTAGGTTTCGTATAACTTCGAGTGCGATGGATCGCGATCCGTCTGGAAAAAGTAAAATCGTCAGCCTCGGGCGAAATTACTTAACAGGGTAAAGATTTCGATATTCGAAATTCGAATTTATCAATCCAAGCTCTCCATCTATTGAAAAAATACAATATTCACTACCATGTGGGTATAGATTGCTCACGCAAGATAGATCCTCAGGAAGACGAAGACCGGGACGAGCGTGAGGAGAAGCAATTCTCCCCACCCAAATCTTCCAGCAGCCGTTTCAGGCATCGTTCCCTGATAACCTCTTGAAAGCATGGCCAGATAGACCCGTTCCCCTCGGTAAAAACTCCTCAAGAACAGCCATCCCACCATGTGCCCAATGACCTTCGAGTGCCAGAACCACTTCCCTCCGAAGCACCTTGAATCCCTTGCCCTTTTCATCCGATGGATTTCATCGATGAGAATGAAGGAGTAACGGTACATGAAGGAGATAAGAATGGTAAAAATTCTGGGAGTTCTCAGTCTCTCCATTCCCTTGATCAACTGGGGAAAAGAGGTGGTGGAGGAGAGAAGAATGATGGAAAAGACCCCCAGACAAGATTTGACAACCACATTCCACAGGATCCAGAGGCCGCTCTGAGAGACGGAAAGTCCTCCAAGGCCCAGATTGTAGCCTCCCCCTAAGGTATCCTTCTTCATAAAAGGAATAGAAAGGCTCACCAGAAAGAGAAAGGGAAGAATGACCACTATCTTCTTCGCCAGATGGCCCAAAGGAAGTCTTGCAAGGAGGGCGATGCTGATGAGGGCCAGGGTCAGAAGGCCGAAGAGAAGAAAGGAGGAGGGCTGAGAACTGACGCCCACCAGAATCAATGAGAAGAAGACAATGATCTTTGCTCTGGCGTCCAGGTGGTGGATTGGACTTTCAATACCGCTGTGATGATCTAAAAAGGCATGCTTCATCCGTCCGTCCTTCTGTCCAATGCCAGCAAGTTTGATAAATTAAGCCCCAGGATCTTTCTCTGATCCTCTTTTGGCAGACCCGAGCCTTCCAGTTCTTGGAAATATTTTCGAGGGGAAAGGAGAGGAAAGTCCGACCCGAAGAGGATCTTCTTGACTCCAACGATCTCGCTCACTACCGCGTAGATTTTCTTAGAATAGAGATAGGGAGAGGCGGCCGTATCGTAATAGACGTTGGCCATGGCCTTTGCCACCTCCGGCATCAATTCATAAAAAGGCAGCCCGCCACCCCAGTGAGCCAGCACGACGGGAAGGTTTGGAAAAGAGAGAATGAGATCATAAAAACGCTCAAGAGGGGTTCTCCCTTTTCCGGGATAAGAATGGCCGAGCGTTTCATTCACATGAAGGAGCAAAGGGATTCCCTTCTTTCCCATCTGGGTGAGAATGGGCCTCACGGCCCCGATGTCCTGGGGAGTCATCTCCCGACGGTAGAAGGCTACCTCCCCTACCCCTCTCACCCCCTCTTTCAAACAAACCTCCAGTTCTTTCTCTGACCAACCGGGGTCCGAAAAGAGGAGGATGATGAAGACGATCAAACGATGGGGGTACCGCGAGGCTGACTCTATCAGATATCGATTATGAAGGGAACAGAGATCCGGTTCGCCCCAGGGAAATCCGCAGATGACCGATCGCTCTATGCCATATTCATCCATCGAAGCGATAAGATCTTCGACCCCTGCCATCCTCGCTTTTGGATCTTGATAGATAGTAGAGAATCCTTGATCCCTTTTGCAGTAAGCCTGCCGGTCCTTTCTCACCTCGTCTGGGAAAATATGGGTATGACAGTCGATGATCATGATTTACCTTTTTTCACTGCCCACTCGATGAAAGAAATGGAATATTGGAAAAATGGAATGATGGAGAAGTAAGAGGTTAAGGTTAAGGCTGAGGTTTAGGTTAATTTTCAGAATTTCTCAACCTCAACCTAAGCCTCAACCTCCCGGTTTTCCACTATTCCATTACTCCATGATTCCCATGGGTCTCAAGGTTTACCTTTTGTGAACCCATAATGGCCGAGGATCTTACCCAGGTTCCAATATTCCTGGGCCCCAGGACAGAAGACAAAGGGATGGACTTTGGAAATATCAATCCGGCCTTTCTCTTTCTGAACCTCTTCTTTGACATGGAGCGCCACAATCTGCCCGAGAAAGAGATCGTGGCTTCCCAGAGGGAGGATCTCTTTCACCTGACATTCGAGTTGAACCGGGCACTCGTCGATCAGCGGAGGTTTGACCTTTTCTGCCGGCACCGGTTTCCATCCCATGGCGGCAAATTTGTCCGTCTCCTTTCCCGAGAGGACGCCACAGGCGTCCACCTTCCGCACCATCTCCTCGGTTGGAAGGTTCACCACAAACTCTTTGGCCTTTTTTACACAGGCATGCGAGTATCGTTCGGGGCGAATCGATATGCCAACCATAGGAGGTTCGGAGTTGATCACTCCCACCCAGGCCAAGGTAATGATATTCGGCCTCCCTTCCTCATTCACACAGGTGATCAACACGACCGGGGTGGGAAAAAGCATGGTCGTGGGTGAAAGGCTTTTTCTTCCCATTCTCTTTCTCCTTTTTTACAGAAAAAGGTTCACCTCTCCTTTCCCTTTTCGGATGACCTTTGGAAGATCATCGGAAAGGTCGATAATGCTGGAGTGCTCTGCAACAATCACTTCTCCGTCGATCACGAGGTCCAACTGTTTTCCGAACCGCACTTCAATCTCGTTCGGGTCATTGTAAAGGCTCTCATCGGGTTTATAGACACTCGTGCTGATGATGGGATGTCCCAATTCCTTCACCAAGGCAAGGCATATTTTATTATCAGGAATTCGAATCCCTACCGTCTTCTGTTTGGTCAGGGCGATCTTGGGGACCAATTTGGTGGCTTTCAGAATGAAGGTGTAAGCCCCCGGGAGGAGGCGCTTCATCGTCTTATACGCATAATTTGAAACATAAGCATATCGGCTGATATCTTTTAAATCGGAACAGATGAAACTGAGGGGTTTATTCCCATCGGTCTTTTTTAGTCGATGAATCTTCTTGATGGCCTCGGGGTTGAAAAGGTCGCAGCCCACCCCGTAGATGGTGTCCGTAGGATACCCAATCACCCCTCCCTCCTTCAAAACATCCACAACCTTCCTGATCAGCCTCTTTTGCGGATTCTTAGGATTGATGGTGATGATCATTTCCTTTCCTCCTTCCAAAAACGATACCCCCCACCCTTCCACAAAATGGAACACGTGAGGGGCGGGGGGAGATATTTCTTACGCTCAATATGCCATTTATTTTTTTATACAAGACTTATATTCAGAAGTCAAACGAGCTCTAAGGGACAATTACTCTTTGATAAGGAGGATGCGAACCGTAATACGACCTGCCTGGTCGGCCATGGGTCGTCCCATCTCTCTCTCTTTCTCCTTCCCCACAGACTCTTTTTCCTTTGCTCCCGGGGATATCCTTAACGCTCTTGGAGCCACTTGCTGGGGTGCGGCCGGCTCTGCCTTTTGGGGAGAAGTCATTCCCTCTAATTTCTTTTCAAATTCCGAATAGGAAGCAGCCGGAAGGGAAGCGAGAAGGATATGCCCTTCCTCTCTTACGATCTCCCCCCCACATTCCTCGACCAAACCTTGAAGTTGAGAGACAGCCTCCTCCTGGTCTGAGACTCTCAGAGTGATTACTTGAGAAGGTTTAGCAGCAAGGGAATGAATGGCCACCTTTCCGATTTCTTTCCCTTCTGAGAGAGGGGTTTTCTCCTGTTCCATTTCTTTCGTTCGAGGCGCCTTTGAGAGAAGGGCTATCTCCTGATTTTCCTTCTTCGCCTCTTTTTGAGCCAAATGCGTATCCGTCTTTACTTCGGACCGGGGAGTTTTTGCTACGTCAACATCCTTTTCACGGGGTGTCTCCATGGGGATCATCTTGGTAATATAAAGGACCACAAAGACAATGGCCACCATGGCCACGGCCTGGGCCGGAAGGTTCATTCGGCTTAGCCGGTGAACCCATCCTTGTCTGCTCCCCATCCTCTTCCGTTCTTCCTTCTTCTGATAAATCTCTGTCAGAAACCCTTCAGGCGCTTCCACCTCATCAACGGAATGAAGCCAGTTCATGGTTTTTTTAAATGTTTCAAAATCTTTTTGGCACCCCGAGCAAGAAGAAAGATGTTCTTTGATCATCTTCTCCTCTGAAGGGCTTAAATCTCCTTCGAGTAAGGAAGAGAACCTCTCCCAAATCTTTTCGCATTCCATTGGCTTCACTCCCGTAATCCCTCTCCCTCCCTTTAGAGACTGTGTCGCAATATGAAAAAACCGACTTTTTGGAAGGGGGGAGAGGCGGTCGGGTGGAAAAGATTTAGAGCGGTAACCTTTAGCCGTTCGGATTCAGCCGTACCAAGTGTCTGAAGACGTTCGATTTTATGGAAGCGACGATTTCCCATCAACTAAAAGACCCGCATTCTAAAGCTTTGGAACCCGACTGCCTTTCCCTCCGTGGCTTCTAATTACCACACAGCCTTTTAGCAAAGTCGGTACGACTCGAAACCGAGGGGGGACCGGAGGATTTGTAAGCAGCTAATGGCTGCTCCGCTCCAGAATCTCCTTAAGCTCCATCCTCGCCCTGTGAATCTTCGATTTGACCGTTCCCTCCGGAAGGGAAAATAACTTCCCAATCTCCTCGTAGGAGAGCCCCTGGAGGTCCCTTAAAACAATCAATTCTCTCTGCTCTTCCTTCAGTTGCAGAAGCCCTCTCTGGATGAGGTCTTGAATCATCTTCTTCTCCAAAAGGGTTTCAGGATTATCCGAAGGGTCATAAACTTGCCTTGGTATTTCTCCGTCCTCAGTTTCAATCGGATCATCCAG
>Ga0209253_10006415_pt1 | contig 10191 bp, 8 predicted proteins | sample FrelakmetBRP12BR_FD_187145 | JGI IMG/M metagenome (GOLD analysis project Ga0209253, IMG submission 187145) | Freshwater lake sediment microbial communities from the University of Notre Dame, USA, for methane emissions studies - BRP12 BR (SPAdes)... | ecosystem: Environmental > Aquatic >...
AAAGGCATCTGCAGGTTCGGTCAATTTCCCATTGTGGACACAGAAGGCGTGACAAGCGACCACAGGGGGTCCATCGAAGTAAGAGATCGGTGAATTCATCTTGACAGGCATCAACGGCCCGGTGTGGCTTCCTCTCATAAACCCAGCAACATAATGGCCGATGTTGAAGGGGGCAAGAACCTCACCGGTGGCTGGGAAGGCACCCTGAACCCTTACCAACATGACCGGGTCGTCTTTTCCTGTATACTTGCCGGCGATATTGTGAAGTCGAGTCGTGCTCACCGAAGCAGCAATATCCCCATTGTTTCTAGAATAAATGGACTCGACCACAAAGCGCTGATTGTCCCTCAACAGGGCGGCAATGTCATAGATCTCCTCAGGGGCATTCAACTCGATCACCCGATCCCCCTCGGTGTAGTTGACATCCATGATGACGAACCGAAACCCTTTATTCATAGAAGGACTGAGCATCAATCCCGCATTATACATCGGATCTACAAAAGCTAAATAAAGAGGAAGATTATAGGCTCCCGGATCGGTCTTATCCGCGGCAAAGAAGAGGAAGGGTTCGTTCGGTCTTTCTTCAAATTCCATCTCTGCTACGGCAGGCCCCATCCCCCTTACATTCCCTGAGAAGGAATCTTTCAATAAATCCTGGCCTGCTCCATAAAGGCCTTGTTCCTTTGCCACTTTTGTTCCGGCGACAAAGGCATCCCAGGCCATTTGATGGACTTTCTCGCTTCCTTTTCCCAGAGAATGGGAGAAAAGAATGGCAATATCATCTCCCGTATGGCTGATAAAAAAGTCAGAGATGATTCCCTTGCCCTTTCCGGCCACATAATTTCTGACCTCCGCAATTAATTTTTCACTGGGGCGAATATGTCCTCCAATGCTTCCAATATCGGCTTTGATGATACTGAGTGTGGTTTTCATAGTTCTCTCCTTTTTTTAGTGGGTGAATTTAATCCTCCACTTCTTTAATTCCCGAATTGAGGAATAGTTCGTCAAATCGAGGTTGAGTGGAGTAATGGAAATATAAGACTTCGACACCGCTTCCACATCTGTATTTCTTCCTTTATCAAAAATCAACTGTCCGCCTCCGATCCAATAGTACTTTCTCCCCCTGGGATCCATTTTCTCGATGACCCCATCACCATTGTGTATCAATCTCCCCTGCTGTGTAATCTTATAGGATTTGATTTCTTTCTCATCCAGATTGGGAACATTGATGTTGAGGAAAGTATTCTTGGGAAGTCCCTGTTTGATAATATAACGAGCCACCTTGAGAGCAAACTGAGCCGCCACATCGAATTTAAAATGGTTTCTGGAAACCAGGGAGATAGCAAAAGAGGGAATCCCCAGCAATGTCCCTTCAAAGGCGGCAGAAACCGTTCCAGAATAAATGATATCATCCGCTAAATTCCCACCCTTATTAATCCCTGAGACGATCAATCGAGGCCTTTTAGGAAGAATCGTATTCACTCCAAGATGGATGCAATCAGCCGGAGTCCCATCCACAGCATAAAAATTCTTTTTAATCTTTTCTACTCGAAGAGGTCGGTGAAGGGTGAGGGAATGGGCAATGGCACTCTTCTCGCTGTCCGGGGCGATGACAAAAACATCTCCAATCTCTCGGAGAGCCTTTGCCAACACGATAATACCTTTCGAATGGATACCATCATCATTGGTAACCAGGATCATCAATCGTTCATCCAACCAAAATATTAAGATCTTGGTTTGAGGCTCAAGGGTTGAGGCAAAAGGTTTTTAGCCTCTCGCCTCTAACCTTAAACTTCTAACCTCAATATTAGATGGTCGGGGCGAGAGGATTTGAACCTCCGACACCTGACACCCCATGCCAGTGCGCTACCAGGCTGCGCTACGCCCCGATAATCAACCCATTCGACTCCCCGGTCTGAAGCTCGGGGTTTGCTCAGGGTTGATACTGAGCGGCACTTTTTACCCCGATTTAAAAATCGGGGTTTGGTGCCGTCGAACGTATCAAAAATTTCCAATTTAGAAACCGATCGATGGAGGAATCAGCAATTCCTAAATTCCACAATTTCTAAATCTCCAAATCAATAAATAATATATTCAATTTTATCCCAAAAGTCCAGCCTATTCTCGACAATCATAAGGGATAATTCAAAAAAAATCATTACAAATAAGAATAAAGATTTTTAGAGAGGAGAGAGGACAAGCGTTTCAGCATTCTTTCTCAATCGATCACCACCACAGCTGTTCCTTTGGCTCCTACGAGCAGCATCACCATATCATTATGAGCACCCAGGACTTTATAAATAATATCCACCCCTACCACCGCATTCCCTCCCAATTCAATCGTTTCATCTTCAATAGACTTAATCGCAAGATCCCTTCCGCTATGGACCTTCTCCGCCCAGGAAATGGCGATCCCTCCATTAAATTTGGCCAAATCCAACTCCTTGACCAAACCCACTCCAAAAATATGCTCATGGGAAACAATTCCCAGTATTTTTATAATCTTCCGATTTGCAAATTCAGGTGTACTGATTGTAACGATTTCCTTTCGCTTTTGCTCCTTTTCTAAAAATTTTTTTACCTCTTTTTTACCCTTTTCATAACAAACAGGGCACATGTCAGGCAATCCCTGACCCGACTCATAGACAGAAGAACTGCCACACAACGTGCAACTCACCACCCAATTCATAAGGCCCCCCTATTTAACTCCCTGTTATTTCTGGATGAAGGGTTGTCTCCTTTTTTCCTTTTTTCGCAAAGAACAAAAGCGCAAGGGCAAGCAGGAGGATACATAATAACAAGAGGAAGAGGGCAAAGAACATGAGAGCCAGCAAGGCGATGATAACTTTGGACATTCCCTCTCCTAATCAGGTTTCATGAAAAATATATTCTTTGATTATTTCTAGGTGGTGACAAATTATTCCAGCATTTTTCTAATCCCCATCAGCTCCTCCTGAATGGCGACCAGAAACTCATGAGACTTTCCGTTGGGCCTCTTCTCTACCAGTTTCAATTTCATCTGTTTATTTTCTAATCTCTCAATATCCCGGATCTTTTTCTTTGCTCCGGCGATGGTAAATCCCTCCTCGTAGAGGAGCTTCTTGATTTTCAAAATGAGATCCAGGTCTTTCCTCCTGTAGAGCCGTTGTAAAGACCCCCCCTTATGGGGTTTAATGACTTTAAATTCGGATTCCCAATAACGAAGGACATGCGGTTTGAGTCCAGTAATGCGGCTCACTTCTCCAATTCGATAATAAAGCCTTTCATGAGAGATGGGGTTCTCAATCTCGTCCCTGTTGAGTAACCTGGTCATCGTTCCTCTCCACCTGCTCCCTGTCACTGGCAAGCATGAAAGACCGGTTTTGAAAAAAACCGCCAAAAACTATGATTCCTTACGATTGAGGGATGCTTTTAATACCTGACTTGGTTTAAAAGTCAAAATCCTTCTTGCCGTGATTTCGATATCGTTCCCTGTCTGTGGATTTCTACCCCGTCTCGACCTCTTTTTTCGAACAACAAAATTTCCAAACCCGGAGATTTTGATCTTATCCTCCTTCATCAGGGTATCCTTGATGATATCAAAAATATACTCCACGATTTTAGCCACCTCTTTCTTAGAAAATCCCACTTTCTCATAAATCTCTTCAACGATATCCACTTTTGTCATCTTTCGCCTCCTCCTTTCTTAGCGATGTCTATTGCCTTAAATCGAGCTGATAGACCTCCTTTAATCTGGAAAAAATCTTTCCATGGTATTGATTCACCTCTTCGTCAGTCAACGTTCGATCATTCGCCTGGTATCGGATTCGATACGAAATCCCCTTTTTCCCCTCCGGAACAGGAGAACCTTGATAAATATCGAAAAGGGTAACCTCTTCGATGAAGGGTTGACGGAAGTTCCGGATGGTTTCCATCACTCTTTCTGCTTCCAGGGCTTTATCGACCACAACGGAAAGGTCTCTGTAAACAGCCGGAAATTTTGGCAAGGATTGAAACCGTCGCTCCCCTCCAGCCCATTTCATTATTTTGCTAAAGTCCATTTCAAAGAGATAAACTTTTCCCTGAACTTCATAATGGCCCAGCACCTGTGGATGGATTTCCCCCAAAACCCCCAAGGTTTCATGATCCAGGACGATCCTCGATGCCTTTCCAGGATGGAGATAAGGAACATCCCCCGCTTTATTAAATTTGGCTTCCTTAATTTGCAGGGTATCCAAAAGATCTTCCACGCACCCTTTGATATCATAAAAATCAAAAGGTCTCGGAGAAAAAGCCCAATGGGGATCTCTATCAAACCCCATCGCCAATCCAGCCAGAAATTTAACTTCTTCTGGAAGCTTTTCACCCCCTTGGGGAAAGAAGACTTTTTTTAATTCGAAGAGCTTGAGATTTGAATTTTTCCTGGAGACATTATAGCGCACGGTTTCCATCAGACCCGGAAGCAACGTGGTTCTCATCACCGAGAAATCTTCTGTCAGAGGATTGAGGATCCGGAGGTGCTGTCTCCTTGGATCATCCGGAGGAAGTCCAAGGATATCCGAGGAAGCCGGAGAGGTAAAACTATAAGTGATCACCTCATGGTAACCATGAACGATGAGAGTATCTATCGCTTTTCTTTCTATCAGAAACTCTTTACTCCTCTCCTCTGAGGAAGGGGGACCTTGGGGAATCGTGATGGGAATTTTTTCATATCCATCCAGTCGGGCCACTTCTTCAATGAGATCGATCTCTCTCTCCAAATCCCCTCGGAAAGAAGGAGGGGTCACGATCAGGGCATCTTTATCCTGTTCTCGGACTTCCAATTCCAAATCTTCCAGGTAGCTCCTCACCTGTTCCGCAGAAACCTCTTTTCCTAATACCTGATGGATCTTTCTGACACTCAAACGAATTGGGTTTGGTTTGATGGGTAACGGGTGGACATCCACCACCCCCTCCACTACCTTTCCTCCCGTCAATTCCTGAATCAATTGCGTAGCCCGGTTCGCTGCAGAGAGGCATCCTCCATAATCGATGCCTCTTCCAAAACGGTAGGCTGCTTCTGTTTCCAGGCCAAGCTTCTTTGAGGTCCTCCGATTCCCCGCTGGGTTGAAATAAGCACTTTCGAGGAGAACTCTCTTGGTATTTTCTTTGATTTCTGAATTGAGACCGCCCATGACACCGGCAATGGCAATGGGTTTGACCCCATCACAGATCATGAGCATCTCTTGGTCCAGAGTTCTCTTGACCCCATCCAGGGTGACGAATTCCTCCCCCTGTCTCGCCCTCCGAACAACAATCCGACCCTCCTCCAACAGTTCAAAATCAAAGGCGTGAAGAGGTTGCCCGTATTCCATCATCACATAATTGGTCACATCGACCACATTGCTGATGGATCGTATCCCCACCCTTTCCAATCGATTTCTCATCCAATGGGGAGAAGGACCGATCTTCACCTCTTCAATCAATCTCGCCACATAACGGGGGCATAAGTCTTGGTCCAAAATCTCGACCGAAGTTTCTTGGTGGATGTTTCCCACACGGTCATTCAGAGAGGGAAGTGGATACTTCACCTTCTGATGGGTTAAGGCAGCAATCTCTCGGGCTATTCCGATCACACAGAGGCAGTCCGGACGATTGGGTGTGATGCTGATATCAAGAATCGTGTCCTTTAAACCCAGCGCCTCTCCTAGATCTACTCCTGTCGGAACATGAGGCGGAAGAATCATGATTCCAGAAGCATCCTCACCTAGAGCAAGCTCTGTCTCTGAACAAAGCATTCCTTCAGAGGGAACTCCCCTGATCTTCGATTTTTTGATTTCAAGCCCATTCGGGAGTCGGGCCCCTACCAGGGCTAAGGGGACTTTCTGACCTTCCTTAATATTGGTTGCCCCGCAGACGATTGGAAAAGTCTCCTGATGGGTCTTGACTTCGACTAATGAAAGGCGATCTGCATTGGGATGTTTTCGAATGGAAAGGATATCTGCGACAACCACTTTCTCAAATCCTTCCCCTATGGAGATGGCTTCTTCCACCTCCAGACCAGCCATGGTCAGAAGATGGACCAGCTCCTTCAAATCCATCCAAATCTCAACATAATCCTTGAGCCAATTCAGACTAACCTTCATCGGTTTCCAATCGCGGATTTCGGAATGCGGAATTCGGATTTTTAACTCCGCAATCAGCAATCTGCATTCTAAAATTGCCGGAGGAACCTCAGATCATTCATAAAAAAAAGCCGGATATCGTTGATTCCGTACTTAAGCATGGCGATTCGCTCGATGCCCATCCCAAATGCGAAGCCGGTAACTTCTTCAAGATCATAATTGACAAACTTGTAAACGGCCGGGTCCACCATCCCAGAACCCAGGATCTCCAACCATCCTGTATTCGAACAGACCCCGCATCCTATCCCACCGCAGATAAAACATTCGATATCGATTTCGGCACTGGGTTCTGTGAAAGGGAAAAAACTCGGTCGGAAACGGAGTCTTGTCTCCTTGCCGAACATTTGATGGACAAAGACGGTCAACACTCCTTTTAAGTCTGCAAAGGTGATCCCTTTGTCGACCAAAAGCCCTTCGACCTGATGAAACATGGGAGAATGTGTTGGATCTGAATCACAGCGGTAGACCGCCCCCGGGCAGATCACTCGAACCGGTGGTCGCTTCTTTTCCATGGTCCTCACCTGAACAGGTGAGGTGTGGGTTCTCAAAACCACATCCTCCGAAAAAAAGAAGGTGGCCTGCATCTCTCTCGCAGGATGGCCTTTTGGAATATTCAGGGCTTCAAAATTATAGTAGTCTAATTCTACCTCTGGCCCTTCTACGACTTCAAAACCAAGGCGGGAGAAGATGTCAATAATTTCATCAAGGGTCTGAGTGAGAGGATGTCTTTTACCGATGGGGATTCTTCTGCCAGGAAGCGTCACATCGATTTTCTCCCTCTCTAAAGCCTCCCTCCTCTCGCGTTCCTGAACTTGTAAAAGGGCCTCCTCAATCTTTCTCTCTAAATCTTCTTTGACCTGGTTTGCCCTTTTGCCTATTTCTCGCCGATCGGCCTCAGGGAGCGTTCCTAAACGTTTGAGAAGCTGAGTCAAGCTCCCCTTTTTTCCCAATACCTTCACGCGTATCTCAGAGATCTCTTTTTCGGTGGAAGCTTGAGAAATAGAAACGACTACTTCGTTCCGAACTCTTTCCAATTCATTGAGCACAAATAAATCCCTTTCCCCCTAATCATCGCCTCTTCCTATTTGAGGGGTGATGAGATGATGGGAAATTTATGCTATTTGGATCTCGCCTTTGCCATCTCGGCAATTTTAGAAAAGGCATTAGGGTCCTTCACAGCCAAATCGGCTAATACCTTCCGATCCAATTCAATATGGGCTTTTCTCAGAGCATCCATTAAACGGCTATAAGAGAGACCGTGAAGCCTCGCCGCCGCATTGATGCGAGTAATCCAAAGTCTTCTGAAATCTCTCTTCCTGGCCCTTCGATCTCGATAGGCATAGGCCAACGCTCGATGAACCGCATCAACAGCCGTTCGATAGAGTCGGCTTCGTCCTCCCCGATACCCCTTTGCCATTTTTAGGACCTTCTTTCTTCTTTGTCTTGTCTTCGGTCCTCCCTTAACCCTTGGCATGTTTGATCATCCTCCTGATGAGTTAATTTCAAAATAACGTGACAGTCTATCATTCCTATTGGTGATTTATGTTTTTTATCAGAATGACGCTTCACCAAGCATGATTCACGATTCTAGGTATAAGGAATCAAAGCCTTTATCCCTTTTGAATCCGACCCATGGATGAACTTCGCGGTCCTTAACCCTCTTTTTCGGTTGGCGGATTTCTTTGTCAGAATATGGCGTGCAAATGCCCTTTTGGCCTTTATCTTCCCTGTCCCAGTCTTTTTAAACCGTTTTGCTGCTCCTCGATTCGTCTTCAATTTTGGCACGTGGTTCTCTCCTCCTATTGAGATGTGGAATCATTTTCTATGATGGTTTTTGGCTCTGGAGAGGGGCTAAGATCATGATAAAATTTCTTCCTTCAAATTTGGGGGCCTGCTCAACTTTCCCCCATTCCTTCGCCTCCTCAGTAACCCTGACGAGCATGTTCCTTCCTAAGTCTGGATGGGCCAGCTCCCTTCCTCTAAAAACAATCGTCACCTTGGTCTTATTTCCTTCCTTTAAAAATCGTTCAATATGACGAAGCTTAAATTGGAAATCATGTTCCTCCGTCTTCGGCCTCATTTTCACTTCCTTGATATGGACGACAGCTTGTTTCTTTTTTGCATCATGCGCCTTCTTGCTCTGTTGGTATTTAAACTTCCCATAGTCCATGATTCGGCAGACAGGCGGTTCCGATTTCGGAGAAACTTCTACCAGATCCAATTCATAATTGATCGCCAAACGTAGTGCCTCTGACACTGGTAAAATCCCCAATTGCTTCCCTTCGGGGTCGATGACCCTCACTTCCTTCGCTCGAATTTCTCGATTAATTCGAACATCTCTGGCGATAAGCACCACCTCCTTTTTTTCCCGAAAGTGGAGAGTGGAAAGTAGTAGGTCGTCAGATCTACCCACTGTCTCCTATCTCTATTAAATTAAATCCACTTTCTACCTTCCACCTTCTGCTATCTATATTGATGGATATTCGGATTCAATCTGTTTGACAAAATCCACTATGGACATCGACTTCATTGTTTCCCCACTTCGTTTGCGAGGAGAAATCGTTTCTTCCTTCACTTCTCGATCTCCTACCACCACCATATAAGGAATCTTCTGAATCTGGGCTTCGCGAATCTTGAATCCTAACTTTTCATTACGGAAATCTTTCTCTACCCGAACTCCTTTTTGAGTCAGTTGATGGTGAACACCTTCTGCATAAGGAATCTGCCGATCCGTTACGGTCATCAGAACAGCTTGGATCGGAGCAAGCCAAACAGGAAATGCCCCGGCGTAATGCTCAATCAATACCCCAATAAACCTCTCCATGGCTCCTAGAATGACGCGGTGAAGCATGACCGGCCTGTGCTTCTCCCCATCGCTCCCCACATAGTTCAGCTCAAACCTTTCGGGCATGGCAAAGTCAACCTGAATCGTCGCACACTGCCACCTTCGGTTGAGTGCATCTTTCAGCTTGACATCAATCTTCGGACCATAAAAGGCCCCTTCCCCTTCATTGACATCATAGGGAAGGTTTTTCATCTTGAGAGCCTGAAGCAGGGATTGCGTTGCTCTTTCCCAATCTTCATCCGAACCGATTGATTTTTCTGGTCGGGTGCTGAGTTCCATTTCAAATTTAAAACCAAAGATCTTCATCACATCATCAACAAATTCGATGATCGCACAAATCTCATCATTCAATTGATCAGGCCGGCAGAGGATATGGGCATCGTCCTGAGTGAACCCCCTGACCCGAAGCAGACCATGGAGTTCTCCAGATTTCTCATGTCGGTATACCGTTCCCAATTCGAAGTAGCGGATGGGAAGATCTCGATAACTTCGAATCTGAGATTTGTAGATGAGCATGTGAGCGAGACAATTCATCGGCTTAATTCCATACTCCACATCCTCCACTTTTGTGAAATACATCTTATCTCGATAATTTTCGAGATGGCCGGATTGTCTCCAAAGTTCCAGTCGGAGAAGGTGGGGACCGACGACAATCTGATATCCCCGCTTCAGATGTTCCTTCCTCTCGAAATCCTCTAAGATCGTCCGGAGCATGGCACCCTTGGGATGGTAGATCACCAAGCCTGGACCAGCTTCTTCGCTAAGACTGAAGAGATCAAGTTCTCTTCCCAGCTTTCGGTGGTCCCGTTTACGGGCCTCCTCAAGCATATGTAAAAATTCCTCCAATGCCTTTTGTTCCGGAAATGCAGTCCCATAAATCCTTTGTAGGACCCGATTTCGGGCATCTCCTCGCCAATAAGTTCCAGATACATTTAAAAGCCGAAAGGCTTTAATTCCTCCTGTGGTGGGGATATGGGGCCCCTCGCAAAGGTCTAAGAAACTCCCCTGCTGATAGAGAGAGACATGATCCGGAAGCTCTTCCAAATGTGCAACTTTATAGGTTTCCTCCATTCCCTCAAATGTTTTTACGGCTTCTCCTTTTGAGACCTCCCTCCTGATAAAAGGCTCGTCCTGAGTAATGATGTCTGACATCTTTTTTTCAATCATCTCGAGATCTTGAGGAGTAAAAGTTCGGTCATAATC
>Ga0209253_10006416_pt1 | contig 10190 bp, 8 predicted proteins | sample FrelakmetBRP12BR_FD_187145 | JGI IMG/M metagenome (GOLD analysis project Ga0209253, IMG submission 187145) | Freshwater lake sediment microbial communities from the University of Notre Dame, USA, for methane emissions studies - BRP12 BR (SPAdes)... | ecosystem: Environmental > Aquatic >...
CAATCATGATCACTCCAATCGCCACGGTTTGCCAGTATGGGTCCAACTTACTCACCACCAAGCCATTGTTCACGACTGCCATAATCGACAATCCAATCACAGCTCCCAGGATTGAACCGGAGCCGCCGAACAAACTGACTCCGCCGATCACGACGCCGGCGATGATGTTCAATTCCCAGTTAGCTCCGATGGTTGGGTTTCCGATAACGATGCGCGACATAAACAGCATCCCGGCCAAAGTTGCGCACATTCCAGTCAGTACAAAACCGGATAGCCGGATTTTTGCAGGGCTGATGCCTGCCAGATGGGCCACTTCAGGATTGCCACCCACTACATAAAGCTTCCGGCCATAAGCCGTCCTGGCCAGGATAATCCCGAAAATCACTGCCATGATCACGAATATGATAAAACTCCAGGAGGTGTTTAGTGGCTCAGCCGTGCCAAATTTGTTGACTGGATCCGGGAGAGGGTAGATCGTATAGCCTTTTGTAATCAGGTAAGAAATGCCTCTGGCAATATACAACATACCCAGGGTGGCAATGAAAGCCGGAACACCCAACTTCAGAACGACAAAACTGTTGACTAATCCGATAACAGCGCCGGTTGCCAACCCGCCCAGAACGGCTAATGCGATTGGCCAGTGATACCAGACCATCAAGGCGCTGCAAACCACTGCGCCCAATCCTGCCACTGAGCCAACGGAAAGATCGAACGCGCCGGAGATCATTAAGAACGTCATCCCCATCGCCACGACGCCGGTAAACGACATCGCCCGCAACATAGCGGCAATGTTATCGGGATTAAGGAAATTTGGGTTTATCAAATAAAATACGAGGATGAAACCCAAGAGGGGGATTAAAACCCCGACTTCTGGGATGGCTAACACACGTCGAAAGAAATTTCGAATAGTTCGGCTATCCTGTGGCTTGGATGTCGTTTCCGGTTTAATAATTGAATCGGTCATGAGGCCATCCTAATTTTTCAGTCTGTGGAGGATCAAAAGCACGGGTCGCGGTTTCTTTTTGGTGGCTGACTAAAATGAAAACCGATTATAATAGATCTGTTGTTTTCAGTAATCAGTCAACGGTTAACAGATTGCAAATGCATATTATCACAAGGCATGCCGTTTGTCAATCACCCTTCCTTTCAATTATCTGTGAGGTCCTATGCAACGTACACTTCTTTTTTTGGTCATGGTTTTGCTGGTTTTAACCGCTTGCGCCCAGGCAAAAAAATCCCTCGCGGATGACATCGTCGGTACCTGGAAAGACAAAGATGGATACACCATCCAATTTAAGGCTGGAGGGGATGGGTTCATCCCCGGAGTTGCAGGGTCGATACCGGATAGCACCTTCGTTTACTCGATCGTGGATGACTCTCATATAAAGATCGATTTACAGGGGCAAAGTCAAACCATCGAGATCGTAATTTCCGGGGATCAACTGACCTGGAAGGACGAATTGGGGGAAGTCATCTATACACGAGTTAAATAAGGACCTGAATGTATCCATTTTAAAATGCCCATATATGTAAATGGATAAGAAGAAATGCCAGAGGATCAGGCAAATCTAAGCCATTTCCGCGTAGTTCGCTTGAATGCCACGATCTCGCCTGTAGATGAACTTGAAAAAAGCCTCTACGAAGAATATGGTATACAACCCCAATTCATTGAGGCCAATACCCCGGAGGAAATCAGCGCCCATGGTTCCGGGTCTGATGCCATTTTGGTTGTTTCCACCGCTTTACCCCGGCAGGTGATCGAAAGCCTGACCAACTGCCGGATTATCTCTCGCCTGGGGATCGGAACGGATAAAATCGACGTGGAGCTGGCCCGGCAGTTGGGCATCCTGGTTACCAACGTTCCCGGATGCTTTGCGGAAGAGATGGCCGACCATACCGTAGGTTTCATCCTGGCGCTGGCTCGCAAGTTTCCGCAAATGAGCAGAGCGATGATCCAGGGGAATTGGAGCAGGTCGCGCGGGTTGGCCGTTCAGAACCACCGCCTGTCTAACTGCACGCTGGGATTGGTTGGCTTTGGTGACAGCGCTAAGCTGGTTGCCAGGCGCGCCAGGGTATTCGGTCTGCGTATGATCGCCACCCGCCGAGATCCGAGCAACCCGAGCCCCGAGGCGGATGAATTGGGGGTGAAAATTGTTGACCTGGATACTTTGCTATCCGAATCGGATTTTGTATCGCTGCACCTGCCTCTTAACCAGGAGACCTATCACCTGCTTGACAGTGCTGCAATGGGTAAAATGAAACCCGGCGCATGCCTGATCAATACAGCGCGCGGTGCGATCATAGATGAGGATGCTCTGGTCAAAGCCTTGCAGGATGGGCGGTTGGGTGGTGCAGGGCTGGACACGTTTGAAACTATCAACCCATTTTCTGGCATCAATCAGCCCCCTCACCATCCGCTGCTCGACCTTGAAAATGTGATCCTGACCCCGCATGTGGCAGCCCTTTCAGTGGAGGGAATGCGCGAGGTTACCGAAAAGGGGATTGAGAATGTAGCCGCCGTACTGAGCGGCATTTGGCCTCCGCTCGAAAGAATTGTCAATAAGGGTGTGGTGCCTCGCTTTCCACTTTCGTCAACGGTCAACTGTTGACAATAGATAGCTCCGTTAGTATAATGATCTCAACCTCCAAGGAGCACAAAATGGGAAAGATGACGCACCGTCAGCGCGTCCAGGCTGCCCTTGACCATCACGAACCCGATTTCGTCCCCCTGGACTTCGGGACTGGGGGCAATACTTCACCCGTCCCCGAGGTCTATGAAAAACTTTGCGCTATTTTCGGGATTGAATACCAGCTCAAATTAGTACCGCATATGATGCGCCTGGCGGTAGTAGACGAGCGTATCTTGCAAAGCCTGGATATCGATACGCGCGCTATTTATATGAACCCGGTCCAGCAGGGAGTGCGCCTCTGCTCAGAGTCAGGGCATTTCTACGATGAATGGGGGGTCAAGTGGAAAGAGGTCGAGGTTAACGGCATCATTTATCGAGAGGTAGCCGAGAGTCCGCTGCAAAATGCGACGATCGCTGAATTAGAGGATTACTCCTGGTGGCCGGACCCGCTGGACTCAACCCGTTATGAGGGGTTGGGTGAATATGCCCGGCAAATGTTTACCCAAACTGATTACGGTTTGGTCGGCTGCCCGGCTTTCAACAGTGTTTGGGAAAGGTCCTACCTTCTGTGCGGCTTCAGCCGCATGCTGGAATGCCTGGTCATCGACCCCGATTTTGTCCACGCGATCTTCCGCAAGATCACCGATATCACTACTGCCTCACTAGAACGGTATCTCGAGCTGGTCGGGCCTTATATCCAGGTAGTGAAAATTGGCGATGACCTGGGTGGTCAGGATAACTGCCTTATATCTCCGGCTACCTACCGCAAAACGATACAGCCGTATCATCGGGAAATATTCAGGATAATCAAGGAACACTCTCCCGCTCACGTTTTTCTGCACACCTGCGGTGCAGTGGTAAAGCTCCTGCCCCATTTGATCGAGGCCGGGGTGGAGATCCTCAATCCGGTGCAGGTCAGCGCTAAAGGGATGGATACCCAGCTCCTCAAGGCTGAATTCGGCAACCAGCTGGTTTTTTGGGGCGCCATCGACACGCAACATGTCTTGCCGCAAGGATCTGTGAATGAAGTGAGAGAAGAGGTCCGGCGCCGGGTCCTCGATCTCGGTCCAGGCGGAGGGTATGTGGTGGCCCCGGTTCACAACGTTCAGGGGGATGTGCCCGCAGAAAATGTGGTTGCCATGTATCAGGCTGCCCGTCAGTTTGGCCGCTATCCGCTGTCCAACCCGTAGCTGGGATAAAGGAACAAACTATGGATACAATCGGCACAGCCATCATTGGCTGCGGGAAAGTGGCGAACGCACATGCCCAAGCATATCAATCCTTGCCCGAATCACGCTTTGTGGCAGTTTATGATGTGGATCTGGCACGGGCAACCGCTTTTGCTTCCCTGTATGGAGTGAGGGCATTTGATAACCTTGAAGAAATGCTCCACGACCCACACGTCCAGGCCGCCTCCATCTGTACCCCCCATCCCACACACCCTGAGATGGTCCTGGCTTGCGCGCAGTCAGGAGTACATGCGATGGTCGAGAAGCCCATGGCGGTTGATTTGAAAGGCTGCGACCTGGCGATAGAAGCTGCCGCTCAGGCAGGGATCAAGTTAGGTGTGATCAGCCAGCGCCGTTTCTACGAACCCGTCCAGCGCGTGAAGCAAGCCATCGAGGCTGGAAAAATCGGGCGGCCTGTGCTGGCCACGGTAACGGTGATGGGTTGGAGAGATGAAGCTTATTATCGAATGGATGCATGGCGCGGGAAATGGGCAACCGAGGGCGGCGGCGTGATGCTGACCCAGACCACCCACCAAATCGACCTGTTCCAGTGGTTCATGGGGCCGGTTGATGAGCTGTTTGGTTACTGGGATAATTTAAACCATCCCTATGTGGAAGTGGAAGACACGGCTGTAGCTGTAGTGCGCTTTAAAAACGGCGGCATGGGCACGATCCTGGTCAGCAATTCTCAGAAACCCGGTTTTTACGGCAAAATTCACGTGCATGGCGAAAACGGGGCATCTGTGGGGGTCCAAACCGATGGAGGTTCGCCATTTGTTTCAGGAGTTACCCAATTTGTGGATCCTCCGATCAACGATATCTGGACCATCCCAGGGGAGACCCACCAACTGCAGGCCTGGCAAGAGCAGGATGAAGAGCGCTGCCAGACGAACGATATCATGACGCATTACCATAAGTTACAGGTGAGGGATTTCTTATACAGCATTCTCGAGGACCGGGAACCGGCTGTGAATGGGCGCGAAGGCCGCAAGCATGTAGAAATGTTTACTGCGATTTATCGTTCACAACGCAACGGGCGCCCGGTTAAATTTCCCCTGGACGCGCAGGATGGCTCGGAAGAGTTTGATGGGCGGCTGGTTCGCTGGTCCAAATCCCAGTTAGCATAGCCGGCAAGTTTTCGCAGTTGAACGGTTGATTACTAAACAGGGGTCTGCTTGTCTCTCTCTTTGAGCATGGCTTCTACCCATTCGAATGAGGCTGCCATGTGGGTGTGTAATTCCTTAATCGCCATCTCTGTATCGCGCTTACAGAGCGCTTCAACGATTTTTTCATGCCATGAGACTGAACGCTCACGTAAATCTTTGGGATTTTCAAGCCGATGTTTAAGCAAAACCAGACGGATCTGTCCACTCATCGACTCCCATGCATTTAATACTCTCTTATGACCGGAGATTTTACACATCGTATGATGAAACTCCATGTCCAAATCGGTGGCGTCTCCCTGAGAGTAATCTTGCTTCGCCAAACCTTCCATCGAAATCACCAATTGCTCGAGAGCGGTAATTTGTTCATCCGTCGCATTCTTGATGGCATATCTGATTGCCAGCGATTCAAGCGCTTCTCGAAGGGAATAAATTTCCATGAAATCTTCGGGCTGTAATTGGGCGACAAATGCCCCCCGGTGAGATTGGCGTATGATAAGGCCTTCATTTTCAAGGATTTTGATAGCATCACGGACCGGACCGCGGCTGGTTTGAATGCTTTCAGCAACCTGGTGTTCTACCAATCTTTGATTGGGCTTAAACTCACCAGCCAGGATTGCCTGGCGTAATTGGTCTGCAACATAATCGCTAAGTGTGCGTTGAGAAGGCGCAGATAACAAACCGTTGTATTCAACACTCCTTAACATATATGCCTCCAATTTCGATATTAATACAGGCTGTTCTTGACTCTATATTCCTTAATAAGAGGTCGAAATCCGTAGTCAATTGTTATCTGTTAACAACTCACAATTTCATCATAACATAACTAACTGCGAATTACAAGTGCACTTTCGGATCCTTAAATCATCTGTTTTATTGTAGAACGAAAACTCGGAAGGAGACTGGCTAAAATGGTTGATCAATTATTCGATATGACGGCAAAAGTGGCGGTTGTAACCGGAGGAGGTGCGAACGGTGGACTGGGACATGTAATTGCCCTGGCATTTGCTCAATATGGCGCGCAGATCGTGGTGGCAGATATCGACGACGAGGGCGCCAAGAAAACCGTTGAAGAGATCAACGAATCTGGAGGCAAGGCGATTGCCATCCACTGTGATGTTTCAATGCCAGAGCAGGTCGAGAACCTTTTCCTTGAAACGGACACCAGTTTCGGGAGAGTGGATGTTTTGGTCAATATCCCCTTCTGGTTTCCCCGGCGGCGCCCGCATGAGCTGGAACTGGAAGATTGGAATCGTACCCTGGCCATCTGCCTGACCAGCTACTTCCTGTGCTCCAAACAAGCCATCATCCGAATGTTAAAGCAGGGCACGGGGGGTGTGATCCTGAATATCGGCTCGATCGCTGGGGCCTCCAGCCTGGGTCGCGGCAACTTCGCCTACAGCTGCGCCAAGGCAGGTGTGCATCAGATGACCAAGGAGTTAGCCCTGGAATATGCCCAGGATGGAATTCGAGTGAATGCGATCCTCCCAGCGCAGGTATTAACGCCAGGGTTGAAAAATCAGCTTATTGCCGATCCAAAATTAGAAGAAACTGCCCTGCCGCGCTTCCTGGCCGGCATTCCTCTGGGCCGACTGTTGGAAGCAGAGGATTTCGCTGGGGCGGCGCTGTTGCTGTGCTCGAATGCTGGGCGTTCAATAACCGGTGTACTGCTCCCCGTGGATGGTGGTAATCTGGCGATGAACGCCGGCGGCAGCATCGTCTGGCCGAGAGATTAACCTCGGGACGGATCGTAGCGATGCTGGAGATCGGAGATCTCGATATGCATATCCGGTCGCTTCAAAACTTCCTCGCGCAGGGCTGTCCCCAAGCCGGGGCTCCCCGGTAAGGAAAGCATCCCCTCCGCAATGGGTATCGGCTGGGTAACGACGTCGTTATACCATCCTTGATAATAAGCGCGCACGGTTTCCATAATCATTGCGTTCGGGATGTGCAGCATCAGGTGAGCCGCTGACCAAAGCGCAACGGGACCAATCGTATCATGGCTGGTTATCGGGAGGTAGTACGTATCCGCCAGTGCGCAGATTTTACGAGTCTCGCTGATGCCGCCTGTCCAGGCCATATCGGGCATAATGATATCGGCTGCGGTCAACTCTACCATCTGGCGAAAGCCAAAGCGAGTGATAAGCCGTTCACTGACACACAGTGGGATACTGGTCTCAGCTTTTAAACGGGTATAAGCCTGCGGGTTATCTGGAGGTATGATCTCCTCCAACCAAAGAATATCATAAGGCTGGATAGTGCGGGCAATTTTGGTCGCTTCGGTCAAATTCCAGCGCGCATGGCCTTCAATCGCAATCTCCATCCGGTCCCCCACCGCTTTGCGAATATCTTCTACATAGGAAATGCCCTTGAGTAAATCATCCTTGCTGATGAAATGGGTCACTGGACCAACCGCTTCTACCCCTGCCCGCTGGCCAATTGGCCCATTTAATGATGCGCCAAACTGGTCGAAGGGCCAGATTTTCATGGCTTTGATCCCTGATTTCAGAAGATCTTGGGCTAATTCTCCTGACCGGCCTTCTCGCCAGATGTGGTAATCCTGGTACTCCCCGTAACTAACGCAGGTGTTATAGATGGGGATACGGTCCCGGTTCCGTCCACCCAGCAAGTTATAAATTGGCTGCCCGGTGTATTGCCCCAGCAGATCCCATAAAGCCACATCCACGGCGCTGATCGCACGGGTTTCTGTTCCACTGAAGCCGAAGAAATTCACCGTTGAAAACATATTGTTCCAGTGATTCTCAATATCGAAGGCACTCCGCCCAAGCAGCAGGTTAGCGAAAACATCATGGATCACTGCACTGACTGCGCGCGGCACATAGTAAGTTTCCCCGAGGCCAACCAGCCCCTCGTCCGTGTGAATTCTCACCCAAATCGTATTTGGCTGCTCATCAAACCAGATCGTTTCAAGTTGCGTAATCTTCATATCAGTCTCCTTCATGGCGTCAGCCGCATTTGGCTCAACCTGTTAATATCAAGAATTCTGAAATCCTTAAAGGTTGTTGAATTATAGCGACAGGCGAATCGCAAGTCAACCGTTTACAATTGACTCATGAGGTAATGCTTGTTATAGTAACAGGGAATAAACGCTTAAAGAGGCATAAAATGACCCCCTGGTTCCTTGGCATTGATTTAGGCACTGGCAGTTGCAAGAGCGTTGTGATCAATGAAAAGGCTCAGATCCTTGGTTTCGGTGCGGGCGACTACGCCGGGTCTTCGGCACAGCAAAAATGGATCGAGCAAGATCCAAAGTCGATCCTGGCTGGAATGATCCGGTCTGTACAGACCGCCGTTGAACAAGCTGGTATGAAAGTCAACGACTGCCAGGCCTTGAGTATGGGCGGTGCGCTGCACAGCCTTTTAGCGGTGGACCGCTCAGGAAAACCATTAACCGGCGTACTTACCTGGGCCGATGGGCGCGGCTCTCGCCAGGCGCAAGCCACCCGCCGGACTCCGCAAGCCGCAGACCTTTACCAGAATAGCGGCTGCCCGGCGCACGGGATGTACCCGTTGTACAAGATCCTCTGGCTGCGCCAGGAAAAACCGGAGGTGTATGCAATGGCGGCACGCTATATTACCGCCAAGGAGTACGTGTTCGAGCAAATCACAGGGCAGCAGGTCGTGGATTACAGCCTCGCCTCCGGTTCTGGCCTGCTGAACGTTCATACATTGGACTGGGATCCCTTATCCCTGGACCTGGCTGGGATAGAGCCCCATCAGCTTTCCCAAATTGCCAGTCCCCTGACGACATTTCGCGGTCTTAATCCCAGCCTGGCCGAGGCGCTGGGTATCTCCCCAGATGCCCTGGTAGTGCTCGGCTCATCGGATGCGACTAATTCCACTTTTGGGGCCGGAGCTACCAACCCCTGGCAGGCCACCTGCATGGTGGGAACCAGCGGAGCATTTCGAACGATTGCCCCCAGGCCAATCCTCGACCCGGATGCCCGGACCTGGTGCTATGCCATTGATGAATCGCATTGGCTGGTGGGAGGCGCGATCAACAATGGCGGGATTGCCCTTTCCTGGTTGAAAGATGCGGTTAACCAGGCCTTCTCCCAGTCTCCCGCTAAAACAGAGTTGTCCTTCGAAGACCTGATCGGACTGGCAGGTCAAGCCGGGGTGGGCGCGGGCGGGTTGGTGTGTTTACCTTTCTTCGCCGGCGAACGCAGCCCCAACTGGAACATGAACGCCCGCGGTATGCTGTTCGGCCTGACTCTCCAGCACGATATCCGCCATATCTCTCGTTCATTGCTGGAAGGAGTAGCTTATCGCTTACGGAGCCTGAGTGAAATCTTATGCACTCTGTCCGGGGACATACGGGAGGTGCGCGCCTCAGGCGGGTTCTCCCATTCCGGCCTGTGGCCGCAGATCATCGCCAGCACCATCGGTATGAATTTACTGGTGCCCACCTGGGGTGAAACCTCCAGCCTGGGAGCCGCGTTCTGGGCTATGCAGGGAGCAGGCGCTTTGCCTCTTTTCGAAAAGGCAGGTGAGCTGGTCTCGATTGGTAGCCGGTACAGTCCCCAGCCGGAAGAGGTCGCTGTTTACGACCGGCTTTACCGCATCTATAACGACTTGTATGCCAGTGCGATCAACGCCTTCGACCAGATTGCTGAGATCCAGCAGGAAATCGAAACATCCGAGCAGGGTAAAGTATGGACATAAATTTTGCCGGGGTAAGTAATTAACCTGTATGATTACTTACCCCGGCTCAGCACTTTCGCCCCCGCGTATCACACGATTTTCGGCCAGATATAGGAGTTTGTTTTTATTTACCAACACATATTGGTTTTTCAGGCGCCCCTGGCGGGATTCGAACCCACAACCTACTGCTTAGAAGAGTCGAGGCGTCCGGTTTTTGCTTCGTCTAACTGGGTTAAACCCGTAAAATCACATAAATATGCCTGTTTGGAATGAAAAAACCCGCCCTTTAGACGGGTTTTACTCTATTCAGAAAATTGTGTTCAACTAGTTTGAATGCGTAAGTCCTACTTTTGTCCTACTATAGACCTTAAGAAAACGATTTTGAAAATTGCACTTTGACAAAAAGGAGTGGGGCGCCTTATCCTTATGCAAAAGGCTTGCAACCCAGAACATAAGGAGGCGTCCCATGTTTAGAGTAACCTTGACTCGCGAAACTGTCAAGC
>Ga0209253_10006417_pt1 | contig 10189 bp, 9 predicted proteins | sample FrelakmetBRP12BR_FD_187145 | JGI IMG/M metagenome (GOLD analysis project Ga0209253, IMG submission 187145) | Freshwater lake sediment microbial communities from the University of Notre Dame, USA, for methane emissions studies - BRP12 BR (SPAdes)... | ecosystem: Environmental > Aquatic >...
GCCATCGGCCACGAGCTGGGCTTGCTCGGGAGCAGTGTCGTGTTGGAGGGGCATACGGACTCCGCACCGTTCCGAGGCGAGGATGGGTACTCGAACTGGGAGCTCTCGGCCGATCGCGCGAACAGCGCGCGCCGCGCGCTCGAGGCCGGGGGCGTCGCGCCAGAGCAAGTCAAGGCCGTGCGCGGCTACGCCGACCAGCGCCTGCAGCTGCCGGAAGCACCGTCGGATCCGCGCAACCGCCGGGTTGCGATCCTCGTCTCTGCGAAGCCTGCGGCACACGAAAGATCGCTGCGCCCTACACAGGAATGAGGCCACCGCGGCCGCTGGCGCCCGCCGGGCTCGAGCGCGGCGACTGCGGCGTTCCGAGACCGAGCCGCGCGAGTGCGTGCGTCGCGCCCCGCCGCAGGCCTTCGTCCCGAGAGGATGCAGCGAGCGCCTGGAGCTGCTCGATGCTGCCAGCGGGCAGGCAGGCCGGATCGGCGGCGCCGAGCTCGCCGAGGGCCAGCGTGGCGATGCGGCGGCTGGCGGGGTCGTCGTGGGCGTCGCCGTCGAGCACTTCGAGGAGCCGCTCCAATACGAAGGCGGGAGGATCCAGCAGCGAGGCCATCGCCGTGAGCGCTGCGCGCCGTACGCTCGCGTCATCGTCGTGCGTGGCCTGCACCAGCGTTCGTGCGCATTCGGGGAGATCGGGGGCGAGCTCGCGCAGTGCGAAGACCGCCATGCGCCGCACGGGCGGGCGCTCATCCGCGCGTGCGAGGCCGAGCAGGATCCCGAGCACCTCCGGGTGCAGGCGGCCGGCATCCACGAGCAGGCGCGCAGCCGTCCAGCGCACGTCGCCATCGCGCTGGCCGAGCGCCTCCACCAATGCCGGGATGAGCATCGGGCCGGGCGGAGCGAGCCTCGCCAGCGCGGCGGCGGCCCCGAAGCGGCGCCCAGCGTCCTGGCTTCGGAGCGCGCGGCGCAGCACCTCGTCCACCGAGCGGTCGAGACGGCCGAGCGCTACGAGCGCATCGCCTGCCGCACGGGAGACCTCGCGAACGGAGTCTGCGAGCGCCTCGCCGAGGGCGTCGATCAAGAGCGTGCCGCTGGGATCGTCCACGGCCGCTCGGCAGGCCGCGAGGCGCCCGGCCGGATCTGCACAGCGCAGGCCTTCGAGCACGGGATGGCTCACGCCGCGCTCCAGCGATCCGCGAGCGCAGACGCCGCGCCCTCACGGTGTGCGAGCCCCTCGCGCTCGAGCTTCAGAAGATGAGCCGTGACCGAGTGCGCAGCAGCCGCGTGCAGTACGGCCGGTATGTCGGTGTAGACGCGTCGCACGATCTCGGAGACGAGCGAGGGATTCGGCCCCAGCGTGGCCAGGATCTGCGCCTCTCGCTGGCGGCGGTGCGCCAGGTACTCCCGCAGCTTCGCGCGGCCGTCCGGGATGCACGGGCCGTGGGCAGGGTAGATGCGGCCGGGTGGCTCGGTGAGAAGACGTTCGAGGGAGTCGAGGTAGAGCTGGAGATCTCCTCCCTCCAGGGGGATCACGGTGGTGCCGACTCCCAGCACGTTGTCACCCGAGAACAGGGCAGGCTCTTGTTCCAGCGAGAAGCAGAGATGGTCCGGTGCGTGGCCCGGAGTGAAGATTGCGCGCAGCGTGGCGCCGTCGGTCTCGATCCTTTGTCCGTCGGCGATCGCCGTCACGCCCGCCGTCGCCGCCCCAGGCAAGACGAGCTTCGAGACCCGGAGCGGCCCGAAGCGTGATTGCACGTCGGCGAGCCCGCCGATGTGATCGACGTGAGCGTGCGTGAGCACGATCTCCTGCAGACCCTCGGCTCCGGCACGCGCCAGAGCGTGCTCGAGCACAGGCAGATACTCGGGCTTTCCTTGGCCCGTATCGACGAGAATGCGCCGCGGACCGTTGCCGACGAGGTAGGTGTTGGTGCCTGGGCCCGAGAAGAGCCCGGGGTTCATACCGAGCGCCACCGTGACGCGCTCGGACCACACGCTCACCTCGGGCTGCGTGAGCCCGATCATGGTGGGCGAGGCGGCAGAAGAGGCGCCGCTGCTGTCGCCACTCATGGCCTAGTCTCCCGCGACCATCATACTCGCGACGCGAAGGGTCGGTGCGGCCACGCTGCCGAGCCACAGCAGATCGCTGCCTACGGCGTCCACCGCCTCGAGCATCGCTCCCAGGTTGCCCGCGATCGTGACTTCCTCCACGGCGTGCACCGGACGGCCGCCTTCGATCCACATCCCCGCCGCGCCGCGCGAGAAGTCGCCCGTCACCGGACTAAAGCCCTGGCCGATGAGCGAGGTCACGAGAAAGCCGCGCTCCGTGCTGCCCACGATCTCCTCGGGGGTCGTCGCTCCGGGCTCGAGCCAAAGGTTCGTGCTCGAGACGCCGGGTGCGCTGCCCGCGCTGCGTGCGGCGCTCCCCGTGCTCGCCAGGCCGAGCTTGCGTCCCGAGTAGCTGTCGAGGAGCCAGCTCGCGAGCCGGCCACGCTCGAGAACGACGTTTCGTCGCGTCGGGAGCCCCTCGCCGTCGAAGGGCCTGCTGCCAAGGCCGCCCGGGAGGCGGCCATCATCCACCAGGGTGACGAGCTCGCTCGCGATGCGCTCGCCGAGGCGTCCTGCCAGGAACGAGCTCTCGCGGTAGACAGCGTAGCCGCTCACGCAGCCGACGATCTGGCGCAGCAGGCTCGAGGCGGTGACGGGATCGAAGATCACCGGCACCTCACAGGTCGCAACGCGGCGCGCGCCGAGGCGGCGAAGCGCCCGCTCCGCGGCGCGTCGGCCAACGTCTTCCGGGGAGAGCAGCCGCGCGCGCGTGCGCCCCACCGTCCACCAGCTGTCGACCTGCATGGTGCCGTTCTCGCTCGCGATCGGCATGGCCGCGAGCTGATGAGAGGCCGCCTCGTACTCGCCGAGGAAGCCTGCGCTGTTGCCATAGGCGACGCGGCTGAAGCGCGAGCTGGCCTCGGAGCCCTCGGAGTTGGTGATGCGCGGGTCCACGGCGCGGGCCGCCCGCTCGGCGCGGCGGGCGCTCTCGATGTGCGCTTCCACGCTGGCCTCGCGGTCGGCCGGGTCGAAGAGACCGAGGTTGGGATGTTCGGCCCCGAAGCCGCCTTCCGGAAGCCCCGCGGTTGGATCTTCGGCGGTGGTCCTCGCGAGGGCGACGGCCTCGCGCGCCATGCGCTCGATGCTCTCGCGCGCGAGGTCGCTGGTGGACGTGATGGCCGAGCGCAGCCCCTTGCCGCCCGCAGCGAAGGCTCGAATGCCGAGCGTTCGCTCGTGTGCCTGCGTCACGAAATCGATCTCTTCACCGCGTACGCGCGTCTCGACGCCGCTGCTCTCGACGAGGACGGCATCGGCCGCCACGGCACCGGCGGCACGTGCTGCCACGAGGGCCTGCTCGATTTTCACGACGAGATCGCTCATCGCTCGGTCCCACCGACCGTGAGCGAATCGACGCGGAGCGTCGGCAGGCCGACACCAACCGGCACGCTCTGGCCGTCCTTGCCACAGGTGCCGACGCCACGATCGAGAGCGAGGTCGTTCCCGATGCGCGAGACGCGCGTCAGCACATCGGGCCCGTTGCCGATCAGCGTCGCACCCTTGACTGGGGCCCCGAGGCGGCCGTTCTCGATGCGGTAGGCCTCGCTCGCGCTGAACACGAACTTTCCGTTGGTGATGTCCACCTGCCCTCCGCTGAAGGAGGCGGCGTAGAGGCCCTTCGAGACCGAGCGCAGGATTTCCCCGGGATCGTCGGGGCCGGCGAGCATGAACGTGTTCGTCATGCGTGGCATCGGCAGGTGCGCATAGCTCTCGCGGCGGCCGTTGCCCGTGGGCTCCACGCCCATGAGCCGCGCGTTGAGGCGATCTTGCAGATAGCAGCACAGGATGCCGTTCTCGATCAGCACCGTACGCCGCGTAGGTGTTCCCTCGTCGTCGACGTTGAGCGAGCCACGCCGCTCGGCGATCGTGCCGTCGTCGATCACGGTGACGCCGGGAGCCGCGACGCGCTGGCCGACGCGGCCAGAGAAAGCCGAGGTCTGCTTGCGGTTGAAGTCGCCCTCGAGTCCGTGGCCCACGGCCTCGTGCAGCAGGATCCCCGGCCAGCCGGGGCCGAGCACCACATCCATGGTGCCGGCAGGGCAGGGCACGGCGTCGAGGTTGAGGGTCGCAATGCGTACCGCCTCGGCCACGACGGGCTGCCAGTGGGCGGGAGAGAGCAGGCGGTCGAGGGAGTAGCGGCCCCCCATGCCCTGGTAGCCGACCTCGCGCCGCCGGCCCGATGCATCTGCTGCGATCACCTGCACGTTGAGCCGCACCAGGGGGCGGACATCACCAACCAGCGTGCCGTCGCTCGCCGCCACCAGCACCACGCGGTGCTGGCAGACGAGGCTCGCCATCACCTGCCGCACGCGAGGGTCGAGGCGCCGGGCATGAGCGTCGATCGCCTCGAGGAGCTCGACCTTGAGCTGGGCCGGCACCTCGGTTGCGGGCCGTGCGACAGGGTAGAGGTCGCTCGCGGGCCTTCCCGTACCGCGCACCGTTACCGCTCCCGGCGCCCCGGGGTGCTCGGAGATTGCGCGTGCCGTGCCGGCCGCGACGCGCAGGCTCTCGAGGCTGATCTCGTTCGTGTGCGCATAGCCCTGGCGCTCGCCGGCCTGTACCCGTACGCCGACCCCTTGCACTCGGTGGCAATCACCGCTTTTCACGATCCCTTCCTCGAGCACGACGGAATCTTCGGTCGAGTATTCGAAGAAGAGGTCCGCATGATCGGCGCGCCGCTCTAGGGTCGAGCTGAGCACGACGCCCAGGCTCCGCTCGCCCATGCCGAAGCGCTGCTCGAAGAAGGTGAGGGGAGCGCTCTCGGCGGGCGGGGTCATGCGGGGCCGTCCTTGCGTTCGAGAAGCTCGGGAAGCAGAGCGAGAGTAGCAAGCGCGCGAACGTCGACCGCTCGTCGTCAGGCGGCTGCGCACGCAGCGCGGGTTCCGACTCTTCCGCTAGCGCAGCAGCGGCCGGCCCACGGTGCCCGTGACGTGCATCTCGGTGGTCCCATCCTGCGCGAAGCGGAGGCCCGTTCCGGCGAGCATGGGCTTTAGCGACGGATCGACGACCTTCATCTGGAGCTGGAGGTCGAGGGGAGCGCTTGCGACCATCGGCGATTGGCCGACGTTGCCCGTGATCCGCGCCGTCAGCATCGGGCCCTGCAAATCGACGTTGATGTTTCCGGCCAGGGATGCGTCCGTGAGCTCGGTCTTTGCCGCGAGCGTCTCGAAGGGCAGGGCCACGGGGAGGCCGGGCAGGGCGATCGAGCCTTGTTTCGCCGCGAGGTCGATCGTGCCGCGCGGCCCGGCGGGCGTGTTGTGGATGTCCACGTCGGCGCTGGCCATGCCGTCCAGCGAGAGGCCCGGGAGCGCGGTATCGAGCGGGAGCTTCGCGAGGTCGACGTCTTCGAGCGTGCCGTCGAAGCCGGGCTCGGCCCCGAGCACGAGCGTGCCGACAGCGCGTCCCTGGGCAGCCAGGACGTCGACGTGGAAGGCGGGCCGCCCCCGCAGCCACGAGGTAGACCACGCGAGCCGCGCCTGCGCGTCGTCGAAGCTGAGGCGCCGTCCGTCGGCGAAAGCGACGTCGAGGTTCGTTGCTCGAAGGCCCGGCCCGAGGAGCGTCAGCGTGGGCCCGAAAGTGCCCATCCGGATCTGCGCGCGCAGGGCCATGCTCGCCTTCGAGGCCACGACGTCACGGATCCGGTCGTAGGGGAAGCCGGTCGCGACAAAGAAGAGCGTGAGCAGCACGGCGCCGACCGGGATGCCGAGTTGCTGCAGTCGGCGCAGGGCAGGGCTCGGAAGCGCGGTCGTCATCTCAGACGGCCTCGAAGGAAGAGACGGTGAAGGTGACGTCGAGCAGCTCCGGGTTGTCCGTGCGCGTGCGCAGGCGCAGGTTCCTGATCGAGAGCGGCTGCGGCGCGGTCTCGACCTGCTGCAGGTAGGCGACCGTCTGCGCCAGCGTCACCCCCTTGAGCACGAGCTGCACCCGGGTCTCGCGGTAGCGATCGCTCGAGCCGGCGGCCTGAGGCTCCATCGACTCGACCTTCACCGAAGAGTTCCGCGCCAGGGTTTCGAGGGTCGTGAGCAGGTTGCTGCTCGGGCCCTGCTGGATCCGCTGCTCGACGCCCGAGAGTGAGGCGCTGGTGCTTGCATACTCGGAGCTCAGGCGCCGGACGGCCTCGAGCTCCTGCTCGGCTGCGGCGACGCGGGCCGATGCATCCTGACGCGCGGAGAGCACGGGGCTGACGAGGCCCAGGTAGAGAATGCTGACGGCGGCCACCGCGCCGACGGCGAGGAGCAGCAGACGCTCGCGCAAGGTCAAGGCCTGGAGCTGCGCTCGAAGGCGTCCGAGAAGCTCGTCCATCACCCCTCTCCTCTGGGCTTGCCCGTCAGCGTGACGCTGAAAGACTTGCCCCCGCGACGTGCGTCGCTCTGGATCTCGCTCACCTGCACCTGCGAGAAGCCCTCGAGCTTCGAGAGCTCGGTCTTGAGTCGCTCCACCGCCTCGAAGCTCTTCGAGTAGCCGCGAATCCGCACGACGTTGGGATCGATCCCGACCTCCTCGAAGACCACGTCGAGATCGGGGGGCACCTGGGCCGAGAGCGCGGTGAGGATGTCGAGGGCCGAAAGATTGGCGGCGTTGACGCCGAGGAACTCCGCCCGGTCGTGGGCGGACTTCAACGCCTCCCGCAGGGCTGCGATCACGTTGGAGGGCAGCGCCTTTCCGGGAAGGACCGACGCGTACTCGCCGGCCACGATCTGCTGGATCTGCCTTGCGCGGCGGGACTGCACCGCGATCGAAGTGCCGATCGAGAGCACGAGCAGCACCAGCGCCAGTGCGGCGAGCCGCCCCGTCCACACGAACTCCTGGCCGACGGCCCGTAGATCGCGCCGGTAGGCCAGATTCTCCTGGCGAAAGTTCATCTGCGTGCGCGCTTGGAAGGTGCCGCGCAGCGCGAGCGCGAGGGCGGGCGTGTAGATCAGCGGGTCGCCGCCGGCGAGCACGCTGGCGCCGCCGACGACCGCTGGCACGTCGATTCGGGCGGTCGCGATGCCCGTGCGCTGTGCAAGATGGAGGTCGAGCTGCGGCAGCCTCGCCGTGCCGCCGAGCAGCGTGATCTCGTCGAGCCGGGCCACGGCCGGGCCTCCGAGCAGAGGCTCGAGGGCAGAGAGGGTGCGGACGATCTCGCGCACGAGCCGGTCGAGCACGGCCAGCGCGGCAGGGGAGTTCGCCTCGCCGCTCTCGCCGAAGATCCCGAGCTCGCACTTCTGGCGCTCGGCCTCCGCCTCCGAGCAGCCGCGCTCTCTGGCGAGAGCCTGCGTGAGGGCGAGGCCGCCGAGCTGGATGGTGCGCGTCGAGACGACACGCCCGTCGAGGCTCAGGCTGAACGTGCTCTTACGGTGGCCGAGGTCGAGTAGCAGGCGCGTGCCCGGGAGCGGCAGGAGCGCGGACAGGTTGCCGAGCACGAGGCCGTCGGCCTCTATCACGCGCGGCTCGAGGTCCGCTTCGCGCAGCAGTCGGAGCAGCTTCACGACCTCGGTGCGAGGCGCCACCGTCGCCAGAATCTCAGAATGCTGGCGATCGCCGCCCACGCGCTCCCAGTCGACGAAGACGTCTTCCAGATCGAAGGGCAGCTGCCCCTCCACCTCGAACGGGACTGCCTGCGAGAGGCGCTTGCCGTCGCGGAATGGAAAGGTGAGGCGGCGGCTCGACAGCCTGTCTCCCGGGAGCGCGCAGACCACGTGCTCCTTCGGCAGGGCGTAGGCGCGTGCGAACTCGCGCAGGCGCTCGTCGAGTGGGTTGCCCTCCTCCTGACCGAGGAGCAGCGTGCGCTGTTGCACGACCACGAGGCCCTGAAGGGTCTGGTGCAGCTCCACCGCCTTCACCCCGTGGCTTCCGAGGTCGAGTCCGAGCACGCGTCGTATCACGATGGCCATGGCATTCCTTACTCCACCTGCCACGAGAGCAGGAGTGGACTGTCCGGCTTCGAGCGGTCCACCACCGCTTCGACGCTGCGGCGGACCTGACCCACACGGGCCTCGGCCACCACCGTGAACACGTCAGTCTTGAACGTCGGCGGGGGAAAGATCTCCCCTTCCACCGCGCTGCTGAGCGGACTGCAGGACGGGTTCTGGGCCTCGTCTGCGCAGAGCACTTCCCCACTCTCGCGAGCCTTGAGCACGCGGCGTACGGCCTCCTCGTCGGCCAGCTCGAAGTCGGTACCGACGCCGTGGAAGAGAATCCCGAGCACGTGCGGAGGAGCGGTGTTCGGGTTGATGCCGTCGGCCTTCGCGTAGGGATAAACCGTGACGTAGTGCGAGAGCGCCTCGACCAGCGGGCCGTCGAAACCCTGCACCAGGCGCAGCTCGCCCAGCGAAAGGAGCGGACGGTTCGGCGCCTCATAGGGCGGCTTCTGCTGCTGGTAGTAGTCGTTCTCGCGGCCGCCCTTTTGGCCGGTCTCGTCCTCGTCCATGTAGTCGAGCAAGTTGCGCGCCAGCTCGTCGGCCTCGTAACGCTTCTGCTCCGGCCGGCCGGGCATGTCGTCGATCACCTTCTTCAGCAGCTCCACGAGATAGAGCTCGGCGTTCTTGCGGGGAGCCCCCTTCTCGAGAAGCGCATTCAGGTTGAGGTGCGCACTCGAGTCCTCGATGCGCAGGCGCAGGCTGGCATCGTCGGCTGCCGGCACCTCGACAGCGCCGGCGCGCGACCAGACGTCGAGGAGTGTCTCGCTGCGGAAGCCGTCCGCTTCTTCGCCGAGGCGGTCCTCGAGCAGCAGCGCGATCGCGAGCCGGATGCCGCCGCGGGCCAGAGACTCTGCCTCGGCCGCCTCGTCCCGGTGGCGTGCGATCATGGCGTCTACCGTGGCGCGACGCAGGAACGTAGCGATGGCGCCGGTCAGCAGCAGCACGAAGACGAGCACCACCACGAGCACGATGCCGCGCTCTCCGCGTGCGCCGCTCATCGGCAGCCTACGAGGTTGAGGCCGGGAGGAATGTTCGCCGAGAAGTCCCGGAAGCATTGGCCGCCGATGGCCGACAGGATCCCCTGGATCTGCGGGAATTGCTGCACCACGCCGGGGTTGATCGACAGGCATTGCGCGACCGTCATGCAGTTCTCGTCCTGCTTCTTGTCGGCGCTGGCCTGCTGGCTCGAATTCTCGCCCTTCGAATCCTCGCCGTCCTTCTTCTTCTCGTCCTCGCCCTCGGCCGCGGCCGCCGCCGCCTCCTCGGGATGGAGCAGCGCTTCGAGGTCGATCGGGCGGATCGGAATCAGGACGCGGCGGACGAAGGGGCCAAACGTCGGAGGCTCGCTCGCGGCGCCCGCCGCGGTCGACGGAGCAGCCGTCGCGCTCGGCGGCGGCAGCATCGAGACCTCGATCTCCGCGGCGATGGGAAGCTCGCTCGAATCCGTGAGCTGCGAGGAGTCCCAGGAGGTCTGCCACGTGCCGCTCTCGTCGAGCAGCCGTACGCCGAAGGAGGAGATCCCCGAGGCGAGCACGAGCGCACCAGCACCCTCGTCCGCGGCAATGCTGCGATCGAGGCCCTCTGGCAGCTGCGGCTCGCTCCAGCGCAACACCTCGATTCCCCCATCCTCGGCGGGACGCGCCGAGTAGGCCACGACCGAGACGTCCGACTCGTGCCCCTCGGAGGTGCGCGGGGAGGCCGTGCGGGTCATGAACTTGAGCCGGTCTGCGCCCGGACCGGCAGCGCTGGACTCGGCCAGGAAAAGCCACGGATGCTCCAGCGGATCCTTCTCCTTCGGCTTCTTCACCAGGTAGGTCCCCTCGAGGTCGCGAGCCAGGCGGTCGAGGAGGGCGGTCGCACGGCGACCGGCGCGCATCTGGTCGACGGACTCCGAGCTAGCCCGTGAGAGGTCGATGAAGAACGTGATCGCGACGCTGAGCACGAGCGTCGTGAGCACGATCACGGCAAGCATCTCGATCAGCGTGAAGCCACGGCGGCGGCGGACCGTCATTCGTCGTTTCCACCGAGGTCATTCGGGTCGGTGCCCGTGGGCGTGCTGCTGCGCAGTGGCTGGGCAGGAGCGCGGGTGGCTCCCTTCGAGGATGTACTGCTCGAGGAGTCGCTCTTGAGGGGCTGCTGGCCGTTCTGCGCCGCCGCCGCCTCGGCCTTGTTCTGTGACTGCTCTGCGG
>Ga0209253_10006418_pt1 | contig 10188 bp, 8 predicted proteins | sample FrelakmetBRP12BR_FD_187145 | JGI IMG/M metagenome (GOLD analysis project Ga0209253, IMG submission 187145) | Freshwater lake sediment microbial communities from the University of Notre Dame, USA, for methane emissions studies - BRP12 BR (SPAdes)... | ecosystem: Environmental > Aquatic >...
ATGGGATCGGTGAGATCCAGCCGGAGGTCCCCGCCGCCATGGATGTCGGAGGCCACCCAATCCTCCATGCCCTCGCGCTTCGGCGAGCCCAGCTCCAGATTGATCGGACGCCCCGATTGGAGGAGCCCTGCAATGCACACGCGATTCCTCCGCCGGCTGGCCGCCACGTGCGCATTCCACCGGGCGCGGCGCCAAAGGACGAGACCGCCGTTGGCCACCGGATGCGGCAGGACGGCAAAGAGGAATGTCCTGAGTTTGGCCCTGAACACGGCAACGCTTGTCACGGAGCCCGCCGGCCGCTCGCAGCGCCCGCTCCTGAAGCCTCCGTTCGCCGTGGAGTCTCCGTCGCGTCCACTTTGCGAAAGAGATAGTCGTGTTTGCTGAGCTTGTCGAGCATGACGTATCCATTCGCGGTCAGGAATCCGTTCACCTCGTCGAGATTCCAGACTTCCACGCAAATGAATCTTGGCGCATGCCGCGCAAAATCGATACCGCGGAGCACATTCAGCTCGAATCCCTCGACGTCGAGCACCAGCAGATCTACAGCCGCATCGATGTTCTCGTCGTCGAGAATGGCGGAGAGGGGCTTCGCCACGGCCCCGAATTGGAAGCGTGTCTCGTCCCCGGCGAGGAATTGTTCCCCACTCCTGAGGTGCTCCTCCAGGTCCGGCAACTGGCCGGAGATTCCGCCCGCGGGATGGGCAGCCGTCATCGATGCGCAGAAGGTCATCGGCACGAACCTCTCCGGATACCCGAACGGTACGCATGCGTAGCAGAATGTCCGTGCTTCAGGCCTGTTCTTCCTGCACTTCAGGAAGTCGGTCGGGTTGGGCTCGACGAGCACGCCCCGCCAGTTTCTGAAGCGTTCGAAATAGAGGGTATTGCTGAACGTGACGCCGTCCCAACCCCCTATCTCGATGAAGAAGCCGCCATCGTAATCGACAAATCTCTCGATCGCTCGGTCCAGCTCCTGCAGCCCGTAGTACTCGCGCCGCGGAGGCTGTCTCCCCATCTTGTCGAGACTGCGGTTCAGCGCATTCCACAGGATCGGCGGACAGAGCTGCCGAACGGCGCGTCCGAGGCGCGTCATCGGGCGGTTTCCGACCTTCACGGCCCCCTCGCGCTCGACACGTGCCACCCGACGCGGGTAAGCGTTCTGCAGTGGTCAGGCAACCCCGCGCTACCCGTCCCGAAATAGTCCCCTCCCGCCACCGTCAGCATTGCGGCATCGTGGACGCAGTCGAGTACCTCATGCTCGCCGCGCGACAGAAACAGGGTGACGCTGTAGTCGCCCGCCGCGAGGTTGAGGTCCCTTACCGTGCATTTGACGGCGATCTCGTCGTCCGTTACGGAAAAGCTGTCGCGCGTGAAGCTCGTATAGGCCAACCACACGGTGATGTTCCGGCAATCCTTGAGCTCGATCCCGACGTTCACGTCCCTCAGATCCCCGATCGCAGCGCTCTTTCGGCACGTGACGACGAAAATGAAGTCGCCGCCGGCTTGAAGAACGGTTTGCTCGGCTCCGTGCATGTCGACGATGCCGAAGCGGCTCGCCGCCAGGAGTTGCGATCCATATCTGTTACGGCGCTGCCCCAGCGGCCTCGACGACGCAATCGCCGTCGTGTTGGTCACATATTCGTGCAGCGCATTGTCGACAGGCCCGTCGAACGCGATCGATCCCTGTCGCAAGTACAGGCCACGATTGCACACGCGCTGAACGACATCCAGGTTGTGGCTCACGAGCAGGATCGTCTTGCCCGCGCCCGTGGATAGCTCCTCGATTCGCCCCAGGCACTTGTCCTGGAATTGCCGGTCGCCCACGGCGAGCACTTCGTCGACGATCAGTATCTCGGACTCGAGGTGCGCCGCCACCGCAAAGGCGAGCCGCACGTACATTCCCGACGAATATCGCTTGACGGGAGTGTCGAGAAACCGCTCCACCTCCGCAAACGCGACGATCTCGTCGAACTTGCGCGCGATCTCGGCCCGGGTCATGCCAAGTATCGCTCCGTTCAGGAACACGTTTTCACGCCCGGTCAGCTCCGGGTGAAACCCCGTTCCCACCTCGAGCAGGCTCGCCACCCGCCCCTTCAGATGGATCCTGCCCTTCGTCGGATCGGTGATACGGGACAGGATCTTCAGCAGCGTGGACTTGCCCGCGCCGTTGCGGCCGACGATGCCGACCCGCTCGCCCTGCTCCACCTCGAACCCGACGTCCTGGAGCGCCCAGAACTGCTCCCGCGAAGGTCCTTCATCGGCGGCCCGGTTCGCACCAGCAAAGGGCCGCGCGAGACTGCGGGCCACCCGAGTCGCACGATTGGCCAGCGCGTCGCGCAGCGTGCGGTAGGCGGGGCCCGGCCTGTGGTCGATGAAATAGCACTTGGACAGGCCTTCGACTTTGATGACGGCGGACATCAGATCACGTCGGCGAAGGTCTTTTCCGTGCTTCTGAAATAGGCGATCCCGGTCACCAGCACGATCGAAATGAGAACGAGCGAAAGCAGCAGCGAGGGCCAGTAAACCTGCGTCGCGCCGCCGAGGATCGACCAGCGGAAGCCGTCGATCACGCCAACCATCGGGTTCAAACCGTAGACGAAGCGCCACTGTTCGGGGACGACGGAGCTGCTGAACCCCACCGGCGAGACGTAGAGCCCCAGCTGTACGGCGAACGGGACGACGAAACGCACGTCGCGGTACCTTACGTTGAGCGCAGCGATCCAGACACCGGCGCCGAGCGCTGCCGCGAGCGCGACCAGCACGAAGAACGGCAGTGCCACGATTCGCCAGTCGGGCACGAAGCCATACCACGCCATGATGGCTGCCAGCAGGACGAGCGAGATCAGGAAATCCACGCAACTGACGATCAATGCACCGGCAGGAATGATCAGCCGCGGGAAGTAGACTTTGGCGATCATGTTGGCGTTGCCGACCAGGCTGCCTCCGACCTCGGAAGCGGCGCTCGCAAACAGCTGCCAGGGCAACAGCGCCGCGAAAACGAGCACGGGATACGGCACGTTGTCCGAAGGAAGGCCGGCGAGCCTGCCGAAAACGAGCGTGAACACGGCCATCGTGAGTAGCGGTCGCAGCACGGCCCACGCGACCCCGATGGCGGTTTGCCTGTACCGGACGAGCAGATCCCGCCACGCGAGGAAGTAGAACAGCTCGCGGTAGCGCCAGAGGTCGGCCCAGTAGTGCCGCTCGGTCCTGCCCGCTTCGATGACCAGGACGCGCTGTTCCGCCATTGCCGCTCAACGAGCCTTCGGGATCGGGTGCGCGCCGGTATCGCCGGGCGCCTCACCCCTGCCGGTCAGCTCGTCCTCGATCATCGGTTGCTCCACATCCGGCCTCGCGCGTTTCGCCTGCCATCCCGGTTCCCTATTCGCTTTCGCGGGATTCCCGCTGGGCAACCGCCGTTCGTCCGGCCGCGCCCAGTTGCCGCCGATCAGCGCGTGACGAACTGTTCGCACCGGCGGCCAGATCGCCGAAGCCATCGGAAGAGCCTGCATTGTAAATGCTCGCGGACTCGCCGCTGAACCGGATCGTCTCATGTCCCCCCGAAGGGCTGCGGCGACTCCGCCAGCACCTCCCCGAACAGCGCGTGCGCGCGCGCCTCGAAACGGGGGAACGCAAAGTGCTCGAGCCCCGGGGGCACGATGCCCCTGGGCTGCCGCAGCGCGTCGCGGATCGCGCGCTGCAGTTCCTGCCGATCGGCCGGGTCGACGAGGATCCCCAGCTGCCCGTCGCGCAGCGCTTCGCGGCCGCCGTCCACCTTGCTCGCGATCACCGGAATGCCGCAGGCGAGCGCCTCGAGCAGCACGAAGCCGAAGCCCTCGCCCCGGCTCGCCAGCACGAAGGCATCGGCCAGCCGATAGTGATCGGCCTTCTCCGCTTCCGCGACGTTGCCGGCGAACACGACGCGCTCGCCCAGGCCGAGCGCGCGGGCCTTCTGCTCGAGCCGCTCCCGATCGGAACCGTCGCCGACGATGAGGTACGCGAGGTCCGGCACGGACTCCGCGAGCTCCTGCATCGCCTCCAGCACTTCGTCGCACCCCTTGTAGCGCTCCGACGACATCAGCCGCCCCAGGGTCATCAGCACGGTCCTGCCTTCCAGCGCGTACCGCTCGAGCAGCACGGGGTTCTTCGCCCCCGGCGCATACCAGTCGGTGTGGATCGCGTTCGGCAGCACCCGCACTTCCCGGGTCGGCGGGCTGACCCAGGCGCCAAACCTCCGCGCCGTCACGCCGCTCACGGAAACGATCCAGCGCACCCGCCCGACGAGTGCATTGGCCAGCGGACTGCGCGTGGGCTGCCAGGCATCGATGCCATGGACGAACAGCACCAGCGGCACGCCGAGGTGCCGGCTCGCGAGCCAGGCGAGCGGCAGCAGGTTGATGTGGCCGCACACGACCAGTTCATGGCTGCGATCGGCGCGCAGCACGCGGATCGTGCTCGCGAGGTAGCGCAGCTTCCCGCCGGCGGCGGCTCCGACCTGGACGAGCTTGCCGGGCAGCGGCCCGGGAGGATGCGGGACGTGCCGCGGAATGGCCACCACCTGCGCGCACCCGGGAAAGCTGCACAGCGCCTGCAGCAGGTCCCGGTTGTAGAGCGCGATGCCGCCGTGACCGCCGTACGCCTCGGTGACGAAGGCGACGAAGCGGCGGCCCTGCTTGCGCCGGCCGACGATGCGCGCCCAGCCCCGCAGGCCGCGCTCACCGGACGTGGCTGCGCCATCGGCCCGGAGCCAGTCCCTGACGGGCACCGAGAAGCCGGTCTTCGCACGTGCGGCGATCTGCCGACCGAGCGGGTGCGCGATCGCCTTGGCGAGCTGCGCCTTCGTCGGTGGATGGGTGCCGGCCAGCATCGGCGCGAGGGTCCGGATCACCGTGGTGTCGACGAACGGAACGCGGATCTCGACGCCGTGCGCCATGCCGGCCCAGTCGGCATCGCGCAGCAGCTGGTTGCGCATGTACCACGAGAGCTCGAGCGCCGCGACGATGCAGCGCTCGTTCGCGAGACCGCGAACCGACTCCTCGAGGCTCGCGAGCGGCCGCAGCGCGGCGAGCCCCGCGCGCGCACGCTCGCGGCCCATGAGCCGCGGCAGCTCCCACGGCATGAAGAGCGCGCGGCGCAGCAGGTAGGCCCCGGCCCAGCTCCCTCCGTATTCGAGCACTCCCGCGTACTTGGGCGAGGTGATACGGCGCAGCACGGGATCGGCAACGACGCGCAGCGCCCGGCCCAGCGCGGGCGCCGCGGGAATCCGGCGCTTGAGGCGCGGGACGTCGCGAAAGCTCGGATAGCCGCCGAAGAGCTCGTCGCCACCCAGTCCGGAGATCGCCACCTTGAGCCCGCACGCCGCCGCGGTCTTCGCGGCGAGGTAGGTGTTGATGCCGTCGGTGGACGCCTGGTCCATGCCCGCGAAGAGATTTCGCGCCTCGTCCCGGAAATCGCCGCGCTCGAACCAGCGCGTGACGTGCTCGATGCCGAGGCCGGCGGCGAGCTTCGCGGCGAGAGCGGTCTCGTCGTCGGGGGTGTCACGGTATTCGCGGAAGCCGAGCGTGATGCCGTGCAGCTTCGCGCGATCCGCCTCGGCGCCCATCGCGGCGAGGACGCCGGAATCCACGCCCGCGGACAGGAAGATCCCGATCGGGACGTCCGACACCAGGTGGTGGCGCACCGCGTCGCGCACCGTCGCGCCTATCTGCTCGTCGATCTCGCCGGCCGACAGCGTGCTGGGCGCCGCCTCGGCCTTCCGGAACTCGTCGGCGATGTCGAAGAAGCGCGACGGCGCCTGCATCCCTTCGCTGCCCACGCGCAGCGTGGTTCCCGCGGGCAGCGAACGCACGGCGCGGTGGAAGGTGAACGGCTCGGGCACGCATCCCAGCAGATAGAAGCCGGCGATCCCGGCCGGATCCTCGCCGGCATCGATGCGGCCTCCCCCGACCAGCGCCTCGACCCGCGACGCGAAGCGGAACGTGCCGCCGTCGTCGGCGTAGTAGAGCGGCTTGATCCCGAGCGCGTCGCGCGCGAGGAACAGCTCGCCGCTGCGCCCGTCCCAGATGGCCAGGGCAAACATCCCGCGCAGCGCGTGCACCATCTCCGGCCCGCGCTCGGCGTAGAGGTGCAGCAGTACCTCGGTGTCGGAGCGCGAGCGGAACACGCAGCCCCTGCCCTCGAGCCCGGCCCGCAGCTCGCGATGGTTGTAGATCTCGCCGTTGTACGTGATGGTGAGCCGCCCGTCCGCGCTCGCCATCGGCTGGGCTCCCGCGTCGGACAGGTCGATGACCGCGAGTCGCCGGTGGGCGAGGCCGATCCGCGCGTTGTCCGCGATCCACGTCCCGGCGCCGTCGGGGCCGCGCCGGAGCATCGCCTCGCGGATGCGGAGGAGCTCGTCGCGATCGACCGGGGCCGCCGAATCGCGGTAGGCGTGGATGCCGGCGATGCCGCACATGGGCCGCTCAGCTGCGCGCCGGCCCGGGCGCGCCGCGCCGAACGTCGCCGTGCGGCACCGCGTGCCACGGCCTGCCGGCGCCGCGCTGTCCCGGGCAGACCGCCGGCATGCCCGATCAGGCGGACGGTGCCGAATCTTCGAGCAGCGCCTCGAAGTACTCGATCGTCTTCGCGAGACCTTCGTCGAGCTGCACGCGCGGCTCCCACCCGAGGTGCTTCCGCGCGAGCGCGATGTCCGGCTGCCGCTGCACCGGATCGTCGGCCGGCAGCGGCCGCCTTTCGATCCGCGACTTCGATCCCGTCATCGCGACGATCTTCTCGGCGAGGTCGACGATGCGAAACTCGCCGGGGTTGCCAAGGTTCACCGGACCGGTGAAATCCGCGGGCGTCGCCATGAGCTTGACGAACGCCGCGACGAGGTCGTCCACGTAGCAGAACGAGCGCGTCTGCGAGCCGTCGCCGTAGATCGTGATCGGCTCGTTCCTGAGCGCCTGGACGATGAAGTTGGACACGACCCGGCCGTCGGCGGGATGCATCCGCGGTCCGTAGGTGTTGAAGATCCGCGCAACCTTGATCTCGAGCCGGTGCTGCCGGTGATAGTCGAAGAACAGCGTCTCCGCGCAGCGCTTCCCCTCGTCGTAGCAAGAGCGCATGCCGATCGGATTGACGTTGCCCCAGTAGTCTTCGGTCTGCGGGTGCACCTGCGGGTCGCCGTACACCTCGCTGGTCGACGCCTGGAAGATGCGCGCGCGCACGCGCTTGGCGAGTCCCAGCATGTTGATCGCGCCGTGCACCGAGGTCTTGGTGGTCTGCACCGGGTCGTGCTGGTAGTGGATCGGCGAGGCCGGACACGCGAGGTTGTAGATCTCGTCGACCTCGACGTAGAGCGGGAACGTCACGTCGTGCCGGATGAGCTCGAACCGCGGATGGTCGTGCAGGTGGTCGATGTTGCGCTTGGTGCCCGTGAAGAGGTTGTCGGCGCACAGGACCTCGTGCCCCTGCTCGAGCAGGAGGTCGCACAGATGTGAACCGAGGAAGCCGGCGCCGCCGGTGACCAGGATCCGCTTTCTCGAATCGTAGTAGCGCATTCAGTCCGCAGCCTTCCGCTTGCCGGGATGTTGGCCGTCAGCCGACGATGTTCCCGCGATGTTCCCCGATGTTCCCACGATGTTCACTTCCGGCCGACGCGGGACGCAAGAACGGCCGGCGCGGTGCCGACGTCAAAGAACGTCCGGACGCTCGATGACGTCCGGTCCCCGCTCGAGCGCCATGGAGCGCCGCCAGGGCCGCTTTCCGCCGAACCGCGCGAGCGTCCGGTACCGGTTGACGTAGAACGCCAGGTAGGCGGCGAGCCCGATCCACAGCGCCGCGGAATTCTGGTGGAAGGCCACGGCGACGAGGAAGCAGAGCGCCCCGTGCAGCCACAGGTAGGGGGCCACCCGCGCGTTGGCGCGCGAGCGGTCGCCGTCCGGGTGCCGCAGCTCCGCCGGCAGCGTGACCCGTCGGTAGATGAGCGAATGCAGGTGCAGCGCGTCGGAGCTCGTCGACGGTGTCCGGTGGAAGATCTTGCGGCGGTAGATCGAGAACAGCGTCTCCACGATCGGGTAGGCCGCCAGCATGATGACGTACCACGCGGAGATGTCGGCGTTGCGCGCGACGAGCCGGATCGAGAGCTCCGCGTACATGAAGCCGACGAAGTAGGCCCCGGCGTCGCCGAGGAAGATGCGTCCGCGCGGATAGTTCCAGGCGAGAAAGCCAGCCAGCGCGCCCATGACGACCAGCGCTTCGTTGAGCGTCGACGCATCGCCCGTCCACCCGGCCGCGGCCGCAAGGCCGCCGAACATGATCAGCGAAGTGCCGCCCGCGAGGCCATTCGCGCCATCGATCAGGTTGAACGCGTTGCAGGCCCCCGCGACCATGAACCACGTCAACGGCAGGGCGATCCACAGGTGGGGGATCAGGGCGTCCACCAGCGGCAGGTCGACGCGCGGAATGATTCCCTGGGAGAAGGCGCTTGCCAGAATGGCGGCGCCGACCGCGGCCAGCATCCGGTACCGGGGACGCACGCGGCGCGTGACGTCTTCGCACAATCCCGCCAGCACGACCGGCAACGCCACCACCGCGAGGGGCAGCGATCCGGACGGCCCCATCGGACCGGCCAGCGACGCGACGCTCAGCGCCACGAGGCAGGCGGCGACGACCATCGCGCCGCCCAGACGCGAGGTCGCGACGAGGTGCAGCTTGCGCGCACTGTCGGCTTCGTCGACGCCGATGGAGCGGGCGCGAATCCCGATCGGCATCAGGATGCCCGCGCAAACCGCTGCCACAGCGATCGGCCACCAATCGATCAACTCTGCCGCACCTGTCTGGTTGACGCTACTGTTCTTGTGCAGGCCGACCGATCTGCCGTCGGGTTCCGGTCTGTTATCCAACAGTTTAGCGTGAAATGGCGAAAAGCCCAGCCCGATCGGCCGCATTCCCCGGAAAAAGGCGAGGTTTTCGGGCGCGGCGGAGCGCACCGTGGTCGTGGGTTACCGCGCGATGGCCCGCGGCGATCGCGCAAAGGCCCCGGCCGCCAGACCGGCTGTTTCCCGACCCTCGAGCCGCGTACGGCGGGCTTTGCCGCGAAAAACATCGCTATCATGCCAATCGGATATCCCGCCCGATGCCATGAGGAAACGCAAGCCGTGACCCGCCCGCCCAGGTCGCTGCGCCACCGGCTCCAGCACTGGCTGCCGTCGCCGGAATCGCTGCGCGATCATCCGCGACTCGGCCCGTGGCTCAAGCCCGTCGCGGATCCGCGCCTGTGGGTGCTGCAGCGCCGGAGGGTCGCGCTCGGCGCGGCGTTTGGCGCGTTTTTCTGCGTCATCCCGCTGCCGGTGCAGATGCCGCTCGCCGGCCTCGCGGCGATCGTCTTCCGGGCGAACCTGCCGGCGGCAATCGCCGCAACGCTGCTCAGCAATCCGGTCACGATGGTCGCGATCCTCACGGCGGCCTGGGAAGTCGGTTCGCTGGTGCTGGGCGAAATCTCCGGGACCGTGCCGTTCGACCCGCGCTCGCTTGCGCCGGGCAACCTCTGGCCGCCGGGTGAGTGGCTCCATGCGTTGAACGGGATCGCCGGCGCGCTGCTGGTGGGTCTGCCCGTGATCGGCGCAGCGCTCGCGGCCGCGACGTATGCGGTCGTGATGGTCGGCTGGCGCTGGGCGGTCGTGCACCACTGGCGAACGCGCCGCCTGCCGAACCGGACGGGCTGACTCAGCCTGCGACGGTCCTACGTCCGGGCACCGCGGACCCCGTTGCCGATTTGGCATCCCGGATCGGGGGTTGTACAGTTCAAGCCCGTAGCGGCCGCCTGCCAAGGGTGTCGGAGCGCTTGTGTCGTCCCAGGTCTACACAATTCTGTTCACCGATATCGAGGGCAGCACCCGCCTGTGGGAGCAGGAAGGCGAGCGGATGGCCGCCGCGCTCGCGCAGCACGATGCCCGCACCCACGGGGCGGTCGAGCGCAACCGCGGAATCATCGTCAAGACCACCGGCGACGGCCTCTACGCGGTCTTCCCCGATCCGGTCGACGCGGTCAATGCCACCGTTGAGATGCAGCGGGCGCTCGTCGACCCGGCGGTGACGAACGGCATCCCGATTCGCGTGCGCTGCGGCCTGCATCTGGGCGCCATCGAGCACCGCAACAACGACTACTTCGGCAGTCCGGTCAACCGCACCGCGCGGATCATGAGCGTGGCG
>Ga0209253_10006419_pt1 | contig 10187 bp, 11 predicted proteins | sample FrelakmetBRP12BR_FD_187145 | JGI IMG/M metagenome (GOLD analysis project Ga0209253, IMG submission 187145) | Freshwater lake sediment microbial communities from the University of Notre Dame, USA, for methane emissions studies - BRP12 BR (SPAdes)... | ecosystem: Environmental > Aquatic >...
CCATTGTGAGCACCCTGATCAATACCCTCAAAGCCAGGGACCTGGCCACCGAGCAGCACGCCAGTCGTCTGGAAAAGCTACTGGTCCGCATGGCCGCCCTGACCGGTCTCTCCGAATCCACCACGGCCGACTTATCCCTCTTAGCCAAATTTCATGACATCGGCAAAGTAGGGATCTCTGACGCCATCCTCCTTAAGGAAGGACCCTTCACGCCGGAGGAGTGGGCGGAGATGAAACGACATTGCGAGATCGGTTATCGGATCGCCCTGTCCGCCTCCGACCTCGTCCCCATTGCCGACTGGATCCTCAAACACCATGAATGGTGGGATGGCCAGGGGTATCCTCTGGGCCTCAAGGGAGAAGAAATCCCTGTCGAGTGCCGTTTGCTGGCGATCGCGGATGCCTATGAAGCCCTCACCAGCGCTCGCCCCTATCGCAGGACATTTTCCCATCGGGAGGCTGTGGCGGAACTCCGAAAATACGCCGGAACACAGTTCGACCCCGAGATCTTAGAAATCTTTTTGAGGATGGTGGAAACCCATTTTCACGGGTCAGAGCTCGAATTACGCGTCATCTGAAAATTCGAATGCGAGTGGATGCCCCTCGACGCTTTGTCCGAGAGATCCAGAAGAATCATAGCTTGGTCTGCAAGATCTTTTGTAGGCTAATTTTCCACATCCCTTTTTCAAAGAGCAGCCGATAGGTCTCTGTTCGAAATATCGTCTCTCCTCCTTGTTTGGGCTTAAAACCTATTTTTGCTGTGGCATAGGCGAGGGTGGCACTCTCGACATCAACCTGGATATCCCGAACAATCTCCCAGGAAGAGGCTAACCCTATTCCCTTCTTCCTCATCCGGCGCTCAAAATCTTCCCGGCTGATGGCCCTTCGGCTTTTTTGATCTCCATGATCATACAATTCGTTGTATTTCCCGTCTTTCCACAGGGAAAGGATCCTTTTGACGGATTCGATCACATCGCCTTCGATCCTGTTCCTATCGATCTTTTCCTTTTCCTTGACGGCAACCGGGGCCTTTGCCCCTTTTCCATCCTGTCCTTTGCCCCTTGCCTTCTCTTCTGTTCCTCTGGCTTCTTCCGACACGGATTTCTTCTCAATTTGCTCTCTGTATCTCTCGGGGACGCTCGATGCATCTTCTGAAAAATGGACCGTTCCCTTCTCGTCAACCCACTTGTAGACCTCCTTGGCCTCTAAGGGATACATCATGGGAAGGAAAATCAAGGTTCCCATAAGGACCCAAGCGCTTCTCGCCTTTCGCACCATCATCGTCGATCCTCCCAAAACGAAATTCATTTCTTCTTCCCTCTCAAACATCAGTCACCGAAAAGGGGACGAAGTTTTCCCTTGCGCGGGCCCCCATCCGATCTGGCCCAATTTTTCAGTTGCCATATTCTATCATCCTGATATACTAAATGGAAGCATTTCATCGAGAGAGACAATGGATTAAACGCCCGTAAAAATATGGCGCCCGGAATTCCACTTGAAACATGTCCGGAGCGCTCCGTGAAGGGAGGGGATGCGATGCTTTACGAAATCGTTTGGCTGTTTTTTGCGTTGGGTGCTGGCGTTCTCATCAGCGCCGGATTCTTGGGCCTTATTCTCTCTCCTGCTGTTCCCCCACGACTATTGAAAGTGGTGGCTGTGATGGTATCTCTGTTGATCATCCTGACCGGTGTCTATTTCTCTTCAATGTGGAACGCCCAGAAAAAAGAAATTCGAGGTTTGACCCAGCAAGCTGAGGAAGCGCTCAAGCAATACTTAGCCACACACCCAAGAAAGTGATATGGGAAATGGGTTGTGTCGCTATCTTCAAAAAGCATGCTGAGAAGGTTCGAGGTGGATGATGATCGATCTTCACACGCACTCCCTGCTGAGCGACGGAGAACTTACCCCTGCTGAGTTGGTCCGGAGGTTCGAGGTGGCAGGCTATAGAGCGCTTGCGATCACCGACCATGGCGACCCGTCAAATATCGACCTGATCATCCCCCGACTCGTAGCCTTTTGTGAGGAGGTCAACCGGTTGGAAGGAATTCGTCTCATTCCCGGAATCGAATTGACTCATATCCGGCCTGAAGCGATACCGGCCTTGGTCGGCAGGAGCAGGAAGTTGGGAGCGAGATTGGTGGTGGTCCATGGGGAGACGATTGTTGAGCCGGTGGCACCCAACACCAACAGAATGGCTATCGAGTCCTCGGTGGATATCTTGGCCCATCCCGGTTTGATCAGAGAAGAGGAGGTGATGCTGGCCAAGGAACACTCTGTCTACTTGGAGCTGACCTCCCGTGGGGGTCACTCGCTGACCAACGGTCATGTGGCCAAGCTGGCGCATCGGATAGGCGCCCCTATGATTTTGAACAGCGACGCCCATGCGCCAAGCGATATCAGGCCGGTGGCCCGTCTGCACGAGGTCGTCGAGGGAGCGGGTTTGACAGGGGACGATTATCACGCCATGATAAAAAACGCCGACATCCTCGTAAAGCGATGCCTGACCTATGACTAAACACTCTACGACCGGATGAATCCTTCCCCTCCTCCATACCACCCCGCTTGGCTTGAGTCTACTTCTCGAACGCTGGTCGCTCCGGCATGAAGCCTGCTTTTATTTGCCCCGAAGTCTCTACAAAAAGAGTGGAAGTTGACAGTCCTGTTCTAATTTGGTTTAATAAAGACAGAACTCCTATGAAGAGGGCCCAAACCAAAATCCTTGCCGTTATCCCGGCGCGTTATGGTTCCACTCGTTTTGAAGGGAAACCCCTCGCCGATATTCTCGGCAAACCGATGATTCAATATGTCTATGAGGGTGTCCGTGAATCAAAGTTGATTGATGAAGTGATCGTCGCCACAGACGACCAAAGGATCTTGGAGGCTGTAAAAGCCTTTGGCGGGAAAGCCCTCATGACTTCCCCCTCTCACTTCTCCGGAACAGACAGGGTGGCAGAGGTTGCCAGAAAGCTTAAATCCGAAATCATTGTCAATGTTCAGGGAGACGAGCCCCTCATAAAAGGAAACTTCATCGATAGAGCCATCCGTCCCCTCCTGACCGATGATAACCTCCAGATGTCAACGCTCATAACCAGGATCGAGGAGGTCAGAGATTGGCTTAATCCTCACATTGTGAAAGTTGTGGTAGATCAAAAGAATTTTGCCCTTTACTTCTCACGGTCTCCCATCCCTTTTCCTCGGGATCTCCAGATTGGACGATTGGAATCCAACCCCTTTGGAACCAACAGGCCTCTTCCCAAAAGAGTGTTTAAGCACATCGGCGTCTATGTATTGCGTCGGCAATTCCTTCTCAATTTTACAAGAATGAAGCCTACCCCTCTGGAGAAGCTTGAAAAGCTCGAACAGCTTCGGGCCTTAGAAAACGGTTATCGTATAAAAGTCAATCCCGTCAATTATGAACCCCTATCTGTTGACACTCCAGAAGACCTGCAAAAAGTGATTGCCTATGTCTCCCGTCTCAACAAGAATGAAGACGCGTAAAACGTACAACCATTTGATATAATTATTGTTTGTTGCTTCCAGATTTCTCTCCTGCCCTAAGCACAAATGGCCAAGAGGATCATCGTCCGGGGGTTGATTTCTGCACGATTTCAGGGTATACTTTAATGGTTCTTTAAAGTGAAAAGATGAGCCAAAGAGAAATCATCCTTCGCCCCTTCATTTTTGTTCTCCCTTTTGTCCTTTTTCTCGTTTTCGGGTGTTCTACGGCGTCCTGGTTTCCGGTCAAACTAGGATCCTCTCATAAGGCGAAAATGAAAGAACTCCTCGATAAAGACGTGGTTATTATCGACGGAGAAGAGTATGTGAAGGTTTTAAACCCAAAAACCTCTGACGGAAAAGACCAGCCCAGATATCTCTATGTTCCTGTGAATGAATACCTCGCGAAAAAGGAGACTTTCACCGCCACGACCGCGCAGACGGAGGAGGTTAAGAAAGAGTCCTCCGTGACTCAGTCAAAACCCTCGTCTTCCTCATTATTAGAGGAAGAGACTCTCGCTATATCCCCGTCGAAAGTCGGGCTTCCGCGCTTAAAAAAGAAGGTTTTGATCGCTTATTTCGACGATCGAACCACCCAGGGTGAGGAAGTGTTCGGCGACTGGGTGGCTGAAAAGCTAATGAAAGAGGTAAATCGAAGAACGCTCCAGGTTCTCTTTACCGATTATCAAATGGTCAAAGAGTTTTTTGAAAAAAACGGAACTGATTCAAAGAATCTTGAGACCTCGAAGAGCCTTCAATTCCTTAATGAAGTTTTTGGGGTTCACGCCGTTGTCGCTGGGGAACTCTCAGGCCCCTATGTCTTCACCACCAAGACAACGAAAGATCAAGAAACAACGGCCTCGGCTATTATGAAGATAGACATCAGGTTGGTGGACACCTTTACCGGTAAAACCCTGAAGACCTTGTCCGCTCATAATCCGGTGATTGCGGCCAAGGAAAAGGGATCCTTTTCCGAAGAGAAGGCCAAAGTCAAGGCGATCGACGTCACCATTGGTAACTTGGGACGCTCCTTGGCAAAGGAATTGGATGGCATGGAGTGGTCTTGCCGGATCGCCAAGATAGAGGGTGAAGAAGTCTACCTGAATGCCGGGAGGTTAACCGGCCTTCAGGTGGGAGATGTGATGGAAGTGTTTCGGCCGGGGGGGTCTGGGAGACCAGGAGAGGTAAAGGGCAAGATTCGAATTTCAGCCTTCTTTGGACTCGATGCTTCCATGGGCAGGCTGGTTCAAGGGAAAGACCCCGATGTAAATGACATTTTGAAGTTGGCCAAAAGTGAAGGGATCTAAATCTCTTACACGGCTCTCCTCCCCACTCAATGAAAAATTGGATTGGCCATCCCAAAAGCTGTTCCTCTCGGGAGGTGTTTTCTTTTGTGACAACATCTTCAATCTTCAAATTGAAATGACTTTTTTCTTACTGCCAGGAAGGAGGTTTTAATATTATGTTCCAGATCGGCGATAAAGCGGTTTACCCGGGGCATGGCGTTGGAATCATTGAAGCCATTGAGACCAAACGAATCTCCGGTAAAGAGCAGATCTTTTTCATCCTCCGAATTCTAGAAAACGGGATGACCATTATGATTCCCCGGGACAATGTGGAGGCCGCCAAGTTGAGGGGGATCATCCGTAAGATCGATGTCCGAAAGGTCATCGAGATCCTCAAAGACCGGGATGTCACCATCGATAATCAGACCTGGAACCGGAGATACCGCGAGTATATGGAAAAAATCAACACGGGATCGATCTATGGCATTGCGGAAGTGCTTCGAGACCTCCACCTCCTCAAAGAAGAAAAAGAGCTTTCCTTCGGTGAGAGGAAAATTATGGACACGGCCAAAAATCTCCTGGTGAAAGAGTTGGCCATCGCCCGGAACGTAAAAGAGACGGATATCTTGAGGGAGATCAATTCAATCTTTGGATCATAACCTCTCCAGAATCCCCATCACTCGATTTAATTGAAATGTCTTCTGACGTCATCCATGCAAAGAAGGGGGGTGAACACGTTGGGTTCATGGGTTCTACGTATTTTATTATTCGTTATTTGCGGAATCGGCGGGTATACCTTAACCCAAGAAATCTCTTCCTCTCCCCCGATGCCTTTTTTGGGACTGATGGGCGGACTTCTTCTTGCCGCCTTGACTCTATTGATCGAGAAAGGGTTAAAACACATCCCTGTAAAGAACCTTTTGGGAGGTTTCATTGGATTGATCCTCGGCATCCTTGTCGCCAATCTCGTATCTAACGTCTTCTTCTCCAGTCTGTATAACTATCAACAAATTGTCCTCCCTCTTTTCAGCATCCTCTACGGGGTTTGCGGATATATTGGTCTATGCATCGGTTTTAAGAAGGGAGAAGAGGTTCACGTCTCCGGGTGGAAACTCTTGTCAAAAAACGTTCCCCAAAGTGAGATGTCGAAGATTTTGGACACGAGTGTGATCATTGATGGCCGCATCGCCGATATCACCGAAACGGGTTTTGTGGAGGGAACGCTCATCATCCCGCAATTCGTCCTAAATGAACTTCAACACATCGCCGACTCCTCGGACTCCATCAAACGGACGAGGGGCAAAAGGGGATTGGAAGTTCTTCATCACATCCAAAAACAGGCCATCGTCGACGTTCGAATCGTAGACAAGGATTACCCTGCGATCAAAGAGGTCGATTCAAAATTGATTGAATTGGCTAAAGAGGTCCACGGAAAGATCGTCACCAATGACTCCAACCTGAATAAGGTGGCGGAACTCCAGGGGATTCAGGTGCTGAACATCAATGAGTTGGCCAATTCTATAAAACCTGTGGTCCTTCCCGGAGAGGAAATTAATGTCAAAATTCTTAAGGAAGGAAAGGAAACAGGACAAGGGGTGGCCTATCTGGATGACGGGACGATGATCGTGGTCGACAATGGAAGGAGACATATGGGTAAGACGATTGATGTCGTTGTAACCAGCGTCCTCCAAACCCCTGCGGGCAGAATGATCTTTGCTCGTCTCAAAGAAGAAGCCAATCGGGAAAACAAGGGAAAGGATTACTACTACCCCCTGGACAGTGAATTCTAAACCTTGGAGGTTTGGAACAATGCCTGCCTGCCGGTAGGCAGGAAAAATTGAACCCATTATTTCACCGTTCCGTATTTTATCCGTTGAATAATGAAAGCCGACGCAGTGATCGTCTCCGCGGGGAAGGGACTTCGCTTTATGGAGGGGAAGAAGAAACAATTCACCCTCCTGGAAGGAAAACCTATTCTCGCGCATACCCTGGATAAGTTTGAAGCCTGTTCTCTGATCCGTTCCGTTCGCCTGGTGGTCGGCCAGGAGGACATGGATTATTGCTTGAAAGAAATCGTCGAAAAATACCAATTCCAAAAGGTATCCAAGATCGTCCCGGGTGGAAAGTGGAGACAGGAATCCGTTAAGAATGGAATTGATGCCCTTCCAAGGGATACGGACATTGTGGCGATTCACGACGGGGTTCGGCCTCTCGTCACCCAAGCCATGATCGAGGATTCAATTCACTCTGCTGTCCGATATGGAGCCGTGGTATTGGCCATACCGGTGAAAGAGACCATTAAGATGTCCAACCCGGATAGAACGGTTCTCAAAACGTTGGACCGGGAATCCCTTTGGCAAATCCAGACTCCGCAAGCCTTTCAGATCGATGTGATTAGGGAAGCTCACAATCGGGCAACCGCGGATGGGTTTGTCGGGACCGATGACGCCTCTCTGGTCGAACGATTGGGAGTGAAGGTCCATATCCTTCCGGGATCCCCTGCGAATATTAAAATCACCACGCCTGAAGACTTCGTGTTAGCCAGTCTTTTTCTGAAGATGAATGCCCTTTCAAAGCACGGGGCACGAGGAGGAGCAAAAGGCAAATGAGAGTGGGTTTTGGTTATGATGTCCATCCGTTCGTTTCGGGCCGACCGTTGGTCCTGGGAGGGATCAACATCCCTTACCTCTTTGGGTTGAAAGGGCATTCGGATGCGGATGTTCTCATTCATGCGATTTGTGACGCCTTGCTGGGGGCGATTGCAGAGGGAGATATTGGAAGACATTTTCCGGACACCGATCCTCAATACAGAGAGATCAAGAGCACGATTCTCTTAAAGCGTGTGATGGACAAGGTAAAAGGAAAGGGGTTTTCCCCTATCAATGTGGATGCCACGATTGTCGCCCAAAAGCCAAAACTCTCTGAATTCATCCCCAGAATGGTGAAAGAGATTGCAGAGGTCCTTGGGGTCGAGACAGGAAGGGTCAATGTCAAGGCGACCACGACAGAGGGTTTGGGATTCACCGGGAGAGAAGAAGGGATCGCTGCCTATGCCGTGGCCCTGGTAGAAGAAAAATAACCACCAAATCCCAAGCACCAAATAACAAAAAAACTCCAATTTCCAAATACCAGGTTCTAAACAAAAAGGAGTTTCGATCATTTGGAATTGAGGCTTGAGATTTATTTTGGATTTGGAGCTTGGAATTTGAGATTTGGCAATAGCTGAGGGTTCCAAATGAATTCAAGAGTTCGGGTTCGCTTTGCCCCATCTCCTACCGGGCTTCTTCATATCGGAAATGCCAGGACGGCTCTCTTCAATTTTCTCTTTGCGAGACGGCATCAAGGGACGTTTGTTCTCCGCATTGAAGATACGGACGTGGAGAGATCAACCGATCTCTCCATCGATCGGATCGTAGAAGATCTCCAATGGTTGGGGATCTCTTGGGATGAAGGGCCTGGCCGAGAGGGGCTCTTCGGTCCTTATCGCCAATCCCAACGGGCATCCATTTATCGTGACTTTGCCGACAGGCTCTCTCAAGAAGGAAAATGTTATAAGTGTTTTTGCTCCGAAGAGAGGCTCGAAAAACTCAGAAAAGAACAACTCTCCAAAGGGAAGATGCCCCGCTATGACGGACGATGCCGTTCCCTCTCGGCGGCAGAGATCACCGGGATGGAATCTTCCGGTCTTCACCCGGTCATCCGATTTCACGTGGGAAGAGGGTTGATTCTTTTCGAAGATCTCATCCATGGAAAGATGAATTTCGATTCTGCCGGCATCGGCGATTTTATTATCGTCCGGTCAGATGGAATGGCCGCTTATAATTTTGCTTGCGTGGGGGATGACCATTTGATGGACATCACGCATGTCATCCGAGGGGAAGACCATCTCTCTAACACGCCCCGACAAATCCTTCTTTATCAGGCACTGGGCTGGCAGCCTCCTCTCTTCGCCCATCACCCTCTGATCCTTGGACCCGACCGCTCTCCGTTAAGCAAGCGCCACGGCGCCACGGCGGTTTCCCAATACCGGGAAGAAGGCTTTCTGCCAGAAGCCCTTGAGAACTATCTCGTCCTTTTGGGCTGGACGCCTCCCTCTGGCCAAGAAACGCTTTCCCTGGAAAGAATGATAGAGAAATTTTCACTTCAGGACGTCTCAAAAAGCGCGCCTGTTTACAACCGGAAAAAATTGGAGTGGCTGAATAGCTACTACATCCGGGCAAAAGAAGAAGGGCAGCTTTCCAGACTTCTGGCCCCTTACCTTCAAACGGCTGGGATCCGGATCGATGAAATCAATCCACAATGGCTAACCCAAATTTCAGGGCTCTTAAAAGAGAATTTGGTCGTCCTCTCACAGGTGGAGCAGTATCTGGGCATCTTCTTCGATGAAAAATTCTTCTTCGAGGACGGGGCCAAAGCCATCGTCCGAGACCCCCGGCATCGGGAGACTTTGGGGTCCGTGCTCACCTTCATGGAGGACTCGTCAGACATTAGATCGGAAGGACAGGACTCTCTGCTGTCCCAATTGGAAGAAAGAACAGGCCGGAAAGGGAAAGACCTTTATGCCCCACTTCGGGCAGCGATCACCGGCAAAACAAGAGGACCCGAGCTGGCTAAAGCACTCCCTCTTCTTGGAAAAGAAAGAATCATCCAACGGTTGAAAATGGCATTGCAGGTTTCTTAGATTTTTCATTCCGCAATCCGCATTCCGCGATCCGCAATTGATGAGGTCAAACCTATGGGAATTCGCATCTACAATACGCTGTCCGGCAAGAAAGAAGAGTTCATTCCTCTTCATGAAAAAAAGGTGGGGATGTATGTCTGCGGCGTAACGGTCTACGACCTCTGCCACATCGGTCATGCCCGGTCCGCGATTGTCTTTGACACGATCTATCGGTACTTTCGGTATCGGGGCTATGACGTGACCTTTGTCCGAAACTTTACCGATATTGACGACAAGATTATCAAGAAGGCGAATGAGGAGGGGGTCGATTGTAAAGCGATTGCAGAAAAGTATATCGGCGAATTCAATACAGACATGGGAAGGCTGGGTTTGGAGAAACCTTCGGTCGAACCAAAAGCCACGGAGCATATCCCGGACATGATCCGCCTTATCTCCACCCTCGTTGAAAAAGGATTTGCCTACCAGAGCGGAGGGGACGTCTTTTTCTCCGTAAAGAAATTTAAGAATTATGGGAAACTTTCCAAAAGGAACCTGGAAGATATGCAGGCGGGCGCCCGGGTGGATGTTGATGAGAAAAAAGAAAACCCCCTTGACTTCGCCCTCTGGAAAGGCAGCAAGCCCGGGGAGCCTTTCTGGGAAAGTCCCTGGGGAAAAGGAAGACCGGGCTGGCATATCGAATGCTCTGTGATGAGCCAGAAATATCTGGGAGAAACCATTGATATCCA
>Ga0209253_10006420_pt1 | contig 10187 bp, 10 predicted proteins | sample FrelakmetBRP12BR_FD_187145 | JGI IMG/M metagenome (GOLD analysis project Ga0209253, IMG submission 187145) | Freshwater lake sediment microbial communities from the University of Notre Dame, USA, for methane emissions studies - BRP12 BR (SPAdes)... | ecosystem: Environmental > Aquatic >...
CGGAGAAGTCGACGAGCGCGCGCCCGCCCTCGATCGTGATGGCGACGCATCGGCACCCGGCGCGCGTCGAGGCCGTCGTCGTCGAGGACATCGACGGCACGGTAGCATCCGGCCGGGATCTCCCGCAGGGTCGTCGGCCGTCGAGAGGACCTTGTGAACGCGTACGCGATCGCCGGCGCGGACGACGAGGTCGGTGAAGGTCCCGCCGGTGTCGACGCCGACCCGTCCGGGGCTGCCGCCGGCGCTGGCGCGTACCCTCGTCACCTGCGGACGCCGGATCGCACGGGCCGGTGCGTGCCTGCGGGGAGGCGCAGGCACGCTCGCCCCAGCGTGGCCATCGCTCGCAAGACGCGGGCGCGACGGGAGCGCGATGTCGTCACGGCCTCAGGCGGCCGCGGCCTTCTTGCTGCTCTTCCCGCCCTTCCCGCTCTTTCCGCTCCCCCCGCCCTCGCCGGCCGTCCCGCTGCTCTTCGAGTCGGGCGCGCTCTGGCTCGTGCTCTCGGTCTTCTCGCCCTTCTTCTCCTCGGTCGCGCTGGAGCCCTTCCGCGCGTAGTCGGTGATGTACCACCCACTGCCTTTCAGCTGGAACGAGGTCGGGGAGATGAGCTTCCGCACCTTGCGACCGCCGCAATGCGGGCAGCGCGCGAGCGGTGGGTCACTGATCCTCTGCACCGCCTCGAACTCACCGCACTTTCCGCAGTCGTACTCGTAAATAGGCATGCCGCCTCCGCTTTTGCTCCGCTGCCAGGTCTAGCCACGGGTCTCGCCCTTGTCAACGGCGAAGGGCACGGCACGGGCGATGCGCGCGGCGAGATCGGCCGCCGCGTGGCCGTGGACGCTGACGGTCTTGTCCCGCCCGCGCGTTCCGTGTGCGATCTCGAGCGCGTGCCGCGGAAGGCCGAGGCGCTCCGCCAGGAGAGCGATCAGCGCTCGGTTGGCGGCACCCTCCACCGGGGGCGCCGCGAGGTGGGCGCGCAGGCGGCCGTCGGCCTCCCGGCTGAGCGCCGTGCGCGAGGCCCTGGGGACCACGCGGACGCGCACGTAGGCCCGGGCCGGCGCGGCCTCATCGGAGGCGCTCCCCCGGCGCGCCGGGCTGCGCTGCCGGCTCATCGTAATCGCAGGGCGAGATCGACGAGGCTCTGCACGAGGAAGATCTGCAGGAAGTAGATCCCCATGCACGCCACGATCGGCGAGAAGTCGACCCCGCCGCCGGAGATCGGCAGCGCCCGCCGGATCCTGTAGAGCACCGGCTCGGTCACGCTCTCGATGGCGCGGACGATGGGGTTGTAGGGATCGGCGTTGACCCACGAGATCACCACGCGCGCGATCAGGATCCACAGGTAGAACCAGAGCAGCACGTCGAGGATCTTCGCAACGCCGAGCACGAGATTCGCGAGCACGAACATCCCAGTCCTCCTCAGCCGCGCGCGAGCTCGCGCGAGCGCCGGGTCGCCGCCACGACCGCCGCGGCGACCGTGGGCGCAAAGCCTCCCTCGTCGAGGGCGCGGAGGCCCGCCAGGGTCGTCCCGCCGGGCGAGGTCACCATCGCACAGAGCTCCTCGGGCGAGCGCCGGGTCTCCTGCAGCATCAGTGCGGCGCCACGCATCGTCTGGTAGGCGAGCCGGCGCGCGTGCGCAACGCTCAGCCCCTCCTCCACTGCACCGGCGATCAGGGCCTGGGCGAAGCGGTAGACGAAGGCGGGACCACTTCCGGAAAGGCCGGTGACGGCGTCCATGAGGGACTCGTCTCTAACATGCAGGACGTCGCCCACGCCATCGAAGAGCGTCGCCGCGAGCCGCTCGTCGGCAAGCGTCGCGCGCTTCCCCCGCACCACCACGGTCATCCCCGCGCCGACCAGCGCCGGCGTGTTCGGCATGGCGCGCACGACCCGCGCCACGGGCCCGAGCCCGCCTTCAAGCCGCGCTGTCGTGACACCGGCAGCAACGGAGACGAAGAGCTGGCGCCCGGAGACCGCGGGGCGGATCTCGGCGAGCACCGCGTGCATCACCTGGGGCTTCACGGCGAGCACCACCACCACGCTGCCGCGCACCAGCGATGCATTGTCGGCAGCCGCCTCGACTCCGTACAAGCGCTTCCAGCGGCGCAGCTGGCGCCGGTCGGCATCGCTCGCCCAGACCTCGCGCGGCCGCCCTCGCCGACTCGCCAGCAGACCCCTCGCGAGCGCACTGGCCATGTTGCCCGCGCCGATGAACCCGATCCTCATCACGTCGCCTCCTCTCGCGGCCCGAAGAGGGCGGTGCCGATCCGCACCAGCGTCGCCCCCTCCTCGATCGCCACCTCGAAGTCGGCGCTCATGCCCATCGAGAGCTCGCGCAGCCCGTCGGCACCTTCCTGGCGATCGCGGAGCGCCCGCAGCGCGCGGAAAAGCGGCCGTGTCTCCTCCGCTGGCAGCGCAGGCGGGATCGTCATGAGCCCCTCGACGCGGAGCGACTCGAGGCGCCGCAGCGCGGCGAGCAGCTCCGGCAGGGCCGCCGGGTCCACCCCCGCCTTCGTGGTCTCGCCGGCGAGGTTCACCTGGACCAGAACGGGCAGGATGCGGCCCCGCCTGGCGCTCTCCCGGTCGAGCGCCGCCGCCCCGTCGTGGTCGGCCACCGTGTGCACGAGCGCGAACTCGCTGATCAGCCGCGCCTTGTTGCGCTGCAGGCGCCCGATGAAGTGCCACTCGAGCCCCGGCAGGTCGATGAGCTGCGCGCGCTTGGCACGCCATTCCTGCACGTAGTTCTCGCCGAAGCGACATGCGCCGGCGGCCGCGACGGCACGAATCGCCGCCGCCGTGACGGACTTCGTGACCGCCACGAGCCGCACGCTCTCGGGTGGCCGGCCCGCCCGCCGGCACGCCGCCACGATCCGCTCGCACACGGCCGCGTAGCAACTCGTCAGCGCAGACGCCACGCCCGCAGCCACGCTGCGACCTCCGGGAGGGGCAGGCCGATGACGTTGGTGTACGAGCCCTGCACGCGATCGATCAGGTGCGCCCCCTCGCCCTGGATCGCGTACGCGCCGGCGCGGTCGAAGGGCTCTCCGGTGGCGATGTAGCTGGCGATCTCCGGGGGCTCGAGCGTCCGGAACGTCACGCGCGTCGCGACCGCCGCACGCGCCGCCGCGTCGCCCTCCGGCCGCAGCAGGACGACGCCGGTATGGACCGTGTGCGGCCGGCCCGAGAGGCGCGCGAGCATGGCCGTCGCCTCATCCGCATCGCGCGGCTTGCCGAGCGCGAGGCCATCCACCGCAACGACCGTGTCGGCGGCGAGGATCCACGACCGCGGCCGCTGGGCATGCGCCGCCGCGGCCTTCTCGTCGGCCATGCGCTGCGCGAAGGCATCCGGAGCCTCGCCTTCGCGGACGCGCTCCTCGAGGTCGACGCCGAGCACCTCGAAGGGCACGGCGAGCTTCTCCAAGAGCCAGCGGCGGCGCGGCGACGCGGAGGCGAGCACGAGAGGCACGTGCGTCGGAGACCACCGCTCGCGCTCCGGCATCGGCAACACGTGCCCAAGGGCTTCGCCCCTGTCAAGCCGTCGCGGCGCCGCACGCTGCGCGCGTGCTCGCCCACGCCGCCTCCGACCCCACCGCGGGGCGTGCGCCGGAGAGCGCTCGACGTGGGGCCGTGGATGGCGCGGTTCGCCACCGGCATGCCCGCCACGGTCCGCCACCTGCGTTGCCAGCCGGCGGGGCCGGTGCTACCGGTCCGCATGCGGTTCCGTGGAGCGCCGCTCGAGGCGCGTGCCGTTCTCCTCGTCGGGCGCGCCGTCGCCGTCGCGCTCGCCCTCGCCGGCTGCGCGCGCGAGGCGGCTCCGGTGCGCGCACCCGCCGTCGCGGTCGGTCCCGCGAGGCAGGTCAGGCTCCCCTCGGGAGATCCCCGCGTGGTCTTCGGCGCCGCGGTCCACGCGACCGAGCGCGGCGACACCGACACGGCACGCGGGCTCTTTCGCAGCCTGCTCGGTGCCTACCCGGCCCTCGAGGACTACCAGCTCGCCTACCTCGCCGCGCTCGAGGAGGAAGGCGACCGGCCGACCGAGGCGGCGGCGCTCGACGACCGTCTCCTCGCAGAGCACCCGGAGAGCATCTGGGTCCCCCTCGCGCTCGCCCGCCGGGCCAGGGTCGCCCTCGCGCTCGGCGACCCCAGGGCATCGTCGTTCGCCGCGCGCGCCCTGGCCGCCGCAGGCACCGACGCGAGCGCACGCGCACTCGCGCTCCTCACGGAGGCGGACCTGCGCGTCGCGACCGCGCCGCGTGAGGCCTACACCCTCTACCAGGAGGCGCGGCGCGGCCCGGCGGAGCCGGCGGCGCTCGCGCGCGTGCGCAGCGAGGACCTCGAGCGCGCCCGTCCGGAGCTCCTGCGGGAGCCCGAGCTCGTGCTCGCGGAGGGACGGACGCTCGTCGCCGAAGGACGCCTCGACCTTGCCGCCACGCGGCTCGAGCAGGCGGCCGCCTCCGCGCCGGTCGAGGTCCGGCGCGACGCCCTGCGCGCTCTGGCGCGCGTGCGCCAGATGCAGGGAAGAGCCGACGACGCGCTCGCAGCCCATCGCAGCGCCGCCGTCCTCGAGGAGCCGCCCGGCCCGGCGGCGTTCGAGCTGGCGACGTTCCTCTGGAACCGGGATCGGGACGACGAGGCGCGCGCGGTCTTCGCCGCGGTGCTGCGCGCCCCTGGCCACCCGAAGCGGGACGCCGCGCGCTATGCGCTCGCGCGCATCGCCGAGCGCGAGGGAAGGGACGCCGAGGCGCTCGCGGACTACCAGCAGCTCGTCGCCACGGGCACCGACGCCGAGCTCGTGCGCGAGGCACGCTGGCGTCTCGCGTGGATCGCCTACCAGGCGGGGCGGCTCGCAACGGCCGCGGAGGAGCTCGCCGCGATGGCCGACGCAAGCCCACCGGATCGTCCCGCTGCCCTCTACTGGCAGGGTCGCATCCGCGAACGCGAGGCCGATCCGGCCGCGGCTGCCACGCTCTACGCCGAGGTGCTGGCGAGCGCCCCCGACTCCTACTACGCGGAGCTCAGCGAGCAGCGCCTCGGGCAATCGGCCCCTCGAGAGGCCGCGCCCGAGCTGCTCCCCGCGCATCCCCCGCCGGCGATCACGGCCCGCGCCTACCACTGGACGCGGAGCCAGGAGCTGCACGCCGCCGGTCTCGACCGGCTCGCGGCGCGCGAGCTGGACGCGCTCGCGCGCGAGCTCGCAGAGGCGGGCGCGACGGAGCCCTACGTGCTCGAAGCCTACCGCACCGTGGACGCGCACACGCGCGCCCTGCGTCTCGCCGCGGAGCTGGACCGGACCGCCGCGCTCCCGTCCTCCGTCCTCGCCGCCTACCTCTACCCCCAGGCCTACTGGGCGCTCGTCACGGAGGCGGCGGGCGCGCAGCGGCTCGATCCCTATCTCGTGCTCGCGCTCATGCGCCAGGAGAGCCGCTTCGATCCCGACGCCGTCTCCCCCGCGGCCGCCTACGGCCTCATGCAGCTGCTGGAGCACACCGCGGAGGACGTCGCGGACCGGCCAGTGACGGCCGCGGACCTGCGCGAGGCGGCGACGAACATCCGCCTCGGTACGCGCTACCTGCGCCGCCTCGTCGATCGCTACGCCGGCGACCTCGCGAAGACCCTGGCCGCCTACAACGCGGGTGAGGGGGCGGTCGCCAGGTGGGAACAGCGCATGCCGGGTGCGGCGAGCGACGAGTTCGTCGAGAGCATCAGCTTTCGCGAGACGCGGCGCTACGTGAAGGCCGTGCTCGCCAACTACCGGCGCTACCGGCGCCTCTACGGGGAGGCGCGGGCCCTCGGCGGGCCCCGCCGCGACGGCGCGCCATCCCCGGCAGGCGGGTTCCTCCTCATCGCCGAGCCCTCCTCGCCGGCATCATGACGGCGGCGGCTCGAGGCCGAGGGCCGCCACGAGCTTCTGCGGCAGCCCCCCGAAGCCCCCATTCGACATCAGCACCACGACGTCCCCGGGCGTCGCCGCGCGCGCGACGAGCGCACAGATCTCCTCCGGGCTGTCGCAGGTCTCGCCGGCGACACCCCGGCCCGCGAGGCTCGCGATCAGCTCGGCCGGGGAGAGGCGCTCGGACTCCGGGAGCTGCTCGCGGCGATGGACGCCCGCGATCGTCACCCGGTCGGCGGCCGCGAAGGCCGTAGCGAAGGCCTCCTGGAAGACGCGCCGGCGCGACGTGTTCGAGCGCGGCTCGAACACCGCCCACAGTCGCCGTCCCGGATAGCGGCCGCGGAGCGCTCGGAGGGTCGCGGCGACCGCGGTCGGGTGGTGCGCGAAGTCGTCGATCAGCGTCAGCCCGTCGCCGACACCGATCACTTCCTGGCGCCGCCGGACGCCGCGAAAGCTCTCGATCGCGGCGAGCGCGCCTTCGAGCGGGACGCCGATCGCCGTCGCCAGCGCCGTCACGCCGAGGGCGTTCACGACGTTCATGAGGCCCGGGGCCCTGCACGCGGCAGCGAGACGCCGGCGCTCTGGTGTGACGATGGTGAAGCGCGTCGCCGCGCCGCCGTCGACGACGTCCTCGGCCCGCCAGTCGGCGTCGGGGGCGGCCCCGAAGAGGACGACCGGCCGGCCGCTCGCAGCGGCGACGGCACGCGCCTCCGCGAAGTCGGCGCTCGCGACCACCGGGGCGTCACGGCGCGTGCGCTGCAGCAGGGTGGTGAAGGCTCCCTTCACGTGCGCGAGGTCGCGGTAGATGTCGGCGTGATCGAACTCGACCGCCGTGAGCAGCAGCGCGTCGGGATCGTAGTGCATGAACTTCGGCCCCTTGTCGAAGAAGGCGGTGTCGTACTCGTCGCCCTCGGCGACGAACCAGCGACCGTGCCCGAGCCGGAAGTTGCGGCTGAAGCTCGTGCACGCCCCGCCGATCATGAAGCTCGGATCGCCTCCGGTCTGGTGCAGGACCCAGGCGAGCATCGCGCTCGAGGTGGTCTTGCCGTGGGTGCCGACGACGATGGCCCGCCGGCGGTCCCGCATGAAGAGCCGCATCAGCGCCTCGGGCATCGAGCAGTAGGGGATGGCGGCCGCGAGCAGGGCCTCGACCTCGGGATTGCCCCGCGACACGGCGTTGCCGACGACCACCAGGTCGGGACGGGGCTCCAGGTTCTCGCCACGGAACCCCTCCATGACCGGGATGCCGAGCTCGGCGAGCAGCGTGCTCATCGGCGGGTAGATCGCCTGGTCCGATCCGGTGACCAGGTAGCCCGCGTCGCGCAGCATGCCGGCGAGCGAGGCCATGCCCACACCCGCGATCGCGATCAGGTGGACGTGCCGCGGGACGGCGGGAAGCTCAGGACGCGGTGACGGCACGGATGACGAGATCATGGATGAGCGGGCGGAACTCCCGGATCTTGTCGTTGTCGCGGGTCGGGTGAACGCGATTCGAGAGCACGACCACGTGCAGGCCGCGGTCGAGGTCGATCCAGAGCGACGTGCCGGTGAAGCCGACGTGGCCCACCGCGTTGCGCGAGAGCTCCGCGCCCGCCGTCGAGCCCTGCGCGGCGGGCGTGTCCCAGCCGAGCGCCCAGGTCGATGCCCCCTGCGGATCCTGGCGTCGCCAGAACTCGCGCACGATGCTCGCGGGCAGGAACACGTTGTGACCGGCGTGGCACTCCTCGAGCGTCGTGACGAGCCGGTCGATGTCCTGTGCGGACGTGAACAGGCCGGCGTGCCCGGCGATGCCGCCCATGGCGTAGGCGTTGTCGTCGTGCACCTCGCCGCACAGCACGCGCTTGCGCCACGGGCAGTGCTCGGTGGGCGCGATCATCTCCGCGATCGGCTCGAGGCGCCTGGTGCGGAGCAGCGAGAGGTCGATGAACGAGGTGGAGCGGAGCCCCAGCGGCTTGAAGATCTTCTCGTGGCAATAGCGATCGAGCGACAGGCCGCTCACCTCCTCCACCACCGCGCCCAGCAGCATGAAGCCGAGATCGCTGTAGATGGCGCGCTCGCCCGGCTGGGCCTCCGGCTTCTCGCGCTGGATCTCCTCGTAGACGTACTGCCTGGCGCCGCGACTGGCGAGGAAGTTGATGCGGCCCTGCCGCTCGATCCTCAGGATCTCCTTGTAGTAGGGCCGCCAGGCAGGAAGCCCGGAGGTGTGCGCGAGCAGGTGACGGAAGGTGACGTGCGTCTTCCCGTGCACGCCGAAGTTGTGGAAGAAGCGCGTCACCCGGTCGTCCAGCGTGAGCTTGCGGTCACGGATCATCACCATGAGCGCGGTCGCCGTGGCGAGCGGCTTGGTGAGCGACGCGACGTCGAAGATGGTATCGACCCGCATCGGCACGCGCTCGCCCTCGAGCGCGCGCACGCCCGTGGCGCGCGCGAAGACCACCTGGCCGGCGACGTTGACCAGCACCACGACGCCGGGGAAGACGCCGCGCGCGACCGCGTCGTCCATCGCCTCCTCGACGGGCCGGAAGCTCATCCCCCCACCACCTCCACGTAGCACCGGTCGGCGTCGACGCGCACCGGCAGACCGCACATGAACGGCAGGTTCTCCGAGAGGTGACCTGCCGGGAAGCCCGCGACCACGGGATAGGGCGCGTCGGCGAAGAAGTCACGCAGCACGAGGGCGGCCCTGTCGTGCTCCTCGTGCCCGTCGCAGTGCGCGAACGAGCCCAGCACGACCGCCGCGACGCGGTCGAGCTTGCCCGCGAGACGGAGCTGGGTGAGCATGCGATCGATGCGGTAGGGCCGCTCGGCGACGTCCTCGAGGAAGAGCACCGCCCCCGTCGTCTCGACGGCGTACGGGGTCCCGAGCAGGGCCACCAGCGACGACAGGCAGCCACCGACGAGCCGGCCGCACGCCTCGCCCGGCACGACGACCTCGGAGACCGGCTCCTGCCAGGCGAGCGTCGGCTCCCGCAACAGGTCCCGCAGGCGCTCTCCCGCGCGGACGCTCACACCCTTCGCGAGATCACTCGCCACCATCGGACCGTGCAGCGCCACCATGCCACAGCGCTCGACGAGGAAGCCCAGCAGCGGCGACACGTCGCTGTAGCCGCAGAGCAGCTTCGGATGCGCTGCGAGCACGGGCGGATCGAGCAGGGGCAGCACCTGCGCCGTCCCGTACCCGCCCCGGGCACAGACGATCGCCGCGACGTCCGTGGCACGGAACATCGCCTCGAGGTCGCGCGCGCGGGCCTCGGGCTCGCCCGCGCAGTAGCGCCGGCGCGCCAGCACGTGCTCGCCGAGCTGCACCGCGAAGCCCCACGCTCGCAGCCAGGCGAGCCCACGCTCGAGCGCCTCGGGCTGCACCGCTCCTGCCGGCGCCACGACGCCGATCGTCGCACCCGCCGTCACCGGCGGCGGAATCCTCATCGGCTGCCTGCGCCTCAGTCCTCGGTGAAGAACCGCCTGCGATCCTCTCGCATCCGAGCCTCGTAGGTGCGCTCCAGGGCCTGCGTGACGATGTAGTCGCGTGCTGTCGACTTCCGCAGCTCCCAGGTCGCGCGCGCCGCCCGCACGAGTCCCCGCAGCTGCTCGGGGAAGAGACCCTGGAAGCCGTCGGACTTCGCGATCAGCGGGTTCGGGTGCGCCTCCACCAGGATCGCCGCGGCACCGGCCATGATGCCCGCGAGGCTCATGGGAAACACGAGGTCACGGATGCCCGTGCCGTGCGAGGCGTCGACGGCCACCGGCAGACCGGAGAGCTGGTAGTGAAACGCCGCCACGCTTCCGAGGTCGAGCGTGTTGCGCGTGTAGCGGTTGCAGCTGCTGATGCCGCGTTCGCAGAGGATCACGTTCTCCTTGCCGGAGATGAGCAGCCGCTCGACCCACAGGAGATAGGCCTCCAAGTCGAGGGAGTTGCCACGCTTGTGAATCACCGGGAGGGGCGTGCCACGCAAACGGTTCAGCAACGCCTGGTTCTTGCTGTTCGGCTCGCCGATCTGCAGGCACGCGACCCCGATGTCCTCGTACAGCGGCACGTCGGCGGGATCGAGAACCTCCACCACCGTCGGCAGCTCGAACTCCCGTCCCGCCCTGGTGATGAGCCCGAGGGCGTGCCGGAGCGAGTCGGCACCCGAGGCCCCGAGCCCCTCCCAGCCGCTGTACGGACTGGAGCGGTACTTGACGACGCCGCCGCGGAGACAGTGGGCGCCTGCCTCCTTCACCATGCGCGCGGCCTCCATGATCTGGCGCTCGCTCTCGACCGAGCACGGGCCGGCGATCACCACCAGCTCCCCCCCCCCC
>Ga0209253_10006421_pt1 | contig 10186 bp, 7 predicted proteins | sample FrelakmetBRP12BR_FD_187145 | JGI IMG/M metagenome (GOLD analysis project Ga0209253, IMG submission 187145) | Freshwater lake sediment microbial communities from the University of Notre Dame, USA, for methane emissions studies - BRP12 BR (SPAdes)... | ecosystem: Environmental > Aquatic >...
TTGGGGTTTGCCTGATCGGCGGCAGAGTCGTAATACTCGTTCAGATATTGGGTGCCCAGCTGCAGCAACGAAACCCAGAACTGGCCCAGGAAATACACATTCCAGTCGATCGTGCTGCCCAGGTAATACGCGATCCCCGCCCCCAGCGCGTAGAGCACAGCCACACCCAATACAAAGAAAGGCCGTGATAGTTTGATAAATAACCGGATCGTTTTCATAGGGATTTCTTTTTCCCAGAACGGTGTATTATCCCGGTAACTCACCCGGTTCCGGCTTGAGCAGCCGGCGCAGGTCGCGCAGGTGGATCTGGTGGTGCCGGTAGAGCATCTTGATCATATCTTCCAAAGCGACCCAGCCAAGGAACGGGTGCCGTCCGGATTTTTCCAGATCTGCCGCTTGCATCTGCCTAACCAGCGCGACGCAGGCCCGGCGGCTGAGCTCGAATTCCTGTAGCAATTCTTGCGGGGTGCGCCTGACCATTTCTGCCACCTCGCCCGCATTGAAACCGTCGATGTCAAAATCCTCGGGCGCGCCGGCTCCGCCGGCATAAACATCTTCGATCAGCAGCTTCAGAGCCTGCTCAGCCGAGACGAAGTGCGCCAGCAGGTGGTGGACAGTCCACAATGGACCCTGGCTATAGACGACACAATCCCATTGTTCCGGCGATAATGCCCGGAAGAACTCCAACGTCTTCTGGCTTTCACTCGCCAGGCGCTCTGCCAGGCGCTCTGGGGTCTCAGGCATGGCTTATTCCTTACTTTTCAACCGGGTAACCCGCCTGGATCCAGGCTTCCAAACCACCCAGTAACGTCATCGCGTTGCTAAATCCATTATCCAGTAAATAGCGCGCTGCACCAGCGCTCGAATGTTCGTTGGGTCAGGTACAGTAGGTGATGATCCAGGCTTTTTTATCCAGCTCGCCCATCCGGCTCGACAGCTCATCGTAAGTCATCGAGATTGCTCCAGGGACATGCGCTTCCGAATAATAAGGCTCGCCACGCACATCGATAAAGATGGCTGACTTCAGGTCATAAGCCGCCTTGGCATCTGCCAGGCTGATCCGTTGGATTTCGGGATAAGGGATAGCCGGAGTGGCTAACGGAGTAACTGAAGAAGAGACGGGAGAAGCAACTGGAGTGATCGACGAGACGACCGGAGTTGGCAGGACGGTTGTCCGCGCAGCCGACTGCCGGGTTACGATGACGAACCACAACAAAGCGCCTATCATCAGAACGGCGCCAAAAACAATGATCACAATTGGAAAGATAGACCTACGATCAGTGCGCACAGGATATATACCTCCAAGATTCGGATTAAAAATATTCAACCTTTATTGCCAGAACGTGACCATGATACCATAACCTGTTTATGTTGCTGTTAATAGGGTGGTTAATCCAATAACCAGGTCACGGATTAGATATTTATCCCCTGTTCCGCAAGTTCCTCTTTCTATTTATCAGCGATCGTGAAACGAATCCCTTTAACCCCTGCGCATTCAGCCGCAGCCACGTTAACCGGGTTATCATCCACTAAAAGACACTCAGACGCGGCGCAATCCAGCGCTCCCAGCACCCGCCGAAATACAGCCAGCTCGCTTATGAGCTGCCCAAGCCCGAAAGAATAGAACTGCCGTCGGAAAATGGCGAACTGTATGTTACCGCCTCAGCTCGAACGAATACACCTGCTCATAATCCCTGTCCATCACCACCTGCACCTGACCGCGGCTCAGGTTATACACCACCGACCAGATCGTGCCGGTCGTCCCGGTTTGCGAGACGTTTTTCAGCAACCCCATGGCTGCCTCAGCAGAAAGGAGGCCTTGCGACTGGCTGAGAGTGGTATCTACGGTCTTGTAACGCCAGCACTCCTCCCCGGCTCTCGCCAGCGGCACCTCTGCGAACAGGAAGTTGGTCGAGATCTGCCAGGGCTGCTGGCTGCGGAAGACCTGCGGCTTGCCGCCGATATACTCCACCACGGCCGAATTCCCCGCGGCATCAGCCAGCAGGTAATGGATCGCCGGACCACTGCCCCAGTCTACGTTATATTGTCCGAGCAGCTCGATTGCCTGGTCCACGTCGGCGGCATAGTCCAGCAGCAGGCGGATGGCTTCCAGATCATCTAATGTAGCCTTGCCAGGGTCATTGCCGCCCTCCGAATGCGGCACCGCCATCATCCCCACCGCCAACCCGCGCTCGTTCATCCCATCGAATGGCAGGTAAGGCGCTTCGAGCAATTCGGACAGCGCCGCTGGATCATCCTGCTCGATCGGACCAGCAAAACCCAGGTAAGAGATATCCACCATGCTGGCAGAGGCGTAGCCATCCGGCGGATCGGTGAACAGCAGCAGCGCCGGATGGCGGTACCAGTCGAAATTGCGCCCCAGCAGGCGCTCCCCCTGCTGAGTTCGCGCTGTGAAACCGGTGCAGGCAAAGGCGGGTTCTGTTATACCTGGATAAACCAGGGTGGTTGCATTTGACGAGAGTTGGTCTTTTAAGTCTTGTAAGTGTTTTCCAAAACCGTAATCGCCTGCATAGCGCATGGAATACAAAGGAAAATCGCTGATTTTTTTCAGAGAGGCCAGGCTTAGGTCTTCCTGGAAAATCTGTTCGAGTAGCTCCAACGGCAATCCGCCATGGCTCAGCACCATGCGGTGAAAAGCCTTCATATCGTAATCTTCGCCCAGCCTCTCCTGCGCTATGCGGCGTAGCTCAAGCAATTTCAAAAAACCGATACTATAAGAACAGGCCTGGCCAGGCCAGGCTATGTAACGAGCCACTTCATACTCCATAAAATCGTATGGCAGGCCGGTTTGCTCCACCATGAAATCCACCGCCTGGTCGAAGCTCCATTTCTTGGCGTGGATTCCTGTATCAGCAACCAAGCGGGCAGCCCGGAACGCCTCGTATTGCAACCTGCCCAGGTCGCCGTATGGATCGTTCTCGTACCAACCCAGATCAGCTGCCAGGCGCTCGGCATACAATGCCCAACCCTCTGCATAAGCATTAAATTGAAACATCCCGCGCGTAATAGGCAAATCCAGCTCACGCGCTAACGCGACCTGAAAATGATGGCCGGGAATGCCTTCATGATAGGAAAGTGAAGGCATCAAATAGCGAGATTCTCTGTCACCGATCGGAGCATAGAATATCCCTGGGCGCGTTCCATCCAGGGATGGAGGATTATAGAATGCATTACCTTCGAGGATGCTGCGAACTTCAAGTTTCGCCTCAGGGCGCAAATCAAAAGCTACTGAAAGATTTTTATCCGCTTGCTCGAGAAGCTCCTGGTAGTTATCCAATACTTGTGTACCGTCTAGCTCGCCACCCTCATAGCCCACCCGGTAAAAAAGATCCAACAGGCTACTATCCTGAGCATAGCCCAGCTGGTCAAAGCGTTCCCGTATCTCCGTATGGATGCGCTCCAGCTCTTGCATGCCCAACTGATGAATATCGTCCGGAGATAAACTCGTGGTTGTGTGATGGCGCAATGCGTAGCGGTAATATGCTTCGCCCTGTGGATACTGCCAGACGCCTGGATCAACAGGCGCGACCAGCAATTGGCTGCTTATAAAATCGCCTAATACTTTGTAAGCCGGTAGGACCGACTGCTCAACCTGCTCGACGGCTGCCTCTAACAATGCCGTTTTCTGCTCAGGCGTGATGGCTTTCACCTGCATCAGCTTGTTCCTGAATGTTTTATAGAAGGATGTAGCGCGCGCTGGGGTATCTGCCATACCACGGATATTTCTAATTGACCATTCCAGGATCAAGCGGGGAGGCACGACCCCCGCTTGCTGCCGTCGTTTCAATCCCTCGATCAGCTGGTTAAATTTCTCGTCCAGCTGTCCAAGGCGCTGGATATATGCCCTGGCGCTGGCTTCATCGCAAACTGGCTGGATATCGGTGAACAGGTATTCGGTGACTCCCTGGACACTATTCACTAAAGTTTGGTTGACTGGATAATCATAATCCGCGAACTCCTGCTGGCGCACCAGATCGTCCAGATACCACAGGTATGTATCATAGGAAATCTGCTGCTCACGATCGAGTCCTGTCCGGTCGTAAGTTAACAGCAGATCCAGCATTCCTTTCTGCAAATCTTGAGTCTCACGGATATAAGCCTCAGAGAGATCAGTCAGGCGAGTATCATCCACACCAAAACGCTCGCTCAAGCCTTCACTCGTCAATCCTTCGGGGTCGCGTAGCAAAAGCAGCTTGAACGATTCGTCCAGGAACTGGTCAAAAGGCAGCCCTTTCAAAGGCAAGAGCTCATCTGCCAATTCGGGCGTAGCCGTAATGGCAGGCAAAGTTGCCTGTGGAATAGCAGTTGGTTGTGAAGGGTTTGAATCCAATCGAACAGTCGCTTGCGGGGCAGGCAAATTTGGGCGGCAACCGCTAGCCAGTATCTGAGACGAAATGAAGAGAAATACAAGGAAAATGCGGCTGGATTTTTCCATGATACATGCCTCCTGCCAAAAGTATAATCCCAATCCTCAGCCCTGACACCACCTCTCGGGTGGATTTCTACCCTACCAGATGGCTGATTTTATCTTACGAGCCGGTGGATTCAGCGCCTGGTGCCGGGATAACAGCTTTCCTTTTGCCTCCAACCGAAACCCGTTTTCTTTGCTACAATAGGCAGGCATTCCGCTTCTCAGCCTTAACCTGGAGATCACGAATTGACCACGCCTCTGCCAGGACAACGTAGCGCGCAGATTAAAGCTTTCTTCAGCGACCGGGAATATTACCGCCAGCTGGTGATCTTCGCGCTGCCTTTGGCTTTGCAGAACCTGGTCATGTCCTCGCTCAATATGGTTGGCGTGCTGATGATCGGTCAGCTGGGCGAGACGCCGCTCGCCGCGGTGGGCCTGGCAGCGCAGATTTTCTTCTTGCTGCAGCTGGTGCTCTTCGGCATTAACAGCGGGGCGTCGATGTTCACTGCCCAGCTGTGGGGCAAGCAAGACCTGCCGAATATTCGCAAAGTGCTCGCCCTGGCGATCCTGTTGGGGCTGGTCGCCGGGTCGTTCTTCCTCGGGCTGGCCTGGCTGGCGCCGCAAGCAGTGCTCGGGATCTATTCAAAAGACCAGCAGGTGGTCGCTCTAGGCAGTGATTACCTGCGCATTTTTGGCTGGGCGTATTTCTTTTTCCCGATCACCTTCAGCTTCGCCATGGTCATGCGCAGCATCGGGGATGTGAAAACACCCATGCTGGTCAGCGTTGGCGCGCTGGCTTTCAATGCGCTTTTAAGCTACTTCCTGATCTTTGGCAAGCTGGGTCTGCCCGTCCTGGGTGTGCGCGGCGCCGCCATCGCCGGCCTGCTGGCGCGCCTGCTGGAATGCGGCGTGTTGCTGTTGATCGTCTACCGCCGCCGTTCACCCATCGCCCTGCACCTGAAAGATCTGTTCGGGTTGGACCTGTCGTTTGTCGGGCGCGTCTTCATGCCCATGCTGCCGGTGATCCTGAACGAGACCTTCTGGTCCTTCGGCACCACTGCTTACAGCGTGGTCTATGCCCGGATCGGCACCGATTCCATCGCGGCGATGAACATCGTCAGCACGATCGACAACCTGGCCTTTGTATTTATCTTCGGTCTGGCAAATGCCACCGCAATCATGGTCGGCAACCGCATCGGTGCTGGCGAAGAGGGGCAGGCTTTTCTATATGCCGTTCGCTCACTGGTATTGGGGATGCTCTTCGGGCTGCTGGTCGGCAGCCAGGTGTTGCTCTGGTCGCCTTACATCCTTGGTCTGTATAAAGTCCCGCCGGTGGTCATCGAATACGCCAGCAAAGTACTGGTGATCCTGGCCGCGCTGGTCTGGCTCAGGGCTGCCAACTCCATCATTATCGTCGGCATCCTGCGCAGCGGCGGTGATGCTACTTTCTCTTTTTTCCTCGACGGGTTGGTCATCTGGGTGGTGGGTGTACCGATGGCGTTCTTCACCGCTTTCGTCCTGCACCTGCCCGTTTATTGGGTTTACCTGGCAATCATGTCAGAGGAGCTGCTGAAGTGGGTCATTGGCATGTTCCGTATCTTCTCCAAGAAATGGATCCATAACCTGACCTTCAAGGTCGAGGTATAGAAAGCCCGAAAGATCCCTGTGGGAAATATCAATCAACCGATCGCGAAACTGGTCAGACCATAAGTATGCATTCTCTGGCGCTCACCTACCAGGCCGCGCTGCATGTGGCGGCAAGAACGCTTGAAGGTAAAACCATAGCGCTCCAGGATTTGTATCCCGGCTCTGTTCACGCCGGGGATAGTCGCGATGGGCGTATCGGGCATGTTCAAAGCCAGCGCGGCCTGCAACACTCGCTCGGCTGAGGCTGGATCGAGCGCCATCCAGGGACCCAAACGACCATCCCGGTTGATGATATAGCCCGAAATCCGTCCCATCTCATCCCGAGTAGCAAGCGTCCCGGCTGGGAAATCTCGCCTCATCACCCTCAGTACGCGTCTCCGGTCAGCTCCAAAAAGCGGTGTATCGAAAGCGACCAGCTCGTCCAGGTCTTCGGGCTGCAGCGTGAAAACCGGGGCGGCGGGCGGTTGGAGCTCGACCGGCTGGTCCTGGATGTAAACGCAGCTCAGGTCGGTCTCGATGAAACCCAGTTTTTGATACAGCGGGTAGCCCTTTTCAGTCGCATCCAGCAACGACGGCCTGCCGCGCTGGTCCAGCCAGCCAAGCAGGCGCTCCATCAACAGGCGCCCGATCCCGCGTCCCTGGAATTCCGGCCATACCACCATCAATCCGATATATGCAAACGCGCCATAATCGGCCGCCCCCACCATCCCAAGCAAGATGCCAGCCTGTTCAGCCACAAACCAGCCATCCGGCTGGATTTCCAGGTAACGCCGCAGCTCTGCCACGCGGCTTTCAGGCATCTCGAAGGCAGCCTGAACGATTTTGTTCGCGGCTTCAATATCCACCGCGGACAGGTTGCGGATGGAAATCTCCATCTACTTGCGGAAGAAATTCGAGACAAAGAACCACAGGTTGGCAGGTCGTTCCGCCAAACGGCGCACAAAATAAGGATACCATTCCGTGCCGTACGGGACATACACTCGCACCGGGTAGCCTTCCTGCACGGCCTGGTCTTGCAGATCACGGCGGATGCCGTTCAGCATCTGGAACTCGAGCGCCTGCTTGGGCAAACCGGCCTTCTGAGCATACGCTTTGGCGAAAGCCAGCCTTTCCGGGTCATGCGAAGCAATTCCGGGGATGGGCGGGGTTTTGCCATCCTGGCTGAGCTGCGGCGAGTTTTGCGCCAATGCGCCGTCGATCAAGAGCGTCGTCAGCAGGTCGTAATTTTTGTTGACTTCCTTCATCTTTGGGAAAGCGATCTCCGCCGGTTCTTTATAAGCGCCTTTGCACAGGCGCACTTTCCCGCCCGCTCCCACCACAGACCTGACATCTTCGGCGCTGCGGTAAAGATAGGCCTGGATGACCATGCCAGTGTTGGTCAAGCCGAGACCCCACATACGTCGGCACATAGCCAGCGTTTTTTCCGTCCAGGGCGAGTCTTCCATATCCACACGCACAAAGTTGCCTCGTTCCTTGGCATGGGTCAGGATTTCCCGCAGGTTCTCCTCGCACAGCTTCTCGTCCAATTGCAGCCCAATCTGGGTCAGCTTGATCGAGACGTTGGCGCGCACGCCCGATTCTTCGATCGCATCAATCGCTTTCAAAATATCCCTGGTAGCCTGGCGCGATTCTTCGGGGTTGCTGGTATGTTCGCCCAGGTGGTCCAGCGTGGCATTGATGCCTTTGGCATTCAGAGTCTTAATTACCCGGATGGCGTCTTCAAGCTTCTCCCCTGCCACAAAACGTGACGCCGCCCGCCATGCAAAAGACCACTTTGTGACGATCCGGCGCGCCCATTCTGCCTTCGAAAGATAGATGAACAGTGATCGAAACATAGGTTATCCCTGAGCCGCTCCTTTATTTGTGAAATCTGAACCGATTCTAGCATCCTGGCGCTATTAACTCATCTCGCAAACTTCACATTAAAGGGTTGACAAATGGCATGTTTTTAGCACTTCACCATGATCGTGAAGTCGGGCTAACCACTCGCAATCGAGATTTCTTCACCCACTCTCAGAGGCTGGTAATTTTCTCCGAAGGAACGCTCGAAAGTCCCCAATGTCCATTCACAGCTATCATGTGCTGAAAGGGATACTAACTGGATCCCCTGAGCCTTCATTTTTTCGATGGCGCTGTAGACCCCAGCCTCCCCAGTTGGATTCCAGGGCGGCTCGGCAGAACCCAGCCATTTCTGGATGGGGAAACGCATCCCCGATCGATCACCGGAGACGAGCAAATGCAGACCGCCAATAATGCCGTAGATGGGTTGCTGGAAGATCTGGCTGGCGCGCTCCAATATCCTCTCAACCCCCGGATGCCCACAACCGACGATGACAACCAGGCCCTTCCCGGCGACATTGACTACCAGGGATTGCTCGAGGGTGTACCCGAGCAGGAAAAGCTGTACTGGCAGTGGTCCAGTCGTCCCCACCCCAGGCGATAAAACCTGCGCCTGCTGTACGGTTAGATTAGTAAGACCCGGCCTTTCCAGTGGCACAGTGGAATAAAAGGGCTTTCCTGCCAGCCGTCCGGCAACTGCCTGCCATTTCGAGCCAGAAAGATGGTCCATATGCGGGTGAGAATTTACAATAAAATCTACGCTGGCAGGATCGACTCCCAGACGTTGCATATTTCGTAAGAGAAGCGGCTCATCTTGCATCAGGCGGTTAAACCCCAGATCGAACAAGATCGTCTTATCGTCTGCCCGTATCAGGTATGCAACCCCGGCCTCGGTTTCCAGGCCTGCCGGTTGCTCGGCCGCATAGAAATCCACCAGCGGCAAAATTGTAAGATGCCCAACCGTACCCAGGTCAAGCCGCCCTCCGCCTGTTCTCGATTTATCCATAGCAGCGTACAAAGCAGCCGCTTTCCGTCTTCCCCGGTAATATCGGACCAGCAGCCAGGCAAAAACTGCCCCACCGAGAACCAGGATACCCAGTAAGATGCTTATGACCGTATTCATTTGTTTGTCCTTCCGCTCATCCAGGGGCGTCAGATATCCCATTTATTACGACTCTAACAGGATATCCCGATAGCATTGTTTTGTAAATGCTATTCTTAATACGGCACAAAACTTGCATCCATGTATAATTGTAACCACCCCGGAAAGGGATCAGCCATGCTTCTACAGACTCAATCGCACGCCCTCCGTCCCCTCACCACTGCCCACCTGGCGCAGACAATGACCTTGTTGGAATTGACCGGTGAAGAGCTGCGCCAGAAAATCGAAGCCACCCTGGCCTCCAACCCCGCTCTGGAGCTGATGGAGGAGACACGCTGCCCACATTGTCACCGGATTTTAACCGGTCGCAGCGCCTGCCCTTCTTGCAGCGCCCCCAATATGCTCAACCGGGACGAGCCGATTGTCTTCGTATCGCCACGCCGCGATTTCTCCACCCCGCGCGGCCAGTTTTCCGCCGACGACATGCCCTCCGAAGAGTGGGCTGCCGCCCTGGAGGACCTGCCCACTTATGTCATGCGGCAGATCGCCAGTGAGTTAGACCCGGAAGACCGCGGCATCGCCGCCCACCTGCTGACCAGCTTGAATGAAGACGGCTTGCTCTCCATCCCCCTGTCCGAGATCGCCCGCTACCACCACGTGCCCCAAAGCCGTGTCCAGGATGTCCAGCGCCTGATCCAACACGCAGAACCGCTCGGTGTGGGCTCATCCACCCCGCAGGAAGCCCTCCAGGTGCAGCTCGAATCGCTGGCAGAGACCCGTACGATACCGCCGCTGGCTGCCCGAGCCATCGAGCAGGGTCTGGGTTTGCTCAGCCGGCGCGCCTACACCGAGTTGAGCCGCCTGCTGCATATCTCCACCGCTCAAGCTACCCAACTGGCAACTTTCATCAGCGAGAACCTGAACCCCTTCCCAGCGCGGGCGCACTGGGGCGATTATCACCCCGGAACCGACCACATCACAACCTACCAGAACCCGGATGTGATCATCTCGCAACTGACCAGCGAGTCAGACTCGCCGCTGGTCGTCGAAGTGGTCTCCCCTTATGCCGGATCGCTGCGCGTCAACCCGCTTTTCCGCCAGTCTCTCAGCCAGGCGCCAACCGAGAAAGCCGAGGAGTGGCAGGCCGAGCTGGACGAAGCGGTTCT
>Ga0209253_10006422_pt1 | contig 10185 bp, 8 predicted proteins | sample FrelakmetBRP12BR_FD_187145 | JGI IMG/M metagenome (GOLD analysis project Ga0209253, IMG submission 187145) | Freshwater lake sediment microbial communities from the University of Notre Dame, USA, for methane emissions studies - BRP12 BR (SPAdes)... | ecosystem: Environmental > Aquatic >...
GCCATGGTTGCTGATTGCTCCTGTGAATGTGAATGCCGCCGGGCCATGAGCGACGGATTTTTAAAATCTAGATGATTTGGTCTGGATGATTTGGTCTGGTTTCTTAAGTCATTCCTGAGCTTATTGTTTTATCTCCTACCTTAGATGGCTTCACTTCTATTCTGCCAATGCCATTAATTATATTTGATAGTTTTTATGGCAGCCCTCGAAACCCGCAAGCCGGGCGTAGATATCCCCCGATCCGCTTTGCGGGGCGAGAGTCCCCAACTGCGCCAGCATTTTCCGGTGAGTAAGCCATAGTGAGGAGCACAGCCGGTGTGATTCGCCGGGTGACCAGTTGTATTCATAATTGCCCAACTGACGCAGTCGCTCCATGCATTGTGGAACCGTATCCAGGGTCGCCACAAGATATTCAAAAGACAGCGTCCGCAGGGGCCGCGATAAGCCCTTTAATACCTCAAGCTCATAACCTTCCACGTCGATCTTGCAGAAAGCCGGTTCGCCGTATTGGGCGATCAGCTCATCGAGGGTGGTGACGGGAACTGTGATGGATCTGTCCCAAACGACATTGGCAAAGGCCGGGGTCTTGCTCATCGCGTGCAGCCAGTCCCGCGAGAGCGTCGAAACCGTCGGATTGTGCCGGCTGATGAATAGATCTTGCCTGCCGGGTGCCGCACCGACCGCCGCTTCCACCAGCACGATATTGGCATTATCGCCATACCAGCGCCGCAACAAGTTCACGCACTGCGGCTGCGGTTCCACGCCGACAGCCCGAGCGCCCAGGTTGGACCAGCAGCGCAGCCGGTTGCCGAGGTGCGCGCCGATATCGAAACCAAGCTCACCGGCCTGGATGAACTGGCTGTAGAAGCGGGCCAGGCGCTGCGTGCGCCCAGGAATGCCGTAGTAGATGAGCAGTGAGCGCAAGACGCCGACCTGCTGCCACAGGTCAAGCACGATAACTTGGTTTAGCGATGGCCAGGGTCATACCCGCAGCACAGCCTTCTGATACAGATCCCTGAAAACACCACGGGGATCGTAGTTGGCTTTCAACCGATCGAAAGCCGGCTTGTTGTAGATTGTCCAGAACTCCTCGGGCGTGTAGAAGGAATCCGAATACAGGGATTTGATGCCGCCCAGTTCCGCCACCTTCGCCTCGATCTTGCGATTGAAATAGCCCTGAGGGTGTTGTTCGCGGCTGCTGACCACATCCCAGAAACCGAAGTTGACGTACACTGCGTCTGGTTCCATGGGATACAGATCGAAACGAACTGCCGGATCGTAAACCTGAATCGGGCAGATCCAGATCGGGGTGATGCCGATCTCCCGCTGGAAAAATTCCAGAAAGGCCGGCGCCTTGGCGACCGGAATATCGACATCCTGAATGACCGATTCCGTATGCCTGCCCAGCAGGCGATTGATCCGCTTGGTGAGTTGCCAATGGCTGTTCCAGCGCATGAGCTTGGTGTAGGTCACCGAATTCAGCCGCGCTTTGCCGGCCAACCTGCGTATCAGGGGATTTTGCAGGTAGAGATTCTTGGAGCACCAGAACCAGTCGGTGTCCCAGCGCCAGAGGTAATCGAGCGCTGTCAGGTAGTCTGTCGGTTTGTCGCGAATGGAGCGGTAGTAAATATTTTCGAAGGTGTAATCGCTGGTGAAAGGGGCATCGGCAACGAACGTTCCGAGGGTGAGATACAGTTCGTCCGGCGCGAATACCGTGCCGTCGATGAAATCGGCTTCCTTTCCGCGGCATTGCTCATCCAGATCGCGGAAATAAGCCTCGGCGTCGCGATAGCGGATATGTCTGAGCTGTACATAGGGTTTGATAGGGACTGTTTTCACCTTCAGCTTGAGGATATAGCCCAAGGTCCCGTAAGCGTTGGGGAAGCCGAAGAATAGGTCCTTATAGGCGTTATCGGGCGTGCAGGTCAGCACGCGGCCGTCACCGACCAGGATATCCATCTCCAGGACGGTCTCGTGCACCAGACCGTACTTGAAGGAAGAGGATTCTATGCCCACGCCGGAAACCGCCCCGCCGATGGTGATGGATTTCAACTGGGGCACCACGGTGGGCATCACGCCGTGGGCCAGGGTCGCCCTGACCAGGTCCTCGTAGGTCGTCATACCCTCTACTTCGACCCAGCCATTCGCGGCATCGACCTGGATGACCGTGTTGAAGTCGGCGACGTTGAGTTTTTTGGCGGGTGTTTCTTCGCGGTCACGGAACAGATTCGACTGGTCTTTGTACAAGCCGAGGTTGCCGCCTCCGGTACGGAACTCATCGATCAGGCGTTGTTTCTTCTCTTCGAACGTCAGCATGATCAGTAGCTACTCGTGTTGGTTATGGCCATGGCCCCGGAGGTTAACGCGGCGGCCTGAGCGATGCTCTGGAAATGGATATCCACCACGTCTTCCAAGTGCTGCGCATACCCTCCCGCCATGGTCATGGCCAGCGGAATACCATGGCGGGCGCAGTGTTCCAGCACCAGGCGATCACGTTCCGCGAGCCCGGTCTTGCTGACCGCCAGGCGTCCCAGCCGGTCGCCTTCGTAAGGATCGGCGCCGGCCAGGTAGATAGCGAGTTCCGCTCTGGAGCGATTCAGGGCGATGTCCAGACCCTGCTGCAGAGCTTCCAGGTAGGCACTGTCCCCGCTGCCATCCGGCAATTCCAGGTCCAGATCACTGCGCTCCTTGCGGAAGGGGAAATTCTTCTGGCCGTGCAGGGAAAAGGTGAATACGCTGGGATCATGCCTGAGAATGGCCGCCGTGCCGTTGCCCTGGTGAACATCGCAGTCGATGACGACGATCCGCTTTACCCGGGTTTCCCGCTGCATGACGCGCGCGGCAATGGCGCTGTCATTGAACACGCAAAACCCCTGGGCCTGGGCGGCGAAGGCGTGATGGGTGCCGCCGGCGAGGCTGGCCGCCGTGCCGTCCGCCAGCGCGGCGCGGCATGCCGCGATGGTGGCGCCGTTCGAGCGCCGGGAGCGTTCTACCATCTCAGGGGACCAGGGAAAGCCCAGTACTCGAATCTCTCGCTCCGACAGAGTTCCGGTGACGACGCGGTGCAGATAATCGGCAGCGTGGGCCAGCAGGATTTCATCATCACGGGCCGGTTCGGGGACCTGTAAGTCAAACTGTCCCTGGTTGGCGGCCAGCACCCGCTGGCGCAGCAGGGCATACTTCGCCATGGGAAAGCGATGTCCTGTTGGCAGGGGCAGCACGAAGTGATCACAGTAAAATACCTTCATCGGGCTATCCGTTGAATTGAGCAGCTCTCGAAAAAGACAGCGAAATCGTTCAGTGGTGCCGGGATGGAGGATAGGCCTTGCTGTCTGCGGCCGCGCTCAGACAGCGCTCGCTGGCGGAGTAAACCAAGGTTTGCGGATGCAACACCTGCCGTTCAATTCCGGTGCCTTCGCTGCGCTGGATCAGCCGGTTGATGCTGGTTTCCAGCCCCTGGAGGCGGAGTGGATAGTAATTTTCCAGGCTTACCAAAGTCCCGTTCTGATCCAGGGCCAGCACGGTGTACGCCAAGGTCCCCAGCTCTGCCTGGTATTGGTTGGTTATTATCAAGCGTTGTTCGGGTGAACCGCAGTCCGCGCTGATCACCGTCTCCACCAGCAAATCGCCATCCAACCGGGTGGCTGCCAAGACGGCGGCCAGGGCTGCCTCGTCGTCGGCCTGTTCCAGCGCGGGACTGCCCATCACCAGGCGTAACGGCAGGCCATAGGCTTCCAGCGTCAGGGTATATTGGCGGTGGGCGCGTACCCAGGTGCTATAGCCAGTGCCCAACTGAGCGGCATCGACATCTCGGCCCGGTCCAAACTGAGCCCAGTCATCGAAGGTATAAAAGGGGGCGTACACCTCACCGTCGCTCAGCAGATAGCTGTTGCCGCTAGCCAGGATAACCCATCGTCTGCCGGGGCGCTGGAAGAGGGCATGTTCCAACAGTTGCCAGAGAGGCGCGAAGCCGTTGTTTTCCAACTGTACCTCGAGCAAAGCGCACAGATCGCCTGGCGTGGCGTAAGACATATTGACGGCTTGCACGGTGAAAGCCTGTTGCACCGCTTGACGGGTAGCCGAGGAAACATCGCCGTTTTGCAACAGCCGGTTTTCCATGGTATTGGATAAAGCGCTAATATCTTGCTGGTAGCCAGCAAAGATGAAGGGCAATAATAACAAGGGGCCGGAACCAGGGCGCCGGGTCGGATTGAGCGCCGCTACTGGAAAGCGTTCCCCGTCAGTGCCCAGTGCAATCAACTGGGGCGTATAGTCGGCATCGCGCAGCGTGCCCCGGAAGATATCTTCCAGCGCGCTGAAGAGCGGGAAGGCAGGACGCAGCAACTCGGTCTGATCATACAAGGCGCCGGGCACTACCATACTCAAATGGTCGATGCCACCGAGGATATGGCTGAGGTCTTCAGCGATATATCCGGCCACGCGGGCCGCGGCTTCGCGTGACAGGGGCGCGGGTGGTGTTCCCGCTGCCGGATTTAACTCGATGGTCAATACGCCAGAGCAACTGCTGAGTTCAGGGAAAGTAGAGCGGACGGTTTCCAAGGTTGATCTCTTAGAGGCTGTTGATCGCAAACAGCGTTACTATAACGGATGCTTGAGGCGTATGGATACCTGCGCCGATCTGGGCCGATGCTTGTTGCTGGGGAAGAATGTTAAGAACGCAGGAGCGGAGGGCGGCTTGCGGTGAGACCGAGGCTAAGGTAAGTTGGATTTAGAAATTAGCAAGTTCGCAGCAGTGCACGCAATAAAACAACTAAACAGGCAAAAGCAATGGCGCTGTTTGTAAAACCAGCCATGGGCTTGTAATGAGCGGCAGTATGATAGGCCAGCGTGCTTATGGCTAGTCTTCTTAAGTGGCTGCGGCACCTACTGATCGGTCCGCCGCGGGACCCTTTCAATCCAGAAACCCGTCGCCATATCGTCCTCGTGGCATTCCTTGCCTGGGTCGGATTGGGCGCCGACGGCCTGTCGTCCTCGTGTTACGGACCGGAGGAAGCCTTTCTCGCGCTGGGCGCACACACCCATCTGGGCTTGTACCTGGCGCTGGCCACGGCGTTTACGGTATTCATCATATCCGTGGCCTATAATCAGGTGATCGAGCTCTTCCCCTCCGGTGGTGGGGGCTACAAGGTAGCCACCCAACTGCTTGGACCACGGACGGGGCTGGTTTCCGGCGCCGCGCTGCTGGTGGATTACGTATTGACGATCACTATCTCGGTGGCGAGCGGTATGGATGCTTTGTTCAGCCTGTTTCCCCCGGGCTGGCAGGTTTTCAAGCTGTCGGCGGAGGTGGCGCTGATTCTGGTGTTAGTCGCCCTTAATCTCCGGGGTATGAAAGAGTCCATTCAGATCTTGCTGCCCATCTTTCTGGGGTTTTTTATCTCCCACGTTTTGCTCATAGGCTACGGTGTCTATGCGCACGCTGAAAATTTGCCTGTCTTGGTCTCCGCCACGCTCGCGGAGACCGTTCAGTTCTCCGATGAAATGGGTTGGATATTCGTGGCGTCTTTGTTTTTGAGAGCCTATTCCCTGGGCGGTGGTACCTATACCGGCCTGGAAGCGGTATCCAATAATGTCAATATGCTTGCTGAACCGCGGGTGAAAACCGGCAAGTGGACCATGTTTTACATGGCGCTTTCGCTGTCTTTGATGGCGGGGGGCATTATCCTGCTGTACCTGTTGTGGGAGGCAAAGCCTGTAGAAGGGCAAACCCTCAATGCCGTCACTTTCCAGGCTATCCTCGGCAGTTTCGAATCGGCCAGTCCCTTTATGAAGGACGCCGGCCTTATCCTGGCGTTGGCCCTGGAAGCGGGGTTGCTGCTGGTGGCGGCTAATACCGGTTTTCTGGGCGGCCCGGCGGTACTCGCCAACATGGCCGCCGATTACTGGGTGCCACGCCAGTTCCGGCAACTGTCCAACCGGCTCATGAAGCAGAATGGCATTCTGGTGATGGGGCTGGCCGCCTTGGCGATTCTGCTCTGGAGCAACGGCCGGGTAGCCCTGTTGGTAGTGCTTTACAGCATCAACGTGTTCCTGACCTTTAGCTTGTCGCTGCTGGGGTTGTGCATCTATTGGTGGAATGACCGCGCCGACACCAGGGACTGGCGTTCCCGGCTCTTGCTGTCGCTGATCGGGCTTATCGTCACCGCCGGTATTTTGCTGATTACCCTGGTGGAAAAATTCAGTTATGGCGGTTGGGTGACCGTGCTGATCACCAGTCTTGTTATTGTCTTGTGCCTGCGCATCAGGAAGCATTATGAAGAAACCAGCGAGCAACTGGTCAGGGCGGATAAACTGTTCGCGCCCAAGCCTACCTGGGAGGAGTCCGCTCACCCGCCGCCGCTGGACCCCGCCCAGCCGACCGCGATCATTCTCGCGGGCAAGAACCTGGGTATCGGCATGCATACCCTGCTCTGGGTACAGCAGTTTTTCCCGGGCCATTTCAAGAATTTCATTTTCCTCTCCGTGGGGGAGGTGGACACTGAAAGCTTCGATGGCAAGGGCGCCCTGCGTACCCTGCAATACCGGATCGAGAATTCACTGAACTACTATACCGGTTACTGCCATAGCCGGGGTTTGGCAGCCACTTATCACATGGCTTTTGACACCGACCCGGTGGAGGGGCTATCCAAGCTCACCGAAAAAGTCATGGAAGAATTCCCGAGCAGTATATGTTTTGCCAGCGAGTTGATCTTTCCCAATGAAAACATTCTCACCCGTTGGCTACACAATCATACCGCCTTGGCCATGCAAAGACGGTTGCAGTTCATCGGCAGGCAGATGGTGATTCTGCCCATGATTGTCAGTCACGGTGATTCGGTGGCAGGAACCGCCCCGTTGCGAAATGACGGCAGCCAAGCGCTTCCCTCATAGTCAGGTTCGAGGGAGGATGATGACATGATACGATCTTTCTCCGTTGCCCGGTTGCCACGCATTGAGTTCGGCGCCGGGTTCATCGTGCGCCTGCCGGAGTTGCTTGCCCATTACGGGCGGCGGGTGCTGCTGGTGACTGGCGCTCACTCATTGCAGGCTTCCCCGCACTGGGAACGGTTGCTGGAGGGTTTGAAAAAAGCCGGTATCGATTGGGAGCATATCGCGATTGCCGATGAGCCCTCGCCGCCCCTGGTCGATGCGGCGGTGCGGCGACTGGGCGCTGCGGATATCGAGGTCGTGGCCGGGATTGGTGGCGGCAGCGTACTGGATGCCGCCAAGGCCATCGCCGGGTTGCTGCCTAGCGGTGATTCCGTCATGGATTATCTGGAAGGTGTGGGACCGGAAAGACCTTATCGGGGGCCCTCGATTCCTTTTATCGCCGCGCCCACTACCGCCGGCACTGGCAGCGAGGCCACCAAGAACGCCGTGCTCAGCGTGCGTGGCGAGACTGGCTTTAAAAAGTCTTTTCGCCATGAATTGCTGGTGCCGGAGTACGCCCTGGTGGACCCGGATCTGCTGGCCACCTGTCCGCCGCCACAGATCGCCGCCAACGCCATGGATGCCTTTACCCAACTGCTGGAGTCTTATGTTTCCCTGAACGCCGACCCGTTTACCGACGCGCTCGCGGAAAGCGGCATGAACGCTGTTCGCCAGGGTCTGTTCGCCTGGTATGCAGGCGGCGAAGAAGCGGCCGCCGGGCGTGCCGGGCTGGCCTACGCGGCGTTGGCCTCGGGCATCTGCCTGGCGCAGACAGGGCTGGGTTCGGTGCACGGTCTGGCATCTCCCTTGGGAGCTTTTTTTCCGATACCCCATGGCGTGATCTGCGGTACCTTGGTGGCTGCCGCTACCAGCGCCAACATTGATGCCCTGGAAGCGCGTGATCGTGACAGCCTGGCGCTGGATAAATATGCGCGGGTTGGCAATCTCCTGAAAGGCAAGCAGCATAACAATCCCAGCAATGCCCACGAGTCCCTGGTGCTCATCCTGACCGAGTGGACTGAGCGCTTGAAACTGCCGCCGCTGAGTATTTATGGCATTCAGGAGGCGGATCTGCCCCGCATCGTCGCTCATTGCCGGGGGGGCAGCATGAAGACCAATCCGATCGTTCTCAGCGACGAGGAACTGACGGCTATTCTGCGTCAGCGTTTGTAGGACGACCGATCTCTGGAGTCGCTGTGCATGGATATCATTGCCCACCGCGGGGCTTCGGCTCATGCCCCGGAAAACACGTTGGCTGCCTTCCGCCTGGCCTGGGAGGTGGGCGCCGATGGCATCGAGCTGGATGTGCACCTGAGCGGTGACGGCCGGGTGATGGTGCATCACGACGCCGATACCCTCCGTAGCGCCGGGGTGGACCTGACGCTGGCGCAAACTCATAGCGCCATTCTGCGTGATTTGGATGTAGGGCTATGGAAGGGTGAGGCATTTTTCGGCGAGGCCATGCCCTTCCTGGAGGAGGTCTTGGCGGCGGCGCCCACGGGCGGTAAGGTGCTCGTCGAGATAAAATGCGGTCCCGAAATTATTCCGGCTTTGCAAGCGGCGCTGGCGCAGAGCGCTGCCCGGTTGCAGCTTACCCTGATCGCAATGCGCCTGAATGTGCTGGTGGCGTGCCGTGCCGCGATGGCGGACATTCCCTGTTATTGGGTGATCCCCTGCGTTGGACTGGAAGGGCAGGAAACCTGGCCGCCACATCCCCTGGACTTGATCGAACAGGCCAAAGGTCATGATGTGGCTGGCCTGGACCCGGATTGTCGGGGCATCAGCGCTGAGTTTGCCGCCGCCGCTCGCGATGCCGGCTTGGGTCTCATCACCTGGACGGTGAATGATCCCGCAGCGGCTCGCAGGCTGCGGGATCTGGGCGTGGATGCCATCACCACCGACTATCCGGCGGCGATGCGGCAGGCCCTCGCTAGTGATGGATGGGACCGCTAATCGGTGGGGAGTTATTCTCTAATGGGTGGCAAGGCTGTAGGGCGCCGGGTCTAAAGCGGGTGTCCGCCGGAGCATGAGATCCGCCAGCAGACACGCCGAGGCTGGTCCTAAAACGAGACCGTTGCGGAAGTGGCCGGCGTTCACATACAGATCATGGATGGCGGGATGCGGGCCGATGAAGGGGATGCCGGCTGGCGAGCCGGGGCGCAGTCCGGCCCACTGCTGTTCGATCGCGCAGTCGGCCAGGGCGGGAATCAATTCCAGCGCTGCCTGCTGCAATTCTGCTCTGGCCGCTGGCGTGGTGGATTTATCGAAGCCTACCCGTTCGACGGTACTGCCCGCCAGGATGCGGCCATCGCGCCGCGGGATGAGATAATGGGAACCTGCCATGACGATATGTCTTACCAAGCCAGGTTGACCGCGAAACAGAAGCATTTGCCCTCGCACCGGCATGACTTCCAGATGCTGGCCCAGCGGTTCCAGCAACTCTGCGCTCCAGGCGCCTCCGGCCAGAACTACTGTGTCAGCCTCGAATTTGCCCGCGGTGGTGTCCACGCCCTGAATACGATTGGTGCAAATCAACAGGCTATGCACGTGAGTGTGTTCCCGGATCTCCACACCGCGCTTGCGCAGGCTGGCCTTGAGCGCCTTGACCAGGCGGGGATTGCGGACCTGAGCCATCTGAGGCATCCACAGTACTCCGCCGCGGGGTGTGCCTAGCGCTGGTTCCAGGGCGTATTCAGCACCACTGCGCAAGGTTTGCAGGTCAATACCATGAGTGGCCGCCCAAGTCAGGGCCTGGGTTTGATCTACTACATTCAACATTAAGCAACCGCTGGCGGTCCATTCTGGATCGATGCCGGTTTCTTCCCGCAATTCCTCCGCCAACAAGAAATGCTGCGCCTGGCTCAATTTTGCCAGGCTGTTGACGGCTTCGGCATAGCGCCACGGGTACAGGGGAGACAGGATTCCCCCGCCCGCCCAGGAAGCCTCTCGGCCTGTTTCACCACGTTCAACTAAAGTCACTGCGAGGCCACTCTGGACCAGTGCGCGGGCAGTGAGCAGGCCAATCACGCCACCGCCAATCACGATGCAGTCTTTCACCTTGAACGCTTCACCCCCCGCCTGGATAACCGATCAATCGTAATAGCCATCATAATATCTGTGCTTGTTCTTGTAGTGACCACGGTGCCAGCCGTTATCGTGACGATCCACATAGATTACTTCGCGCCGGGGTCGTTCTACATAGATGACCCGCCGGGGTTCCTGGCGGCGAGTAGTGAAAGCGGTTCCAACAGCACC